>JGI24158J21664_10015150_pt1 | contig 10067 bp, 7 predicted proteins | sample Ectturendosymbi3_FD_21664 | JGI IMG/M metagenome (IMG submission 21664) | reverse complement strand
TAGAACGAATTTGCAAAAACAAGAAGAAAAGTTAGGCAGGTTTACTAGTAGCCCATACGTCTGCCACACTAAAGCCATGACTGCACTAGTTGAGTACGGAACAAAGTGTTTCTATTAGGCTACTAATTTTTTCTGTCCTGATCGTTCCGTCTGGATATTGATTAAAACTGAAAAGTTCTGATTTTCGGAAATGTTGCGAAGAGAACTTTATCTTTGACGTTTGCGAAAAATTTGTACCACGGTTGAATAAGTACGATGACGTCATCGAATGAAATTTCATAAAAATTGCCCCTCCCCGAAATGAAGAGCTGGTTGCGCCCCTGGTAAAGACAAAACAACTCATTCCAAAGGACCTCTTCTTTCCTCATGCGGTGCATGACAAGAAAAGACAGTAACGTGTGATTTACGTGATGGGTCAGTGGCCTGATTACAAGTACTGGAAATCTCAAAAAGCTTCATGCGCAAACTTATTCCAACTAGCCAGGGTTGCGGAGTCGGTGTCGTAAGGATTCGGAGGTTTTTGGGTGGAGTCGGAGTCGGACTCCTAACAACACTGGGAGTCGGAGTCGGATTTTTTATCCGACTCCAACTCCGGATGTCCAACTGGATCATTTTTTACACCACACCCCTATAAATTGGGAATTCCTGTTGAAATGGTACAATTTCTTTTGAAGCTTTTGTTGAAGCAGTATTGTTGCTATGCACCACGATTTTCATTGATTTTACTAGCCAAACTTCATTCCCTTTAGTGTTAAGGAGTCAGACTCGGAATTTGGGAAAGTCGGAGTCGGATATTTTACCTCCGACTCCGCAACCCTGTTAGGTACGGCGACCACATAAAATCAATTATGCTTATATTTAACAAGGTAGTAGTTAACCGTTGGTATTGTATATTAGTTGTCTTAAGTTGGCGCAGTTTTTTTTAATCTGAAAGCATTTTTGTTTATGCTGAGTTGCTGTTATATTATGCTTCATGCTTTGGCACCAGTTCAGCCTTATATTTCTGCAACCTTTCCCTGCGAGTTCCAACTTGGCAAGTGACACTTGTACAGTACTGAATGCGGTCTGTCCGAATATCATTAGTCCGACCAAACAGAAGCCAGTGGTTTGTGTTATTGACTTGATTAAGAAATGCTGTCCTCAGTGAAATGTACCCTGATTATTATTGGATGTTTAAAGATTGTATAACCAACTTTTCATTCAGGTCCCTCAAAATCTTGTGAGCAACGCAATCCATGGAAACGTCATAATGAAACGACGCGTGGTTCCGCCAATTTTGACCACACTGCCGAACACCAAACAGACTTCAGATGATCCAAGTCACCAACACCTGCCTACGTTGGCCACAGCACAACTAGGCGAACAAGATGAGATGTTCTTCAAAGAAGGTGTTGCGGTAACTGGACCTATCCGGGACAAAAAGAAGCCAAAAGACCCGGCAGTAGTTTCGATTTCAAAGAGACGCAAGAAAACACTGTCGAAACCTCGCCACGATGACCTCCACATGCCAGGGTTAGATAACTTCATCTGCAGCGGCGACGTTTTGGTAAAACAGCGACCTACGCCTAAACTGTTAGAAAACAAGTTTGCTGCGTCAATTTCGGCAGTGAAGCCATCACGCAGAGTGGTAAATGTAATGCCTGCTGCCCAGATTGTTCAGAAAGGATAAAAAGCACTGTTTTTGAACTACATGTACCGGCCCGGGAAATGCTGAGATGATGAGCAACGAAGTTTCAAGGTCATCGAAAGCTGTGTGACTGACTTAACAATTCCTCAGCCTGTTTACGTGAAGGTTAAAGTTGCGGAAAAGCTATGGCCGACTAACTTCTGTGCAGGGGCGTAACGAGGCTAGATGGCACCCTGGGCAGAAAGCAAGTTTGGCGCCCCCATGGTTGAACCTGAGCTCTTTCAGAAGCAAATTTACTGTACTGAAGAAAGTACTTGTGACGTTGTTGGAACTTTTCGGCGCCTCCCGTAGTAATTCGGCGCCCCCACAGTGATTTGGCGCCCGGGCAATTGTGCTCCCCTTGCACCCCCTCCTTATGCCCCTGCCTCTGTGCGATCCATTTTATCGACGCTGCAGGTAATGATCCTGTGGCAATATAGAGCAGAGCTTCCCAACCTGGGGTACATGTACCCCTATGGGCATGGGCGTCGGGAGGATTTTTTCCAGGGGGGCCAGTAGGGGATTTTCCCAAAAATTTTTTCGGGGGGGGGGCAAAAGTGGTGAAATTTGGTTTTTACTCCTCGAAATTGAAAAAACAACCTTTTTTGCCAATAATTTCAAAATCCAGAGGGGCCAAGCCCCCCTGCACCCCCCCTTCCGACGCCCATGCCTAGGGGTACATTTGCTTATCCGAAGGGGTACAAGGTTAGCAATAGAAGAGAAACAGACATTTGCATATCTTTGATTTTCAAATATTTATAGATATCAGTGAATATTATTTTCAAAAGCCGTTATATGCTTATATTTAAATATATCTGTGATTACTCATCATAAAATATTAAGTTTTAGCGGTACATGTTCATCTGTCGAAAGGCTGAAGGTGTACATGGTCATCTGTCGGAATACTGAAAGGGTACATTGTTAGAGAAAGGTTGGGAACCCCTGATATAGAGGTTGTGTGTTTGTGATCCCTAAGCAGAATGACGAAAATGCCTTTGCAGTTTTGTTTAGTTTGACAACTGCAAATTATCTGATTGGAATGCGAATTTCCTTTGTTTGTTTAACAGTGTGCACAACTGCCAGAAAGTTCCTTGAAGAAATGTGGATGCACACTGCGAAATTTCTTGGAAGCAACAAACTTAAAAAACACGTAAATGATAAAAGTTTTAAGCAATGGGTATCCCGTCATTTTCGCGTACGTTCTGATAGTGTTGGTCACAAACACCTACTCGTAAAGTATTTATGATAAAAAAAGACCACAGGGATAACAACGATAAGGCATTTTTAATTACTACTTTTAATACGCTTTTTCGCGTGGGAGAAGCACTCTCTTGGCCCTTGCATGTGCACGCCCATGTTAAATACTGCACTAGTTTCTAGTTTCAAATTACTAGTTTCAAATAACATAACTTGTTTGCAAAACTTTACCTTGTTTCTGTTACATTCTTTTTTCATTAAATGATCAGCTTCCTGCAATAACTTGTGCGCACTGTTTATTTGCTATTCCTAAAAATCCTACTCAGTTCATTTACACGCGAGACCACGAGTTCGTGTCAAAGGAAGATTTAGATTTAGTCCCCAGCGACAATCCTCAGAGGTTCATGGTAAATATTGCTGCACAAAAGTTAAGCTGATCTACTGCTTCAAAAATGAAAGGCCTTTTATGCAGAGATCTGCAAGTAATTGTATTGAACGACGCAAAACGATTATAACAAAAGTAAATAAAGACAGTTAGTTTTACTCAGACTTCTGGGCAAAGGCTTGCTGGGAGAAACAGGATTTTGAAGATTGCTCACTTTCTTTTTTGGCCCGAACTTGACCTTGTCACGGGATTCGCAAGTGTAGGCATTCTAACGCCAACCTTACGATCCCTCTAACATCCACCAGTGGAAGCTTGTGCAATCCGTTATTTGGCTTCTGTGTTTTTTAAAATGCCGCCAAAAGAGTTTTTCTCTTGCAAATCTGGAAGATAATCACCACACCAATCAACGCGGAGGCGTAAACCTACCTTCTAAATTCCAGTAACTTGTCCTCTATTCACATTGCCAATCTCGACCGTCTTTTATGCGGCAGCCGACTGCTGAAAAAAACGTTTAGCAGCATTGTCGAGACCTCCGGCTGGCTTTTTCCGAACTTCATCACGAAACAGACAACCTCTCCTACGCAAAAGTATTTGGGGTAATAGAAGTCGCGTTACGCGCTTTCATTTTTGTCACAACAGGCTTTTGCTTTCTCTGATACAGCCACGCTTTTTTTCGGAGAAGTTGTGGAATGTTCAGACGCTTGCTGTTTGACTCTCAGTCGGAGGTTAAAGTAATCAGCGCTGCAAAACAACCAGCTGTCTCTTATGACGATGAACTCAGCATCCAGAAAGCGATTTGCAAGGACACTCTTCGTACACCCTTTAGGAAAATTTGGAATTTCCACTGGATTACTTTTAAGCTTCGCCGTGGTCGCTTTTTGCCATGCGAATCCAAATAAAGTAAGTGAGGAGGCTCTTGAAAATGTGTTGTGCTAAAACAGGTTTGCATTTTGCTTATGCACTGTGCTTGGATTACAGATTAGCACGGAAAATCAGGAAGATGGAGGGTTTGAAATAATTCCGGGATCGTTTTTTGTCAGCAGTTTTTACATTAAGCAGACTCTATCTCAGGGCCTCAAACACGCGGGACGCATATGGCCTGCGAGGGTGTTTTGTGCGGCCCGCGATGCCCTTTTGGAGTTTTCAAATTATTAACATTTACGTTATTTAGTTTGTTCAATGGTGTTTAAAAGTTCTCGGCTAGAGAGTGAACGAGTTCCTTTTAAATGAACGTAAAGACGGCTAGAAATGATTTGCCTATAACTCGAGATATCTTTTGCAGGAAATAAGATGTAAAAGCTGTTTCTAACAAGGTTCAAATACTGCCACTGTTGCGTCAGCGTCATAATGCGGCCCTCGAGTTACTTTATAAGTCCTCATTTGGTCCTCGGAGCAATTTTAATTTGAGACCCCTGCTCTACCTTAACTTTTCCGCCAGCACTTTTCTTATAATCCAGTCATATGTTACAAAACATTAACAATTTTGAACAAACAGTGTTTATCAATGGATACATTTCAAAAACTCGGTTTGTATCGGTTTGTCTTATTCAAATATTGCCATTGTTTGCTGGGAACGTATTTCACCTGATGTTGGCCAATAGCTTAAAAATGTTAAAAATCAACGATGTTAAAAAGCTTGAAATTTTATTCTGGTTCAACATCTTGAATTAAGCGCACCATAAATTTGGGATGTTGCAATCCTCAACTGGGAAGCAATAAAACATTACCTGAAAAGGAAGAAAAGCCTTTATTGTAAAAAATCGTGTTGAAACGAAACTAAGGGAAGAAAATTTCAAATACATTTTAGTTGTATGAAAGCTAAAACAAGCAATGGCAGCATTATTCAAAAATAATTAAAATGCTTAAAACATCGATTGAAGAACATTTAGTGAAATAAACTACTTTGGGCAGAGAATAAATTAAATGCAAAAAGATCAAATGTAGGAGCAAAGCAGAAGGATCGTGCAAGTTTTGCTTCAGTTTGAATTAGTCGTAAGATGGTGTCTTTTCATCATGTTAATATACATTTTGTAATTTCGGTATACGTTTATGATGGTTGATACTTTAGCCTTGTAGCAGACATCAACTCATGCTAACTTTTTCCATACTTTCACTCAAAAACTATCATGCGGTAAAAATTCTGGATGGAAGTTGTTGAGCAGCTTCTGACAGAGAAGCAACCGATTCGGAAATTTTCATGACTTGTCTGCATCATTCTTGCCACGAACTTTGCGTTGCCTGCAACATGGTCTCGTTTTCCGGGACCGCACGTAACAGACCTGGCCTAAAGCCGGAAGCGTCCCCGTCAAAATGCAACACAATTGCAGTCACCCTAGATATGTGGGTAACTCAGCAAAAACTTTAAAGCCCGGAAAAGCAATCTCGGCAGAAGCGACACCAAATGCTGTTTGCTTTTCCACTTAGTAGCGAAGGAAGCGAAAAAATAAAACAACCTCTGAAATGTTATGTCATCTTTATAGATATGAAGCTGCAATGGAAGACTATGAATTTTGAAAACCTCGCGTGTTTGTGTCTTTGTGATTGAAGGGAAAGTTGAGCTCACAAAATTTGGCTTTGGCAAAATGGCTTGTGGGCCTGGCGCAAAGCGAATGGGAGAATGAAGAAAATACAACGCGTAGATCAGGGCAACATGGCTCCGAAAATGCATGTGTTTAAACTCCGTAACAGAGATAGTAAAAAGGCTTCACATTCATTAAATATATTACTCAAGAGACAAGATGACTTGCGGTCGAAACAAAACTAAAAGCACTGAGGTTCTTCTCGGTAAATTATGGAGTTAAATATACACCGTTGTGGTGGAACGTGACGATTTTCAATAAATATTAGGAAAGAAAATATTGTCTACTTTAGCCAACTGCACTCCAGAGGGCGATGTGCTTTTACAAGCAACTGGTATAAATTTAGAAAGTAAGTTGCCTGCGCCGGGTCAGCGAACCACCATCCTGGTGTATGTTACTCGACTGTTGTTCACATACTTTGAATTTATGGCAAGAAAAATCACAGACCTTGTTTTTTTCTACACGAATGTGTTGCCTCATCTTTGGCAAAACTGAGTTTGCTACTCGAAATAAGATAATTATGAATCTGTGGAGTTCAATCACTGATATAATACAATATAACAAAGAAACTTAGTTGTCATTGCGCAGCAACACTTTTCACGGTTGCACAAAATTCAAGAAACCTACCGCTGCAATGAATTTTCGAGCAAGCTATGGTTTAACTTGTCCATTGTCTTCTGTTGCGCAAAGACGACACACAGTAATCACTAAGCAATACACTTTTCATAGGCAATCAATTTCACGTAGCACTACGCATTTGCACTGCTCAAACCTACAAGCAATGCTTACGGTGAAAAGTGGAAAAAATATGTCGTTCTCAAAAAATCATTGCTTTCACTAAAACTGGAAAACTATCTGACGCCAATTACCGAGCAACGAACCCACATTGACGGAATCACGCCGCGATGACTCAAAAAATGTGTTGTTAGAATCGACGCCGCGTAGACAAATGTCTATCACTGCTCCCTCGTTAGAATGCGTAAACAGATTTGCTTACGTAAGTTTGTCAGACGTACTCTAGGGAGCGCCTTTACAATTATACAGTATGTTAACGCTATGAAGGGAAGTACCGAAATCGGTGTCTACATGGATGGTGAAAGGTCAAACAGGTGAGCAAAACCGAATTGAAAAAACCAACAAACAACGCAAATCGATACAAGAATTATTTCAAACGAGGGAGGATCATGCTTTGAATATTAATTTGTGCGTTAAGATCGTTAAACCATTGATCTTTACATATACATTGAGCTAAAACTACGTCGTTTAGCAAAATTAACAGTGTAAGCTTTTAGATAGATGGTTTATTTATGATTCCATGGAACACTGACTAATGCTGCGATAAGACCTTTTTGTTGTTGTCGTCGGTATTATCTGTTTTCTTCATGTTTCTCGGTGCGCTGACCGTCTCTCAGAAAAGCTTGTTAACTCTTTGGCCTACGTACTGTTGATTCCATATCACACAAGTCGCCACGTAAACACCATAGTTTGAACATGTTAGGTTTTTCGTTCGGTGGGAAAGTTTTAATTTTGTCATTATTTGTGAAACAGTTGAGAACATTGATTTGTTGTGTTTTCCATGGCAACCACCAAGTGCACAGTGCTTGCAAGGCTCTGACGCTCCTTGGTTTGTTTCTTTATCTTACTTTAAAAGCAAGGTGCTTGTAGTTTGTTAGTTTTTGTCCAATTGTGACAGGAGGTAATCACTGCCTTTGCATTTTTTCTCTGGTAGAGTCAGCATGTTGGGGAAGTTTCAAATAACGAATCGTCTTTGTGGAGACTACTTACTTGAAAACAGTTGCAAATGCGTGTTTGAATCATCGCAAAGTCAAGAAAGCAGAGCCCACTCGGCAATAAACCTAGACTTCTGAGTTTTTAATTGTCTTCATCGCATATATTTTTCGGGCACTTACCTCGCTACTTAAACAACATAACAGATGTCTTTCAAAAAGCCACGTGTATATTTGGAAACACGATGGGTTTTAACATGATCTTACTGTTGATAGACTACTAATATTACAGTACTAACAGGACGTACCAGTGATGAATGATGAAGCGGTGAACAATAAGGAAAATGGAGAACAACATGTACTACCACAAAGCATATTCATGAAACAAAAACAAAACATAGCTCTTTATTAAACTGCTTGCCTTCGTAATTTATCCATTCAGGCTGCGCTACAATTCTTTTGGCCTAAGTGGCTTCCCTTTTAGATAACAGTGAAGACAATCTCTCCCGATGCTCGACGTACCTGCTAATGCTTATTTAAACGTATTACACAAGAACACCCTTAATAAACTGTATATGACTCTAAACTTTTTGATTTACGAATACAGAATGGTCAGAAATTTTTTTCCAAATGCTTGTGAATTAGCTACATTAGGTAAGATGGACATTGTTTTGCGAATAGCAGAGAATTTTTAGCGGATCTAAGCAGAACCGTCGCCAGAAAGTCGCCAATAGGGGGGCTTTACCTTTGTGCGAGGGGGCTTGACGTTTGTGCAGGGGGGCTTGACATTTAAATTCAACAAAAATTCCACTGATTTATAATGTTTCATGTTTCAATTTGGGGGGTTGGAGCTTTGTTTGGGGGGTAGGCACACCAAAGTCCCCCGTAGCGACGGGACTGGATCTAGAGTTGCATTCCTTCGCCATATTCGGTTTCATCGTCCCCGTTTACATTTTTAATTTAATTGGCAGGAGATATTTGCCGCTGCTATTTTGAAAGAAAAGTCATTACGGTCTAAATGAATTTTGATAAAATAGATCCATATTACTTAATATATTGTTGCGCTGTCTTTCAAAAAAGCTCGAGTAATCTTTGTGGTGCAAATATCTGTATTACAGATAATAAATCCAAGCATATAATGGTCAAGCATTTGTTTATATAAAATTTTATTTCAACAGGAAACAAATCTGGTTGAAAGAAAACAATCTGCAAGTAACAAAAATGAATGTGTAGATGAAGATAAGGAATGTTGGAAATGGTCTAGACGTGATTTATGCAGCCACCCTGAATACCAAAGGTTCATGAGAAAGAAATGCCGAAAGAGTTGCCTTCTGTGCGAAGGTGAGTTCTTGTGACATGTCAAAAGAAACCACTGAAAGTAGCAATTTGCTTTTTAGTGTCGATTTATTTTCGCAAGTAAAATAACAATCTAGTTTTTGTTGGAACAGCATTGAACAAAAACAAAAACTGTTTTTATGTTAATGTGCAGGCAACCGTGAAGCAAGTAAATATTTTCAACGTTTTGTTGAACTTTTCTTTCAACGTTCAAGTTGGATTAATAATAACAAGAGCAAAAAATTGCATTTTGGGTGGTTGCAGTTTTGTGTAAATAACAATTCATTTTGAAGTTTTCCTTGCACAGCTCAACTAGAAATGCCATTGCAACAGTCTGGAAATTTAGTGAATATACAGTGCTGTTTAAACAAATTCTTATATCGGACAAACATCGAAGAAACAAATTGCATGCAATTTCTCTATCATTTAACGATTTTCACTGTATAACACACAAACTTTGGCAGTATTTACCGAAGATCTTCTGCATATTATATCATTGTTTCTGCGCAACATCTTAAGGCAANGTTGTGAATATCGCCTTGACCTTCTTGAATCANATGTCCATGCAGTTCTTGACGTTAAATATACAAGTTTGCGCTTCATTGCAAATTAGTCGTTCAAACGTCACNCCTCTTCTTTGCAGAGAAAGAACAATGCTACGATGACCGCAAAGCCTGCGCTGCTTGGACCAGNGAAGGTTATTGCCATAAAGAAACATACAAGAAATTTATGGCAGTCAATTGCAAGCGTTCGTGTAACTTGTGCCCAGGTGAGGGTCCTCTGTGCTAATCCCGGGAAATGTTTGAAGATGATGTGTGCAACAGCTCTATTTACTCCTACTAACCAGGGCCGGATTTACCTATAGGCTATCTACTCTAGGCTTAAGCCAAGGGCCTCAAGATCCAAGGGGGCCTCCAACAAACTATGGTACGCATAGAGGCAATGGCCGGTATGATCATTTAGATTAAACTTCGTCTAAATTTATGTCTTAAACTCTTAATTATTATTCACGAAATTTAGTTTTATTCAACTTTCATGGTGATAACGCCAGAGTCTTCCAACGAGTTTCCATGAATATCAATATGACGGTTGGTCAAGCCGCATGCCAACTATTGTGTCGATATACTCAAAGCACGCTGGCTGCGTCCTGCGTTTGCTGAATCGTACCGATTGNTACG
>JGI24158J21664_10015148_pt1 | contig 10068 bp, 4 predicted proteins | sample Ectturendosymbi3_FD_21664 | JGI IMG/M metagenome (IMG submission 21664) | reverse complement strand
ATTTCGGAAAAAATCATTTTTTTTTTTTTTTTTGAAAAAATCATGATTTTTATCAACTCTTGCAGGCACGAACGCAAGTGTCAGGATCTTCAAACACGATCAGGCAAGTGTCAGCACTGCGTCTACTCACTATCGCATCCGATTCTGTAAGCGTCGTTACTGGTGACCAGATCGTATAGGGATGGTAACTTCCTTGTCACTGCACACAACGTACAAATTTGCATGGATCCACAATAACTCGATCGTTACTCACCTGAAGACCCATTGTTTTCGTGATTCTTTCACTGAGCTGTTCTATGAAGCCAAAGCGCTCCTCAGGGGGCATGCCATTCCAGTTATTGATATTTAAAATTATAGGTTTGGAGAATTGCCGAACTTGCTGGCTTTCACAACTGGCATTCTTTAACCGAGGATTGTTCAACTGCAACTGCACCTTCACGGGAGCAGGAATAACAGGCGTAGAGAACTTAACCGGAATTTCTTTGATGCTTAACGAGGCTTCCCCAGGCAAAGCGTGTTCGGTTTGATCAGCAATAGGAGTGCTGGTCTCAGTTTTGCAGTCAGGCCACTCGGATTTAGCCACATCCGTTTTCCGGAGCTGCATACTGGCAGGCTGTAGATTCAGGCACAGGTTTACATTCAGTCCTCCTTTTTCTTTTTGAGCGAGTTCTTCTTTTATCCATTGCTTGGCCGCGCTAGATCTCAGTCCTCCGTTAGCAGATGTCGTTTCGCGCACCGGAAATTCACTCGCTTGCTTCTCGGGCAGCGATTTCGTCACGTCAGGCCTCGTATAATCGTTTCGTGTCAAAAGGCAAGTGATAGGTGGTCCGGCGCAACCGGAATCAGATTCTTTGTGGTCGATTCTCATCGGCATATGAGCGAAGATCTTATCTGTTCCCGCAATAGGAGTGCTGGTCTCAGTTTTGCAGTCAGGCCACTCGCATTTAACCACATCCGTTTTCCGGAGCTGCATACTGGCAGGCTGTAGATTCAGGCACAGGTTTACATTCAGTCCTCCGTCAGCAGATGACGCTTCGCGCACAGGGAATTCACCCCCCTGCTTCCGCGGCGACGCACAGGCGATCGGCTGCTTCTCGGGCAGCGATTTCGTTCCGTCAGGCCTCGTATAATCGTTTCGTGTCAAGCGGCAAGTGATAGGTGGTCCCGCGCAACTGGAATCAGAGTGCTTGTGGTCGATTCTCATCGGCATCTGAGCGAAGATCTTATCTGCTCCCGATGACGAAGGTAAGAGAAGATCGGGCATCGAGCGATCAACTCTTGCCGACGCGCAATTCGTCGAATGTTCCACCGATGCAGAGTCCGGCTTCGTTGTAAGGTCGACACCAGTAAACTTTGTTGCACACGGAAAGCCATCAACCGGGGCACTTCTTCCGGCGTCCTACGAAAAGGCGACGAGACAAGTTAACAGTCAAATGCGCAGCCGCAACACCACAACAAATGGACTTGGTACATTACCGGGATATCGACGGAGAGCGCGGCTGATTTCGGTCGGACTTTACGTTTCTTTAACCTACACAACACGCAGAAAAAGGAATAAATGCTGAATTCCACACACGTTACTCTAGTTAAGTTTCCATTCCATTCGGACCCAATTTGTTCTTGTACAATCAATAAAATGAGCATTTTCTTCATAAGATTCGATTGACTATTCTGGCATACCTCGATATGGCTAATCTTTCCATTTAGAAACCATTAAATCAGTTTTGGCAGATATACAATTGAACAACTAACGGCGAATCAACGTGTCTGACGTGTAAATGTAATGACGAGTGGTCCTTAATGACTTAACTGGGCATCGACTCGCCCTGAGCAAGGACATGAATTGACAATCGTGGCTGTTGTCTCAGCTTAGGTATTATCAATTGGATTCGACAAAAAACTGCACGATTATAGCCGTCTCCGCTGAATTCCATTACATAATGTAACTTGCGTACAGTGAAATGACAACACTGGCACCACGAAAAAACATTTACATTCTGATAGTTTGAACAGAAATATACCACAGACCAATTCTGACCATCAAAAGCACGGCCAGGTACATGGGGTTTAGGCACCACACAACCCAGTCAGATCATTCTAGATTTTTTTTCAGCCATTCCATGGTGGCTACAACATAATTTGTGAAAATGTCTGTGCTGTTGAGTTGAGAGCCGCTCCATTTAAACACAACCAATCAAAAAGATCTTCGGGGAAAATCTGTAGCAAACATTAACACTGGAGCGATCTTTGCGGAACCACCATATTGTGTCGCGAAACGCTCAGTATGTTGCACCGGAACGAGCAAGAAGTGTTACTGGCTCGTCAGCACTGCAGGAAACGTAGTGCACCATGGCGAGAAATTTTCACAGGTTTGCACATTCTGCCATCACAGCAGTCAACGTATTGAAAATCGGTGACTAAGTGCAACACAATACTTCAGCATGCAAAGGACGTTCGCAAATACAAACTATTCTTAACGGGGAGCAAGAAGACACACGTCAAGACACGGCAAATTTGTGATTAAAAAATGCAGTAATGACATTTGCATACCGTTGTTGGTCTTACTTGTTTCTGTCGGTGTGCGCGGAGCAACTGGGCCCAATGTCGGAGTGCGCGTCGCAGTTGAGCAGGTCTCCTTGCTGTGACTCATTGCAATCGAAGTCCAGTTCGCTTATAGAATCAGGCCAATCTCCATTAAGAAAAGGCGTTCTGCAAAGTATCAGGATCAGCGAGGTCGAGATTAATGTATGCATTTTATAAATCATTCGACTGAATAAATGTCAGCTTACTGCGCAGACTTCGCGTACAGTTGCATTGGGACGCTCAACAGTTTTTTTGATGTAGCTCAGTCATCTCGGCATCGCCAAAAACATTTACCCTTTTCCTTCTTCCAACGAACCGGAAATATTGGACAAAAACTGGAGTCACATCTTGCACTACTCCTAAGTTTCATTACTGCTCAGTCCTGGCTTTTTTTCTGCGATTAATGCTTTTTTCAGTCATAAAAAAGTATCTGAAAACGAAAAAATGACAGACATTTTTAAGCTATTTTGCACAAATGATCGAAATGTCTCAGCGAAAAGAAAAACCCATGCTCAGCTACGAACAATTGCAAAATATGATAAACACTTTCTAGTGTTTTTTTCTTCAAAAACAACTACCAACAGGCAAAGTGATGGCTGAGCACTTATAATCGCGCCAAGGTTTTTGCCGTAACGCGAACGCCAACCTTTAAGGAACCCCCCAAACTAATCATGAGACGAGGTAAAGTACGACTGTTGATACAAGTCCTTCCCACATTGTTTCGCTTGAAACAACCCAATTCGCTTGAACGACACGAAAAAGGAGATGTTCTGGGTTTGAAACAGCAGCTATTTGTGGAAGTGTTTCACTTGTGCAACTTCAACGGCGTTAATGAAGCAGCCAGCCTCAAGTTTGCTTGTTTGTCAATAGTTACCAGCTTTCTGCATCAGACTTTAGATTGACGCTCTTTATCAATAAAACTTTATGCCAGACAGCACCTGCACACGATACCCGTGGAGTCGAACGATTTGCTACATTTGTTTATTGAAGAAAACGATCTGTTGAAACGTCAATAGATGTGTGTTTCCCTGTTCAACCGACTACAACCGGACACGCCAAGCTTTTTAACAAGTAATGCGGCTACATTCATTAGCGACCATTTCCATGCTTATGCTAAAAACCATGGCCAATAAGACGTATTATAATGAAGAGACCAAAACTTTTATTATAATGTGCAGTATCGTATGCAAGGCAACGTCAACTAAAAAATGAAAATGCGATTATAGTTTAATTTAATGAATGTAATGTGTGGATGTTTAAGTAACAGCACTGGTCTCGCCGGAAGCAGGTCGTTTACACGATTTAAGACAACTATGTACAAAATGAATCTGGATAGGACACAACGCTTAGAGTCGACTCAAGTTTAATGGCCAAAAACGGAGATTTCAGTTGACATGTGAAGCGCGCATAATCTCAGGACTTCTGTCATTCCTTTGCGACAGAGATCCTGCACACTTTTTCTAACCTGTTATACGCGAATTGATATGGTTTGCCTGTGCGAAGTGACGGTCCAAAACAAGCGGCCTTAAAGTTATGAACGACTCTGCGGATGATGAGCTAGGTATAACAAGAAGCCTTTCCGAGGAAATGCAAAACCTTTACTGGCTAAGACCCATGACACAAAGTTGAGCGTCTTTCACAGGCACGTAATTTGCATGAACTAATGCGCAAGCGCGTTACAGACATACAGCCATTCCACGGGAAAATTTCTGGATTTGTTTGCAGTCTGCATCGATTATCCAGCAATACCTTCCTCACAAGGGTACATGCTCGATAAGCTATATGAAGATTATTGCATGCTTCTTATTCGATACTGATATAAACTTCCCCTTCCACGGTTAACAAAACCAGCGCAATGAAAGAGTAGTAACTATAGGTGGTTAAAAAGTTCCGATAAAACTTTTCAATCAAAAATGGAAAACAAACACACAAACCTGACACATAACGTTTAAGCTTGAAATACCTGACGAAACTACAAGATTGCAATGGACTCTTAAAGCGCCTCGCAATTGCCAAACTCTTTAAAATCAGCAAACAATCTATACAAGGAATATCGGAATATTTGCAAGCTTTGAAAAGTCACTCTAAGAAAACTTGTGAAGGCGAAAATTTTACTCTTCGTCAACCGTCAGTAAATCTTATGTATGAACTAACTTGAGATGCAAGTATGTCAACAATGTCGTCCCCAGACAGCGTATACGAGCATCCTCCATAGTGCCGGATTTCTAATTCAACTGCTGTTAATTGCAAGAGACTACCAGAGGACGGAACAAGTACAATTAACAAAAGAAAACAATTGAACGCATTACACAGGGCTAGCTCCAAGTTTTTCAGACCGGTGTGAAATTCGAGGCGTGGACGTTGTGAAAAGCACGGGGCTTGAGAAATAAATTCGCAGGAATCCATTCAACCGCGTTATTTTCAACAATTAGTGATTTCAACAAAAGTAGACTTCAGTTGATGGCACAAGGCTGCATAAAACGATAACTGCGACCTTACAAAAACGGCAAAAAGCGCACCCAATACACAATCTAAATCAAAAGTAAACCTGCAACTTATGCTTCCCTCCTCTAGAAGGCTGAAAATATTGGACGAAAATCCGGAGTCTGTGTCCATCAAACCATACGTTTCGGAAAACAGTGAATCTCCATCAAACAGTGAGGAGTCATCATTCATGCTGACAAACGCCAGGTCAGACGAGTCGATATCCGAACTAGCAATAGACGCACAACCAGACGTTGGACTGGAGTGATGATTAGCTGCACACGATATAAAAGTTGAAATTGCAATACACGGGCACGGTAACTTTACTTGTGAGAAATTCGCTAGCATGCTCGCACTCTCAATGCCCTGTAAAGTGTAAATAATCAATAAGCACTTACTATATCGTATGATTAGCTTAAGCGTTGCTTTGATGTTTACACAGCAATTTTCATTATTATCATCGAGTTTCACGATATGATTATCACCGATGCTGTTGAATTATTAAGGCCTGGTCTGCCTGTCAACGAAATGTAATGGAAATACACAGCAGGGTATTGGCCACATGACGGCAAACGTGTTGCAAATAAATGGTTAGTCACAGTCACCCTGGGTTTATTTCGGTGATTTTTCGGTCACATAGACCGAAGTTTTCTTAAAATGACCGAAAAAAGTTAAGCCAATTCGGTCATAATGCGTTTTTCAGTCATACGAAAATGTCCTAAACGAAAAAATGACAGGAAGTTTTCAATCTATTTCGGACAAATGACCGAAATGTCTCAGTGTAAAAAAACCTAGAATCACACCCACACATATTCCTCCTCCAAAGAAATAACATGATAACTACTATAAAGTAGTTAGACACGACAATTTCTGCTTTGCTTGCAAAATGCAGATATTTCTCAAAAAAAAGTGTTTCATAAGCATTATCACGACATTGAAAGGATACAAATATCAGGCAATTAACACTGTTGCTGATACAAATATCAGGCAATTAACACTGTTGCGTTTGTATCAATGAAACTTTGGATGTTTTTTTTTTTCATTTTGCATTAAGGCACACATTCACAAAGTAGGGGAAGGTCGGTTTAGTTGACTCAGCAGCATAGTTGACTCACCGCCAGTATCTAACCAGCTATGCGTGAAGGCGCAAAAGATATTACATTATTTCATTGTTTACATTCTGTAATGACAGCCACGTAAAGTTGACGTGTCGTTATGGAAGGGCTGAAAAGTCATGCCTGCAGAAAGTATGTTTTTGACCCAAAGAAATAAATTTTGTTAGGGTTAGTTCGTAAGATTGTATCTTCTGTTGCAGGTGTATGTACAAAGCAGTACTTCTGGCAGTGTATAGCTTAAGCATCACTCTACATTTCACAGCATTTTCGTAGCTTATTTCTCAGCAGAAAATTATTTGTTGACATTTTTCTAATTTAAGGCACCGAAAGGTGAGTTGACTCAGTGGTGGTCATTAGAGATCGACCTATATGGCTTTTTTGGGGCCGATACCGATATATCGGCCATACATGGACCGGTAGCCGATAACCGGTATTTCCAAACTTTTGAATCTTGTTTTCTGCTTCATTATCAAAAATATAATGTATTCTATGCCTTACCTTTTTTCAAAAATTTCAAAAATCAGGATTTATGAGCTAAAATTTTTCAAATTGCAGCAATTTCAATATTTGGTATGATTTTTAATTAATCTGATTAATGATGATGCTTTTGTTTCGGCAGCGACGATCGACGCATGCTCCATGGTTCATCTTGTCTGCTTGTTTATGAAAACGCACCTGCTAGCCTTGCTGCAAGATAACTGTCTTGAATTAATTCGTTGTGCTTTCTTGCGCAAGTTGTCTGGATGCGTGAGGAATATAGCAGCGTTTTGTCAACACCTACTGAGGCCGATAAAATCGGCCGTTTTGGCTGATACCGATATATCGATAAAAACTTTCGGCCCGATATATATATCGGTCAATCTCCAGTGGTCATCCTAGTTGACTCAGTTAGACATGAAGTAAAAGGAAAGCAACATCGCATTTTTAAAGAATGCTGAACACCTTTCTCAATTAATGTTTAACAGTATGTGGAGTTTACGGAGTACTTCTTTGGGAATAAAGGTAATTTAACATACTGATACTTAATAATGAATCTATGCTAGCAGGGGCGCCGTTGGGTACTACCGGATATGTTGCAAAAAGTGGATGGATAAACGCATAAACATTCATTTTATTTGCTTTAAAAGTTGCAATCAGTTGTTATATTTGTTCATCGCGATTGTTTTTTTTGTTCGATAATATACAACATTTCTTCTTTACCATCATTTATTCAAAATGAGTCAATCCAACAAGGTGCGTCAACTAATCCTCCCTTAGTGCTAGTTGACTCCACTCTTTTCTCATGACCCCTATTTTTGTAAAGCGCCGGAAATGTCAACTGCAGACATATTATCACACTGATACAAAAACATGGACCAAGGTAAAGGATTTAACTTAACACTGTATAAAATTAAGCTTTCTAGAAAAAAACGTCCGAGGTAGACATTTTTAAGTAAAAAAATGAGTCAACTAACCCGACCTTCCCCAACACAACGAGAATAACTTCAGTTAAAGTTCCACAGGGCGCCATGGTATATTTTGACACAAACGTATTCTCACCAAAATTAAATGAATGCCTGGGGTGATTTGGGCCACCGGTTTGCTTCTTGCGATACTCAGGAATAGACCTTGAATCCCAGTGATTGGAAGCACCTAGGGAGAAAAATATGAAAGATCAATGAGGTTTAACCTGTTGCTTTGTCAGCGTTGCAAAGATAGAAGTTATTATTGTATACTCTTTCCATTAGTAATCAACACAGTGCACTTCCACTCTGTGTTGGTGAATGAAACTGGACGGAAAAAAATTACCCATTATTATGCATGATGCCCTTGAACTCATCAATATACATCAAACACCGCCACCATTTCAACTCCAAAGCTTACACGAACCAGGCACTCATGATATTTCACTTTAATGAATCATTAATTTAAATCTGTACGCGTACAAAAATAGTAAGATTCCTCTCCATTGATGAAAAACTTGTAAGCTGTTTATGCTCCATCACTGCACTTAATGTCTGACCGCACAGCTTCCCTCTCTGAAACCTCGTCATGAAAGATCGCGATTCTAACTAGGCTCCAGGCACTTGAGCGATTTTTGTTGACTTTATCGGTCACTGTTTTGTGCAATAACCGATTTGAGTTTCAACATCTTTCATTGGCAAAAGTATCAAAAGCGTTTGGAAGGCAAGTCATTTATCTTTGTGGAACTGTATGTTGGCTTATACGTGCCACAACCAATTTTTCCAACACTGACATTTTTTTGAAAGTTTGTGTATTAGGAAAAACTTTATTCAAAATTTTTTGTTGAAACTATTGCAAAATATTTCTTTTCAAAAAGATTTTTAGATAATTCAAAAAAATTCGACAACAAAATTTTGGGCAACAGTTTTGCGATATTCTTTCTTGTAAGTATAAAAAAAAATCTTTTGAAGTGCTGGCCGATCTGTGCCATCCAATCGAAAAGCGCAATTGGTTTATCTTGCGTTGATCATCACACACCCTTGACGTATCGTTTAAGGCAGGGGTTCCCAACCTGGGGTACATGTAAGGTTAGCAATAGAAGGGTAAAATGTATTTATATATTATTTTGGTACACGAAAAGCGGAAGTGCTAAATAGCCTTATAATAAATACTACGGCCAAAGCCAACGATACAACTGACATCTTGCAAACGTTTCGATAACAACTGTTTGCTATGCACTGAAGATGATAACAGTTGTTATCGAAACGTTTGCAAGATGTCAGTTGTATCGTTTGCTTTGGCCGTAGTATTTATTATATATATTATTTATTTACAAATATTCTGAATTATAAAAGTTCTCTCAATAATTTAATAGATTTTTGTTATTTTACTCAACCTTTTTGTCATAAGAAATTTTCGCGTTACATGCTCATATGTCGCAACGCAGAAGGGGTACATGGTCAGAAAAAGTTTGGGAACACCTGGTTTCAAGCATCATATGAATTCAGGTTCATTTGCTTAAACATAAATGGTTTGGAGCGTGCCTTGACGTTTTCGCTTGACCCAGCAGGATTGCATCCGAGCTATTCGCGTTCATTGGCTTCCAGTTCACAAAGCATAAACATAAAATAATCGCAATCAAACGCTTCAGATAAGGTTAACATGTAATATGCAGCATAACGTAGAAAAAGCTGCTTGTGTTGTGCAGTTTAATGCCTGATAAGCTCGGATACGAGCGAAACCTAGGCCGCACCGCTAAATTAAACCCTGGTTTTAATAAACATGTTTGTAAAGTTACGCTAATCGGCGTCGAGCTGTCAATCGCAACACCTTACTCCAAACCAGTCAAGGAAAGTTGAGTTTCGTTTTACTCGCTTTTGTGCTTCTTTTAGTAAGAGCGTCACGAATGGTCAGCAGGGCTCATCTCCGCTTGCTTGAGCCGGGGGCCACACTGCTGTTTTCGTACTGAATACTTTATCGATGATGAGTCAGTGGCAACACCGCGTGTGCAACCTTATTCTTGCACCAACCCATTAACACCGGGCAGGAGACTGCATTGGCTGCAAACACCGTTTTTAAAGTCTTGGTATGACTTGACTGCGAATTGACCTCAGCCTAACAAATTTTGGTGGAGCATGTTCCACCAACTCTGTCACTTGGCCGGTGATTTCATAACATCTAACAGAAAACATCACTTGTATAAATGAAGATATTTGCAGCAAGTCAATGATACTTAGCAAAAAACGGTATGCAGATTGACTTAGTTACAGCATTTACACTAAACACCATCATTATATTTCAAGCTTTTCCAAATATCGGAGACGCCTATCGTGTTTTGACTGATCTATTTCGTTTCACAGGATCACAAAAATAAACGATTTCTGGTACTTAAATGTTACACTTAGCGCAATTTTAATACTATGCTGGATTATCGCTGCTCAAG
>JGI24158J21664_10015146_pt1 | contig 10069 bp, 9 predicted proteins | sample Ectturendosymbi3_FD_21664 | JGI IMG/M metagenome (IMG submission 21664) | reverse complement strand
AAAATCATGGAAATGCCACAATTTTGCCACAATGAAAGTGGACATGTCAACAGACTAAGTGTGACTAAAAACCACAAACAACAATGGAAGTGACAAACTTGTTGATTTCATAGTCTTTATTAATTGTTTTATTCACAAAATAGGCCTATTTTCAGATAAAACTGTGCTCTCAAATTTTTATATGAAATACTCAAAAAGCCACTAATTTTTTTGTGATCTAAATAGAACTTATCAAGACCTTTCAAATGATGTATGGCACATTTGGATTGGTTTGGTAAAACAAAAGTTGTAAGCAATCAAAATGGTGTTACGCATGAGTGAACACAGGGGTCCTGTAGTTTGCCCATGGGTTACACATAGAAACCCATGTCCAATCAACTTGTACTTCCTAAATTGGGTGAAACATGCCTGCTGCTACAATCAGGCACGGATTTACCATTAGGCTAAAAAGGCTTTAGCCTCGGGCCCCCAATTTTGGGGGGCCCCAAAATTTTGGTAGTAAGGACAATTTCCAGCATTTTCATAAGCAGTTATATTGGTACAGTATTTTGGTTTCAGTTCAAGGCACGCTTTTTTACTATGTCGCTAAAAAGATCTGTATAGAAGAATGAGCGCGATGGATTAAAGTGAATGACGATGAGCACTCTCTTTTTATGGCGTTGAGATTTGGTTATTGCTAGATATAGTGTGTGGAACAAAATGCCTGAATATGTTTTTCAGATTACACGAAGCCAGTGAGGTACTTTCATTCAACCCAGGTCTCTATCTTGTTGCTTTTTATTGGTAACCGTAAGATACGCGGTGAAGACAATAAAAGTCTTTCCTCAACTGTTGTAAAACTTTGAAAACGACACGACGTTTCAGCCAACTGACAGTAGGCTTTCATCAGGGTGAATGGTGACTCGAACAGGAGAGCGGTAAATTTTACTGAACGTGCGTAATTGGATGACATAGTGATAACACTGATAACTACCTTAAAGCTACAGTAGATAACGGAGTACAGATAATAGAGTAGAATAACAGCAGTAAAAAACTGTACATCAAGTCAAAATGAATCAAAAATATGCAATCTCGTATCAAGTCAATTATAGCCAAACGTCGCTTTGTAGATTTTTGGAAAAAGATCTGAACTCTTTTTGTTAATGACGTTGGGTGTGGAATTAATGCAGAATGATGAAATGTGTTTTTCTAAAATCATTCTCAAAAGCAACAATCTGAGTTTTCGACAAGTCCATTCAATGTTCCAATTCTAATCTATGCTTAGCAAGTGCACTTTTTTCAGGATGAAAATGTTTTATATCGTTAATATGCTCTTTCCTGCGTGTGTTGAATAACCTTTTTGTTTCGCCAAAGTACTTTTGGTCACAGTCACCACACGGTACGCAATATACTGCGCCTTGACGATCAAAAGGGTGAACAGGATCTTTCCCGTTTTGGGGTAAAAACAACTTTGGCCTGCATTGTATCCAAGGCCATTTCTGGTGTAGACCCTTCTGGCACACTAAAAAACTTGGTTATTGTTCTCGTCTTTTTAATAACAGCTTGTAGTGCATCTGCTTTGGCAGTGGCTTTCTGTTCCTTGCTAGAACCACTCTCATATGTATTTTTCGACATTCTCAAGTTAATGCAAGTGAGCCTACTGTAGATCCACCGTTATCCTGGTTACTTTGAAAAAAAGAAAACAACTTACACATGAACCTCACTTTGCTAACTAAGCTACTAAGCTCAAGGTACAAATTGGCCTTACTAATACATCATAATATGTGTCTCGTTCAACGGTAGTTAAAATATTTTTCTGACCCAAGATTGCTACAAAACAATTGAAGTCAAAGAATATCCCAGCTTAACACGTGCAGTATTACAAACATAGTTAAAGGCCACAAAGATGGCAGCAAGTAAATCAGTCACAGTTTGTTGACGGGGAAACTAGTTTCGCATTTTCCAACGCATCATCAGTCCTGTAAATGTAAGACAAATCTTACAGGCGAAATGTTGGTACTTGAAAACAAGTAAAGAAAAACACACGAACTGTGGCTAGTTACAACGACATTACTAAAAATTTTTCGCAGCTAAAAGGCTGACCCTTCCAGAGCCTCATAAGCCAGTCACTGCTAAGAAAATCTGCATTTGGCAGCGGTCTAACAAAGACACTTTTCCTCTGGAGATAACACACACGCGCGATGACGTATGCCAGAGAGAAGCCACGCGATTTAAACAGAGCGTAACAGTTCACGAAAAATCAAGAAAGGCCTAGCCTTTCAATGTACATTGGAAGCATGCAAGGAAGCTAATTTTTAGTTATTCCTTGTTCTAAACACAACTTCTTTAATGGTTTGACAGTTTGTCAATTCTCCCTTTCCTGTTTCATAGTTCTTTCAGTAAGTGTCAACATTTGCGGAAACAATTTGCATTTTGCTCCATATATCTGGAGCCACAAATCTGGAGTCGCTTCCAGCAGGATCCTGCTTTTTTCTTTCAGAGCCGGAGCCGAAGTCAAAAATTCGTGAAAAACTGGACCTGGATCCGGAGTCACTTTTCATTTTCAGCAGCAGGAACCTGCCTGTTTTTCATATACAACATACCATAAGTAAAAGCATTGCTAAATTTCGGTTGCATCGATGGAAGCCGGAGTCTGAACAGGAGTGGGATTCTCAAATTTGAAAATTTTGCAGACTCGGACCTGCATCCAGGTTCAACAATTTCGGAACAGGAGCAGAATCGAAGTCTGAAAATGTTACTACGGCCACTTCTGCCTTCCAGAAGGGCCCCTAAAATGAAAATTCACCTCTGGTTACAATATATCCAAACTACAAGGTCTAAAGGTTAGTATTAGTCAAGTTATAGATCTATGAAGTCAGACCACCAAATTTTTCATGAATTTTCCATTTCAGTGAACACAAAAAATGGCCGTCTTTGAACACTCATAACATTGGTTCTATTTAGCTGATTTTGAAAAAATTGGTATATTTGGAATCAGGAAAAGAAGTTCTACAAGCATACCAAATTTCATAAAAATCTGAGAGGGTGGGTTGCATGGCCTGGATCAGCTGACGTGAAATGACCCCCATTCCTCAATCAAACTTTGTCAAAATTTAAAAATATTAGATCTAGTTTTCTGACATTACAAAATTATAACATCTAATAATGAAGACTGTTCAAAGCCATCACCAATGAGCAAAAGTAAAATACACAAAAACCCAGAATAACAAGTTGACATAATTGTGGTGCTAAGATAATTTGTGTTTTTAAAGGAACTGAATGCAGGAAGCTGTACTTGGACAATGTTCACAACATACCCTTGCACAAATTTAGCAAATTCTTACTAGATTTTTACTGTGTAACTTCTGTTTGATTGTAAATTTAATCCACTTCTTCATGCTTTACTGCAATGGCTTGTGTTATGGCCCTTATACTTAAAGCAGTTGGTTTGATACCATTTGCTTAATGCAGTGGTTCCCAACTGTGGTATGTGTACCACTAGAAGTGGTACAGGAAAGCTTTTAAGATGGTATGTGAATAGGCCTACTTATTGTTTTTCCTCACAAAAAATATATTCACAGCTGTAGGTTCTACTGATCAGATTCTGTTAACAAATTCCTGAAATTTTGTGTTCTTTCCCTGTGGTTTTTCGGAACTGGCCATTTTATTTCTCACAGCCACTTTGCTTATGTTGCATTTGTGTCAATTCTGGATGTTCAAACTTTTGATCTAATGATATTTGGAAGCTTGAGTTTTCCTGGAACAAGGTGGCACATGTACTGACACTACAGGACCTGCAAAAGGTACATGATCAGAAAAAGTTTGGGGAACCACTGGCTTAAGGTTATTGTAGTAATTTCATAGTTCTGAACAGATAAGACATATAGCTGGACTAAGCCATCAGTTCTCAACCTTCATGCTCTATTACATCTTGATCTAGACCCTCAACACATGTTGCCCTTTGCTCTTTAATAAAAAATTATATTTTGTTTTAACATATTTACATTCTATTTCTTTATTTGTTACGATAGAAAGCCATATGGGTGCCCAGGATAAAAGCTACTGGTCTCTGGTTGAGAAACGACAGACTAAATGCTCAATTTTGTTGTTTTTTGCAGATAGGCATGATAAATTAGCATCTGTGATAGTGTCACATGCCATTGGTTTGTTGAGAATAACCTTTGAGTATGTCAGAATTTGATGCAATTCAAGATTTGGACAATCTACTTGAGGTTGAGGAGCATAATTCTTATCGCCCTGAGAATGTGGACAGCACTGAATCCAAAGATTTCAACTTGCTTAATGCAACTGGTATTGTTGCTTGAATTGACTAAATACTTTGAAGAGTGAAGTAATTAACGTAGTTAAGCATGAATAATTTTGAAGATGTGATTAATGTAGACATTGTTATAAACTGAGTGCTTAATTTTTGTTGTTACCCCATGATAAGTTTCAGAAACGAGATTTGCTTCCAACCTTACTTTTTTACTTTTGCAATCTGTTCCGTATGATGAAATGAGTAGCAAAAAAGGGTTGTTTTTAAGAATTTGGAAGTAGGAGCCTAAAGACATGTGTCATGAATTATAACATACATTGCATGAAGACATGACAGTACTTTTTGTTCATTTTTATTAAAAATGGGCAATCAATTTTTACTGTTTGAGTCGGCATGGAAAACTGCTTTCGTTTACCACCTCATCGTTGATATTTTTGATGCAGAAAGGGAAACAAATTTGTTGAATTGATTACTACCTTGTGCCGTTTTTCCATGTTTTTACTGATTCTTCACCCAATACAGCCCAAAGTCATCATTTCCCAATATGTTATAATGTAAAAATTAACTGCTTACATATGATTCAAATGTTGTGAGTGACATGGTAGTGCTTGTTACATCACTAATTTTTTGCGACTGCTCACTGCTGTTGGTAGCTTTATGATAAGTACCACACAGTGTTGGTGGCTTCTTATTGCATCACTTGATGTTGGTGAGTTTATAGCAAGAACTGCTTATGGTGGCTTGATGATACTGACTGTATCATCCAGTGTCTGGCATAGTAGTGACCGCTGTTGTTAAAAGTTTGACTTTTCTTGAACTTGATGCTTTTGTGTAGAACATGCAAGCAATGTACCTGCAAATACCAGTGGAGGTGTCTGCAGTTCTTATGGTGGGTGGACTTGCCCTGGGCAAGTTTCATACATTCAAGTAATCTATTGAATTTTCATAACATGACCTTTGCTCATTTACTGAACTTGGTATTTTTAAGATTTTTTAACATCTGCCTATCAAGCTGCAAACTGCTATAACATTTTTCTTTCTGAAAGAAACACTAACAAAAATCTCATCGAGGTAAGTTTAGGTTACCAAACATATAGAAAACACTGATTGTTTCTAGTTAAGTTTCCACAATCCAAATGTTGAAACGTGTCTTTTTAATTTGCCTTGCTTTGCCTACAGGTTGAGCACTTTAATTGCTCTGCTTCTCACATTTTCCTATTTCCTACGTTTTCATGAGCAATGAATGCACCTCCAAAAATGATGTTGAAGTATGTTGTGCGTATTTTTCCTGACTGTACTTGTTTGTTCAATAACAGAGGAGAGCACTCTTGTAAGAAGAAGACCAAGAACAGCTCGTGAAGCGGCAGATGGAATAGAAGATATTTTAATGGAACTGCCAAGCCGTACATTAGGTGTGTGAGTGCTGTTGCGCACGTGAAGGTCTAAAATGAAATGATGCATTATCTAAGAACCTGGGTTTGTATTTATTTGTTTGTGTTTGTTTTTTTGACAATTTTTTTCTTCTTTCCCGTTGCGTTTGGTTTTGTTGCCTGTTGTATCTACGCATGAAATGTAAGACAACTCAGAATATTACCTGATATCTAGTGAAAGCATGAACGTGTGAAAACATGTTCGTGTATGAAGTCTGTCACACTGATTCTGGTAGATATGTGTAAGAAGCTCTATGCCAAGGGTTTCAAACACGCGGACTGCATGTGGCCCACGAGAGCGCAGTCCGCGATACTCTATATCAGGGGTGGCCAAATTGTCTTCGACTAGGATCGACTACAAAATTTCTTGTTAACTTGCGATCGACCGGTCGGTAATAAAGTCACAAGTAGAAAACGTCATAAAATGCAATAAAAAGGAATATTGATTGAAAAATGTGTTCTTTTCAGGTATATCGTCAATTCAATGCAAAATCAGGCGCGATCGACCAACTGAGTCTCGGCGATCGACCTGTTGGTCACCCCTGCTTTATATGAATTTTCAAATAATTAACGTTTACGTTATTTCGTTTATTCACGTGTGTTTAAGCATGCTCGGCTAGAGAGGGAACACGTTTATTTTAAACGAACGTAGAGACGGCCAGAAATTATTTGCCTTTAAACTCGCGATGCCTTTCGCAGGAAATAAGATGTAAAAGGTGTTTCTTGTAAGGTTCAGGTACTGCCAGTATTGCGTCAGCGTCGTAATGCGGCCCTCGGGTTACTTCCTCATTTGGCCCTCTGAGCAATTTGAGTTTGAGACCCCTGCTCTATGCTATTTAAGTGTCAGGATTCTGAAGAAGCAACAGCTTTTCACGAACCAGTGCAAAAATTTAGTCCTGACTCTCAGGATCGTCCGGTTGCGCCAAGTTCGTTGCTGTCACATCTGTGGTCCTGTGTGATGACAGCACCAACACAAAGTGAAGAGCCACCATGGTTACCTCAACCTAATGGGGTATTTACCTCCGGGTTGAAAGCGAGTAGGCGGTTTAGTACCACCCGCAATAACTCTTCCCGAGCGAGCGTGTTCGCCGCCAAAGAAACGTTGCATCTTCAACCTGACATGGACCGGCGAGAACTTAACCTGTCAATCAGTGGCGTAGCCAGCCCAAAATTTTGGGGGGCCAAGGTGCATAATTTTAGGCGAATAACACTATTTTGTTTAGAAAGACGCCTCTCAGAGCACAAAATGACTATATTTTCCAAAACTTTTTGGGGGGCATGGCCCCTTTGGCTCCTCTCTGGCTACGCCTATACTATCAATTAAGTGCTTCTCCTTGACAATGTCATTAAGGCTACTAAAAATAGACACAACGAGATTAGATGGCGCCCGGGGCAAGAAGTAAGTTCGGCGTCCCCATGTTCGAACCTGGGGTCTTTCGGAAGCAAACGTACTGTTTGAAGAAAGTACTTGCGACATGGTTGGGACTTTTCGGCGTCCACCTCAATGATTCAGCGCCCGTGGAATTGTTCCCCCCTTTCCCCCTCGTTACGCCCCTGGCGACAACGAAATTAAAAGAAAAAAATAACTGAAAAAAGGGCAGCAAAAAGGGAAAAGCTGCCTGCTGCGTATCTGCAACCAGTTGCTTTTGCACAGGCCGACGAGGTGGGCAGCAGTATCGTGAATCAGCGAAAAGCGGTCGGTCTCATTTCGCCACCAATTCAAGAGCGTATGCGCATCATTATGGAACTTTGTTACGAAAGAAGAGGAAAATGTCGCACGCCGAAGTGCTGCAGAATGAACAAGAGGCCGCCCAGGAAATTTACTCGGACATACGTGACGACGATGGGGGTATGCGTCTGTGTGTGTGTGTGTATGCGTGTGGTGTGTTTCATCCTGTTTCAGTTCGGGTCAATGTGTCTCATGTAGCGGCACATCTGTCTCTGCAAAGTGCTTGCGCTTACAACACAAGCGTTGTGTTGAGCAAAATAAGGAAACCAATGCACCGCATTCTTGTAACTGACAATATGCTCCTGCACAACCGCCACGGACTTCATTTTCCGTCTTCCGGGTTGTTCAGTGACAGTTTCCTATTAAGGCGGCATAAAGTTAATGCTTTTCATTCATTTAATTTTACCAAATGTTTTTATTAGATGTTCGCTACGATGCGCTTCGGGAACTTCCTGTCAGTCTACAAATCAAAAAGCAAATACGGTAAAAAACTTTACGTAATTACATGAAAGTGTGTGTGTCACTTCAAATGTAAGTGACAAAGTGTGGGTGTCACTGTGAATGTAAGTACAACGTATGAGTGTCACTTTCAACGTAAGTGACTAGTGTGGGTGTCACTTTGAATGTGAGTGACAAAGTGTGGGTGCCACTTTCAACGTAAGTAACAAAGTGTGGGTGTCACTGTGAATGTAAGTGACAAACTGTGGGTGTCACTTTGAATGTAAGCGACGTGTCAAGTTGAACGCCAAGGTCGTTAGTTCACTTCGGTTTTATTGTAAATTGTAAACATTACGTAATTCTCTGCATTAAGTGAGCTTTGTCGAACGTATGCTACCATAGTTGACGTGTTAACCAGGAGCCAAGCCGCAGCAAATATCGAACAAGCCCGAAGCAAGAAAGTCGGGTGCTTCGATTTGTGGAAATACAACGTCGCCATGGTGAGTAATATATTTTAAGCTAAGTGAAGTTTCCGTTGTTATTATTCAAACACGCATTTGCTGTTTAAAATGTTGACAAACCACTTCGTTTGTCCACGTGTACGGAAGTGTGCTGGGAGATTACAAAACAAACTGTTCCGGTACAAGTTCATGTTGTTTAAACTTCAAACCTGCTTTCGTGAAAACCCTCTCCCCAAAGAACTCAGTAACTTCTTTGTAGCGACAAAGCAGAACTCATTTATTTCACTAAACATCATCAGGTGCTTACGCTTAAATGTCTATGATAAAAAAGTAAGACTAAACTATAAAGTTTTTACTGTATTGTAGATTTCCTTTGGTTCGCGGGAAAGCATCCCTCAGTTTGGTTATCGATTCTCTGACCTGATTTTCTATTGTATATTTTATCATCAACAAATGTGACCATTACCTCTGCGCTTTCCCCCCATCACGTTTCATTGTACAAGCTCAGCTTCATAAAGCGTTTTTTTGAAAAATGCATCTATGGCCGATCGAGCGCATTGTTTAGTTTTTCTTCACTCCCTGATCGTGCCCTTTGGGTCATTGCCGAACTACAGGACGTTTTTGAAAGCAGTCTATAAAAACAGTCAGCTGTTCCAAAGTCAACCACTCTATGAAGTGCAAGTTTTAACCGTTGGCATATCTTCAAACTTCCTGCTAACCTAGAAAAAGCAGAATGTCATGATGACCTGCGCCAGAGATAGTTATCTTTGTGCAAAGTCTCAGCTGCTTAAGATTTGACGCGCTTTCAAATAAAATGACTCTTTGTTGAGCTTGGAATACCAACTCATTCATTTAGGTGTCACTTACCAACAAGGATTAATATTTATATTGTTTTGCAGAAACGGAAACATCTAAAAGAAAACGCTAGAAAAGCTGTTCATTCCGTTAAGTTGTGGAGTTATCACATGAAACAAGTGGAAGGAAAATTTGGCTCAGGTCTGGTTGTCCTTGTGTGCTGTTGCTCCGGTCTGGTTGTCCTTGTGTGCTGTTGCTCAGGTCTGGTTGTCCTTGTGTGCTGTTGCTCAGGTCTGGTTGTCCTTGTGTGCTGTTGCTCAGGTCTGGTTGTCCTTGTGTGCTGTTGCTCAGGTCTGGTTGTCCTTGTGTGCTGTGAACACTTTATTCAACGCCATGATGCCTATTTTCAAATTCCAAGTGTATTTGTCAAATGCTTCTACAACCATTCCCGCGCATGTTGATTTAAACCAGTGGTTCTCAACTTTTCATGGTTTGTTTTTCCCCCTTTCCAAATACTCTCAAAACTTGTGACCCCCCTGCTAATCAGTAAAAATGCCTTAACTTGAGTTTGACTGTTGCACTTAGGCTTTGCAATATCTCGGCAGAGCTACTGCATACAAAGGCTCTGCTGGTGGACCCGGAGAACCGCTCCGTGGCCCCCAAAGGGGGACGAGGGCCCCGGTTGAAAAACCCTGATTTGGATACTTGACCCAAAAATGTAACGCTTTTCTTACATGACTGTCCACAAACCAGAAAACAAACGCTTTGTTCCCATGCAAGTGTGACAAAACGGCCTATCGATGCCAATATCCAGCGAGTATATTTACTAGGCTTTAAAGAACTGAGTTTCAACATACTAGAGACCAGAAAATAGTCATGACGATAGTCGTACGGCAGAAGCAGCCAGCACAAACGATGCAGAGAACATAACTGAATACGAGGCAGCAAGAACACTTCGGTC
>JGI24158J21664_10015143_pt1 | contig 10070 bp, 5 predicted proteins | sample Ectturendosymbi3_FD_21664 | JGI IMG/M metagenome (IMG submission 21664) | reverse complement strand
AAATGGTGTCGGAAGTACCGAAAATGATTGTGCTGTGAAATTTTCGTAACTAAATCCAAACTTAAGGAGAGTTTGGCCGTTTGGCGGAATCTTTTGCCTTCCATTTTTCAGGGAGGGCTGCAGCCCGTCTAGACGAGCCGCCCCTGTGCACACTCAAATCAGCTCCTGTTTGCCATACTTGGGCTTGAAGATCTGATGAAAAATTGCGAATGTAGTCACCTTCCGCTAGCAAAACCGAAAAGCACGTCGTGTATATAACAATGCAATTGGAAAGTTTTCCTGCTTGCTGCAAGCGTTTGGTTGTGTTCCGCAGGGGTCGAAATATGTTCGGAAGTATTCGGAAACTTCCTCAAGCATAAGTTACACACCAAAAGCGATACTTTCATCTAGGTTATCTGCTGAACTTCGAAAACTGGTGGTGTCAGGTGTTTTCTAAACTTTGGGGAGCTCAACTTCTATGAGAATCGCTGGTAGACACAGTGAGCGTTTGTTGAACGCAGTTTGTTGTAAACAAATGTTGTAATCTTTTTGCAAGAACTTCGTGCGATGAATTAATTAGCTTCAGCGCTATCGTGGCACCTGCATCTGATTGCATTTTCATTTTTTTCTGGCAGAGCTATGGTCGACACGTTGAGAATACAAAAAGCTTCGTTGGAGGCCAAGAAGCAAGAGGAAAAACGATTGATCGAAGAGGAAGCCAAGCTACTTGTTGAGGAGCGGCAGTTGCGAGAGCTGGAGGAGGAAAGAGCTATCCAGCACAAAAAGTTCCTTCAACAACAACAGAAGTACTGAGCTTTATGCTGTCGATTCCGCAACGCAATCTTTAATGCAACAATAACAGCTTCTGTAATGCCAAAGAATTCACCGCTACTAATGCTACGTAGTTTATTTTGATGTGTTCATGTCACTACTGACATCACGTTTGACCATTGATACGTTTTCGTTCAGGTTCAACATGTTTGGTTTAGCGAGAAATACGCACTTGTCCTTTTTGAGGTGGTAAACGTTGTTCTTTGATTGCCACTATTTAAAGATTTTTTTCCAATAGTTTTTTTTTTTCGCAGCACTGTAATCTTTGCAGACGTTTGGGCTCATCATGTCTCAAATGTCTTTTTATCATGTTATCTGTAAACGTTTTAACTCTTAGTTCTGCCCGAGAAAAGGCGGCGCACAAACTTTTGTCTTTCTTTTGCCTACTTCGCGTTGATGTTTTTCCTGGTCTTCGGTAATTTCGCGTTCTTGACGCTCACGCGCCGATCAAGAACTGCTGTGGTATCGGTTTCAGTGGCGTCTTTTTATGATTAGGAACACGTTAGATAAGTCTTTGAAGTTGAAGATGAAGCGAGAAGCACAGGATCGACAAGAGGAGCTTGCTCTTGACATGAAGATCCTGGAACAATGCCTAGAGGAATCTCGCAATGAATTCCAGGAGAAGGCCCAAAGGAGGGCACAACTTAAAGACGAGCAGCGGCAATATCGGGAGTACCTCAAACAGCAGGTAGGCATTACTGTGTTATTGCGTGGGTTTATGCTTTGCAATGACACCTACCAAAGAGGTTTTTCCGTTGGAAAACCTCAGCTCGTGACTTTCTTGAATGAACTTTTTTAAATTGTCCTGTCGCTTTTCTACCGTTTTCAGGATGTAAACTCTGGTTGGTTAATAGTTCGAAATTTTTATTCACATTCTTTCGGTTTTTCGTTTCGGAATACAAAACGGCGAAGCAGCTCTTGATGCTCCATCCAGAATGACCCGACATGCTTTTTTTCTATAGTTTGGCTAGAAGCACCAATTGACGTATTTGTGTGTGTTTAGTACGAAGACGAACTACGCCGTGAAAAGGAACTTGACCGTTTGGTGGAAGCCGACGTTGCTGCGATGTGGGGAAAGCGGCTGGCTCAGTGGAAACTTGAGAAAGAGGCCAGGAACCGCCTGATGCAGGACGTTATGGAAACAAGACGAAACCAATTGAAAGAAAGAAGTACGTTCGCTTGTTTTTTGTACATCGTACATCGGGCCACACTCACAAAAACAGCAATCAAGTAATAGGCGCATCTAGTTCATGGGCGTCGAAAGGATTTTTTCCAGAGGAGGCCAATAGTGCATTTTTGCAACAAGGCAGCCAAAAAGATTTTTCCAGGGGGGGACAGAAGTGGTGAAATTTCATTTTACCCACTCGAAACTAAGAAAGCAACCTTTTTTGCGAAAATGTTAATAGGAATATGTCAAATTTGAAAATCCAGGTGGAGCCAAGGCCCGCTGTCCCCCTTCCAACGCCCATGATCTATTTTACAGCAGAGAGCTTAGTGGTAATAAATTCAGACCCACCAGGAAGGAATTGGACTGGCTTAGCTGCTTCGAATGGAAGTACAAGTCTTATCATTTACGAAAAAGCATACAAGGTTAACAAATGTCACTAAGCTCTAATTTGAGCTCTCCCTCCCAGCTTGAACCTTTCTCAAAGAGCCCTACTGGCCGGGGTTGATTCGTGCGAGTTTCGGGTCCTCGCATTTTCATTGCAGGTATTTCGACTTAAACTAAACCGGGAACCGGTTTAGTGCTTGTTATGAAGGCAGGAATTTTTGTGTGGGTTGACGAATGCTGACCCGACGCCAGAGAATTAGCTAGGGTCATTTGGAATGAGCTTCAGAAGCACAAAGCACTTCGGTCCTTCGCACTACTGTCAAAAAGGCTGTGCGCGGATTGCAAGTACCCGCATTGTCAATTTGAGTTCGAATTCCAGCAGAAAAAGAACCGGGCGGGGAGCGTTTCGTAAAGATGCGCTGGCATGACTGGGCAGAAAAAGAAAAATATTGCTCTGTTTTGACAATTGCTGGTCCACACCAGTCTAAGGACATTAAAACTTCAGCGACAAGTGATCCCAAGATAGATAACTCGGTCCAACTGTTTCAGCGCTATATCGTCTGAAACCAATTCATTTTTAGCATAGTTAGGTACACGTCCTCATCAAGTCGTACATTTTCCGCCCAAAATGTGTCCAACTGCGTATCAGTCGAATAATGAAACCGGTTATTAAAACGATACATTTTTCAAAATTTATGTACTGGACAGGTTATTTTATTTTCGGATGCATTGGCGAGAAAGGACAAAAATTTTTCCGCCTTACACGACAAACATCCCTTCTAACTTTTGTCAGTGACCGTGGTTTTCGACGTCATTGTGTACTGCGCGTTTAACCTTTGATCAATGCGAGTTGCGCTTTGGTGATGTAGCATCGTCAGCACGCCTGATTTTCGGATCTGGACTTACAGAGATAAAAATTCGGTCACCGCGTTTTCAACTTCATCCCCCTCCAGACTCCACAAATTGAAACCTTTTCACAATAAAGGATGGTCGTGTGGGGTGGCAAGCATTTTACAGCTTTTGAACGCCAAGCGCGGCGAGTCTGCTCCATGCAGCAGTCAATTTTGCTTTCTTCCCCTGCAGTGATTGCGCTGGCCCGCGAAAGAGAGGAACTGAAACGAGATGGCGAGGAGGCGCATAAGGCGTTTGAGGAACACAACAGGATGGAAGAGGAGCGGATAGCTCGGTAAGTAGCGACAGTGCGTTCAGCGCTCGTTCCCAACCGACTTTTAGCCCATGCTTTTTATGTAACGCTCATACGATTGCCTGTTTTATGTTGTTTTTTACGCTTCTACAATCGTCTGACAGGACAAAGGCGACAAACAAGCAATACCAGAGCGACTTGCTGGCGCAGCTGGAACACCAACAAGAAACTAAGATGTCGAAAAAGAAGGAAGAACTGCGCGAATACAAGGAAGGACTGCAAACAGAAGCTGAGTATCAAGCGAAATTGAAAGAGGCAAGCGTTTTTGTTATTTTTTATATTTTTTATTTTATTTATTTCGGCCGCAAGGCCCACAAGACATGGACGAGGACGCAAAGCAAACAAAATAAAACACATGCGAAACTTCAACATACTCGAAGCAGTTGGACACGCCCCAAGACGTACGAGACGAAGCTACTGGCGACGTAGATAGAAGCAACTTGTCAATAAGCATTTTAATGATCTAGAGTCGTCATTATTTAAAAAAAAAAACAAAGATGAAACGTTGTAGTCAGGACACCGAAAAACCTTCCGGTTATCGATTCGAAGTGCCCCAGCACAATGAAACATTTCGGTGATAGCTATGTAATATTAAGGTAAAAGAAAGACACATACAACAGTGAAACAGAACTTAGATAAGGAACATAGAAAAAGTTCAGTTGCCTTTCTACAAAATACCGCCACGCTACAAACCACACAAGCAATCAGGAGCGTATGCCAAACGTATGCGTAAACGACAAGACACACCTTATAGTAGAGATATAACCAGTTTTAGGAAAACGTCTATGTATCATTCAAACTTATCACAATTTACATGTTTATACTGTTAAGTTCCTTACTGCAACCGAAGGAAACGTGCGTTAAAATTCATTAGAGACTGAAATGCAAATGTTTGGCGCAACTTAGCTGCAGGGTGTGGTGTTCTACTGATCTTGAAGACTTACAAGACAACACCGCACCACGAAAAACCCACGCATACGGTTGTGAACTTCTCATGGGACCTATCTACTATTGCTTGGACATCTAGGGCTTTTACGTGTTTTTTGAAACCTACTTTCTCTTGCGCAGTTTGGAACACACTCCTTACTTGCGACTAGCGGTGAAACGACTTCCTTGCGCTTTTACTGCTTGTTTCAGAGTCAATGAATCTTACCCTCAACTTTTTTCAGGTGCTTTCTACGGCCGGGGCACATGTCAAAACGCACCCAATGCGACGTTCAAAACCTCAACTGGACGTCGTCGGTAAACAAATCAAATAAAAAAGCCAATTCTGCCGTCTTTTTTCTACGCAAGCGCTGTTTTTTCTTCGTGTTGTAGATATTTTGGCGTGCCACGCACGATCCTGTGGATTGCAGTTTTGCAGAGAAAAGTGTTTTGCAGAACTGAACTGTTTTATTTTCTTTTTTGGTGCAAACTTCTAACGTTTTAGCGTTTTTATAGGCTTACGAAGTAAAGTCCACGATATTGTTTACAAAAAAGAATCCCCGGGATGGTGATCAGCAGACTGCTTGGCTCGTCAGTGAAACTAAGCTGTAGCCCCTTGCTACTGTGGTGTGTAATGCAATAACTTGAAAGATCATTTCGTTACTGGGCTAAAACGACTGATTTTTTCGTGTTTGCCTGAGAAGCTTATGATTTTCCAGTTTCTAGTCGCACATTACCTTGTCGATTTTATGAAACAAGTCAAGTTCGATATGAAAGTTCATTTTTCGAAGCGAACATTCAATCTCAATTTCTCGACGACAAGCGTTCTGTTGGATACCTTCCAATGAGATGCAGTGATGATAGCGCGTCGATTCGAAACAGCGTTACTGGTTTTGTGAATTGACTCGTGACACTGCAAACGTCTCTTCGAACTTGTCATGTGTCGTTAAATTATTGCGAAACGGACAAGTTGTGGTTTCTACTCCTATTCGCATGGGAGCGGCCAGCGACAGCCGCTTGAGGTGCCTCCTTGTTGGGCTGCGATAGCGCGGCTCATCAGCTTCACATCGATCGGTGTGCAGCCACCGCATTGCTATCACAGCGAATGTTCAGCTAGAAAAAATAGCCATTTTAAAACAGTTCCAAACTCATTTCAAAGCAAAACGTGAAAAAGGTCTGGGGACGCCGTTCCCACACGTTCCCGCTTCACTACACTCCTGACCACAAGGCAATCACTAGATTGTAGCAAACACTTCGCTTATCAGTTCATGAAGACAAATTAAGTATTTGTGCTTTCCTGTGTCATTTCACGTCTGGTCTCAGCGTTTGACTGCCCCAGATATGGTCACATCAAACATTAACTGCGGTGTGGTAGAGTTGATCTCCGACAAGACTTGACGACAGTTTTACAAAGCTTCATTCCCACCAACTGTCACAGTACAAGTTTTTGTTGCCTTTTCGTGTTGTAGGCAAAAGATGACGTGCAGCTACGCCAGTTGTGAACACCACGTTGGTGTAATAGACTTAGCAGCAAAACAAGCACGCTTTTTGAAGCGTTGTTTGATTTGATGCAGTGTAGGTACGATCGAAGCGCCGCGTTTAGGAATGGTTAGAGAACCTGCATTTTTTCTATTGTAACGAACGCCATGATGCCATGAGTTCTATTCTATCGGTTTGCTAGTCTTTTAAAGTAGGTTGGTGAAAAAATTATGTTCAAGGCTCGAAAAAATAAACTTACCAACGCTGCCTTTACAAGTTTTGCTACAAAGTTAAGCCTGATGCGTGTTCTGTACAGAGATATCAAAATAGGCTGTTGTGTTGCAAGTATAATTTCTTCCAAACAAAAAGACAATTCAGTGAACAACGTTCACCAGAATAAATAGTTTGCTATCTCGTAGGTCAGTCAGCAGGTTAGTGATTTGATTTTAGTGTACGCATGCATTGAAACGGGCGACAGGTTGTTGTTAAGACTTGAACCGCCCGATTTTATTGATTGGACGAGTTTTGAAAACCGATGATCACTGATAAGGTATGTGGTGGTCTGTTACACGTCGAGGCTTCGTCACGGAGGATACGCGGCAGTAAAACTAAATGCTTTTCCAGGAGCAGGAATAACATAACCAGGAGCGTTCTGATACATTTTTGTCAAGGGATGTGTACGTCTAAACATTCGCCGATTGAGAAGACGCTACTTCAAAGCTACGGCGCGATGCTGAAAAATCAGAATCCTTATGTTGACAGTCTAATCCAGCGTTTCTTAAACATTTGTGGGTCACGGACCCCTGGGACATCCTAATAAAGGTTACGACCCCTCAAGAAGGAACGTTGCAATAAATATTCGAAATTAGGTCTTAATCATCGATTCGCAGTGGTAGTAGTAATCGAAATGTCAGAGCAAAGTCTACCAACCCTTTAAATCACATTCATGAACCCCTTTAAACCACCTTCACGGATCCCTTGGGGATTCACGGATCTCAGGTTAAGAACCCGTGGTTTAATTTGAATGTATGGGAATGAATCAGTTACGACTGCAGCTTGAATGGCAGCGCTACAATCCAACGTCACAATCAGGTTTAGCCAGTGGTGTAGCTGCCGGAGCTCAGCTCCGCCACTTCTACCAGTGTATGATGGGTCGTTGCCTACAAATACTCGTATAAGCGAAAAACAGGTAGTCTCTGCCAGTAAGCTCCGGCACCAATATGAGCTCCGGAACCTATAAAATTGCGACTACTTACAACCCTGGACCTATCCTGTAATAGGTGTGATAGGACGAAGCATTTTTTATCATTGCAGTCTTTCAGTAACGCCTGTGTTTTGGACAATGTATCTGAGACCTTATCTGATAACACACGACTGCGCACAACCTACACCATAGGTGTAGGAGCAGGCAAATTTTTGGGGATGCTAAGGATTTTTGACCGAAATTTCCCAAACTTGCCCGAAACGTTTTTGTGCGACTTTGCCTACAAATTTTCTCCCACAAAGATCATGTAGACCTTTTTTGGTATGAACTCCAAAAAATGTCTTCATGTGTTTTTCAGTTAATGTTGGGGGTCATTTTTGAAATAAAAAAGCATTGGGCGCAATTTTTGGCCGGATTTTCGGGGGTTTTGCCCTAATTTTCGACAAATCAAAATTTGAGAGGTGCGCTTGCACCCCCTGCATCCCCGCCTCGTACACCACTGACCTATAACAATACAAAGCAGCTAGTAAGACTCGTTTACATGAAAGCGATTGAGGTGGGCAAGATGATCTTTAGGATCAATGTCCTTCAGATAATCACCTAACGCAAAGGCACGGCTGTGATTGGCAAATCAATTGTAGGCCTATTCATTATCACCTTGTTTTGCCTTATACCGCATTTTCAATAGTACCTATTTCAGTAGTCAACAAGTTTTAGTTCATGCCAGCTCTAACTATCTGCCAAAAAATCCCAAAATCAGTTGTTCGAAGCTACAAGCGAAATATTCAAGACGAATGCCGTGCTTTTAGCTGAGTATTGAAAGCTTGAAAGGTTATTTCCCTTGACGTTGGAGTCTGATGTTTAATCCAGTAGCAGTGCATATGATTGGTGATCTCTTAGAATTATGACCAAAGATAGCCTTCGGTTTATAGATTTTAATTTTTAATGTGGATTTTAAAAAATTTTCTGTTAAAGTTTAGGGTCCAATGATAATGGTTGTCAACTTAAAAAAGTGTATAAATGTGAAAATCTTTTTGCATCAAGAATTAGCTAAAAAAGAGAGAAACGTCTTTTGTTACTTTTGCACAAATCCTTTTTCATTCCCAAGCTCCTTTACTTCAACCGAAATCAAGCGCAAACTTAACCTTACGCGACCATCAAACGTATAGACAGTAGTACATTATTTAATCGGAATTCGATCCATTTTGCCTTTGACAAGCACTGCGCCTCAGCGGTTCTTGACAACGACCGGTCCACTGCGTATTCTCTGACAGAAGTTTTGAATTTGTGAGAGGTTTTAATGACTGGATAATGCCATCGGCTAGAGATTCATGAGAATTCTGTTATTGGCCGCAACGCGGTCATAGATTTTGTGAAGCGCTCCTCTGCTCAAGAATGTATTGACAAACATCAAGGAATAACTGCAAGAAGCATTGCACGCTATTGCAAGTCGATTCTGCACTATGCTTAAGACGTAATATGTATTGCACCCGACCCAACGCAGTCTTCCCCTGCGCGTTCACGAAGATAAGATTGGAAATGCAACCAGTGGCGCAGCAAGAGGTGGGGTTCGGACCCCTGGCGGCACTTTTTTTTTAACATACTTATTCCGTGGAAATTGCCCCCAGTCCCTGCACCTTCCTCCCCAAACAAGGCCATATCGCACCACCCCAGTCAAAAGTCCTATGAATCGATAACACAGATGACATTCCGCCGCGAGCTAACAAACACTGCTGGCCCGTCAAAGCTATCGTTCGATTCTTAGCAAATCCCCAAATGCACATCATTACATCTTTTGACGCAGGGGTCTCAAACACGCGCCCCGCGAGGGTCTTTTGTGCGGCCCGCGATGTTTTTGGGAATTTTCAAATAATTACAGTTACGTTGCCAAGTGCCTTGAAAAAAGATGCCGCGCAATAATTGAGTCAAAGCTGAATGATGGCACATTTCACTCTCCAGTAAAATTTTGAAAAATGTTGGGAGTATGCTAAAGGCGCTTCACATGCTTTTTCGACCTCCATAAAGCATACGGTTGGGTTCCTTGTGAAAAGCTTGGGGGAGTTTTGCGTGAGTGCGGTACTGACGGCCGCCTGTTACTGACCGTCAAGTCACTGTATTACTGCTCAGAAGTTTGTGTCCGTGTCGGAAGAGTTAAATCACGACCGTTCACCGTTGGTGTTGGACTCCGACAAGGGTGTATGCTGTCACCGCTCCTTTTCATAGTCTACTACATCAGTGGTTCTCAACCTTTTCGCTGAAGGGAGCCAGTCCAGACCTACGATTTTGTTGGAGAGCCTCACTAAAATTTTTTAACACAATTCACTTGACACGTTTTGTTTTACAGCAGAACGAAGACTCGTTACACAAAATATTAGGCGTTTTATTGAAAGACTGCTGAGGGCCGCACAAAGGGTGCCTGGGAGCCGAATGCGGCCCTCAGAACCGGAGTTGAGAACCACTGGTCTCATGAATTGGATAGACAGTTACAGCCGAGTTGACGAGGGTGTCATAGTCGGGAGCTGCAGGATCAACCGTTTACTTTTTGCAGACGATTTGGCACTGCTAGCATCTTCTCAACAGTCTTCAGCATGCACTCGATCGGTTTTCTGCTGCGTGCGACCGAGCCGGAATGAAAATCAGCACTAAACATACCGAGGTATTATGTCCATCTACATACCCAAGGCAGTGTATGCGGCAAGTGAGCGGCAAGTGTGCGGCAATACACTGCAGAAGGTGGACAAGTTCTAGTACCTAGGGTAAGGTTACCAACCTTCTGTTTCGCCATTCCGGGACACCTTATGTTACGTCCAAGCAATTCCTCTAGTCGAGTTTCGCGCATTCCTCACGCGTTGATTGGTGCAACGCATTTGATAGCAGCTCGCCACGTGGTCTTGGCT
>JGI24158J21664_10015142_pt1 | contig 10071 bp, 6 predicted proteins | sample Ectturendosymbi3_FD_21664 | JGI IMG/M metagenome (IMG submission 21664) | reverse complement strand
TTTGCTGATAAGTTATTTTTGACAACGAAAGAACATACCCAAAAAATTTGGCAAGCATCATCGAGATAATTGTTGTTTATTATTTGCTATAAGGAATAGTTCCATCGGTTCCTATGGGGTGTTCCGAAGGTCCCACCGGGGTGGGACCCACGGAACAAAATTGAAAAATTTTCAAACTAAAAAAAAACATATAAAACATTCATTGATTTTATAAAACTTGAAATGAACAATTTTGGTCCATAAACCTTCAACTGAACAAAATTTCAGCAACGTTCGCTGGATAATTTAGGTACGCCCGTTTGAAAAAATCCGTTTCATGGGTCCCACACTTCCCCTAATGTTTTGGAAATGATCTTATATTTGTTTTTCAGAATTTCAATGATGATATTATCGCTCTTTATGGTGTGTATGTTTTAATTTAGTAACAAATAGGTGATAATTGGTATTGAACGAATTGTTGGATCTATGGAAGACCATATTCCTATTCCTGTATTTGTAAATGACTTTTGAGCTATTTTTAATCTCGTCCGAAGAATGACATATTCAATACTTGATCGTTGTCTTGTATGATACGAATGAATATCTTCAATTTTTGTAAAAAGTTCTGTAAATTGTTTTGGAACTAATCTAAATTTAATTTTATACATTAATTTACTGATTTCTAGTTTGAAGATTCGGTCTATAGTAAGTATTTGGGTGTGTATTTGGGTGTCTTTGTACAATTTACATACGTTAGAGTTGAATTTGCTAAATGTCATAANTCTTAATAATTGATTGTGAATAATATTCAAGGTGCGTATTGAGTGTAGAAAAAGATGATGATTGNTGATGTATGTTGTTTCCTCACATAACATGCAGGTTCGCACTGCACCTTTATCGTAAACGTAAAGTGAGTAATTTTCGTGTCAAGCATGAAACAAGCATTAGAAAGGGTACGTGCATGTAGGATAGTCATTATCTTGTAGTCGGTTGCATTCGCGGTTAAGCAACACTAATTAGCGTAATGATCTGGATTATTCAATGACACAAATACTTGTTAAAAATTGCAATGCGATTTTTATTAAAACCGAACATGCTACGAATGTATTATGGGCCATGGGATCACTTAGTTTCAGTATATACATTCCAAAGACAGTGGATGTCCATAATACACCGGACATGTGAAGTGTAACCTCCATTATGCAATTCAGTAAGGCAGCACGATTTGGCAAAATGTGGAACGACGAAGTTACATCAGCATATTAACAGAAGCATAGCTAAATCGAAGTCAGCATCCCAAATTCCCAATCCTTATCATCAAGTTCCTTACTGCAAAAATTCCATGGTTCTCATTTTCTACCTAAACACAAGATCCCTTTTCAACAAAAACAAAAGGTGTATACTGCTTCACATGATTTTGTTGTACGTGACATTACAGCAGACTACTGCACATAATTGAAAGAAAGGGCTTGCAATCACTTGTAAGTGCTTTCATTTCAATTCGTGCCATATGTGGAAATAAGGCAACATATGAAATCTGTCATCATAGTAAACTATGAAAGGAAATCAAGATGACAAGTGTAAATTGATGAAGGCTAATTAAACAGATGAAGTTGTTACTAAGTGCTCTTTGCAATGTTCATCGATTTACTTGTATTTGTCATACAGGCTACTGTCAGCAAATTGTCAGTGGATGTGCCTTTTCATGAGGAGTAGGCTACGATTGATCTAAGATGTCAGTATTCTGGGACAAGCTGAATTAGGTACAAAATGTAAAGGGATGGGACTGCTTTGTCTATAGATTTATTCCTTTAAGCTAATACTAAGTTCAAAATCAATGTAAAAAGATGCTATTGTGGTAGAATCTGGCATAATGCTGGTTCCGGATTTTTGGACCGGACCGGATTATGATTTTTGGAATATTTCCGGATCGGATTTGGATATTGCTAAAAATTTTCGGACCCGGACCGGATTATCAAATTTCAATGTCCGCACAACACTGATCACCACTACTGATGGCTTCAAAGTTATGTCCTATGCAGTGTTGCCACTGCTAGGTTATTTTTACTAGAACTGTTTTTTTTTCTGTTTTATCTGGGGTTCTGGGGTTTTTATTGAAAATCTGGGGTTTTTTGACTCTGGTCAAATTTTTGTAAATGTATGTCGTATTACTGTATTTTTCCATTCAAGAATACAGTAGTATCACAGGCGCAAATGTGCGGAGTCAGCAGCCACTAAGCCAGAGAGCAGATATGAGTAGGCTAGTACTAGGCTAGTTAGTAGGGCTAGGCTTAACCAAATTGTTTGGAATATAATGGTTTACAGATTAAGTACTAACTAGGCATAGGTCAGCACTCCAACTAATCTATCGCTGATATGTCAAGGGCTACTTCAGTACTTGTGCATGAATTTGGAATGCTTTTTTTTGGTTTTGAAGATGTTGTGGTTGAGAATCTCTTCATTGTTTTATAGGGCACACTGATTGTGATATGAAATGAATGTAAAATTTTGAATGTTAAATTAGTAGTCAAATATTGTAATGAATGCAATGGATAGAGTGAAAAGAAAACTGGAAGACCTTGAATGTATCTATACTACTTGTTTCAATTTGTGCATTTTAGTAAAAGTAAAAGAAAACGTGAAATGTTTTTTTAGAAACTAACTAGCTTTTTTTATGTTACTTCATACATATGATTTGCTGCTAGCCTACTTGTAAATTGTGATGTCAGTATGTTTAAAAACTTGAGCTTGTTAAAAATATGATGCAAATAAATAATATTACCTTAATTTTTATATGCAAGTACCGGTAGCATACATTTCAAGTTGGTTTTGACTTTTTAAAAATATTTTGTATGTTTGGGGTTTTTTATTATTTTCTGGGTTTTTTTCAAGGTAAATTTTGGGGTTTTTCTTCACAACAGAGTGGCAACAATGGTCCTATGTCATAGGTTCTCGAAGTGCTCCGTACGGAGCCCCAGGGCTCTGCGAGAGAAACCTCGGGGCTCCGCAAGCTATTCGTTTACTTATTAAAATATTAAAAGAAATTTATTGTGGGGCTCTGTAAATTATGGTCAATCTCTTCATGGGCTCCATAACACAAAAAGTTTGACAACCCCTGTCCTATGCAAAATTTAGATAGATGATAGATGGTTTATTGTTTCATATGACTCAGCCAACAAGCAGAAGCACCATAAAAGCCATTGCATGAAGTAAACCAATCATTTGCGAACATTAGAGCAAATGAAAATACAATGGCACAATAACTGATAAGTTTAAACAAAGAGGGGCGCTGTGTCATCTAGGATTGTCGAAAGACCGTAGCGGTCATCTAGTCAACCAATCCCGTTTATCACTTTTTGACAAGTGTTGAGAAACAACAGTTGGAGATCAAATAAGCATAATGAAAAGAAAAACAAAAAAAACAACAACTGAACGCAGAATATGGTTACGGTAAAGAAAATGTGCAGGTGAAAGCCCATGCCTATGTACACATGATGATATATAGCGATCTTAGTGCAGTGATCTTGTGGTATTTACAGGTGTACAAATACAGTGTGTAAGTGTCACTTCTGTTCGGGAATTTAGGAATCCATGCCATAAAATATGGGAATATTGGGCTAATGATGTGGGCAATAAAACACATGGCAAAAATCAACGGTTAACAAAACAGATTATAGAGAAGTATCAAGTAACAGTGTGCCGAATTGACCTATACACTGTAACCCTGCCTAGTGGCAGGATTTGACGATGATTGATGTTAGGTCTGGAACTAGAAATAATATGGAGTCGTACAATAATGTTTATTTGCATTTGTGCATATTTCTAGTCTAACCACCGCCTGCATAGGTCAACGTTTGCTTACAATTTGGAGCCATACCGATACTGAACAAAGTTGGATATTTGCCCTGATAGTTGCAGCTTTAAAGGTAACCTATATCATTTTGCATCTCTATTGCCTATGATAAATTTGAAAGGGATTGTAGCCTAAGTTATGTGTAATGTAAACATTCATCTTGTTAATTTTTTGTACAATTTGCTTGCACATTAATGTTAGTGGCTCAGTTTGGCACAGTCATATTAGTTCGGAGTTTGTCTGAGCGCATGTGGTGGTTAAAGTACGATTCAATATTTGTGAACAGGTGATCAGCTCCTGACCTTGGAGATTTAAAATGAGTCTTTTGTAAAAATTGAAAATTAACACCCAATGACCCACTTCAAATACTTGTCATCTATCTCTGGTTAAATTATTGAAGCTTGATCTAGACTACAGTACTTAACTAATGTTTCAGTGGTTTCCACTTCATGGTGTTGGCTATATTTGATGAGCAGCATCTATTTTGCCTCTTGAGACAAAAACAGTTCTGAAGTTATTTGTCAGTAGCTGCACACATCTGTTTAAAGTGATCACATGCCAAGTTTGGAATGCATAACCTACATAGCTGACCGCAATGTTTAATTTGAATGTGGGCAAGCTTTTAGTGGCTGTTTGTCTATGTTGTGTAAAAAATAGGCTAAGCCATAACTTTAAACCTCAATTCAACATGTTGTGCCTCTCTGTATTGTGCTAGTCACGTGACCATTTCAACAGTTTGTGTTCTATCAAAGGCAAAATAGCCACGTCATATATTTTACTTAATGATTTGAGGAAAAATAGACAGTATCTTTTTACATGAGTCACTTGGACGTTTTCGGAGTGTTAACAGGAGTCGGAGTTGATGTTTCAAAATTTTTCAGAGCAGGAGCAGGAGTCATATAAAAAGTGGAGCAAGAGCGGAGTTGGAGTCTGAAAAATGTGACTCCGTTCATCTCTTTGCTCTAAATGTGTGCCACGCTTATGCAGAATCGCATGGGATTATTTTTAACTGTAACAAAACTGTTTGTATGCCTTTTCAGGTTAAGAGTGCAAAAAGCACAGCCTTTCTATTTTTGACATTAGGTGGTCAAAACATAAAATCTGTTGACCAATACAAATATCTGGGGATTGTATTGGATACTGAGTTCTCAGATGACAAAGACATTCAGTTTTGAGTTTTCAGAGACAACTGCGATATCAAATTATGCAGCAAACAAGCTACGAGCCTCTTTTTCTTGATGTTCAAATGTAGTTAAAAATGTACTTTTTTGTTCCTTTTGTACACCCATGTATGCATCACAATTATGGTGTAATTTCAAGAAGTCATGCATGCAGAGATTGCGTGTGGTAGATAATTTTGGATGCAGAGCTCTATGCACAACCTACTTTGGAAAGTGAGTGTTAGTAGCCAACAGGTTCAACATAACATTCCTACCTTTGAGGCTCTGCAACAAAAAAACACTTGCCTGTTTCTCGAAAGATGCAGAAAATCTAACAACATATGGTTACGTGCTTTGATGCAGTCAGATTGTTTGTATTCATCCCTATTCTTTAAACAGAACACTACAATCCATTTTACTTTGTGAATGAGTGATCGAACTTGGCAGTGTCTGTTTGACTGATGGTGTGCCATGTCACAATGCATTCGTATTTTACCTAGACTCAACCAGTTTAGGGATTAGTACCCTACTCCGTAGTAGTGTTGTAACAAGTGTTACGTGTTAGCTAACATTAGTGTTAACAATGTGTCTGTAACCCTATGGTTTTATTTTCAACGTAGTTGCAAAGAGTAACTCTGATTCCGCCGGCTCCAATGCCTTGTGAAACGTTGTTTTGTTTGTTTTTATTGACCTGCATTCTGCAGAGTGTGTGTGCTTATACTATGGACTTCGTGTCTTGTCATAAACTAATAAATTAAATTAATTATTAAAAAGGCAAGTGTCCACCACTTCACAATTAACGCAACTCCCACTGACTAAGGGCTTCATTAGCATGCTACCACGTTGGNCACAGAATTGCTAAANCTAAAATTACCNATATGTACCATTGCTGAGGAATTAATACTGGTACTCTGTAACTAAAGGATGGATATCTGTCACAAGCGGATCTTGGTTGCAGATAAAAAATGATATAATTGCAATCGAAAAAACAATATTTTATGGTGAGCAATGACAACACAACGGNAGTAAAAATNATATTTATTGTTAGCCTAAGCCTAATTCTGGCAACTAGCACTCTTACGCCAAGATTATTCCATTCTTGATAACAAGCTTTGAAGCTCCAGTGGGATCCAAATAGATGTTTGAACAGTTGTGAAAATATAGAAAATTAAAACGTCACAACTTTTCAGGATTACATGTTTGATGAAAGGTTATATTTAAATTACAATGACAGAATATATTTCTATTAATAATACACTTTTAATAATACACTACGCTGATGGACACCCGTTGTTTACATTGTACCATTAACACTGCCTGCTGCAATCGAATTTATAAGCACGACGGAAGGAAAAACTACTTAACATTTAAAGTTTGGACCGCTATCTAATAATTTGCTAGAAAATGTATAATCCTGCCTTTAAATTTACGAAGTATGTTTTTGCAACGTCCACGTAAGGAACCTTGTGAAAAAAGACGGATGTCCATCAGTAGCGGATCTTGGTTGTGGATATAAAATGACGTAACCAGAGTTGCGAAAACTGATATTTTGTGATGAGTAGTGACACCACAACGTCAGTAAAAATATTGTTTTTGTTAGTCTATGCTTACTTTTAGCCAACATCCCTCTCGCAATAAAGTTATTCCACTCTTGATAATAAGCTCCAGTGGGACCAAAATTTAGGCTTCAACAATTATGAAAATGTAAAAAGTGAAAGCATTGTAACATTTTAGCATCACATGTTTTGGGGAAAATTGTATAAAATTACAACAACATATATTTCTATCTGTTGTATTTTTACCTGTATTGTGTAATGAGGTATTTCCCACTCTGTTACATCATCACACATCCATTAATGATATCCGCGCTGACAGATACTTGTTTTTTACATTGTACCCCATCTAAGCTCAAAATTTACTCAGTAGTCTACTTTCCAAAGAAATATGCCAAGTTATGAATGGATTTGTGACCTTTTCGTCCAACCGACCCCACCGTCCTGTACCCTAACAAGAAAAAGAGTAAATTGACCTTACCTGTGAAGATTTCTTGAAAATAAAGTTTAATTCAGGAAGCTTGACAAATTTTTGGATTTCACTGCATGATGAATGCCCAGGTTTGGAAAAAAGTGCTACCAACGATAATCTTTTTCGCATGTCATATTTATGCAAAACAGGATTTTCTGCCATTGCCAGTACAAGCTATTCACAAAACAAAAAAATATGTAGACACAAATTTCAGTGTTCAAATTAACAACCGTCTGCTTCCAAGAACTGAATGTGTCAAGTACCTTGGAGTCATAATTGATGATAAATTAAATTGGAAACCTCATGTAACTCTGGTTGAAAAGCAAGTCTCTAAAGCGTCAGGTATAATTTGCAAACTCAGGCACTATATTCTATTCAGATCCTTGAAACCAGTGTGCTATAGCTTAGTATATCCACATCTTCAATATGCCATCACCAGCTGGGGATCATCATCTTTTTCTGCACTCAACACCTTGAATATTATTCACAATAAATTAGTAAGAATTATGACATTCAGCAAATTCAACACTAACGTATGTAAATTGTACGAAGATACCCAAATACTTAATATAGACAATCTTTAAACTAGAAATCAGTAAATTTATGTATAAAATTTATTTTAGATTAGTTCCCAAACAATTTATAGACCTTTTAACAAAAGTTGAAGATACTCATTCTTATCATACAAGACAACAATCAAGCATTGAATATGCCATTCCTTGGACTAGATTAAAAATAGTAGCTCAAAAGTCATTTACATATACAGGAATAGGAATATGGTCTTTCATAGATCCAACAACTCGCTCAATACCAAATTATCACCTGTTTGTTACTAAAGTAAAACGTAAACTTCAAGAAGAGCAATGATAACAATATTGAAAATCAGCAAAGCAAACATTTGGTTACTTCCAAAACATTACAAATCAAAAATTGTGTATTATGAAAGGGCAGATGTTGTTTTCCAGATATGCTTTGGCAATACATGACGTGCTATACTTAGTAATGAAATAACATTACCTAGCCTGGACCATCATTGTTGAAATGCACTAATCTAGTCCTTTTTTCTTCCTTATTCGTCAGGGCATGTGACTAGAAAACCATATGATTATTTCAGATGTCCTGGGAACAAAATAAACGCTGTTCTAATGTAGTTTGTTTTCTGTGGCATGATTTGATGTCGGTTTATCGTTGTTCCTAAATAAACCGATACTGCCGTGATTGAAACCAATATCGATAATGAATTAATCTTGAGAGGTAAATGCGGGTGGCAGTTCCACAAGTTTTTCCAAGATCCAACTTAGAATTGTGAAAATAAGCAAGCTCATACATAACATTAAATGATGCATATTTCTCTTTGCTGTTTCATCAATAAATATAACTTTTATTATGTATGTCTTTAAATTCTTATTGTGGGCGCGTCACAAGTTCAGCAACCTTTTCCAAAGGCGTTGCAACGAAAAAGTTTGAGAATCACTGGTCTATGACCATGCAGATGACAACTTCCCCTCTTCCATGTAGACCGCGAGTCTCCAAATTATGGCCCGCCCGCAAAATCTGGCCTACAAAGCCATTCCATCTGGCCTGCAAAAACATTTCATCTAGCCACAGAGACATTATGACTTGGCAGTGGCTACAGAACTGCCCGTGGATCTTTAAATTTAAAACCTTATTCAACATGACAGTAACCCATGACGACAATGCAGTAGGCTTGGTAGAAACATAGTATATTTAAAAGGTAAGCCTAAAACCTAACCTTAACCCCAACTGTNACCNTGACACTAACCCCTAAACCAGGGTTTCTCAAACGGGGCCCTCGGCCTCCCTTGTGAGCCACGGAGCAGTTCTCTGGTGACCACAAGCAGAGGCCTTCACTAGGTGGCTCAGCCGTGATATTGCATAACCCAAGTGTCACAATATATTAAGTACTCGCCAGTTAAACTTAGGAGGCCACAGCTCATGAAAGTTTGAGAATCACTGCCCTAAACTGAAACTTTTGAAAAAAGAAAAGAAATGGTTTCATGAATTGAAATGTGCAACTACTACTACCAAAATGAAAGTTGCGAAGGTGAGAGCCGAACTGAAAAGTTTTGGCACAGCAGACCTCAAATGCATCCGTTACGCTATGACATCATTGCCGTTCAAACGATAAACTGAATGTTTTATTCTAACCATGTCACGCAAGGCGGTTGAATAGTCACTACCTTATGACTTACCTAAAACCATTTGTCATTTTTGAGAATCAAGTAATTATTGAAGTTCCTTTGTAGGTTTGTTCATTTAAAGTCAGTTTCATGATACAGCCTTGTTCTGTCTGATCTTGCTGTTACAGATGAATTCTGAATGATGGAAAGTTATGAATTGGTGACTAAGATTGGAAAAGGTGCTAGTGGTTCAGTATTTTTAGCAAGAAGTTTAAAACTGAAGGTATGTTGCCTCATTCATTTGATTCTTGGTTGGTTGGGTAAAAAAATAAGTAAGAAAAATATTTTTTACCCAAATTTTGGTTATTTACCCTAAGTTTGGAACTAGAAACCTTAGAAAGCTGATCAACGGCTGAAAAGATCCAAAACTTAGATTTTTTTCAGTGGAAATTAGGCTAAAATCCAAGTTTTACAATCAAATGTTAAGTATTATAAGCTTTTTCTTGGGACGTCTGACAATTTTCTTGGCCAAGGCTGCTAATGGTGAAAGTTTTGGTCATTTAGGCCATGGTGATTTTTATTGGCCGCTTTGGTCATGAATATCAATGGTGAAACCAGGGTATCTAGAAACTCCGGAATAGGAAACTCTAAAAACGGGTGGACAGTCAAAGGGTTATTGCAGCTTGTCATGAATGTCAGATCCTTTGACCTTTAGGAATTCAGCAGGCATGTCAGGCAATGGAAAACTCTTAGTGAGCGCCAACCACACATTCAGGCTTACAACAGAGAGCGATAAACTATACACTCCTGTTTTGCCTTGTGAGGCAAAATATACACTCCTGGAGCTATTTTGCCACCAGTCAAACATGATTGGCTGAACTGGTCACATGACAAGTTTGGACAGCCTGACTGT
>JGI24158J21664_10015141_pt1 | contig 10071 bp, 6 predicted proteins | sample Ectturendosymbi3_FD_21664 | JGI IMG/M metagenome (IMG submission 21664) | reverse complement strand
GATGAAGCAGATTTTTTAAAGGAAACTGTTAGGTACCCAGTATGGACTTATAAGGACCCGATTTCTCTGATTCTAGGGACCTGATTTTCAATTCTAGCGACCCGAATTGGGTCCCCAAAACATCTTAAAAAACCCTGGATAAAGCGAACTATCGCGGAACACAATCTTAAACATGCGTAGTGGACGAAAGGTCTGCAAAAAGTGGTGAGATGGTTTCTGGACGCAGACGATAACCCAGATTCCACGAAAACCTAATTATTACTTTTTGTTCCATTACAATGTTCCTTGAAATTTGCATGCCAATTCATTCCGTGTTATTTGCATTAAGTCGACATATTAACAACCAAAAAGTATGCGAAAACAATTAACCTTCTTTGCAAAGGTAATAAAGTTTTTGTAAAATATCAAGCTCAAGAGGGGGTGTTTAGCCCCAAGCCCCTTGCGTACGCCCTTGTATAACCCCATAGGTGTTGAAGCAGTAGACAATTGCTTGGATGTGCAAAGGATATTTTGCTTGATATCCACAAATTTTCCCGGAAAAAAAGTTATGCGACAAAATTTCTGTAGTTGTAGGTGCATTATATTTACCTCTACCATGTTGCCCGAGACTTGAAAATAGAAAATGTGGTTCTTAATCACCCAACTGAAACAATACGCTAGGCTGTGGCAGAACATTGTCAGAAGTCAGCTGTCTCCCTCTCAGTATTCCTGATTATCTTCCTCACTATGCTGAGGTATTCCATTCACATATCCAGCTGTTGCTGTAAACAAACAACCTGACACATAGCTGAAGTAGGCCTGAAGTTGCTTCTTTCTCTGAAGACATACATGTGATATATGTGGTGTGTATCATATAGGCTATAGTAGTAATATTATGGCTATACCGCTAGTCTCACATCATTGTCTGTTCAAGTGCACAGATTGCAGCATGCAACAAAGAGTATGCGAAAATGTATTCATCCAAACACTGTAGTTAAAATAAAAACCAAAAGCTTTTCTCTACTTTCCTGGCATGGATTCTACTAATATGAAGTAGGTGCCCTGCAGCATACTGGATTACCTCAGTGTACAATTTAACTAAGCACAAAAATGAAATGCGTTCTTTTATAAAAACATAGAAGTGAGCCAGTTACTCAACAATTCTCACAAACTAAAACATGAAGTTACTAGAAACAGTTTTTTGATTATATATATATTTAATATGATTTTTATAACAATATAAACTTCTACTTATACAGTCAATAACAAGGAAATGTAATTTCATTAATACTTTTAAAAATTTGTTTAAAAAAGTCAAAGCTTGTTTGCCCAAATATTTCAGATTTTGCCCAGGTTTTCGACAAATTAAACTTTTGTAGTGGCGCAAGCCACTTAATGCGCAGAGACAGCCAAAAGCATAACATCCCCGATGGTGTGGAAACCATCGGAAGCTTCCTTTGACCGAACAGCTAGGGGCGAAGCAAACCGATCCAAAACTTGTTAGCGTTTAGTATTTTGGTTGTTGTGCTGCAAACAAACGAATGTTTGAGTCATTTCTATTTCATGATCAAAATGTGTTTGGAAACTTGACTTGCAGCTTTGTTCCACAAGAAACGTGATGCCTCTAGCGATAACAAACACTCTGATCACTCATGCGGAACCACGCCGGCGGTTTTCGTTGAAAGCTTTGCTACAAACTCTGCGAAAAACTCAACCACGTGTCGTGACGTGTTCTACTCCGCTGCAGGTAGATCAGCCAAGGTCATTTTTATTAATCAAGAAAGTAAGAATATTTNAGNTGCGCATTTAAAGAAAGTCAAAGCGTAGACGATAATTCAACCCAGCATATCCGTTTACGAATGTACATGGAGGGTTGCCAGAGTGTTTGCGACAACGTGTGCAGACCTACTGCCTTGAGTTTGGCATGAAATCTGCGTGTATTATTTCAGAATTTCTCCTAAAAATCTGCAGCTTTGCAATAATTGATTTACTGAGATTGTTTGAGCATTCTTAGCAAGTCATTATCGCAAATGTTAATGAAACCTCGATGAGCTTTTAAGTGTGGTTTTTAAGCTTTGACTACTTTGAATTGATTCCGTGATAGATTTCAATCTTGCTGCGTTTTTAACAAAATTAATGACGCAAGAAAAGCGAAATTTCCTCAGCAGAATTTTATTTCAGTGGTTTTTCTAAAACGAATTGTGAATTCCGCGTTCACTGCGACGAGAGCCAAGATTTCAACACCCTTTTTTGACAAAGCTGAACCTCTTACTCTTTTGTCGAAGTGAGCCTGGATTAAAAGTCTAACATTAGTTGTTTGTTTGTAAACTTGCAGATATAGCATGTATATAATCACTTCACTGTAATTATTCAAGTCACTGTCTATTTCTTCCGTTGCTTCAAAGAAAACATCAACTGAAACAAGGTCTGGCAAAAAAAATCAGGGCCAGGAACATCACTGCAATGTGGAACAGGCCGCCTATTAGACTATGTAAGGATAATACTACGACTCTTTTTGTGACGGTTCTAACCTGCAATGTCCACCATACAGAAGTAGTAACCATCGTGGTTGTTCTAAGGCTCTCGCCAAACCATAGGCACACCGAACCTCATTGCTTTAAATTTTGCTTGAGTCCACAAGAGAAAAGCTTCGATACAGTTAATGCAAACCCTGTGGGAGGCCCATGACTAATCCTGATCACCGCTTTCACGCCAAAGTAAGTTTGGTGTGCTCATGTGGCATAATCACGCATATTGAAGCATTGCTTTTTTCTCATATATTCACTACAAGTGTAATAGCATACATCAGAATTGTTGTNGCAACACTTGCGTCTTGAACTCATGCGTTTGCTTTAACACTATCCTAATAGAAAATAGTAAACTTCGACNAAAATGTAAATTGAGTGTGAATTTGTTTTCATGACTAGTCTATTTACTTACCAACTTAGTAATCTTTTCAACACAAAGCTACATCCTGAGGGGATGTATTCAAGTTATTTACCACGTAATACATCGCTAAAATGTGATTTAATGCTGCAACGCTTTCTACACGTAACACGACAGTGGCCATACCTCCTCGCAATTTGTATACAACTAAATGTAGGTCAGCTTACTGGTACCAATTCCTAATGTATTGAATGGGAGGTTACAACAAATGACTCCCAACTTGCTGGCTTTCACAACATGCACTTGCATGCCTTGTGCTGCTACTATTAGCACTGTGATAGCAGTTGTGATATCACGACGAGTAGTTAGTTATTTCGCACAACACAAGACCCACATTCCAGGTAGAAAGCGTTAGCTGATTACACTTTGGGGTCAGTTTGCAGGGGATCGCAAATAAGCGATGATCAATATCTCACAAAATACAGTCAATTGGATCCAGCGACGCATAAACGACCCACAAAATGTCAAATATTGAGAACCTTTTGAAAAAATGTATTTTGTTGGCCTGGGTTTGAAAGAGGGTCATACCTTTCAAACCATCAAACGATGCGACGCTTCTTCATTTGGAATGCTTGTTTATAAGGCATCGATTAGTTTTACAGCAAAGGTTCAAAAAACTCTAATGGCTTTGATTTTGTCAGTCTTAATGCGTAAAAAATTGCTGCTTGTCAGTTTTAACTAATCGTACTCAATGTAACTAATTGTACACCCTCAGTTCTCTTGAGTTAGACTACATATCAACCACACAAATGCTGTCCACGCGCATCGATATCATAAACCCCAAATTTTGATGAATGGAAAAAAGATCACTTGACTAAATAAGCTTGAAAGACAAATTTTCCGTAACAAATGTATGACCTGAATTTAGATAGAGTTTAAAATCTATTAACGATGACAAAACGCGTCGAAAATTGAGATTGAAACGGCAGTATTTATTTTTTCAGGTAAACAGCATTTGGAATGGGATTAAAACGTGTAGTTATTTGTTCCATAGGCTTACTTACATTGGGGTCAGTTTTGTTCTCTACAGCTGAATTCGTTTGTAATTGTCGTGACAAAGATGAAGCTAACAAGAAACCTGAAATATTCACTTTTCGAAACATCAGCGGTCGTGGAGTGAAAGGGGATCAAGGACCAGCTGGTGTGAAAGGAGCTAAAGGCGACATTGGCCCTCCAGGCACAATTGGGCCAGTGGGACCAGCTGGATCTAATGGAATATCAGGTGCGAAAGGCGAGAAAGGTGATTCTGGTAAAATTGGTCTAACTGGACCCATCGGGCCATTAGGTCCACCTGGTGCGAAAGGCACAAAAGGAGAGCCTGGTTCGGAAAGAAAAGTCGACGGTTTTATGCAAGAAATGAGAAAGCTTTTCTCTGGTAAGTTGCACTTTGTTATTGAGCGTAATGATCTTATTCTCTTTATTTAGAAAACAGACAGTAGTAGACATATCAACACGATTCATGTTCCTCATAAAGAGAGCCGGCTAAGCCATGCATTTGTTTGGTTTTTGATTGGTTCAAGACAACATGGAAATGAAATTTTGTCACTACCTCCTCATCAAAAAACAAAGTGTTTGCTTTGTTCCCAATACTATTGTCTACATAAGCAAATTCAAAAAATTCAAGAACAATTTTGCAAAATCAACGGCATTGTTGTGCAAGGAGCATTCCTCCTTGGTCTGTTAATTGAAATATGAAACACTGTGAATCAGTAGAGATTTTGACAAATTTTGAAATATCAAGACCCCAGCACAAACGTATTAAAAACTTTGTGGCGACGGTTCTAGCCAAACTGCATCTGGTTTTTGAAGCTCCAAAGAGTTTTAAAGCTCCATCCCTGCACGGAAAGAGAAGTTTCTTATTGATGAATCGTTTACCGACTTCAAACGCCTTGCCTAACAATACCAATCATTTCCATTTGATTCTCTTTTTTCAGAGTTGAATCATAAAGTTTCAAATCTCTCTGGAAGGATTGAAAAAATTGAAACTTCATGTAAAGAAATAGTTCAACGATGACCTAGGACCTGCCCCAACCCAGCTCTGAATCGTATCCAGGTATTAAAATCAAACAAATCAATATACTGCTACAATGGTTGGAGGGTGAGTGTGTGAAAATTTTCCACTCGGCCCATGTATGCCGAACCATTCATTGAATCATCAATTTAAAAAATTTGCTTACGGTTGTTTGTATTCGTCGATGTCACATTTCTGGTTATTTCGTATTTTGAGATTTTACACGTTTATTTTCCGAGAAATGGAATAGTATTTTCACTGGTGGGGAAGTTACCGACAACACTTTAAATGCTACGCAATCCAAAATTTTGGCGCAAGGATTTTCTCCAACACTTTTGACCATGACTCGCCATCCGATGAGCTGCAGAGCTGTTGAAAGTCTCAAAAAATCCGGTTGGACTTGTACCGTTGACTAAAAAAATTTGGAGGTTTTGGATTTGTGGTTGTTTGGGGTCAACATATTATGCGGGAGTGTAGGCTTCAAATTGTTTCGCCAAGAGATTACCTGACTCAGGGCTCCAACGCCTAGGGGTAATTCTTTGTTGTTTTTTTAATGAAACTAAGCCACAACCTTCACCTTTTGAGGCCTTGATTAACCTTCTAGCATTTGTGGTTAGGAAACTATGGCCTTAAAACAATAAACAAAGAAAATTGATTCCCTAGGGAATTCAATTCATTAATTAAATTTTTTTTGTCATAAATTGCCAACCACACAAGCTGGAAAGCCAATAAATGGCTAAAAAATGCAGAGTTTAGCCTAGGTTCATTTCAAAAAACAAACAAAAAATGCCCCTAGGGTTTGAGCCCAGGCTCAGGTAAAGTTGGCCAATTTTATGGCGCTTCGTTGTGTTTTATGAAGAAAGTGGGCAATTCTGTAAGTCCTCTTTTGAAATCGTTTCGTCGTGTGTTACACATGCTCACTAACTTTGAGCTTTTATCAAATCAACCAGTATCCTTGTTGTCTGACAGAGATGATTTTTTTTCAGTAACTTTGCTCGTATGGATATTTTTCAATCAGTTAGTTTTGCGTGGCTTGCTTTTTAAGGATTTTTAAATTTATATTGGCTATTACGTCTGTTCCTTCAAAAGAGCAATCAGCATTTTATTTCTTGCTTTAAACTTTAAAACTCGGCTTTTCATTATCTTGAAAGATTGGTAATATCAATTTTTCACCAACATGACAGCTTTACTATATAATATTAACAACGCATGCTGTGGTTTTATTCCAAATGTGACGCGTTAAGGGTATGAGTCCATGATACGACATTTATGGCAATTACAATCGTGCACTCTTTGCATAAAAAAGAGCATAAAATATTTTTATTATCATTAACTGTAGTACTGCACAAACCGGATTTTGGCATCAATCCACAATCAGAAATGATGAAACAATGTCCTAACATTTTGATTCAACTTTCATTTTTATGATGGGACAAGGTATGTTTCATTGCGTGAAAGGACATTTGCATGCGTTGATGTTGCTTTAATTGGAGTTAGAGTCAAATCATATCTTCAGATTACAAAAGCATCCCATGAGAAACAACAACTGGCATAAAAGTTAGTTTTTTCATTTTACATTTACCTTGTCATCATTGATGCAAACGTCCTTAAATTTTTAAAAGCGATAGATTCGCACATATTTGTAGTTGCTTCATTTTTTTCTAACAGAACGTGGCAATATGGCAATAAGTGGCAATAAGTCAAACGTTTACTTCTCAACTCGTTGGCGTTAATATCAAAATGATTATAATGGTTGCTTACAAAAACGTTTTGCTCGTCTACACTCTAGCTTTGAGCGCATTTAACGATCTATCTTCAGCAATTTTTCGAACTGCAGGTACTTGTATTTAGTTTTATAATGAAAATAACGGCCGAAGAAAACGATATAAACGACATTTTGCTGACGCTTCGNTAACTCCTGTTACCATCATCTGTGCATTTGCAAATTTAGCTTAATTNTTAAAGACANAAAAAGTTGATTCATGCAGTTCTCTGTTTATGTGATGTCAAGGATTGTTTTCATGTGAAATTTTGCTTTGAAAGGTNATCCAAAGAAGATTTAATGGTGCAGTTTATTTCCACAATAGAACATGGAACGAGTACAAAAATGGATTTGGAACTTTGTCTACGGAATTTTGGACNGGTAATGTGCCATTCATCNCGAACGTCGTTAAAACGTATTGTGTTGTTTTTTTGTTCCAAATGCAATGGCACTGCAAATAAAATTAAATCAAGTGTTGTNCAGGACGNACATTAAATCAAGTGTTGTCCAGTACGTACCTGNAGATATTCTTTGAAAACACTCTTTTCGCAGTTAAGGTTGTTTGACCCGAATTTGAGAATCTGGCGGAAGATCAATTTGCAAAAGTTGAAACGTGGTTAATTTAAAGTCTTTGTTTGAGAGGTTTTGTTTCTAAATAATTTTTGTTTGGGTAAACTCCTTTTTCATAATATATACGCACGAATGAATACAATGAAAAGCATCGATTCTTGTGCTTGAAAAACAACAATACAAAGTCACGATTGCAAAAGTAGCAATTCCAAGAAGCTTATTTGCAAACTACCACGAACGTTTGGCATGATAAAAATACAAACTAGTACTTGCAAAAATCATAATATATGAAAATCAATAGTGATTCACAAAACTCTTTTGAAGGAATAGAAAAGCAAGAAGTAGCGCATGTAGTTTGACAACCAAAGCAAAACTATTAGCCTTACTGCAAATCCAAATCACCTAGTAGGAACATTTCATGAATTAAAAACAAATGTTTTTGATTAAAAGTTTTGATGACCTGAACGATAATCCTGATCAAAGCTTGATGAAATGATTTCTGATATATATTTCAGAAACTTCCCAAACTACTGTGACCAAAAATATTGAAGTTGTGTTTAAAAAATAACAGATGAGTAAACGGTGGCTGTCTGGAGAGTGCTACGAAAAATAGGTTGCTACCAACATGCGTGGGTGTCAGAAGGATTTTTTCCACGGGGGCCAATAGTGGATTTTTCCAGGATTTTATTGTATAACGCCTTCACTCCCACACGCAATGCACTAGACTTGAAAATGCATTGCATTAATCATGGAAAGTGCCAGTAGTTTTATGAACGCATCTGAAAAGAATTGTCACTGTAAGTAACTAATGGAGGTGAAGGTCCGATTCGATCCGGAGTCGGACAATTGAAATTGCCTGGGTCGGAGCCGGATGTTGGGAATTCCGACTCCACAGCCCTTCATACAAGAACATGAAAGAACACAACGATACACACGTGGCGATAGTGGAAAAGTATACGCTTGATGGCACTAATACATTTATTTTAATGAAACACAAGCATGAAGGGCACACACAGGAATGACGCTATCACAAGTACTATAATGTAATGCTTCCATGACTTCCAAGTACACCGACTCATAAAATGCATGGGGGCCAACTGCACAGCGACGGCACTTGAGTGAAGGCATGATAATAATAATAATAATAATAAAATTTATTCTGTGTCAGACGCATGGTCCATATCACAAGGGCACTCCAATCACACAATAACGCAAAATGGTTTGTCATAGCGCAGTACAGAGTACGTTTTAGGTGATATAACACATATCGACAACGCAAGGAGATGACAAAGGCTGAAACAGCGTACCAGCTTTAACTGCATTCACGTATCATCAAACAGCACTCTGGCAGTGAGAAGAAAATGAAGACATTTTAACGTCAGCTTCTGAAACAAATGGCTAAAATCGTCTGATGGGGATGCTTAAGAAAGCATGTAAATGTTCGAAGAGATCTACAGATTGAAGCAACCCAGGTACATACATTTTGTGTGCCGAGTTGCATCTTTGAAAACATTGTCAAGTCCACGAAAATCTCCAGTGAAATGGAGTTGTCAGTTTGCTTTTTCTTTCTATATAACCTCGTGTTCGGTTTAGCTTGCGAAATTGCGAATGAAGAAGGTATTGGTATGGCTCTATTTGCGACATATGTAAGAAACATTTGGATTAGTTGTCTCAGCAACGAAAGTTGCACTGTGATACACATAACAAAAATTAAAAAAAATTAATTGGAGGACTGGTTTGCTAAACTTGAAGAAAACAAGCACAGGTGTCTCGGTCTAATCTATGTTACGGCGAAAAAATAAACGGTGAGTTCTGGGGTCGGTCTGAGCCCATATTTGCTTGCTGTTGACCTTGGTGAACTCTCATACCAGCTGGGTTCAGCCTGAGCGGGATGCACTATGGGAAATATGGTTGTGAAACATTTAAAGTTTGCTGATGATACATGTGTGTTCAGCCCCAGTGTTAGAGGACTCCAACCTCTTCTGAATATATTAGGTGACTATGCTGCTGAACTCGAAATTGCATTAATTGCAAAAAAAAAATTGGTGCTGTTTTTTACAAAATACAAACTATGGGAAAAAAACTATGGGAAAATATGGTTGTGAAACATTTAATGTTTGCTGATGATACATCTCTGACTTACAATTTTCTGACCAAGTGAAATACCTTGATGTGTGGATAAATGTCTCACTGAAGGATGATGATGATATTCAGAGACAAGTGAAATCACTATACTGTGCAGCAAACAAGCTCAGAGGCCATTTTGATCAGAACTCTCCTGCAGTAAAAAACACTCTATTTCGTGTCCACTGCATGCCAATATATGCTTGCCAATTGTGGAGCAAATACACACAAACTAGTTAAAGCGCTTACGTGTTGCGTACAATAATGCCAATCGAATCCAGTTCCGAACACAGGTAGCGCGGGACCTGTAGCATATTGAAGCGCGGGGCCCTAAGTTAAAAGCACATTTGAATACTGAAAACTGTTGAATCATAGATTCTGTGGGCATCCTACCATTAGGCATACTGCATTTCGTAAGTACGAAAAACCTTGTCTAAATAGTAACTGGTGAACTTTGTGGATTACATGTCTTTTTTTATCCAAAACGCACAGACGTACCTTTTTACTTCGAACGAGTGCCTTGCTGTACAGCTCACAAGCACAGTACAAACGCAGTAATCAATGCTACCAGACTCATCAAGAAATTTGATCATTGCTATATCTAAACAGTGTAGTCTCAGTGTGTGTCGAAGTCGGTTGTCAAAAGTAGCAAACCTACTGCTTAAAATTGTATTTTCTA
>JGI24158J21664_10015140_pt1 | contig 10071 bp, 7 predicted proteins | sample Ectturendosymbi3_FD_21664 | JGI IMG/M metagenome (IMG submission 21664) | reverse complement strand
TTGCTATTATTTTTCAAAGATTTTGTAAGCATAAATATTGATTTGGAGTAATTTAAGGACAATTTATTTGAGCGCAACCAGTTGTCTACTTTAATTAGTTCTACATTCACCATATGCTGCAAAGTGTCAAGATTTTTATGAGATAGGCAAAAATAAGTATCATCAGCATACAGTATAAAATGCAGAGGATTTAGGTATATCATTAATGTAGATGATAAACAATAGCGGTCCCAGAACAAACCCTTGAGGCACGCCATTTGAAATGTCAACTAAACCAGATTGAAGATTTTCCAACTTACAAATTGCTTGCGATTGGATAAATAACTACGAAATAATTGTAAGGGAATTCCTCAAATGCCAAAGTTATGATAAAATTTGTCAAATAGTATGTTATGATTAACCGTGTCAAATGCTTTAGACAAATCAAGAAACGTGGAGCAAGAATTTAATCCATTATCAGCATTACTCAACAGATTGGAGTGTGTAATGTCTCCACGCTTGTACTGACTAGCAGATGGCTCAGCTCGCGTTCACAATACAGTTAACACTCTGACACACTGTGGACGTAACTAATATTAACAGGAAACAGTAGACATACATCAAGGTCAGACGCCAAATGCAAACTGCTTTGTCACGCGAAAACCCATGCTTTACGCTCGGTGTACTATGACCATATATGGTAACATGACAAGCCATGCGCGTCTAAAACTCGTGACATCACAACACTGACGACACAACATTACATTTCCTCTTTTCGTCGAAAGTAAAGCACGGGCATATTACATCAAACTACAGATTGCATTTGTGCATTTGTCAAAATAAGATGAATACTAGCTCTTGAGCATTCTCCCAGTTTCGTATTACAAGTCTCTCGCTTTTACAATAGAAAAAAGTGAAAGCTACGTGATAAGTAATTTGAGGCACGATCAAGAATGACATTTTACCAACTTAAACAAAGAAAGAGCACGTTTGTCATCATCAGCGAATATCACATGAACACACATAGTCACGCAGTTTACTTGGCCGTTTAAGGTTACATCGTGGTTTCAGAGAACGTTCAGACGGCTCTGTATTACTTTCGCAAGATAGCAACAACGTTTATCAAAAATCAAGTCAATAATCATGTGGAAGCTTTGGATGCTGTGGTGAAACAGCAACAGAGTTTCAAGTTGGGTTTTCATCGCATTTCTTCCTTGAACATACATTTTGAAATCAAGGTTTTCAGTCTTGCGCAGATTCTGTCTTTGAATCAGCACAATATTGAATAAGCGGCAATGAGTGAATAGGTCCGAATGATTTTCAAACAAAATGTGTGATTTGTCAAGTACTGTAGCGTTTTGGCAGATTTCGTGTAAAAATTTCAATTAAAAATTTTATCCAAAAGAGATTAACGAAGGCCACTTTGAAATAAGCAACACTTTTTCACTTTTAGATTTTACACACGTTGGTGAAGAATTATCGTTTTCTTTCAACAAACATTTTATTTACAAACCTGTAAGCTGTAGACGTGAAAGTGGATCGGGTGGGCTTCAGTAGGGCTTGTGTTTATCAGATGCCATTCCTGAAGAGTATCCACTTCAAGTTTGTATCTAAAATTTCAAGATAGACGTTAGACATACGTTACCTGTTATTCTTGGCTTTCCTCAGCATCCCAGGAAACCATTAATACATTTTTATAGTTTATAAACAAGACGAGTTTTTTGACGTATTTGTGGCTTAGTTGGCAATGTTTGCCGTTTTTAGTTTGGTGGCAAAAATAAAGCACACAAAGTGTCATTAAAACGGAAATAAGATATTGACGCAAAACACAAAAAACAATTTCAGGTTTGAAATCAGCTTGCCACGACAAATTATTCTCATGTTATTTTGTGCACAAGATGCCTGCTTGGACTTCCGTCTTGCTCAGCGCCTGTCTTCTGTCAAACTCAGATACCACAAATTTCAAAAATGATTTGCACTGGCAGTGAGGGTGATAACATTTCGAAAAATCAGTATATTTTATCAAACGTCTGCTACAAACAATTGAGCTACGAAGTCATTACGTTTAAGGCATACCGTTAGGTTGAGTGGTCGTTAGATACAAACCATTATCCAGACACAACTGGGTGCAATGCCAGTTTGATGAAAAGGGTTTTGAAGATGGGCGGGGCATGGGGGCTTGGAAACGAAATGAAAGCTAAGCAAAACTTGGATTTGTTCAACAGTTAGCAACTCTACCTATTTCTGCAAAAATCGGGAGTTTGAACTTTTACTAGGGGAGAACAGCCTAAAAGCCCAGTGTTGCGATTAATCTGGTTGTGACTGCAATATCAGTCAATGATATACTGTAATGTGGAAGCAAATATAAGTCGTGATTTAGAGTTACTTAAGCGTGGGGTTGATTGAAAAGAGTGGCTGATGCAAGTACTGCATGCGAAAGAGTGCTACCGATTGCCGCACACGAAGGAGAGTTACGCAAAAATGCGCACGATTCACATTACGGGACGAACGCCTGTCGAATCTTGAAACACGAATTTTTGTGATTTAGATTTTACATAGTCAAAGGACGATAAAACCCCAGCAATTCTAACTGAAGGTAATGAAAAAAAATCTAAAAATGATTATTTTGTTGTCATGAACCTATCTTTATCAACAAAATAGGCGTTGTTGCATGAAACGTCTTTGCAGCTGATAACTAATTGTTTTTAAACTCCACCTAGATAGATTGTAACCGTCGTTTTTCACTTATGACTGATTGTAATAGTCCATATGCAAAATTTATTCTGTTCTTCAAAACTTGTATTAGGGAATATCCGTACTGAATATAATACTGATATTCGTAAATTTTAAAAACAAGAGCACTCTTGCACAGTAGCGTAGTCAGCCCAAACATTTTGGGGAGGCAAATGTTTGATTTTAGGCGAATAACGCCATTTTGCTTGGGATACCGCCACTCGAAGCACAAAATGACTATATGTTCGAAACATTTGGAGGGAGGCACGGTCCCCTAGGCCCCGCTGGCTACGCCTGTGCGCTTGTATTAACGATGCAAGTTTTATCTAACTGATAGTACCGGTAAGTATTAAGTTTGAACTTCTCCCTGTTCAAACCCAGGTTAGGATCAACTTCAAGCACGAATCTTCTTTGTATATCTTGATCTGTTTTTTCAAGAAAGTTCCCGACAAATGTTGGCCTGGCCGGGAGCGTAGTCTTGAGCTTGGTTGTTCGTGTTCGCCCGCACACCTTCAGGGTTAGTAAGGTTTGGTTGTGCGGCACAAATGCGTCATTTGTAGACCATCGGTCAATGTATTTGCCGGAAGATTGCAGCTGCGTAGGAAAATGTGACATGTCGTCAACAATGCAGGAGTTTTCTAGCCAAGCGCTCAGTCAAAGAGATTCAAAAAAGAAAATCACAACGTATAAACGGCACAGAACTGCGCAATTTGAAGTAAAAACTTGTTATATGATATTTTGTGGTTGCAATGGCAATCGTACAGCTGTGCAATTCCTAAGTACTGTACATCTCTGATTGCACTCACTATCATCTTTTGTTTTTTTCCTTATGCTTACTGATAGTTGCTTGTGACGTTTTTCTATGAATGCCGAACGTGACACAACAAAATCATACTATTCAGGCTGCAGCTTTATGAATGATTGTCGTTATGAAGAAATGATTTACTGAATCACTACATGCATCAGTTGTTTGATTAAAGTTGAATGGTGCATCACTACCAAGCCTGTAGCTGGATAAGAACGTGAGGTGGACAAAGATCTTTTACCAGCCGTCATGAATTTGCAGGACTCATTATTAGGGATGCATTTAATGGAGTGTCGAATCCTATGGATTCGGATCGTTCAGTATTCGAATCGAAAAATCAGAGGTTTTTTGCATATTTGGATTCGGAAAAAGTTCGGATTAAATAAGCGTGAAAAGTGGCAAAGTCGGCAAAATGAATTGTTTCAATAAGTTCTGCAGTTGCAATAAATTTTACAGTGACACTCTTTGCGCTCCAAAGAAAGAAACGCTCAACAAGCTCACGTCATTAGGGACAAGCTCACCCCTTTAGGACCCTTTAGGGAACTCTCAACAAGCTCACCCCTTTAGGGACCGCAGAAGCAGACATGCCGGTTTTTCGGCGATAACTCGCGAACCAGTGAAGATTCGTCGAACGTGAAACATTGCAAGAAAGGTTTTTGCGAGATCTTTCAAATGAGTCTAATTGCAGCGTATGTTTGCGTTTGAAATTTTTGAGAAAATCGCGTGATTTTGTTTTTTTTTTGCCCAAATTTTGTTTCGGTCAATTTTGTCCTTCTTCAAGAAAAATTCATGAGGCCTACATCTCAGCTTTTTGGAAGCGTTTTTATGGCTTTGACTGCCTGCATGGACTATAACTAACCACCAATGCCAAATGAAGTAACTTGCCATTGTTTTGAGGGTAAAAAAATGTGGTTCGAAACAGAGCTTTTTTGGAAAATTTGAAGAAAGAGATTTTCAAGTGTTATGCGAAAACCGTTGCGAATAGTGGACTTTGGATCACTGGAAAGAATGCTACAAATGCAACCAAAACATGTCGAAACTGCTTTCGACTTTTTGTCAAATTTTGGTCAACGTTTTAGACTTTAAATTACCATAACTTTTGTTTCTCAAAATGTTTGCTTAAAATTTCGTAAAAGTTGTAGGACATGCCTGTGAACATGTTATGCAATTTTCAGATTTCTTTTTTTTCCGGTACCAGAGACATAGGATATTTCAAAGCGATATATGACAAAAACACCCCCAAAAATTGATCCATTCCAACTGGACACTCCCAAAAACGTTACATTTAAAAAAATATTTTCTACAACCTTTGGGTTATTGCCGACATGTTTTATGTTGAATGAATTTTTCTAACGTGTTTGGATCTCTATCTGCACGTCTTTCAACATAACCACTGCTTTTCATGCCTACGCCAAAACTTTGGTTTTCCCTAGTCTGACGTCACAAAGAACGCCAGAAATGCGTTGTTAATACCTCAAAAATGCGCCATGAAAAAACCTTCTTACAATGTCTTAAGTGTCGACGTAGCTTGAGTGGTTCGTGCATTACCGCAAAAAGCGTGCCGCAAAGCCGATATATCGGTTCCTGCAGTCCCTAAGGAGGTGTACACCGATGCATAGCGCTTCACAAGTCGGCAGTCATTCCGGAATGCAATTCGATATGCCGGATTCGAATTAAAAATTCCGGAATCTCTAAATGTTCAATAATGCCCATCCCTACTCACTGTATCAAGTAATAGTGCCTTCTTCACTTACAAAATGAACGACATCTAACTTTTAGGAAGTACATCGTGATACGAATGTGATATTCCTCTTGGAAAGTAATCATCTTTATCAAAATCTTTCATAGACTCAATTGAAGATGGTTTGCTTTTATTATGAGCAGCGAGTTTAGGAGCCAAACTTGTGCTTCAATTAGAATGATGGACAACAGTGATTTTCACCCCTGGCTTGATCCGAAACTGGGTCCATACGAATTTATTACAATTTTGAATTTTTGGCGCAAGTCAGCCAGCAAAAACTTGATGAAAAAGCAGTTGCACACCTTGAATCCCAATTCCGGGAAAAAGTCAACAACAGACGATCACGAAAAATGTTACCATTATAGTTATGATGCAAATCCAATTGCCAGAAGAATACCAGAAGAAACTCAAACTGTTTTGCAAACTCACGTAGTATTCACCAGGCTTATTGCAAACAATCAACCAATCTATCCGAGTAGATGTCATCAAAAAGCTTCTTCCTAGCCTTTGCCTTCTACCACGGTCAAGATAGATACCGTCCACAGCAATTTCAAGTATATCGCAGGCAGGTTTTCCAGCACCATCCACTACGCTCAAGGCCAAGTTGAGTGTCGCTGCACCGTTTACTAATCTGTTTCCATAAAAACATAGACATTTGGCCGCGCATGTAAACTGGAACGTACGTTTTTTGAATGCGTAAGTTTGAAAAGACACTGGTGTATGGAAGGGTGTGATCAGTCAACATCGTGATGCTAACCTAAATGGCAACAGAAAGTTTCTGGTGCGTCTGTGCTGCAACAACACAATGTATATCGTGAATTATTTTTTCCCGCAAATAGATTTGCACAAATTCATTCAGTGCGGGGATTCCTTGCGGCAAAGATCACCGATTATTTCTTTCTGCATCGTTTCAGCTGAATCCAACAATAAATCACTGCAAAGATGATTCAGTCGCATTAATCACTAAATTGTTTGAATTTGAAACCGGTTTAACGTAATGGACGCATCTTTAGTCCTGAAAATCGCAACCAAAGTCTTGCGAGTGAAGTGATGAACAACTAAGGAAGAATCAGAGAAAGCATGTGGACTGTAATCTCAAACACAAGCTGTGACCATATATCGGGCTCACTAATGCTGACAAGCGAACTGACGCCAATTACAGAAGAGCTGGATGCAAGCAATACGGCCATGAGACAAAATTACAACGGTTGGCGCGAAATACAAGAAAACAATTTTTCTGCGTAACGTGAGATGACGTGGTGAATAATGATCTGAGAAAGACCTTTGGAGCAAGTTTATCGTCCTTGTTTCGAGAAGCAGCGGAAGGCACAGCTGACGCAGAAAAAAATTGGCAGCTGTTCCAGGCAGCCGACAGTTCATCAACGGCTCTAGTCATAGGCGTAGTCACGGGAGCAAGGGGCCTTGCCTCCCGAAAATTTCTAACACATCTTATCATGTCGTGCTTTGATAGGCGCAGTCTTAAACAAAATACTGTTGCTCGCTCAAAATCAAAGTACTGTATGTGGCCCTCCACCAACGTTTAGTCAGGCTACACCACTGGCTTTAGTATGTTTGACGCAAATAACTCGGCGAGGTAAAAAATAGGAAAAGAATATCCCTTTTATGGAACCAGTTAAAAATGTTGATCATGCAAAGAAATCATGCAACAAGACCAGGTTTCAGACAGTCCCGTCGCTATGGGGGGCTTTGGTGGGCTTATCCCCAAAAAACAAAACTCCAAGGCCCCCCGCATTGAAACATCAAACACTATAAATCAGTGGCATTTTTGTCAAATTTGAATGTCAAATCCCCATTCCAGGAAATGCATCACGGACAGCACAAAATGTCCTCGGGGGCCACATGTGGGCCGCGTGCAGCGGCGTAACTAGAGGTTTGAGCCAGGAGGGGCAAAGCTTAGCTGAAGGGGGCCCGCTGATCCATGTAGGAGGGGAAAATAGCAAAAACTCAGGAAAAGTTTAAGAAATGATAGTGAATCTCTGGATGTCCATAAGAGATAAAGAAACAAAAACACCCCGAAAGACGCAAAAACAACAAATTAAAGAATACTAAATATAAAAATGTCAATTAAAGGATGTCTAGTTTTTACATTAAGCTTGCCAGGGGGGGGGGCGGCTCGCGTCCTTGTCTCACCGTCAGTTATGCCACTGGCCGGGTGTTTGAGACCCTGGTTTAGATGGTTGTGAAATTGCATGCGCACTGAAATATTTGCTCAATGTAAAATTGTCTTACCGGAACACTGCTGGTGACTAACTTCACAAACTTGTGTAAACACATTGATAAATGAAACAAACGTTAAAGTTGAGGCAACAACTTTAAATCAATTTTGATGTTGCTATTAATCTAGAAGAGCCACACAAAATATGTCGGCGACTAGCAATTCGCCCACCATTGGTTTGAACCTACGTGCCTTACCGCTATCAGCAGTCACTGTCTCGCTGCATTACCTGCCAAGACAAGTGCATTCAGTAATTACAAGCGGCAAAACGCCAACCACCGTAACTTGAAGTGCACCTTCGAAGATTTGTTGCCATGCTATTGTTACGCAACAAAGGCCAATAGTAGAACAATTCGCTCCCGAGTTTCGCAACCTGCCTCTGCAGGCAAGGAGTGGACATGAGTGAACTGCAAGCTCACAACTGCATGCTATCAAAACAGCGAACCTGACTCTAGTGCAGTGTGAGTGTCATATCGGCAAACAAGCTGTCATTGCAAGAATTAACCCAAATAATCAGAATTAAATTCCTGGTTTGCACGCTTTCCAGAAATTTTTGCTTCTTCGTTCCGATTTCCAGGGGGGGCAAATGCCCGTTTTGCCCGCCGCCCTGCGGACGTCCATGATTGCGTACACCCTTAAGGATTCTGCCTCGCGACTCTCATGCAAGAAAAAGCGGATGTGGAAATAGAGCGACTATCCAACAGTGATTTTGCTAGTCGATGCAGCTAATTTTTTACTGAACTAAAACTTAACGTACGTGCTCTATTTGTCACAGTGTCCTGTTTCACAAATTTATCGGTGACCCCACTTGGTCTGCTTGATGTGCTAAATTACATTACATTGCTGTCTGTTGTAGTTTTGTTTGTTTGTTTTTTTGTTTTTTTACGCGTTGTGTGTCTTCTATGTTGCGTTTTGTTTACGTTTGTTTACTCTCGTTTATGTGCCTTTTGCTTTGTTTGTGTTGCGTTATTAGGGGCTTGATTCGATGACCTTGCGGTCCCTCGCCCCATAACAATAAACTTCAAACTTCAACAAGGAAACAAACGAAACTTGATTACACAGCGTTTTCTTAACTTGAAGTGCTTTCGAATTTCTGTGGCTGATGCGTGGACACAAGAACGGCAGCTATTGTAATGGTGGAAATATTGCTTTCAAGCTATTGTGAAGGAAGAGTGGTAGAAAATGGCTACTTTTCCAGTAAGAGGCCGCTGTGTTATTACCTTAAGGTTTATGTGTTATAACTTTCCTACTTCAGTAGTGTGCTATATGCGTTTTGTACGACGAATAGTCAGGTGCAAACATCACTTAAAGACATAGAGGGGTACAGATTTTAAAACGGCACTGTAGGCCGAAGATGCATATAGAACAGGATAGAAGGTACCCCTCATCATGTAAAAGTCCGTGAGATAAGTGACAATTTGAAGTGAAACGCAAGCCAAGAGATTTTAGAAATTAACGGCGGATCTTATATCAGTTGCCTGGATTATATCCTGTTCAAAACCACTTTGAAAACTTTCTTCTTTTCAAACAGCTGTGATCGTCAATTGATGAAACAAGCCTCATGCTAGGATCAGTAGTCACCAACGCAGATCAAAATTATTTGAATAACTCCAATATGCTTTAATTGCTCGATCAGGACTATTTTCATGTTGCTATTTATTTTTTCAGCCGTGCGTACTTTTTGACTCATTTTCGCAATTCATTTTGGTTTTTGAATTGGTATTTAGCCGTTAGATTTTAAGCTACAGCATATCAGTTGGTGAACAAAACTTTTTATCGATAGTGTTGACAGCCAAGATAATCCTGGTAGGTTTTTTCGAATGTTTTCCGACCAGCAACTAACGTTTCACAAATGCTCGCTTTTCATCTGGGGAGGGTGGCGGGTCCCACAGGCTGTGGTGGGTTTAGTGTTGGGGAGGCCCGTAGCAAGACTAAAAATGGGGGCCCTCTGATGACATTATCGTATTCAGGTAACCGTGATAATCACTTTTGATTTGCCTAAGATACAGCCACCCAAGGGTATGTTCCTGAGACTTCAGCATAACTGAAATAGCAGAGGAAAATGCAACAGGGTGTTTATGACAGACGACTTTGAAAACACTGAAAGTTGGGAAAACAAGGCTGGCAACACATAAAAGTTAGTCAATAGCAAGCTGGCATCGCCCCCACTTCTTTAGTTTCGCGCCCCATTTCTCTGCATTCACCATCAATAAACTGCAGAGTTTACTCCTTTCAAAGTTTCACACCATTCTCCTTTGAAAAAATGCTTGGAAGCTGGTATCCTGAATTTGTTCACATTTACGACTTTCGGGGAATCCATGAAACTATAAAAAACAACGAAGAAGATTGAAAACACTATATTTGTTTTAGATTTCATCTAATTATCTGGAAGAACGTAGCATACAAAGGCATCCAGTTAAAGACTTGTTTTGGAAAGATTTGAGACTAGATGAGTCAAAGCTCCCCTCATCTTGCATACGCACTAGTTGTTTGAAAAATGTGCAAAAGTAGGAAATAATTCATCATGTACCTTATCGCAAACATTTCTACAGCAGCAAGTAGCCTACACAATTGATT
>JGI24158J21664_10015138_pt1 | contig 10071 bp, 9 predicted proteins | sample Ectturendosymbi3_FD_21664 | JGI IMG/M metagenome (IMG submission 21664) | reverse complement strand
GAAAAAACTTCTTCAAGCCTTACCGACATGATTTCCGTGCGCGTGAGTGTTTGGGCGCAGGTGGTTTGCACGCACCCTCTGGGCCACTGTGATGGACGCAGTTGGTGTGCAGCAGGCACATTAGGAGCCAAGAAGTTGGAGCCAAACGTATTGGTATTGGTCGTTGAAACTCCGGGTAATTTTTGTAAGTTTTTGATGCAGTCCAACGTGCAATATATAGTCCGTACAAGCAGGTATTTTTTTCCTAAAAGAGTCGCATCTTCTGCTGCAGAGTAATGGAGGTTTCCGTCATCGTGTTGTCTTTTAGGTCTCCTTTAGAAAAGCTGTCGCGTTCGTGTTTACCCTTGCGAGCAAGTACGTCAACAGCTGCCTCTGCTTCTTATTCCTCAGATGCGTGAAAGTCACGAAACCGGTGTCGAGGTTCGCGCGAGCGGCGAAGACGCTGCCCATGCCGGCGAGCAAATGGAACTCGTCGCCGAGCTGCAGAGCGCACGTCGCGAACTCGCCGAGGAGGTCAATCTGCTTCTTGCGGAACGCGAGGGTTTCGAAACGAGACAAAGCGAGATGCGAGAGACGCTTGGAGTTCAACTGAGAGACGAACGAAAAGAGAAGGAAGCTGCCCGGCAAGAGAAGCTTAACGTTGAACTGAAATTGAACAAGGTATTCTTGTGCTAAGTTCTACTTCGTCTCGACTTAGTCTGGCGAGCTTTGATCTGTTTTTGTTTGAAGTGCAGGCAAGCATCGTCTCTACTGGTCCTAAAGTTGCCAGCGGTAAAGTAATTTCGCGCCTGGCAAAACTTTCAAACTTACACAAAGTAAAGTCCTCGAAAAATCAAAAGACCTTGCTCATAGTAATTCAGAATGCATGAAAACCCTGATGCGCAGCTGACACCGGATCGCCCTCCCCGCTCTTTCAGCGCAGTAAGCCTGGGAATGCGGCGCCATTTCAAACCATCTCGCTTTGCCGACCTCTTTCCTGTTGGTGGCTGCTGTTACTTTTGCCACATTCAAACTGTGCAGAAACTCGTGGACCTCGGTAACAGAGTGGACGAGAAAGAGAAGGAAGCGAATGATCTGCGGAACGAACTGTCCGATTTGTCGAGAAAGTGTGATGAAATGGTACAAACAAAGGAAGAACTCGACAAATTGCTGCGAAGTAACCAACAGGTATTTGGCTGAAGTTAGCTCGTTGTACTGTATGTTAAGTAGCGAAATTCCTGTATGCGTCCCACAAATTTTGTTCGCCATCGCAATAATTTATATATTGCGCGTTCGTGATTTCGCTACAACAGATGTCAACATTTTTGGGCATTTTTTCGCTTTTTTCACCTCAATTGTAGTTGTGTTGTGTGCTTTACGACCATTTTTGGATGCTGTGATAGCGTTTGACACGTAGCGCGTTTGAAGTAATTACTGTCGTATCTTTCCAAACAGAAAACAGTGCGTTCAGGGGAAAACACTAAATCAACTTTAAAATAAATTGGTTCTTTAGGCTCGTTGTTCGTTTTACTGTTTCTGAATGACCTGCCCAATCCTAATGTCACGAAAACCATACTTTTCACAGATTATGCAGTTTTATTTCAGAGCGACAATAATTTGGAAAAGTTGCAAAACTCGGTTACCCGTGAAATGACACGTTTTGTTTCCATTAATCAAATAAACGCGTCGCGCATATTAAGTAACAGTTTTTTGCTTCTATTAGCCGAAGTATTTTAGTTGAACGATCGAACATGAACGGGTACCAACAGCTTCCTTCGATCGCACGTGGTCACTGCGAGCCGAGCTACATTTGATATTTCGTTTTTTTTCCAGGATTCCGAAAAGCTGCTGGCAAGCAACGCCACCCTCAAAGAAGAACTGGCCTTTGTCAAGCGCGAGATGAACCTGAACGCGCTGAGGTTGATGGAAGACATGAAGCAACAGTCTGCACAAACCAACTGCAACGACCCGACAGGTTGGTTTGCGTAACAACATTTGTTTATTTCACTCTGCCCTCACACACGCGTCTTGCTAAAGTTCCTTTTCAAGGATTGATGCGAAGATTAACGTTGNTCATGGTTTGTTGTTGCTATGACGATGAAACCGTGGGCTTCGGNAGGATTTTTTTCCACGGGGTGCAGCAGTGGTNTTGAAATTATTATTTTACCAACTCAAAACCACGAGAAAAGCGTTTTTCTAGTAAAATTTCAATNGNAAAATATCAAATTTCAAAACCCAGGGCGTCCAAGACCCCTCTGCCNCCTTCCACGCCATGGGTGAAACCAAAGCGTTTATCGCTTTCCAACGCTTGGTCCGCTTAGCGCTGGTAACAGTTTCTGTCTGCATTGAATGTCAGGGAGAATGATAGCGATGGTGTCAACTGAGATGAAATGCCCATTTCCTGCGCAGATGATTTCCTCAGTATTGTTTCTTGCTGAACGCGAGTGACGCCACCTGGTGGCTCGTTTGCAAACAACGTCTCGCCCTTGCATTTGATTAAGCCAGTGGTTTTCAACCGGTGGGCCATGGCCCAGTGGTAGGCCGGGACGCTTTTTGCAGTGGGCCACAGAGTTTGGCATAAATCACATTGNAAGCATTATGAGACTTGCATGCTGATGTCATTATAATCAAATACGATAGATAAATAGCAAAAAAAATTCGACCTGCATGTTACGTTTGTGGCATAACTCCTATACTTAACAATGTTAGCTGAAGTTGTATTTGCGAGAAGTGCTGTGGCATAGCATTGCATTTGATAAAACACAGCAACGAATGCTAAGCTGAAGTTATAGAAATGGTAAATCTATGAGATTATAAGCTTCGGGCCACCACCAATATGTTTCCTAGAATGGGTCATGAGCAGAAAAAGATTGAAAACCCCTGGATTCTTAAACGATCGAAAAACGCGCGAGCGCGCAATTCTTTCTTCAACCGTTACTCTTCTTTTTTTGCTTCCGTCCGCCGCAAGTTACTTCATTTTCACATCGATTCCAGTCGCTCAGCTGCAGCAAGTCACAGAGGAGCGCAACAGACTGCGTGAAGCGGTGGAGCAGCAACAGCGCTACATGCTCGCCTTGCACGCGCACTACCAACAGTGGGCAGACGGCGCGACAGCCAAGATAAAGCAAGCCCAAGCTGTTCTTACCCATCAGCCGAAAACTTGTGAGTCCATATATTGCAAGTGTTTTTCTTTTTATTAAAAGTTTTGTTAGCTGCGCGCGTCAATTGAAAGTGCAGATCGAGTACGTCACAGTAACGAACCGCTGCATGCAGCGCTTGTTTTCACCGATGGTCTTGGATTTGTCACAAATAAGTTTGCTTCTTTCGCTGAAAGATGTGCTACTACTCTCTTCCGCTTTGGAACAGTTATGGATTAGTGACGCCGGTGCACAAGCTCCACTGTCAGCCAGCGCAGCAAGAGCTGTTTTTTCGTTGAGACATTCCGGTCATTTATCTTACAGTTGTATTAAAACTCGCCATAACGGTGAACCTTAGCCTGTATATCTGACTGAATTGACTTAATTTTTTTCGGTCATTAAAAAAAAAATTCGGTGTATGACCGAAAAATAACCGAAAAAAAACAGCAGGAAAACTCTGTGTGGTTTATTATTGGAGCTTGCGTAACCGCGAGTGAATGCGGCTGACCGTAATACTCCGACGAAGCTTAGACTAGTCGCTATGTAGACCACATGGTTGATTGTTGATTCAACCGCAGAGTTAAGGCTGTGTTTCAAGATGTAGTTGTTGGAGCAAGAAATCGGTGTGAACTTTCACATACTCAAAACACACTGTCTGAAAAGTGTGCACCTCTTTGTGNGCTTATTTGTATTGATTGAGTTTGTCAGCTGTTTCGACTTNAATACTTCTGCAGCGGTCACGTGTCAGACAGAAATGCTCGAGCGACATCTGGCGGACGGCTCATCGCAAACCGACCACGACCTGGAAAGCTGTGGAAAAGATCGATTTGCTGGCGGCGACCCGGGGGCCATGTCTGCAATTCCGTCTTCTAAGGAAATAGCAAGTCAGTGCAATCCCCGCTTCAGTGCAGTTGACTCCGTAAATCAAGCGGTTGACGATTGCACTCAAACGGAACATGACTTGGAAGTCGTTGGCTTCTTTCCGACTCGCGCAAAACGCATCGTAACGAGAACCGACGCGTGCTCGCAAACTGTTACCGCCGGCTTCGAGCTCGGTCTCTGGGAGATCGGCACTCAGACCGATTTCCGACCGGCCGGAGTCACTCGCGTTGCCGTGCAGACCGACGACGATTGCCGTTCTTCCCTGAAGTCGGTCGCAGCCGCACCTTCGGCGACCGACAGTTTTACGCAGACCAGCCGCGACTGCGAGACGGTGGACAAACTCGCCGACTTGTCCCCGCGCCTCCTGGAGACCGTGTTTGTGCAGACCGACTCCACACCTGTGGTTAGTCACGGAGTGCAGACCAGTCACGATAGCGAGCCTTGCCTTGGCCCGACCGGGGAAATCTTCGACGACTCGGAAGCGAGTGGCGGAACGGATAGCGTCGGGCTGGTGGGACGGCGTGGCCCGGACAGACCTTGCGCTTCTCCTCAAATGGTCGACCAACACACGCAGACTGGCCATGATGACAAACTCGCTACTCGCTGGGGTGCGGGTTTCGTTGATGGTGTGTATCCGAGCGACACGACTGACGCGAGTGGAGCTCCCGCGCATGGCACCTGTTCCCCGAAAAAGTTTGAGGTAAGAAAATGGAGGGCAAAGTTTCAAGAGTGGTACATTTTCCTGTGTTTTTGTTTGCGATTTCATACTCAAGTACAAGTGTTTTCGCGACAACTGTGAAATAAAAATTGTTCTGCCGTCTATTCTCTCAAATCGCTTCTACAAACTCTGTTAACCTTCAGTGCTGTTACGCACGTGCATAACAGCAGAAGGACATGTTGTGATAATTTGTTGTCATTAGTAGTTGCGAGATACCGTTTCTCCAGTGTGGCTGGAAGTATAGAATATTAGTCGTAACTGAATCATTCGTTTGGGTTGAAAATTTGTTTGTACAGCACAGACGCTGATTGCTGTTTGCCTTCCGTAACGTTGCTTTCTTCTGTTATTTCGATTCACGTGGGACGTTGTTGGTTGTATCTTTTTAGAATTTCGCGTTCCCCTCCGTCGCTGTAGCAACAGCCGACAGCGCTGACTCGGCGACGTGCGCAAAGCCTGATCCTCCTCAGCAAAGATCAACCTGCCCTGCGTGCGGGAAACTGAAGCACGTCGCGGTTCAAACCGCGCTTCAGTCGAGCTCCACGCAGACCAGTCACGACCTCGAACCTGCTCATAACGATTCGGGCAGGTTCGAGCGCTTCTTCGGAGGTCTTGCGACAGATGAGGCAGGCGTCCAAACGACTGATGGAAGAAATATCAGGATGCCCCGGCAAGACACTGAAAACGCGTGGACCCAAACCGATCACGACCTTTACCCTGTTTGTGACCTTTCGACCTCACGGCAGTTCGTTTTATTCAGTGATGCCTTCTCGCAAACCAACCTCGATGCTCAACCTTCAACCGTCGTCATGCCGACCGCCTTAACGACGAGAACAGATTTGGTTGCTAGTGGAACGCAGACCGACCACGATTTAGATCCTGTAGTTGGGGGCGGGGTCGTCGACGTAGTTGGGGGCGGGGTCACTGACGTAGCGCCGGCAGATCTCGTCACTGTCGAGACGCAAACGTACCCTGGTGAGGAAATCGCGTTTGTTGAAAGCGAGCGGAATGGAAAGTTGCGAAACTGCCTCCCTCGGGTCGCTGCAGCAACGCAAACCAAACACCTCCTCCGTCTTTATTCAGCGAGTGCGAACGACATTTCGGTGCAGACGGACCACGACTGGGAGCCCGCTTCCTGGACGGACGCTTGCCAACTTGTTGAAAAACCAACCGTGCTGAACACTGAAACGCAAACCGAGGCGCTTGTAAGTCTGGCGAGCAAGCATTTTTGCGCCGATGGACACACGCAGACTGAGCACGACCTTGAACCGGTTGGTTCTGGTTGTAACCGGAACAACCAGGATGATGTTAGTGACAGACAAGAAAGTACAGGAAGTCACGGTAACCTTGTAAATGACATATGCCACCTCGCCGAAGATGACGGTTACCATTCGTTTGCAACAAGAGCCGTTGTTTCGTCACAAACCCAGAGCTCGTTTTCGCGAACCGGGCTTTCTGACGACACCACGCAAACTGACATACCAGCGAACAGTACGTCTACTCAAACAGACCACGATGAGGAGTCATTAGTTGCGAACAGGTTCGTTCTTGAACGATCCCCCCCTTTTCCTCGGTCGCCGTCGTCCGACGGCAACGCTCGCGATGGTTCGACACAGACCGACCACGACGACGAGTTGCTTCCCATGCCCAACCCTGTCGACGTCGCGATGATGCTGAGCAGCGCCGACGCCAGTAAGCTTAAAGCGTACAAAGCGACAGTCAAAGTTTTAAGGAGCAAATTGAAAGTCGCCGAAGAGCGGTTGTCTTGCCAAGCGGGTCAGCTCGCCGCTCTGCAGAAAGAAGTCGCGGCTTACCAAGAACTTGCGAAGACGAAGTGCTCGTCTCGCAGAGAGGACACCGTCGGTGACAGCGAGAAGTCGAACGGTCGCCTGCGAGAAGAGATCGAGGCGTTGAAGGAAGCGGCCGGCATCAAAGAATTGGAATTAACAACTTTAAAGGTGAGAGCTGTTCTTTGCGTACGACACCTCGGGCAGTCGAACAGATCTTACAATGGCGGACCCGGAGTTGGTCCTATCTAGGCGCACTGCATTCGTCATTGGTGATCATTCAACCTTGGAAAGACCTTTTTGAATAATTCTAACCCAACGTTCGCTGTCATTTATCGCAGATTTGTTTTTCATATTTTGTCACAACTAGCTCCAAAAGAGACATGTTTATCTACGAAGCAAATTTGCGTGAACAAGAATGGTAGCAATTTTTAAGTAATACTGGTTTTGTGTTTTTTTCAACTAAAAAAACATTCCAAAAACCTGCTCGTCATATCCGTTCGTAGGTCTTTGTATCCATATTATGTATGCGCCAACATCTTGTGCAAGTGATATGTATTTGGCGCTGCGTGACATTTTTAAGTTTTACTGCGCAGCTTCCTTGCTGCAAACAGATGATTCATTAATTTATCACAGAGACGCTTGGCATCAGGATAAGCTTGCCTTACTGACAGCATAAAGAACTCAGCAAAATTTTTAAGATGGTGCAGTTCATTACCTGAGAAAGCAATAAAATAGTGGGGATGTACCGCCGACCATAGTGACATCATCACTAGTTTACTGAAGTTAGTCTTCGGTGCTCAATGTGAAATGCTTGCTGCTCCTGTTCTGCAGTGTTGTTGCTGCTTCGCGTATGTTTGCAACAACAGCTGTTCGTACATCCTTCGTCAACCATCCCCGCGGTATTCTCCTATTACGCGAGTTACTCTGGTTATTCAGCCGATCACTCGCGCTTCATATTTCGTTTGATCGACTCAGACTTGTTCTGTAGTTAGTGGCGTAGTAGTTGGAAGGATAGGAACGCGAATAACGTTATTTCATCGCCGCATTCGGGAAGGGAACGATGATCTATTTTTCATGTGGCTCCAAAACTTTGGGGCGCTTGTGTGGTCATTTTATTTATTTTTCTCACAAGTGAAATGTCACATCTTGACTTTTGCTGGAGACCCCATTTTTTTGGCCCTATTCTGGTTAAATCTTAAAATGTCTGCTTATGGCAAAGCGTAAAATGTCTGCTTATCTGCTTCAATACGCTGCAGCACGTTTAGCGCAAGTTACTCGCTGATGGTAATTTTTTCGTGTGGGCCGAAATGGCCGTAATTGGCCACCGACGCGCTGCGTCCCTTCGCGCTAGAGCCCATCCATTCAGCAAGCAACGCGTGTGTTTCAACGCACAGGTGGAGATGGACAAGCTGAAGCGCGGCAGCGACGAAGCGCTGTCCAAACATAAGAGGAAGGCGATCGCGGACCGTCGCTTGAGCGAGCGTCGATTGAAGGAATCGAACGAGAAAGTGAAAGCGCTTGTGGACGCGAACGAGGCGTTGCGAAACGCTGTGGAAAAGATGCAGGTGGGTTCGCCAACACACCATTTGCTTGGATAATACAGGGTGGCAGTGTGCGTCAAATGTCGTCGCTTGAAAAGCTGAAGGCGAATTTTACGGAGAGGCGTTGATGTGAACGGTCGCACTTCCAGAGCATGTACCTCCTCGCAAGCAATACGCTTTTACTTTTGACGCATCGCGCCAAAACTCAAAAGGAATATTCGGTTGCAATTGCTGGAATGGCAGCAATCAGACTAAAGAAGTTATCATTTGTTTCATTGCGGTTTGACTGGAGGCACTTCACAGTGTGAACGTTCGTTCTTAGTTGCTACAGTTCGCCTCGACTTGGGTTCCGTACCCGCGTGTTTCAATTTATTATCGGCGACCGCGCAGTGTTGTTGTTTCGGAGGCGCTGATTTCGAATATTGTGTTGTGGTTTTTTTCATCTTCCCATGACCGAACTACTGTTGCGTGGGTTAATCGAGGTCAACCTTCGGTCAGGTCAAGCTTGCGACAAGTCAGAAGCAGCTTGAGACGGCGAAACGCGACAAGCTGAGATACCAGGACCGCGCCCGAAAACTTCAAGCAAATTTACGTTCGCTGGCGTGGCTGGCACACCCTCCGCCGGGTGAGGAACAGGCTCCACCCACTGATGGTAACAACCATTTTCATATAGGTTGTTGACAACAACTGCTCAGTAACGCTTAATTCTGTAACCTCATTGCCTGACGCCTTCGGCGTATTTCGAACCTTATTTGTACTAACCTGTGCTTGTGTTTCCTGTGATAACAATTACGTGTGCTGTTTGTGTGTTGTGTGTGTGTTGCACCTCGATTCCCACTTGTGCCAATGTGCATTCTGATCGTGATATGCAACACTGATGTTTGGTTAAATGAAAACAGCAACCACAGGTGCGAACAACAACCCGTCGTCTGCGAACGGGAGTGGAGCGGAAAGTCACGCGGCTGTGGGAGAGATTGAAGACAGTCTGAAAGCGTTAAGGTGATTAGTAGCTGCTTTCTGGCGACAGGTGAAAAGCGCTTCATATTTTTGGTTATTGTTTCACTTGCAAGTGCATCACTTTGATGACGTATATCCCTACTTTTATCACACAATTTTAAGCATCTGGTGTTATAGATAACTGGTTTGAATATATGTTCACGTTGAAAGAAACGTTGCAGTGAATATTTCAGATTGTAGGCTTTTATAACTGAGCTTAGTTCTTGACACCCCCGACCCAGAGGCAGACGCGAAACTTTTTCGGACAATCTTGAACGCAGCACCTTGTTGCTCAATCTGCAACCGGTTTCATCTCATATTCGTCTCGCCAGGAGTAGTAATCGGAAATAGCGCAAGCATCGTATTTGCTTGGATGACCGGTTATTGGCAAAATTATATTAATGTTGCATTATGCTCTTTGCTGTTCAAGATCACGTGAAAGGTGATGAAGTTTGGCGACTCAAATCGGCTCATTGCTACACTAGCATTCCCATTAACCATCCCCCAGTATTTATGAGGACCTCGGTGTTGTGTTGCTGGGCGACATCGCAGTAAACGAGCGTAGTGCATTTTTGTCGCAATCGGTCGTTGCTCCTGCTCCTCATTGCTCCTGCTCGTCATTGTCCTTGCTCCTCATTATTCTTGCTTATTGTTCTTGCTTCTCATTGTTCTTGCTCCTCATCGCTCTTGCTCCTCATTTTTCTTGCTCCTCATCGCTCTTGCTCCTCATCGCTCTTGCTCCTAATCGTTCTTGCTCCTCATCGCTCTTGCTCCTAATCGTTCTTGCTCCTCATTGCTCTTGCTACTCATTGCTCTTGCTACTCATTGCTCTTGCTCCTCATTGCTCTTGCTATTCATTGCTCTTGCTCCTCATTGCTCTTGCTATTCATTGCTCTTGCTCCTCATTGCTCTTGCTCCTCATTGTTCTTGCTATTCATTGCTCTTGCTCCTCATTGCTCTTGCTCCTCATTGTTCTTGCTCCTCACTGTTCTTGCTCCTCACTGTTCTTGCTCCTCACTGTTCTTGCTCCT
>JGI24158J21664_10015136_pt1 | contig 10072 bp, 7 predicted proteins | sample Ectturendosymbi3_FD_21664 | JGI IMG/M metagenome (IMG submission 21664) | reverse complement strand
GACAGCTCTGCAGGATAAGCTGCCGGACTAGGATGTAGAAGAGCGAAACCAAGGACAATTGCACCTCCAAATGTTCGGGGAGCATTTCTGAAAAGCGAACAACGGAATTATTGGTATCCCGTTGTCCGCTCTTAGAAATTCCCGCTTGAAAATTTGAAGGTGCAAGTGTCTCCGAAAGCATTCTTGATCCGTCACAGCGTCGCGCTCTGTTTCCTTGCACAGGAAGTTTAACCTCCGAGAAAGAGAACACCACTCGCAGATTATCGGACAATTTCTAACTTTGTCAAAAGCAGCTGACTCTTTCCTGCAATCTGTCTAGTTTAGTATCGATAGAAGTGATAAAATCCACTCGGCGAAATCGATTTATTTCGGTTTGAAAAACGACTCTGGTTTAACCTTGGCGGTGCTTCCACTCAGATAGCGGGCCTTTCGCTGGCTTGTACTGGCAAGACACGCCATCTGGCACCAACAGGCCCTCGGCCAACATGGTTTCGTAGTCTTCACGATTCCACTTGGTGAATCCCCACTTTTGGGAGTCGTAGATCTGTGCACATTGGAGGTTACATAGTTTGACGTTACCAGCATGTTTTTTCATGTTCAATTCCTTTTACGCGACAACAGGCGGTCAACGCCTAACAATGAAAAGCAGTTTTAGCTTGACTTGAAAGTAACGAACTAACTAAGTAATGTAAATTTCAATGCGGGGCACTTCTTACATGACGTGGGAGCTGACCCACTTTTCGACCCGTGCTCCTTCACCCACGTTGACGTATTCAATGCCTTTCCTTCGCGTGGTGGGAGCATATTTGAAACACAACGTGCCACAAATTGCTCGATGACAGTTAAGTTTTCTCAGTAACTGCACGACCACGAACTTCGGCGGAGCAGGTAATAAAATAAAAAAGAACGCCGAGAAAATTTGCTGACGTCACGCAACAGCAAAGCCGTGCTGACGTCACACGCGGAATATATTAGTCGGTCGGAGAAAGCACAGCGGTACTATCACCAGTTCCCGACAGTGGTGTAGCACTCCCGACGTTGTTCGTTTTTCCCGAAGGTGGCCAGCCCAAAAAAACTGGGCGTGGCAAAATGTTTGATTTTAGGCGAATAACATTATTTTGTTTAGAAAAACACCCCTCAAAGCACAAAATGACTATATTTTCTAAAATTTTGCGGGGCATGACCCCTTTCCCCCCCTGGCTACGCCTATGGTTCCCGAACTACCTTCTGTCTTCCTGGGAACTTGAACTTGGCGCGTCTGAGAGCTTCGATCGCATGGTGCCTGTTACCGTCCTTGCATCTCAGCGACATGATGGGTTGGCCTATCTTGACCCGGGCCACCAGGCCCTGCGGCTTGCCGAACGCGCCACGCATGCCAGTCTGGAGCCTGCAGGAAAGAAAAAAACGAAAACGATTTTGTATGATGCGAACGCTTTCCGCTTCGATTGATTTCGTACAGTTCGCTGATATGCAATATTAGCAGGCCATCAGATTGGACCAACAGCGAGATTTGTAAATTGGCCACCGGGGGACAATTTTACTCCTTGACCGGTTTACGTCCGGGGGTGAATGGGATCCTGGAAGTTGAAAGGACAAAACTATCGTGTGCTGTCTAATTCAACAACAAACATATTATAAATGCCTTTCAGAAACAAAAATGTTCTCCATCATTGCGTATCGGAGAAGAGACATGATTGTATCATCACGAAGGCGCTGAGTTTGTGGAGTTGCGTCACAAAGAGGTGGAATTCAACGTAAAGTTTTTAACAAAAGTCTCCTTCTTGCAGAAGAATACAGTAGAAAACAGCGCCTTAACTCAAACACTAATGTTGCGAAGTAAAAAACATTTTATGCGACGGGTCCCTTCCACGCTGAAAAGACCGTACTTGCTATTGAGGATTGTGCTGACGCAGGACAAAGACAAAATCAGATGGCACGAACTCCTACCATAAACGCCTAATTATCAGAAACAATCAGGCATCATCTCACCTATCGGCTCCAGCACACGATAACATTTTGTTGATTCTCACAACATGGAAGGGATGAACGCGAACTCGCAGGTGAAAAGAGTCTTTTCCACAGTACTTCACCATGTACCTGATCAACAGACAAGTCTGGTTTACACATAAATCATTTGAAGCTAGCAACGGAGACATCCTAATCCATTCAGATCTACAAGCTGGTTTAACAGAGAGCTGAAGCGAACGAGACACGAAATATTATAGTCACCAGCGTAATGCCAGGTTTCAGCAAAGAAATTTGCACAATTTCAGCAAACCGCATTTCATTTGTTGCTAATATTTTGGATAAAAACCCAGGACTACTTTAACACATACTTGGCAAGGCTATTTCTTACAACCTTTAAATCACTTACATGCAAACAAACCCCTTACCCACATTCATCAACAAAGCAGTTGCAGTTTAACCAAAATCAACTACAACTTATGAACCTGCATGACGTTGTATTTTATGCGCTTTTTGTCTTTACTACAAACAATTTGCTTACATGAAACAAATGCAGCAAAGATGTTTCTCCACAACGTAAGGTAATGTGAATGACAACATGTTTAATAATTGAAACTGATGTGTGAGTGCTTTCACTTAGGAGTAGGTGATAAGACACTTATAAGCGTTCATGTTTAACGGAAAACAAAATTCACAAACGCCAATTAAGGGCTTCAATGTTAATTGTGTCTTGGCACCTATCCGCCTAATTCAGCTTGTTATCAAACTCATTTTACATGGCACTGCATGTGTCTGTTTTGACTTGAATCTCAAATGTCTACAGAAATGCCATAAAGAAGTAATTACAATTTCCTGAAATACTAAATGAACTTGGTGATTATAAATTGCACATCGAGAGATATTGCTGAAACAGACAGTTAACCACTACAACAATAGCAGTACAATCAGTAAATAGTAATAAGCATGTGAGCCGAGCGTTAGAGATGTACCAGAATCAAATTTTTCATTTTAGTCTTGTTCCCAATGCTTCAAACCAGGGGAGGATCCAGCCAGTAAGTTTAGGGGGGGGGCGATTTCAGTAATATTTGGCAGTAAGTCTCATTATGGGTTCATTATTGCAAAACAGAAGTATACTTCACAACACTGCTGTGACATAACAATGGACGTCAAAATGGCCTTATATCGCAAATGTTGTTTTCTTAATTGTGCAAAATTATGGTGAATAAAGTTACTTTTGTAGGTTTTAGGGGGGAGGGCGATCACCCCAATTCCCCCACCCTGGATCCACCCCTGCTTCAAACCAAGGCATTTTGTACAAGGTATTGTGTTTTCTGTGTACAAGTTTATCTGATATGAAGTTTCACCAGTTCTTTGAACTTAATCTGGCTTATGTTGCAAAGAAACTAGCCTACAAATAAATATAAAAAAAACTTGAAAAATCAGGATCTATGGGCTAAAATTTTTCAAACTGCAGCAATTTGAATATTTTATCGATTTTTTATTAATCTGACTAATGATGATGTTTTTGCTTTGGCTGCAACAGCTGATGCATGCTTGATGGTTCATCTTGTCTGCTTGTTTACAAAAACGCACCTGCAAGCGTTGCTGCAATATAACTGTCTTGATTTGGTTAATTGTGCTTTCTTGCACAAGTTGTCTGGATGCATTAAGAATATAACAGCGTTTTGTCAACACCTGCTGAGGCCTGTTTTGGCCAATGCCAATATATCGGTGAAATCCAAATATTGGCCTGATATATCGGTCTATCTCTAATAAAAACCATACCATTGCTAAAGATCAGCTAAACAAAAAAGCATAGAAGATGAGCATCATTTGTATGCTGATTCACACAGCACACAACACAAATTATGCACTAAAAGACACGAAAATATTGTATCAAAAAATCCCTTCACAAAGTATTGTTTTGCGCTTACATGCAAAACAACTTCAACAAAGTAACAAGCAGCAATTATATCAGAAGTTACCTGGTTGTCACAGGAAAAAACCTTTGAGGTAGTAAAGTAAGAAAAACTTTAGGGTTTACCAGAAGATTTTCATGGGTACTAGGATGGCAGTTGAGTTTTCACATACTGCTACTTTTTTATATCCTACACTAGAGGAAAACGCCTGCCGATTGAAAACTCCGCATAGATTTCCCCGTCTTGCGTTGTTGTGATCCAACAATCTGAAATCCATGGCTTTGCCAGCTGACCTGGGGATTTGGGTTGATTGTTTTATGACTCAAGGGTACTTAACAGGAAAAAGGTTGAGAACCCCTGGTTTACCAGAACTAGCTATTTCTAATCAACACTGAAACCAAAAATTAATCCTGGTTTGAAGAGAATTCTGATGAAGCCCTAGTGAGCTGTTTTATGAGAAGACATATTGCAGTCTGAAATATCTCCTGGGCTGACAGTAATTTAAGTTGTCATGAAATGTTGAGGGCCACTGCAAGTAGATTATGTTTGTGCATGAGCACAACTACGTAAATAAAACAGTTGGCGCTTCTCCAGTGCAAGTTGTATGCTAATTTACATACTTGTTAGCACAAATTCGTGCTGCTTCCAAGGCTTCAGCACTCAGCTGTTCAATTTCATCTGAAACCATGTGGACACATAGTGGGAAATCTTTCACATGAGCCCTCTTTCTTCCAAGGTCATAGATACGGATTTTAGGATCTGGTACACCACGGCAAAAACGTGACTTCGGATAGGGTTTGTTTTTGCAGTATCTGTAACTGGAAAACAATTATGTAGAAAAATTTGCAAAAACAAAAAAATAACAGACAATGGATATTGAATTTGACACATGAGTTTGAGACTCCACCAAGTTGCAAAGGTGTGGCTGATGACAATGCTTACATCTAACAAACCAACTGCTGCAATGGCATAAGTTATGTTTTCACATAGGTGACACAACTACATGATTATATCATGCTCCTGCTAGAACTGCACACAGTTATTTCAATCTGAGGTGTGGGAAATGTTTTGACCTTTAAATCTCAAAATGGTTATTTTGCTGGTACATACCAGCCATAACTCACCAGCTGATAGAGGTAGAGAGCTATTCAAACCCTCAAATATGTGGAAAGACTTGTAGTTTTGATTTTAAAAAATTGGGAAGTTTTGGGTTTGAACTTTTTTGGGGGCGCAACAATACTGGGCAGGTCAAGGTTTTTTTGGATGATGTCGTAGAGGCCTGAGAAAAAATTCAGAGGGAATTTTGTTTGTTTTTTCTTTTAACACTTTGATTTAACTTACATCAAACTTTTGAACCCGAAACCCCAGCAGGTCATCCAAGGCAGGCAAAGTGGACCAAGGTGGCCTAAAAGTCCTCCACTTATGACGTCACTCACAAAAAAACTCGTATCCCCCAAGCAAACTTTTTTCGAGTGCAGACTAGAAGACTTGCCGTATCTTTTGACACTTCGAACAGGTCCGTAACCCATACAGGAGTGGAGATATTCCCACGCAAAGTCACGTGAGTTTAGGCGTTTTTTTTTCCCGAAAATACCCGAATCCACCCAGGTGCCAAAGGGTTAAGGAGGGCCAGATCAGAAAAAAATAGTATTTAGTTGCATGCAGCAATTGCTAGAGCCAGATGCATCAAGTCAAATGAAAATAATACAAAGATTTTCTCTACCAGGTAGAATATTTTTGACACATCCACCTCAAGACACTGAAACATATCTTGAGGCTATTTTCAAGTCTAGAGGCAGGCCAGCTTGAAATTTCACGCTCCAAAAAAGGATAGTATTTATGACTGGAAAAATTACTACAGACAAAAACTTTTTTGAAAAAGTACGAAGTGAGAAAAATAAAAGCATTTCAACACATTGGACACGTGTGCATGTGTTTTGCGCTGTTTTCCTGCCACTTTTGCAACCCCATAACTCGTCAGGCGATTGAGCTTTGAGAGTTGTTCAAACGCTCAAACGATGCAGCAAGTCTTCTAGATTACAATGAAAATAAAATTGGAAAGATTTGGATTTTAGTTTTTTTGTGGGTGAGGTCGTAATTGTGGTAGATTTCAGGCCATTTTGGCTCAGGTTACCTGTTCCTGGGCCCCAACCGCTAGATGGAATTTTCTGACTCAGTTTCCAATAAAAACTGAGTCAATTGAGCCTTTGATTTGCTATCTAGCGTTTCTGGTTCACAAGTTATGGTCTAAAAACAACAAAAAATCAATGAGTAATTAACTAATCCCTTTCGGATTAATTATTTCGTTGTTTTTATGCCATAACATACTTCCAAATCTTGCATGAGCCACTTTTTTGCATCACTTTGCACCACCATAACTCGCCAGCTGATTGAGCTAAAGAGCTGTTCAAACCTTGTAGAGAAATGGGAAGTCTTCTAGTTTAGATTTTTTTAATGGAAAGTTTTGGAATCTGAGTATTTTGCGGGTGACATCATAATACGGGTAGGCTTTTTGGTCTAGGTTACTAGGGCCTGGGCGCCAGCACCAAGTGCCCATTTTTTGACTCAAGCTTTTAGTGAAAACTAGGCTATAATCCGAGTCTTTTCAGGCCTTAATTAGCCTTTTAGCGTTTCTGATTCAAAGTTATGGCCTAAAAACTACAAATAATCCCCAAATTTTTGGCCATAAATTTCTAGCAATGAATGGGCCATTTCATTATAGCGTGCTTCCCTGATAAGACAGGGCTTATATTAATTTTCCGGAACTTACACTAGGGCTTATTTTTGGGGGATGTCTTATTTTGATATATCAAAAAATGACGCACATCAATAATGACCTCATACTGGGCGGAAATGTTGAGTGTTTGCATCGAACGTTGTGATTGGCACAGATTAGGGAAGTTTTGTCATCACCAGTCAACTAGGGCTTATTGTGAGGGAAGGGCTTATATTAAAATCATCCTCAAAAATCACACTTAGTCTTATTATCAGGAAAACACAGTAATTCAGACTACGGGCAGAACCACATGTCCTCCTTTTCAATTTATTTTTGTATGAATGTTTTGTCATTGAAATTACAAGAAAATTGGCACCAATGTAAGGAAAATTGATTGAGCAGTTTTTCATTTATCACTGTTTTTCAATTTTTACCAATAAATGGCATTCACATTGAGTAACGCAAAAACGAGTATAACTCTAGATCTGCTAGTTCAATCCCAATGAAATTGATGTCTATCTCCACGTTTTCTAGGATATATTTTCTAAACATGCTGTTTAAATTCATCTAAAACCAATACTTTTCCTGATATCTGCATTTTTACCCCTATATTCTTTGCCCAATTTGGGATGGATGCCAAAGAAAATTTTTCAAATTTTTCCTAGTTTAGATAGAAGATATGCCTATGTTTCCAAACGTATTATTCAAGACATTTAAACAATGCTTTCAGGATGATGTATCCATAACCATCGATTTTATCAATCATGTTTTGACTGAAATTATGGAAGTTTATCCAACCTCTAAACTTTATCGGAAATCTAATAAGATCTACCATTCATTCCAACACTTCAATTGAATGAGATGCTTTGAACTCAAAGAGAAACCTCAAGTCTTTAGTGAGTTAGGTCACATCAACCTTAAGTCTTTGGCGTCTGCTAGAATTCGGGGATTTTCAGGAAAAACGCCTAAACGCACGTGGCTTTGCTCAGGAATTTCTCCAGTCCGGTATGCTCTACAGACCTGGTAAAAGTCTTAAAAGATTTGGCAAGTCTTCTAGTCTGCACTTGAAAAAAATTTTTTTGCTTGGGGGATGCAGGTTTTTTGTGAGTGACGTCATAAGTAGAGGACTTTTAGGCCACCTTGGCCCACTTTGCCTGGCCCTGGGCGCCAACCGTAGGTGGTAGTATTTTGCTGAAGTTTTCACTGGAAACTAGGCTACAATCTGAGTCTTTTGATACCTTGGATGACCTGCTGGGGTTTCGGGTTCAAAAGTTGTGATGTAAGTTAGTAAAAATATTTGACTAATTAGCTAATTAATTAATTTGTTTTTCAGATAATAATTTTTGAACCAGAAACGCTAGAAAGTCGATCAAAGGCTCAAAAGACGCGGAATCGAGCCTAGTTTTCAATGAAAACTTCAGCGAAACACTTTGGCCTAGCGATTGGGCCCTAGGCCAGGCAACATGAGCCAAAATGACCTTAAAGCTACTTCACTTATATCGTCACTCAGAAAAAATCCACACCCAACCAAAAAATTTTTTTTCGAGTGCAATCTACTAGACTGGCTGATCCGTTTGAGCCGTTGAACAGCTCTCTAGCGCAATCGGCAGAAGAGCTAGGGCGTTGTTGGTAAGGCAACCAAAAACTGCTGTTTTTTAGGCCGAAATCGAAGTATGAATATATCGTAGACCGGTTCTCAACGTGTTAAACTGTTTCAAGGACTGTAGAAGTGCAGAAGTTCCACAAAAAAACACTAAAGCGCAACCCATATACAAGTAATCATTGGCAATTTCCATCATATTGCAGGTCTTTTTGATGTCTTAAACTACCAATTCATAAAACTGTTAAGTAACAGATAGTATGTGAATATCACTTATGATGTCATAGAGCAGCCAAAAGAAATTTGTTTAGAGCCAACTTAAGTTTTTCATTGCATTTATTTGTGATGCTTTTGTAGTACTTTGTTAAAAATTTTCTTTGGCATCCATCCCATATTGGGCGAGCAATGCAGTAGGGCCGTAGGGGGCGTCAAAAACTGCTTGATCAAGTTTTGTAAAAGTAGTGTCAATTTTCCTAAAAATTTCTAGGTATAAACATATGTGAAAAGAAATGAAAACCTAAACCATGTGTTTCAAAATTTCAGCAATTTGGGCTGAATTATAATGAAATGACCCAAGCACTAGATTGCAAAAAATTGATAATTAATTAATTAGGAGGTAAATCAAATATTTTGCTGTTTTTAGGTCATAACTTTTAAACCAGGAACCTTAGAGAGCCAATCGAAGGCCCAAAAGACTCGGATTCTAGCCTAGTTTCCAATTAAACTTTAGTGAAAAAATTCCCCTCTAGCAGTTGGTATCCAGCGCCATGTAACCTGAGCCAAAATGGCCTGACATCACCCACAAAAAACTCAAAACCCAAAACTTTCCAATTTAGTTTTCATTACAATCTAGATTCTAGAAGACTTGCCACATCTTCAGGGGTCTGAACAGTTATCTAACGCAATCGGCAGACGAGTTACACTGTTGTTTCAAACTGATGGCTTTTAACACTTTGGCTGCTGGTCCACGAATATAACATACTTAGAAATCGGGGAAAAACCAAGGATTTTCAGTTGACTTACCAACCGCATATCTCCTCAGCAAATTGCGCTTGAGAGCTGTTCAAACCCTCAAAAGACTTGGTAAGTCTTCGAGTCTGCAATGAAAAAAGAATTTTTTGGTTTCGGGTTATTTGTGAGTGAAGTCATCAGTAAGATAAGTTTTTGGCATTTTTGGCTGCTGGTACCTGACCTGGGACCAACCACTAGATGGAACTATTTCGCTCGAGTTTTCAATGGAAACAAGGCTAGAATCTGGGTCTTTTAGACTTTGATCAACTTTCTAGCGTTTTTGGTGCAACAGTCATGGCCTTAAATAAACAAAATAATTATTTAATCATTGGATCAATCAGTAATTTTGTTGTTTTCAGGTTATAACTTTTGACCGGAAACCTTAGCAAGTTATCCAAAGTATCAAAAGACTCAGATTTTAGCCTAGTTTCTAATCAAAACTTGAGCGAAACACTATGATCTAGTGGTTTGGGCCTGGGGCCAGAAGTTCGCCAAAAAGCCTAAATCATCTCCACTTGTGATGTCACTCACAAAAAAACCCAAAACCCATAATTTGTTTCATTGCAGACTCGACTCGAAGACTTGCCAAATCTTTTAACACCTTGGCGTCTGGGTGGTTCTGGAGATTTTCACAAAAAAACAGCAGTTTTCGGTTGCCTTACCAACGCCCTAGCTCCTCCGCCGATTGCGCTAAAGAGCCGTTCAACGGCTCAAACGGATCAGCCAGTCTAGTAGATTGCACTCGAAAAAACAATTTTTGGTTGGGGGGTGCAGGTTTTTTCTGAGTGACGTCATAAGTGAAGTAGTTTTAGGGTCATTTTGGCTCATGTTGCCTGGCCTAGGGCCCAACCACTAGGCCAA
>JGI24158J21664_10015132_pt1 | contig 10075 bp, 7 predicted proteins | sample Ectturendosymbi3_FD_21664 | JGI IMG/M metagenome (IMG submission 21664) | reverse complement strand
ACACGCCATTTATGCCAAGGTCACTGACAGAATGCAACCGTTCGAGGCTTGCATCATTGAAATTTCCATTTGCTTTTATTCTGGCTAGCACTATCGTTGCTATGTAACGGTAGTTACGTAACAATGAATTAGAAGTTCTCATGACAACTCGTCGATTGTTGCTTAACTTATGGTACAGGGCAATCATAATGTCAGTTAATTCTTTGCATACTAGGCTCATTCATATCAGCCCGAGTTACTGAACAATATTTTTGTTCGTTTGAAATTATTCTCGAATGGGAACTTGTTTGCGCAAATCCGTTGCTTCAAAAAACATTCAATCTGATATGAATTATATTTAAAAATACTTGTGTGTTGAGGGCAGCTCGGGCTTTAACGGATGAGATGAACCCAAGTAAACGTCTGCGTACTTGGCTCATTCATATTTCCGAATTGACAATCATTCGTTTGAAATTATTTTCGAATGCAACTCCCAGAGGCAGTGTTCCCTCTACGGCAGAGTTGTAAGTCGGGTCGGGTTTCGGGCTTAAGTTTGTCAAAATGTTTCGGGCCGATTTCGGGCCTGCATACAAAACTTTTTTATAACATCAAAAGAGTAATGATTTTTTTCTTTCGTGACGTACATTTGTTGTGCTCACTGCAGAATTTCTGTGAGTGAAGTGATTTTACTTCAGCAAATTCTATTTGCAAACACAGCTGCGTTCTTTTGTTCTCTGCTCAGATTAATCCCATCACTGTTTTTGAGAAGGCGACAGTGGTGAGGAAATCAGCACGCGATGGCTTTGTGTCGAAAAGATCAATCACTTACGCGATGTTTGGCTTGTTTTAAAAACAACTGCCCACAAACCGACTTTTCATGCTTATAGCACTATCCTAGATGTAGTTGTTATTTTGGGTGTGATAAGACCTTAAACCTGCAGCTATACCCGCGCACTGCGTTATTTGCTACCCCGCAGTTGCACCTCCATCAACTCACTGGCTAAATTTGGCTTTCGGGCCTAAATTGGGCTTCAAAATCAAATGATGGACTCGGGCCAGGTTCGGACTTCGATTTCGGGCTTCAAAATGAGGCCCGTTTACAACTCTGCTCTACGGTGAGCAAATGCGCAGTGCCAACAGACCACTTGTGTAGTGAAACCTCATTCTCGCGCACTAGCAACAGTCCAGATTTAATATCGTATATATGCCGCATACCTTCTGTAACGCTTGAAACGCTTAACTGCCTATGTGTTTATATGGTTGGGCAGTTGCATGAGCACTAAAACAAACATTTGCTTAGTGTACATTTTTCTGAGGGAACACTCCCTAGATGGGTCGTGAACCATTTTTGATGCACACAGCTGTATTACATTTGGTTTGATCGAGTTTTAGATGGGGCTGTTGGTATAGTGGGTTGCTATAATGGATCGCGGACTGGCGGTACAAAAAAGGTTGAAAACCACTTCTCTATGCAAATCTGTTGCTTCAAGAAAAAAACATTTAATCTGATATGAATGATGTTAAAAAAATACTTAAATGCCTAATTGCAGATGGCAGCTCAGGCATTAATGGATGAGCCCGGGTAAAGCGCGAGCGAACGAAGTCGAGAGAACGCTTGCTACGAACGATATTGTTTTATTCCGGTCACCTGCAACATGAACGCAAAAGGTCAGACATGGAAGGAAAATACAAAGTCCAACGCATAGACCCCAAGTTAACAACCACAACCAGTGAAGTGTGTGGTGCCACAAATATACAAAGTAATCAAGCTTGCATTCTGCAATATTATAAACCGTAATCAAAGACTCTGGCTAAACCCGAGACACCACTGGTTCAGTTACTTTGCACGACAACTAAGAACTTTATGCCGAGTAAAATACCTTGCCGACAGTGCTTGCCGCTATTGCGAATCATGAAGGGAGCATTTGAGTGGAATGCCTCGACCTTTGCTAACCTATGGCGATGGAAGGAGTGCGCTTTGAATCAAACGGCTCGACTTACGAAAGCCGAGCAATGTGACCTGCTGCGCTAAAAGGCGATTAGTTTTTTATTAACTCTTTACAAATTGCAAAAATTGATATTGCAGCGAAAAATTTCCTGCGAGCCTGTCATACTTCCCGGGAATGACATTGACATTCCCAAATTCCCCACTTTTTCCTGGCCTGATTCGTTGATTAATGTTCAAAGAAAACCTGTCATTGATTGAAGTACTTTGCATTAATGTAAGATTTCTGCAAGATTTCATGGTCTGACCGAAATGTCTCGAGACTGAATCGTTAGGGTGTTTGACAACAAGTGATTGGGTGGTGGCAGACGGGATGGCCGGAGTGTCTTTTCGCCACCTCCCGGCCTTACTGTGTCTGTATTGACAAGTGTACTTGCGTTAACGCCTAAAATAAAATTGTTGTTTTTGTTGTTGATGTGGCCAAAACTATAAGTAACTAATGATGAGACTGTATTGCAGATGTAAGACAAAAATGACATGGTCTCCGGTGTCACGTTGACATGGTCTCCGGTGTCACGTTGACATTGTCTCCGGTGTCACGTTGACATTGTCTCCGGTGTCACGTTGACATTGGAAATACCTTCTGTAATTCTCACCGGATAGTGATGGCGCGAATTTGCAATCAAACACTTCCATGGCAACGTTGCACAGTAAAGATGAGAAGATCGTGAGACTTAAAAGACTGAGATGATCAAACTTAGTCGATATTTGATCAATAACCAAAAGTCAGCCCAAGCCGGACGCTCTTGTTAGCAGCATATGGTTGAATCACGTTAATGTAAATCTTTCATTGCCCAAAGGCAGTGAGTTGGTCTGAAGATGTACCACTGCACCTCCCTAATTTTGTTTTAACGTGTGGAACTGCATGAAAAAGAAAGTGACGTAATCATAACACTTAAAATGCAATGACATTTCAATATATAGAAAAGTGGCAGCAGTTTACGTGACATCAACGGCTGCAATCAGCAAATACGTGGGAATCGTGTCCAGCAATGTCCAACGCGGCTGGGATGTTTAGTAATTGTTCCCGGGCATTATGTAGCAAGTCCTCGTGAACTCGGACCTAACAATGGGGACAGTTGCTCATGTCAAAAATCGCTAAGTCACAAATTGATGCAAAGCACCTCTTTAGGTTTGTTCCCATGACGTCGTGATGAGCTGACATGTGTAACAAAGAGAGCTGATGACGTCACCTCGGGGTTGAGAAGATTTGCATCATAATCTTGAGAAGACGTCGCCGATGCTCGGACACCAGATCTGTTCAACAAAAAATAGGCATCGTTCGCAAACAAAGCAAAAATCATGGATATTTGTGCAGAAGACCAACCAAAATAAAATCATCACTATTTGTGAAGGACGACTTTTAACCACTTTTCCAAGGATTTTACAATGCATTAGGATTTTTGTTTTGTGACGTCTTCCATCCAACGCCGTAAACAGAAAACCATCCCAGGAAGATCGCTACACTTCTGCTGAACGCTTGACTGCAATCCCAGCAACTTGACACCACACACTCGAGACAATTTTGAATTGAACCAGAAATATGAAAAAAGTTCATATTTTACTAATAATATCCAACCATTCACAACATTAGTAAATCAGATAAGCTTGACCAACCGCTGAAAAGACTGGTCACAACCTACACAGCAGCCAATCACGTTTTACAGCTAGAAGATAACAGCAGGTTGGCTTGTGCCACTCTATCAATCCAAGAAGCAATAGTTTTAAAATGTGATTCTCACGTAATGAAGATACAACAGCTTCAAGCGATAGTGTGTCAAATTCACCGGTAGAAAATGAATTCAATAGACAAACATATTATCTTCCCAAAAGTTTTGACCCTGCGAGTGCAAATGGTAAAACGATCACCTGTTCCAGCAAGTTTGTTTCAGATTAAAACAAATAAATTGATAAACTTTTATCAGTGTTGCAGAGGAAGTGATTTTAAAGATTTTATTGCCTGGTCACCATATGTAAATTGTAGACTAACCTCTTCTGTGCGTATGTACACTTTAATTATTTTTCATACGTTTGTACACTGTGAACAGCCAGTTCAATTCAACAGGACATCTGACAACTTATACCAGCGGTTACAACATCGCGGTTGAATGCAATAGTTCGAACAAGCATGAGAAACCCTGGTTAGTTGACTTTTTACTATTCTTAGCTTAAAAGTATATTTTGCACTTGCTATTATTGCGATCGGAAAGCCCGAGCGGCAAGTGCGCATAACTTCACACTGTGGCAGCAAGCAACAAGAGTTCACATGCCACGATCACTCTATTATTGCTTGTTCACGCCACGTATATATGGTGTTGTTCTTCGCGCACATTCCGTTCGTGGTGAATCGCACATTCAACGCAACGCCTGCGGAGAGGTTGCAACAGTAAGTAGTCAGTAAGTATATTTCATGTTTCCGAGGATGGAACATCGATGAAACCTAAGGTGATCTGGTCGAGAAAGCACGATGTCTTGTAACGTTTTGCAAAAAGTGATTAAAGGTACATCCTTCAGACTGTTTCACATCAGCCAAGAGGTAATCTACCCTCACACAAGTTAATTTTTTTTCAACATTGCTGGAAACACGTTGTATAAAGAATTCTCCACACTATCGAATCTGGTTTGATAACAATGAACAGAAATGTCTGTTGAAAAAATTCGTTATATGTTTTTGTAAATTGTCGGTGGTGGAATTTGTGTATGATTTTTGCCAATTCACATAGAAAAATATCATTAAAGTTTCAATATCTTTCAGCTTTCGTGCGAAGGAGTTACATGGCATCCGCATTTGCCAGAAGTCATTATCCACAGTATATTGTTTTGTAATACTGACAATGGTTGTAGAACAGAGTTATTGGCTGTACCCCCACAATTAATTGGTAATTTATTTAGACACATTCACCTACCTACATTAGTCAGCTTTGATTTTGCCGAATTTTGCAGGACACATGCATTTTTATGAGACAAACAAGGATAAGCATCATTGGTATGATGTAGTTTCAAAAGCAAAGAAATCAGGAAGATCATTAACATATACTAAATACAAAATTGGCCCGAATGACAGTAATACCTTAAATAATTTGAATGCCAAGCACTATACTTTTCATTCTCACAGCCATTACACTGTACATCCACTCTCTAATTCTAACCACATTTTCTGAAGTCATAAAGGGTGAGAAAACGTAATCACAACAAGTGGAGCTGTTGGCTTTGACTGCTTTAAATAATTTCAAGACCGAAAAATTTAAATGTGTTTGCAAACTGCATTGTGAAAGCCAGGTTATAAACTATAAGAAATTGTTTCAGTAAAACCTTTAGCTTACAGAAGTTTTCATTAAGGTTTGATTATTGAGAATCCAAACCCACCTTGACAGAAGGTTGATTCCTTGCACTGGTGAAAGTTCATTGTTGTGTGTGTTGATCTCGGTTTCAGACTGAAGCTTATCGTTGGCTGCCTGAACAGAATGTCAATATAAAAAGCAGATAGAACTTGCATAAATTTAAATTTAAGAAATAACTTCACGCGGAACAGAAATTCGCATTATTCAACAATCTTCAAACGTTTGTTACACTTCAGACTGGTTTGACACTTTTATCCATCCACGAACGCTGCTCATTTTTGCTCATTATGCCGTTGGATAAACAAAACAAAGCACATTACAAATTTGCGATTATTTTGTCAAATGACTCAATTCAGACAGAAAACCTTCATTTGAACTGGACCAATTTTTGAAAGTTCTGGGAGCAAAGCTATTGAGGTGTATTTCCGTGTTACATAAGTGTATGTTTCAGCACCTTCAAATATATCATTTGACCTTGTATTGTTTGTATTTATTGTAATTATTATCAGTACTTCCCTACAAACCTTTTTATGATCAAGTGTCAACTCTTCAAATTCAAGGGTCAGCAACTTCAAACTGACAATTCTGAAAACTTCAAAGCAATAATTGAACAGCCTGCCTGAGCGCACACCTTCTGCAAATTANAATNAAAAANGAAATTAAAACAAACAACAGGAATCTAGGTTTTCATGCAAACTTACTTCGTTGGAATCTTTAACATTTTCGTCTCCTTCAACATCTTTGATGTTCACAACGCCTGTACTACGTCGCTTCTGACGCAGCATCCTTTTCTCTCGTTGGATTTTACCGCGACGAGCACTGGGTCCAGCTTTTTTCATAGGAGCACCACTATCACCTGCATCTGCAGATGTGGGGTTTGATGAATCTTGAGAAGGGCTCTGTCTCACTTCTCCATTAACAAATTTTCGTGATATTGCAGGCGATGGTGTGTCTGTCAGAGCAGGAAACATACGGCTGAAAAGAACATCTCAATACACAAACATCGTTTCATATTTGATCACCATAGTCTCTACAGTAAGCCTGGACAACATAAACGAGTCGCTTATTTTAAACATCTGGTGTTCAACCAAAATGCCTTGTTGGGTGAAGAAGTATGTCACCGGCTTAAAAAGGGCCACTCATTAAATGACTTACTTTGTTCTCAAATTGAAATTTGTCTCAAGTAATTGAAAGACTTTGAATCTTAACTGCAATAATACAAACTGCTTGACAATTCTAATCACGCCCAAATTGTGGCGTCATAGGCAATTTTAGTGCCAATGGTACAACATGAGTAGAAATCAGAAAACTATAATTTGACTTTGCAACATACTGTCATTGGACATTTAGAAATTTATCAGTTCACAGTATGGTTGTGATGAAGTGGCAATGGGGGCCATTGCAAAAAAATGTCAAAATTAAGACCATCAAAACAGTAATTTACTCTGTGTGACAACTGCAAGATGCACATGATAAAATTATTAAGAATTATGGACTTAGAGAATCTTTGGGATGCCAAACATTAGAGATAACAGCAAAGTTGATTTCACCAAAGTTCTAAAGCCTTGTTATATTTTACAGTACATGTAATTTGAAGTAGCATTTTCAATGACAGATAGCGTAAAAGGAAACTGAACTAAATTATTTGCAACAGACAAAAACAAAGCAAGGTAAATACTCAAAACTATTCTTAAGCCAAGCTGAAAACAAAGTCTGAAATGACATTAAAAATTTTTACCATTTCGAAACCTGCATTAAGTTGATTCACCTGACAGCAAAACGTTGATTCTCAATGACCTGTTATACTGAACCTGTGATGCCACTTCTGATTTTTAACAATATTTTGAACCAGCAGAAGACATCCTTTGCTTTAGATGCATGGAAGCTAACAACCAGGCTGAAGACAATGCAGCCAAGTTTAACACAACTAATCACAAAAGTCAGTATGAAACAGTTTCCACACCTAACCAAATCATGAACAATTCAGTAATCTGTGCTTTGAATAGTAAGTTCATTTAAATTATTTGGGTTCTACATAAGAAGTGGAAGGTCTTAACAGTCCACAGATAAAATAGCAAATTCACTTTTTTTAAAAACATTAGTATCTGATGTTCATTAGCAGTAGATGTGAAGTTGTGCCTGGACCACCCCATTTAGCTCAGAAGTTGCACCCGGACCAGAAGCATTCAGTCAAAACTTTTTAACACAGGTGTTGGATGCATCAAGTTAAAATCTACATTGAGTGGGCTTCACTCTACATGGGCTGATGACAGTGTTCTGCCTTAGCCAAAAAAGAATCTTTTGGAAGCCAAGCCAATGTTTTTAAAAATTCTTTAAAATATTTACCAAGCTTGTTGGCAAAGCAACTGCTTGTTACCCAATACACACAAGCAAATCAACGTCGTGTGACATGATTACTAGTGTGACTTAGGTTTTGACTGATTTACCACTTGGCTGATTTACCACTTGTCTCAAATTTTAAAACCATTCTCTTTGCTGATGATACTGTTCTTTCACTTATCAGTGAATTCACTGTACAAAGTAACAACAAAAATAAATCAAGATCAAGAAAAAAATCTTTTCACACAAATTTCAATGTTCAAATTAACCACCATCAGCTTGCAAGAACTAGAAGTGTCAGCTGCCTTTGAGTTATAATTGATGGTAAATTAATCTGGAAGCCTCATATCACTCGGTTAATAAGCAAGTTTATGAAGCATTAGGTATAATCTGCAAACTCAGGCACTATATTCCATTCAGATCCTTGAAAACAGTGCTTTATAGCTAAGTGTATTCACATCTTCAAAGTCATCACTAGTTGGGGATCATCATCTGTTTCTACACTCAACACCTCGAATATCATTCACAACAAATTATTAGGAATTATGACATTTAGCAAATTCGCCTCTAACGCAGGCAAATTGTACAAAGATGCTTAAATACTTAATATAGACAGAATATCTAAACTAGAAATCGGAAAATTATGTAGAAAATAAATTAGATTAGTTCCCAAATAACTTATAGAACTTTTTACAAAAATTGAAGTCATTCATTCTTATTACAGCTTGACCGATAAGGTTTTTTTTTGGCCGATACTGATGTTTTCATTTTTTCATTGCTGATAACCAATGCTGATATTTTTGCATTACTCAAGCAGTGTCTATTTTGCCTATTTTGCTGGTCATCAAGTCATTTCTTTCTGTTCAGAAATTTGGGTCTGTTTTGGTGGAGTTAAATCACTAGTGTTCACTGTAGGCGTTGCACTCTGACAAAGGAGTCATTTTTGTGGATCATTTAGTCCTGCTTGCATTCTTTGAACAAGACCTTCAACATACACTTGGTCAGTTTTTAGGTGCTGTTGTGATCAGAGAGCACAAGAGGCAAGTGTCCAAAGCTTCACACTGACCACACAACAGGATCACTTCATTTTTGCTTGACACTATCAGTACCACATAAATATAGGTGTAGTTCTTGGACAACATTCCCTCCTTTTACAACGAACCACACCGATCACACGCTATTTTTGTCAAGGTATATCTGGTATTGCCTTCACATTCTGGTCACAACACCATTATTGTTACAACTGGAAAGCCTGGGCAGCAAGTATGGAAAGCTTCACACTGCAGCAGCAAGCAACAACAAACCTCATACACCATGATTACACTCTTATTGCTTGTTCATGCCACATACTTATGCGCCATTCTTGGTGCGCATCTCATTAGTGGTACTGGTACACTCCACAAGTGACGTCACCCCAACCGAGTGATCTCAAAAGCAGCAGTTTGAACATGCAAGCAAACAAACAAGACAAAAACTGCTGCTGTTGAAGTGTATGTTCTTACAATGATTAAGAACTCAATTTAAATTTTAGACATGCATTAAGTTGTGAGAATGTGAACATACAAAACATTATGGCTGGATATCGCAGAAATGGCACAGATTCTGCTATTTCTCCACTAGTAACCACAAGAACTTATGAAAAAAGAGTAGAAACAGTTCAACTGTTTCTAATTTGGCATAAAAAATTTTTTTTGAAGCAGGCAAACACACAACAAGCAGTTCATGACAAGCAAAACATATGTTGGTAATGGGAATCCTTCTAGTCATGAATTCAAATCTCAGACCTTAATACTTTGAGAGCCGGCGTACGATACTACGATACATTCGTACTTCGATTTCGGCCTAAAAAACAACAGTTTTTGGTTGCCTTAGCAACGCCCTAGTGCCTCCGCCGATTGCGCTAGAGAGTTGTTCAACGGCTCAAACGGATCGGCCAGTCTTCTAGATTGCACCTGAAAAAAATTTTTTGGTTGGGGGTGCGGATTTTTTGTGACTGACGTCATAAGTGAAGTAGTTTTGGGATCATTTTGACTCATGTTGGTTGGCCTAGGACCCAACCGCTAGGCCAAAGAGTTTCGCTGAAGTTTTCATTGGAAACTAGGCTCGAGTCCGAGTCTTTTGAACCTTTGATCGACTTTCTTGCGTTTCTGGTTCAAAAGTTATGATCTAAAATAAACAAATTAATTAATTATCTAATTACCCAATTAGTCAATATTTTTACTAACTTAGATCATAACTTTTGAACCCGAAACCCCAACAGGTCATCCAAAGTATCAAAAGACTTGGATTGTAACCTAGTTTCCAGTAAGAACTTCAGCGAAATACTACCACCTAACAGTTGGCGCCCAGGGCCAGGCAAAGTGGGCCAAGGTGGCCTAAAAGTCCTCCACTTATGACGTCACTGACAAAA
>JGI24158J21664_10015131_pt1 | contig 10076 bp, 6 predicted proteins | sample Ectturendosymbi3_FD_21664 | JGI IMG/M metagenome (IMG submission 21664) | reverse complement strand
AATTGACGTTACAGACGAAGCCGTTATAAACGAATTCAACTGTATAGAACAGATTTACATAAGGTTTCAGGCCCCATTCGGATTAAACTAAAAAGTTAGTTTCAGGGTAAACTGTTTATTTTTAGGGCGAATTGTTATTTTCAGGGAAAAATTTCATTTTCAGGGCAAATTTTTTCCGCCCCTCCCAGTAAAATGCCTTCCCCTTACGCCTATTCATGGCTGTATCATCTCACAAGCTAAAGATGAAAGAAAAGCAACCCCATTCTTCTGAATCATCCTCACTTTGAATGCAACAAGGCAACTCAAGATTTCATCGACCAGCGTTACGGTTTTAACGGGATTTCACAATCGAAGATTTGAGTTAATTTTTGATTGCTTTTAGTAAAGTTCTTTGAAGAAAATTAAAAATGCCCGGTAAACAGAAAATGACCAAACGTTTTACAGCAACAAACCAATTTTGCAAAATCGGTTTACCAATTCTCATTTGCCCAAGTAACAAAACGGAGGTAAACGAGGTGTGCATCGACGCGTTAAAAATTTAATTTGACCTCCTACCAAGACACACAATGAAGCAAATGAACCTTTTACTTCATTTACAAAAATTTCAAGCTTTCAAGCATGAAAATGTTTCATTTTTTACAATCGTGTGTGACATATTGGTCATCAAATTAGACGCATGGAACGCAGTGCGTGAAGTTTTTCTTTCCACCCATTCAATAATGACGAACATAAAGCTGAAAAAAAAATTTTTTTGACTTATTCCTAGAAGAATGACATGGTCAACTACTGCAGTATTTAATAACAGCAATCATTTTTTTTGTTAATATGCGTCTAAGTGCTTTGCGACCGGACGCTTTGGGCAAAAAACAAAAAATGACTTTTTGCCGACAATGAAACCTGTGCCTTTTTGATTTTCTAACATGGTTTTATTTACATCATTGTTTGTGTTGCCGAAAGATAACAAGCTTACAATTATTCTAATACTGATGTTAGGGAAAATAACGCTTACCGAAATCGCTGGTGCTGCTGATGTCTTCACGTGGTGGATATCTAGTTTGGCTTGGGAAGTCTCTTGACGGATAATCACTTTGAAAATCACGACCAAATGACATAGTTACAATACGAGTGTTAAACTCAGTTGAATTGTGAACAACGTAGCTGTCAAAAGTTGTTATTCTGTAACTGCATAACTACTTTATGTTGGCAAACTCAAACAAATTGATGCAGGATTTCCATACTTGGTGGACAAAGATTGTTAGTTCAGAACAAATACTGAATCTCTGAAAACCTAGTGTGGCTTTTGAACCTACTATACGGTAATTCATTTGATCAGGTTATTTTGTTTAAATCAAAGTCACCGGTAAAAGATATTCGAACACAAGGCATTGGAAAACGTTATATGAAGTTTGTTTATTCGTTGTTCTTTTGGTTATTCCTATTCAGAAGTTCTTGTTTGTGTAACATTAAGTCAAAACCATTCGCTGTTGGTGCTGGATATAGTAACAAACACGCAAATCGTGATCCTGGCAGTTGCAACCATTTGTGTCGTTTTACTTGACGTGTTTTGCTCGTGTGTGTGAGAGTTTTACAGCCGTGGTGCTTAAACGGCCGCCACATGTATGTGTAGTGTGTTTGGTTTTAAGGGAATTTTATATTTTGGATGCTACTGTTGAGCATAGATAAAAAAAGAAATGTGAAACGTAACGTAAGCCATGTTTTTTTTTCAAAAACTTAACCGTGAGGTTTTTGGTTGGTTCGCTTGTCGAAATTAATAATCGTGTTCCCGCCAGCCAGGCACGATTTCCACAATTCTGTCTCATTGAACGCTTTTGTGTCGAAAGTAGCAACAAGCGTAGTGATCGTGGGGCAATTTAGTAAGGATTTACAAATTATTTACTGACCTATTTTAAGAGCAGGTGTGGGGAACCTGCGGCCCGCGGGCCAAATGCGGCCCACGTGAACATTTGATATGGCCAGCATCAGAATTTTCGTTACCCAATTTTGAGCGCAAGATCGAGTCAAAACGAAGCTCCATCCATAATAAGCAGGTCCTTAGACAGTTAAGTCTGAAGCCTTCACCCCTTAAGATAGTATGTCATAAGAAGCCTCTATGCCTCGTAGTAAGATAACGGTAGAGTTTTAGGATAAAATAAATTGTGATTTGCGGTCCACCAGCGATAAACTACAATTTATGCCCCCGTGATAGTAAAGAGGTTTCCCGCCTTTGTTTCAAAGCGTCAATACTGCCATTTTCATTTTTCGGCTTAGCCCTTTTCTATTTTTCCCTCGTAACAGTGGGCGAGGGGGCCTCATAAGTGGATTAGCCTAGGGCAATGGTGCTCAAACGTTTTGGCTCGTGGACCACATTTGTCTTTCAGAAACCCTTCGCGGGCCACAAGAATTCATAATCGCAATAAAAATTCTCTTAAATGATTAAAGTGTTAAGTTTTCTTTCCAATGAAAATTGGTTCGCGGACCACTCCAGAGGGCCTTGCGGGCCACGGTTTGAACACCACTGGCCTAGGGCAGCGCATCAGTTAAATCCGGTCCTGACTGTCACTACTCTTTTCCACAATGTATAGATGAGTGGGATAGATGTTATCAATCATCTGTCCAGCCGACGTCGATGTCAATAGTGGAAACTGCAGGATCCACCACTTGCTTATTACGGACGATTTGGTGCTGCTTGTATCTTCTGAACAGGACCTTCAACATGCACTTGATCGGTTTTTAGCTGCGTGCGACCGGGTGGGAAGGAAAATTAGCACTATAAACAGAACGAGGTTTATATCTTTAGGAAAACCCAAGTGAATGTACGCTGCGAACTAGCGGAAACACACGACAGCAGGTGGAGAAGTTCAAGAACCTTGAGGCTTTATTGACGAGTTTCAGAAGGCCAAACAAAGAGATTAATACACAGATTCGCAACGTAAACGCAATTGAACGTGAACTTTATCGTTCTTTGTGACAAAACAGAAGTTATCAACCAGCAGGAATTTTAGTTTCAGAATCGTTCTTTGCTCGAGTCCTCACCTATCGTCATGAATCTTGGGTGATCACTGAAAGAGTATTATCCCAAGTACAAACTGCAGGGAAGGGATTTTTGCCAAGTGTCCACGGTGTGAGACATTGCCACAAAGTGCGCAGCTGTGAAATTCGCAGAGCCCTGACTGTTGAGCCACTTCTCCGAATAGAGAAATCCCAGCTACGTTGGTTCCGCTCAGTGGTGATTCTAGTATTAAAAAGTGGGAGGGTACTGCAGGTCCAAGGAAAAAAGTAAGGGGGCCAATATAAATGTCTCTCCTGCATGGTCACTTTCCGCTGTGAAGTAATGAAGATTAATTTGCTATGATTGACCCTATCGAATCCAACATAGGCTTGTGAACATCGTCAGAACCGTCGCCAGAACGTCTTCAAGAGGGGGGCTTTACGTTTGTGCAGAGGTGCTTAACATTCTAAAAATTGACAAAAACCGCACTGATTTACAGTGTTTCATATTCAATATAGGCGAGCTTGGAGCTTTGTTTGGAGGTGCTAAGCCCACCAAAACCCCCACGAGGCGACTGAATATCGTTAAATATGAACTAATGTTATTATTCACTAGAGACACCTAAGCACTGGTGTAGGAGGCGTGTGTGCAACCGCACCCCCAAAAGTTTTGATTTGATGAAAAATCCGGGCAAAATCCCTGAAAATCGGGGAAAATTCCTTCGCACCCCCAAAAATGTCCCTGCTCCTACGCCTACACACCTAAGCGCCACTAGATGCAATCGCACACTTGCACTGCTATGTAGAATATTCTGTGCTAAACATGCAACTTCCACAGCACTACACTCTGACCCTACGCATGTAAAACGAAACGCCATTTCCCGTACACAGTTGTGCCAGTGCCGGCGCCGCATCAATGAAAACAAGTGCTTGAACCGCAAGGTTAAAAAGTCAGTATTTGAGGATCAGACAAAGGAAAATTCAGCGTGAATATTCAAATGAACGACTTTGTTGGGAATACTCTGCAAAATAAGTTTAACGCCTGCTGTTACATCTTGCTATCATGTATACTTTCTAAACGTCGATGCACACCTATCTGCGGAGCTGCTATGCTACGTACAGTAGGTGCAACTGGTGCCGAAACCTCCTTGCTCTTTACTGCAATGAATAGCCCAGTCCCGTCGCCACGGGGGAGTTTTGGTAGGCTTATGCCCCCAAACAAAGCTCCAAGCCCCCCAAATTGAAATACGAAACACTATAGATAAATAGAGCTTTTCATTCAAGCCACCCTGAACAAACGTTCAAGCCCCCCTGCAAAAACGTAAAGCCCCCCTATTAAAGACTTTCTGGCGACGGTTCTGGAATAGCCCTCGCCCTATCCACGCTGCAGATGGGGATTACACGTCCCATAGTAGTTGCATAACATTGTATGTTTACACCACAATCACAAAATGTCCATAAGCTATTACAAAAACGGATTAGTCAGTAGATTCCACGTTTGACCCACCGGTTGCTGCATACATCCAATACCGTATTTTTAAAATGTTTCCCCCCTTCTGGTTTTTGGACCCCTCTGCTGCATGTGCAGTGCTGTGGAAGTTGCATGATTAGTACAGAATATTCGACAGAGCAGTACACGTGTGCGATTTGCGTCTAATGGTGTTTAGGTGTCTCTAAGTCTAATGAATAATAACGCTAGTTCATATTTAACGATATTCACAAGTCTGTGTTAGGTTCAAATAGGTTAATCACAGCAACTTAATCTTCAAAACGACGAAAAATCACCATGCAAGATAGACATTTATGTTGGTCTCCTTACTTTTTCCTTGGTCCCACAGTGGTCCCCCCACTTTTTTGATTTTGGAATCGCCACTGCTAGTGTAAACTAAAAACTAAATGCTTCTTTTTAATCCAACACAGTGGCTTTCAACCTTTCTTATTCAGTGACTTATTTTGAAACCCAATTAACCTAAGGCCCCCATCCGAAAATTTCCAGTCAGGCATATGAAATGCAGCTATATTTCCACAATACAAAATCACATGACCAAAAAATAACGTACGATATCACTGTATGTTGAACAAAGACTCATTTGTTAAATTCATGCACATGGCAGCATCAGTGAAAGAGACCCGTGCCGTATACAAATCACTCCACAGCACAACTTATTTAAAAAGTAGAATAACTCCCAAGTTAACTACCGCAATCAGACATCTAACTTACAAACGCAGCACATTCTTTTGTCACAAAGTTTTATCGTGCGTTGCCAAACGCAACAACCCTGTAATGGTCAAAATCACACTCAGAACTTCGTGATGGTCACAACCACACTTGTAGGCTATCAACTTTGACAGGTGATCCTATTATTTTGACTACGACAAAAAGAACTTCCATACAGTGACGTGGCGAGGCTAAAGTGCCGCCCGGGGCCGACCATAAAAGTGCCGCCTTTTCCACGTCTCAAGTTTGCTTACAAAAACTTCAAATGAAAAAAGATCATGTTTCGTGCATATTTAAAGATATAAGGATTAATAAAGCATCTTGAAAATCACAATCAAACACTAACAAACTGAAATGGGTCGTGTTTTTCATTGTCGATTATAAGTTTTGCTTTTTCTGCTTGTCGCTACCTTTCTCATCATTAATTCTTGTATTTTTTTGCTTTCTTAACATATGCATATACGAACCCGGCATGCTTCGTCAAATTTTCTTCCCTATTGGTTTTTAGTCTCCGGTAAGCTTACCGCATGGGTTTCAATGCTTCACTCATTCCACGGATTCAAACGAAAAAAATTAAGGGATGTGATGGCGACATGCCTACTTTGCAGATGTAAGCATTTATGCGTGTTAAAATTTTGTTGGAAAGCATATATAATGCATATAGCAGGCTATAATAATAAATCTGATAATATGATCTCAGTGATGTGGTGCTGCAAAAAACGCTTCATTGTTCACTTCACGTTTCAGTAGTGGCTAAATTATGCTGATGATGCCAACTTTGTAGGCGAAATATACACTCTGTAAGATCTTAGTGTCTGATTCTGTGCTGAGAAAGGATTTCTTTCAATCGACAATATATCAAAGGCTTCGAACGTTAACTGTCGGCACTTGTGCTGGACATTCTGCAGGTGCGGGGACTAACGTTGCCAGATGCGTTTTGTAAAAATACCGGCCATTTTGTCAACAGCGCCAGATCTAAGCTGTGTCGTAATTCGTAAGCGACACAGGGAAAACTGGAGACAATGAGTATTGTTAAGCCACAATTAATAATTTGCCCTATTTTGACTGGCTCATTACATCTCGGTGTGTGTGTGTGTGACGTGAAAATCGAACCAAGGATTGCATCAACAGCAGCAAATGAACTTCCCTGAAGGAACTGTCCTGACAAGATTCACTACTAGAGCCACCATAGTTTGAGAAATTCTGCGTTCTTTTCAAAGTTACGGCAAATTTTTTCGAAAGTCCGGCTTCGGGTACTGATTATCAAAATACCGGCCTCTGCGAAATTAGCAGTAAAATACCGGCCATCTGGCAACCCTAGTCCAGAGGCGTTCTACACTTGACCCGCATTGATATCGTCACGGGCAGGGTTTGTTTTAAGACTTGAAGTTGGTCGTTAAGCGAGATTTTTGTGTATTTTGAGAGACCGTTGCAAAAATTCGAGAGATTGTTGCGATCTCTTAAAACATCGCAAGAAAAACTATATTATAAACCAGTTGTCTCCAAATTACGACCCGCGGACTGAATCCGGCCGCAAAGATATTTTGTTAATAATGAAAAACAATATGCTTATATGAAACATTTGTTGGTTTGGTACAATGTAACACAGCTCGAAACAATCGCATTACATAAAATGTAAGATATACGGCCCTCGAACTGTTGTGTATTAGTTTTTGTGGCCCTCGGACAAAAAAGTTGGAAAAGTTGTTATAGATTATATTTTATAACGAAATACGTTGTAGGCTACATTTTTGAAAAAGTCTATGAAAGAATATAATGTTGACCTACTTTTTAAACGTGCATTATAGATTATTTTCCAAAATTATATTTTTTTTGGTATTTAGATAGATATGTATTTATGTTAAAACACATTTGCACTATTTTAGCTTTCATTAATCTAAAAAGAATCTTTGAAAAGTTGCCCAACTTTTTTTGATTAATTTCAAAATTATACTTCACTAATTTGGTGATTCTTTCAGAACTTAATTTTATACGCGATCTGTCGACCAGTTCCATCGAAAATGGCTTAAATTTTTTAATTTATAGGAAGGGGGACCTTTTAGGTTACGGTTACCTGACATGTAACATGTATTCAAGCTTACACCAAAAAGTGATTATTGTGGCTAAGCTGTGAATCACTGCCTTACAGAAATTGCTCACGGACGCGGGAAGTAAATCAACCCAAACAATTGTCACAAATCATCACACTTCATCAGCAAGCAATTCATGGCCGTCGCCAGCGGGGGGCCAGTGGTGCTCGGGTCCCCCATTTGAAATCGGTGCTCCCCCATTTCACGTTTTGCCCCCCGGTTGCTACATACATCCAATACTGTATTTTAGAATCTGCACCCCCCTGCTGCTGACTCCTGGCGACGGGCCTGAAGCAGTTCTCAAGTACGGTTTCTGAAACAACAGAAACAAAGTAAGAATTCTATCATCGCAGCAACAGTGACATCACAGTGGATAAGCCAAGAGCCATCTGACAATTTAACCCGATGCACATTCGTAATCACTAAAACACCAAACTAAGCATCCAACTGAAGCGCCAGCGAAAAAGTCATTCGAGTAAAATGCTGAACTGATTTAATGCAATTGTAAAAACTAACTTGCTACTCAGCCACCAACCGCAAAGCCTGGTGAATTAGTTATGCTCCAAACAATTTGTTTAACCCAAATTTAATGTTCGGTCTCCAAGCTTTATCAGGAACCTTCTTGTTGCGAATGAACGGCGGAATCCGGACTGAACACGCCACTAAACGCTCAGATGGCGCTAGCACAGAAATTGCGTCACACATTGCACTGTGATAGAAAATGTATTGCGTAGTCATTTGCTGGCAAATAAATTTATGCTTCAAGCTGCACAAATCAGTGCAAGGAAGTAGAAAGTGTTTTGACCCCAGGATAGGCGAACATTAAATTCGGCGACTGGGTTAGACACGTGTAGCGTCATTACCATCGGTCTTGTTACATCACAATGGGTGATCACTGCGCATTGAACACAAATTGTTTCTATGAAGGCATCAAATCTCCCGACGAAATAGGTAACTTGATATGAGTGAACACTTTTTTCCTCGGGATGTATTGCAAAATTTGGTATGCGTTGTTGTAGGCAATGCCGAGGCGTTTGATACCACTGTGCGTGCACCACAATTGGTACTGGCATGTTAAGTACAAAACAGGGTGTTTTTTAAGTAAAGCACGGAGCAAACGTTCCTCTGAGTTTGTTTGCTGCACAATTAAGTGGTTTAACTTGCTTATGAGTGTCATTGTCATCCATTAGTGAGACTACATCAAGATATTTGACTCGGTCGGCAAAGTCCACTCTTCCCATTTAGGAAAAAGTGACTGGTGTTGGAGGCTGCTTATACTTTTTAGTGAGAAAAACCACACCAACTGTCATGTTTGAAATAAAAACAATTTCATGATCAGAAGCATGATCACAACAGATATTCACTGCGAAAAAACACACTTAAATCATCACCAAACAGCAGATGATTCACAACCATACGCTATTTACCACATTGCATCCTGATATGGTTGTGCTCAGCTGGACTGAAAGCTCATCAGCGTGAACAGGACAGACTCTGATCTGAACCGCTTTTTGCTGCTGAAGAAAGTTGATCTGATTTTAAAAACGGGTAATGTTTCGCAACGGAAAACAATACATACGATGGAATACAATCTGCTAAAAATATTATGCGCCACAGATTCTTCACCATATTGCAAGGGCGTACGCAAGGGGGGGTTGGGGTTAAAAAAAACCTTGCGCTTGATATTTTACAAAACTTTATTACCTGCCCAAAGGATATTAATTGTTTTCGCATACTTTTTGCTTGTTAATTTGTCGACCGAATGAAAATACCACGGAATATATTTGCATGCAAATTTCAAGGAACATTGTAAATGGGCCAAAAAGTAATACTTATGTTCTGGTGGGAATTCGGGCTGTCGTCTGCGTCCAGAAACCACCTCACCACTTTTTGCAGACTTTTCGTCCACTACGCATATTAAAGAGTGTGTTCCGCGATAGTTCACTTTATCCGAAACAATTCCCTTTATTTTGTCTGCTAAGGCTGATCAGCGCAAGCGCTGACCGCAATGGCTACATTAGCAATTTCTGTAGCATGATAAAACTGTTGCACGAGCTCAAAAGCCGCAGTTGTTAGCATAGAAGCATTCAGGCATTTGATAATGTCTCAGCAGGGAAAAAGGAAAACGAAACGTTTGCTGGACTTCCAGGCCCGTAACCAGCTTGGGACACCAGGGTGGGCGAAAAGTTTTCTGAGAGGAGGACAAAGTTTTTAAACTACGTCCAATCGTTTCAAAATACGTCCAACGCATTTTTCCTGGGGAGGCGAAAATTTTTCTAGGGGAGGCTTCGCCCCCCTGGTTACAGGCCTGTGGACTTTTATAATCACAAAAAACGAACGTTTTCTTGCGTACTTTATGCACATTCTCAATTCTTGTGTAGTTTAGCAAAATTCGGTCTTGCAAACCAGGGTGTGCGCCAGCCAGTCCAGCCGCATACCTTCAATACGCAACTGCTCGTATTCGACAAGACATCAGCGCTGCCTCATTTTGCAGTTGTAAACTGCTCTGACGCAGTGATGAGTTTGTTTCACTCCCCTGTTTTAACACGCAGCCTGATATTTTTGCAATTGTGAACTGCTGTGTCGTAGCGTTGATTTTGTTTTTCTCCGATAGTCTAACTTGGAACGCTAATAGTCTATATTCAGTGCAATGACACATAAAATAAGGGGAGTGGACGGAGAGAAATATGCATATTATGTCAACAAACTTCGCCAAAACGTTGGTTTGGAAACATGAAAATGACGTCAAATTGTGACGTCACAAACAGCGCACACCAAAT
>JGI24158J21664_10015130_pt1 | contig 10077 bp, 6 predicted proteins | sample Ectturendosymbi3_FD_21664 | JGI IMG/M metagenome (IMG submission 21664) | reverse complement strand
CGGCGCCTCAAATCGAGACACCCATTTGTACCCGCCGCACAACAACTCATCAGTTCATCTGACAACAACAACATACGTGCGACGCAGTGGGCGGATCATCAATGGAATGCTGAGTGGGCGGACAACCCTGCAAGACTCCGCATTTTCATCCCCGATACTCCCGGAGTGACCCTCCCAAGAAGAGCCTGGGCCCGGCTTAACCGCCTCCACACCGGTGTTGGACGTTTCCGCTCCTGCTTGTACAAATGGAGTATGTCCTCCTCTGCGACCTGTGAGTGTGGCGCAGAAGAACAAACCGTCGACCATGTTGCCCTCCAATGTTCAATCCATCGACCTCCCCATGAACTGCACGGTCTGACATTTCCGGACGATGAGACAACCGGATGGTTGTTCAACACCTGTTCCGAAATCTAGTGCGGCCAAGCAGTATGGTTTGAAGAACTCTCTCAACAGAAGAAGCGAAACGTCGAGCAATGCCACAAACCACGCGGTCGTCATGACCCATAGAGCAACGCGTAAGATCAAGGCCTGCCTTGGTACGACCGATTGCTTATGGACGGTGCGCAACCAAACTTTACGGAACTCTTTCGAAATTAAACGCTGAACGTTGTGACATGCGTTAACGAAAAAGCTTAACTCACTGGGTGGTAAAAAAAGCTCAAACCACGTTAGAAGAGCAATGCAAAAGTGTGCAGGAATTATTTCACACCGGGTAGAATCCTGCTTCAAACTTTTGCGCCACCTTTGTGACATCATTTATTCTAACAGGCATCCAAAGAGTGAAAACCGGCTTGCTCCACAACAGTGCACACTTCATGCTGCAGTTGTTTATTTATTAGGCCATGGCTCTTTGAATAGTGCCGCGATGAAGCCATTTGGTCGTTGCCAACCACACAATCTGATTTATTCCAATTACTGCGGTGCGACGAATATCTCGTAGAAAATTTATTGCTAGTTTGTCCCACATACTGTCGATTGCATACCACACAGGTCGCTACATGAATACCATGGTTTGCACATGTCAGGGTTGGTTCAGTGGGAAACCTTTATTTTTGTCGTTATTTGTGAAACACGTGGTAACTATTTTTAGACTTTCAACCAGTAACAGTAAAACCTGCAAAAAATCGTGAGCCAGTTCAAAGCAAAAAGACTCCAAATGTATGTTCTGTTAGCCATGAATGATTGTTTTTGATATAGTATTATGTTTCGGGTTTTAATTTTATTACACTTTTGTTAAACCTAAAGTTTCAGAGATAAAAAAAAACTTTCCTTTATATTTTGGTTAAAAACGTTTTTCATCACGAAGGATAAGAAGATTGATTTTGATGCGGTGGACACTTTAATGGCTCGGATTCGCAAAAGGTTGCAGGTAAGATATTTTGTCGCACTGCGACGCATCGTACGTATTAAAATATGTTTGACAACTTCACAAAGATTTGAAATAATTTTCTATCAACGTCTGAGTGAATGAAACACGCAAAGGACGTAGGATGTATTTAATATTGCGCGAATGACAAAATAATACAATTTCCAGTGACTGAAAGAAAAAAATTAAGCAGAGTTGTGAAATAATTTTTAGTAAACCAAAGCACTTTCTAGGAGCGCCGGAATACTTCCAAGGAAGTTTCTGAACGTGATGGTCAAGGTGAGGCGAAGGTATGTTTCTTGCTTTTCATGATCACCATTCTGAAGAACATCAATCACTAATACTGATATCGTATAATCACTGATACCGTATATTTTCTTTGCAATCTAACAAATTTTTGCACAGTTGCGTGTTAGGCCAAGTTCAGTGATTGATAGTTTTATCACATAATCTTGTTGTTACCTTCAAACGAAGTTTGTTAAAAACCCTTTGTTTCTTTTTTCGTAAATACTTGTCAAATTGAAAGATTGTTCAGCCATGTTTAACATCTCAAAATTTTAATCAAGTACGTTATTAGCCTAAAAGTTCCCTATTGTTTCATCATAACACGCTCAAAACGGGAATGATGTATCAATCGAACATCAAAGTTACTGCTGGCAGACCAAATCGCTTGTGATGGCTTCTATCAAAACAAATCCTTCCACAAGCAAGAAACTGAAAATGTGGTGCTTACAGAAGTTAAACTCCACTTACTGAGCAGGCGTCATCAGATCTTATTAATACAGAATCCACTTGTAATGTTGATAAATTTGTATTTAAAAAACATAGCGCTTGAGTCGCTGACGCAATAAGCCTCCCAATCAAAACGGCTCCGTTATTAGTGGCAACAAGCCTGATGCAAAAACAACTGTCTCTGCCATCCTGAGAATTTTAAAACTTGGGAAGGCAAATCAAAACAAACTGGTGATGTTCCTTGGGAATGATAACCAGGAGTGTAGCGGCTAAATTTAACAGACTGCTTTATTGAAACGTTCATCCTATACACTAATTTGTTTTGTTTTCACAGGAATCTGAGGAGATCTTTGCAGGAGATAATGCCGAAGTTATTACAAACGTCACAAAGGTGCACAAATTGTTTTATTTTGTCATTTTGCTTCTGTAAACATGAAAGCTATGGATGAACAAAAGAGTGTTGGTTCATTAAATCGCGCTTTTTCATGTTTTTAGTAAAAAATCCTTTCTGACTCGATCATATTTACAAATAATCTGAAACAATCACTATGTTTTTGGACAGAAAACGGGTTTCCGAGATTTGATCAAAATGTTCGACCGGCGAGACCACGACGAAGAAAAACGAGATGGTTTCGCCGAAAGTGTAGGTTTTTTGTTTGTTTTTGGATAAATTGTGATGAGAAAAACCTTATTAACCAAACAAATGAAACTACAACGCAAAGAATTGTTGAAATGATGCAACAAAGGCGGTTACGATGATAATGTCTTGAAAAACTTTGCGATTAATATATGTTTTAAAAAAATTTATTCAGTCAAACTTTACACTTTTTATATTAAAGAATTCATCAATTTATGTAGAAAGCAGTCCTAGTGTTTCAAATTATAAACTGATGGTTATCGCATATCAATGGCCAGTACGCCCCCTTGAAAACTGAGTAGAATTTAATGCTTTTCCAAGCCATGTTTAACAAGTGGTTTGTTTGATCTGAGAAAAAGAATTCAGATTTTTTTGTTTTCCTCATTTGAAATAACAACCAGGTTAGTCTTGAAATAAGGGTCTTATTTTTCTTTGCAAATATGCATTTAATATTGGTTAACGTGTTGGCCATCGATAAGCGTTTTGTGCTCATGAATGCAGTGGAATTAAATCTCATTGAATTCTGACAAGCGCTTTGTTTCCACCAAAAATTCGCTTCAATCATTGAAAACCAAAACTGCTCTGGATTAACACCAAAACTGTTTCTGTACAGTATATGTTCGAATTGATGACCAGTGTTTCTGGTGCAGTGTTCATCATCAAGTTGCAAGGACAGAAGAACTTTACCAGGAACACTAAAAACAAGTGAGAAGTTCAGAGTTTGGGAAAACAACAGTAGAGCTTTTTCTGATCATTCAACAGCGGTAAGCATTTGGAAAACTCTAAAGTTAATTAAACCTTTTAAAGCCTTCAAAAAACTACACATGTATTGTTTTAGTGTGAAACGTTTCGGATTATTCTTAATCCATTTTCAGTCAAAAAAAGCTACACTTGGCAATGTCAGCAATTCAAAACGATAAGGCTCTGTGACGCAAGAAAAGACAGTGTGACGCAAAAGACGTCAAACGCAAAGCCAAGACCGCCAGTCACGTCAAAATCGCTGAAAGCAAATGCAGGACCAACAGGTATGCAGAAAATGCTAAAACAAAATCTACGTAAGGCCGTAATCTACGGAAACAAGCCGAGACCAGTATCGAGAGGCCATTCACAGACCACTGTAAGTATGCAAACAAATTTTTTAAAGAAATAAAAATTTGTTTTATCCTACTAAGCAGTAGGATACTTATATCTACGTTAACAAGTGGCGTTGCAAGGGGGGCAGGGCCCCGGGCGGTGCCTTCAGGGGGCCTCAAGTTTTTGATTAAAATTTAGCTTTTCAAAGTAGTTCAAAAGTTCCGACTCTTCGTCATAATTTCAAATAAAATTTTAAAAGTTCTAACTTCTTTCAGTTTTTGTGTTTAGAAGCCCTCGACTGGTAGGCTATAGCTAAAAATCTACCAAATGTGGCTGTGAAGTGAACAGATTGATTAAATATTTACTCAAAACTCTGGGACAAATTGAGTGTGCTAAAGTACCCCAGTGTTTGTCTTGAAATCAGGGCTTTTTGAACAAATTTACGTTGGGGTCAATTGTCGCCCAGTTGCTACACTTTCCTGAGTTTCCTCTATAACCAAAACCATTTCCCCACCCCAGTCAAAAGTCTTTGAACAAAGGACAGAGATGACATTCGACCACAGACTAGCATACATGACTGGTCTGATAGTTTGGGGTTTATATTGCGCATAGACTCAAAATCTGATTTCAAAAACCCTGCATGGAATCAGGTAAATAGTCAAGCTAGCTTAATCATTTTTCTTCTATTGTTCGATCCTTAGCAACACACCCCAAAGGCACATCATTACTTTACCTGAGCTGACACCGAGGCAATGGCAACGAACATTTCTTGGCACACTCAGAATTTTAATCAAGTACGTTATTAGCCTAAAAGTTCCCTGTTGTTTCATCATAATACGCTCAAAACGAGAATGATGTATCAATCGGGAATCAAAGTTACTGCTTTTCTTGGCAACATTTCTTGGCACGTCTAGTGCTAATTTTAAATGTTCAGTGGGATATTGCCACAAGCTTTAGCCTAAAGATTAGGCGGGGTTATCAACTTTAATTTTCGCGGTTGAAGTGAAGAACCCTACAAAGGTAACGTTGCTCTGTTTCAATAGAACTGCTGTTTTTCTGCAAAGCGTAATGCCAATGGTGTAGGAATATTATGTTTTTGGAGCGAGGTACTGCAGCTGGTGTGTTTACGTGGGTAATTAGAGCTCAGGTAGTAGGCTTGAAGTGCAAGTAGAGTGAATTAGAACCAACGGATAGGCAACTTTGGTTTCGTAGAGAACTTGACTCTTTGTTCAACGGTACACTTATTAAGATTTGCAATCATAGAAAAAGTCAGTTCAACAACAAATACTTACAAAAGGTGTTGGTCTCATTTTGATGATTTTAGAGGAGTGGTTCTCTACCTGGGATTCGCGAACCGCCAGGGGTTCACGGGAAGGTTTCCAGGGGTACTCGGATGGCAATTGAGTTTTCATGTATTACTATCTTCTAATATCCTATTGCAGCGGTTCCTAAATATTTTTTAGGGCGACCCAAGTCTTAGTTTGGTGGATACTCCGCGACCCAAGACGCAAACATCGTATTAAGAAAATACTGATTGTATGGGTGACTTTGTCAGTAAGTTGTTAGTTCGATTTCAAAGTTAGAAATCTACTCTTTTCTCAAGCACCTTTACGCTACAGAGCGGCACAGACAAGAAGGTGACGTTGAAAATACACAATTCAGTTTTGGATTGCCTCGGCTCGACCCATTTTTGACCCTTCGCGACCCTTGTTTGGGTCACGACCCATACTTTGGGGATCACGGTCCTATAGGCTATTAGGCTAGAGGAAAATGCTTGGGGCGGCAATAGTGGTTAAGTGTCCGCCTCCCAATTGGAAGGTTGGNTGTTCGATCCACAGCCACTGANTGAATTGCCGTACCGCTCCTTGGGCAAGAGCGTTCACCTCAACCGCCCCGGCAAGAAGCACAATTCAGGCTTCGGCCTGCCGCCAATTGCTGTCACCAAAAAAAATGCTTGCCGATTGAAAACTCCGTTTTGCCTGATTTTGCGTTGTTGTGATGCAACAATGTGAAATCCACGGCTTTACCAGCTCACCTGGGGATTCGCGTTGATCGTTTTATGACTTGGGGGGACTTAACGGGAAAAAAGTTGAGAACCCCTGTTTTACAGGAATGAACCTTAGTCTGAAAACCTAACGCATGAGGAAACGACATGTTTTGGTATGATTGTGGTGAAGGCTTTTATTAACATAGTTGCATAACTTGGCAATGGCTGTACTGAATTAAATTGCTCAAAGCGATTTCCATCGAATTAAAGACGTTGCAATCACTGCTGATCATTGAAAAGGCAGATGTCCTACCTGGCAGGGTTTGGTAATGTTAATGCAGTTTTCGAAATAGACGTCCGTAGGTAACGAACAAAGGCAAGGAGTAACACTATGCAAGCGTAATTGGAAGAAGCCTAACCAACAGCTAGACTACGTACGTTTGCAGGTTCCGTACCAAGACGAGGATAGACTACTACACGAAATATTAGTATACATAAATGTTTACATCTGCAAAGCAGATATGCCGCCATCACTACTCTTAACATTTTTCTTTGATTCCCTGAAAGGAGTAAACCAAGCATTCCCAACGTTTTCAAGCCAGAACTGTCGCCAGAAAGTTTTCCATAGGGGGGCTTTGCAGTTCTGTGGGAGGGCTTTGCGTTTGTGTGTGTGGGGTTTGACATTATAAAATTAACCCAAACTCCTCTTATTTATAGTATTTCACGTTTCAATTTGGGGGGTCTTAGAGCTTTGTTTGGGGAGGCTAAGCCCAGCAAAGCCCCCCAGCGGCGGCGGGACTGTTTCAAGCATGTGGCCCAGTTAATAAACAAACACAGTGTCCGAGGCCCACCGACTGCACAGCTTCTCCATTGCGTAAACTGTTGCACATGCACGGGCGAGAAATATAACCAACTTTTAACAACACAACATTGAACGTTCGCCACAATGAATGCGCAGGCTGTGTCTGTTTGTTGTTAAAAAGCAGAGTCGCATCGAGGGGGGCAGCCGGGGGGACAGCCAAGCAATTTCTCCCTTTGAAATTTTCAAAAACACATTTAGTTGTGAGGTACAACATCAACTCACAATCATTTTCCTCCCCCGAAAAAATTTAATCAGCTGGTTGCGGCCCTGTTAGAAAGTATAGATATTCGAGGCTCAATACATGGTGATGCACCGATCATGCCATATTCAACATTAAGCCTGCTAGGTTCTTGTAAGCAAATTTGAGGGGTGAAAAGGGCGGCACTTTTGTGGTCGACCCTGGGCGACACTTAGCTTTGCTACATCACTAACGTCAACACCAAGAACAATGCACGAAACATGTATCAACATAAGAACTGGGCATCAGCCAAATATTTGACATGACAATCTACGCGTAGAGGTATGAAGGGGTGGAAAATTGTCTAAATTAATCTCGGGTAGCTGCTGTTGTATTAAAAGCGTCTCTTTGATTAATAATTCACGGTGGTTAAAAGGAAAAGCCAAGATTTCGAGATTTTTAAAGTCCACGAAATGATCCGGATGTTGAGTATAAATGTTTGACTACATCGGTAGTTTGATGGTTAGATTTTAAAGGGTTGTGTTCATCCAGGCCAAATTTGCCAAGTGTTGCTTTATTTTTGACTGAAGATGGATTAAGATAATCCGAAACGTCTGAAAATAAACATGTATAGTTTTTGAAGGCTTTTTCAGTCTTAATAAAACTGTTAAGTCTATCCCAGTTTTATGCTCCAAACCTTTGAAACTTTTGAAAAAGTATAAAGGTTTAGAAACTGTGAAACATTCTTAATACGAGTAGCACGAACTCCAATACATTATGTTGCAAATGTTTGAGAAATTAACGACGCAATGACCAAAACTGTAGTCGTTTTCTACTCGGCGATTGACTTATTGTTTTTCACCAGAAAAGCAATAAACAAAAAGTTTACTGTAGCCTTCTAAAAAGTGTAATATATGCTGTACAATTAATAAGCAAATATATCTGGGCTTTGCTTTTTGATTTCCAAATTCGTCTCTACCTTCTTGAAACTTACTTTGTCACACAACAACCAGACGACATTAGCTGCTATGAAAAAAAGTGTTTAGAACAACGAAGGTCATTTCAATGTTTTGAAGGAGGACCGAACAAATTGTGCTTTGGTAGAACTTGTAGATTCTTCAAAAATTTTTGCTTTGCATCCCAGTCATCATTCGTCAGCATTAGACAAATTTTTTCTTTCTAAACAAAACTTATCATTGATGAAAACGTTTGTATTATTAGACAAATTTCGGGTTGCACAATGAAACTCGAGTAAAATCTTTCAGAAGGAAGGATTCGACATCAACCTTTTGTTGATTTATGCCAAGATTTTTTGCCTTCAAGATCTGGATCTTTCTTTGTTTTTAGACGGTTCGAGTGCTGTTCAGGTCAACTGAGACTGTCGAAGACAAAAGAGACAATGACTATTTTGAGGTCAGCGTGGTTTTTCTCCCAATGCTAAATTTATTTGCAAACCAATTACGATACTTCTTTCAGGCTCTCCTTACGATGATTAAATCTTTTATTAGCTCCCTTGGGCGGCGATTAGCTCAGTGGTAGAGTGCCCGCTTTCCCATTTGGAAGGTTGGGTGTTCGATCCACGACAACTGAGTAGCTCACCATAGATTTTAGCAAACTTTGTGCCAAGTCGAGGTTTCAAATCATTCAGTGTGCCAATAACATACGTTTTTATGCAAGTCAAGGTCAATATGTCTTGTGTGAATCTCAACATAACTGATATGCGTACGTGGAGCTTCTGCGTGCCATTAAAAATTGCTTGGCGTGCCAAGTGTGGCACACGTGCCGTAGGTTGCCGACCCTGTCGTAGGACGTTCACCGCAAACGCCCCGACAAAACGCAACAGGCTTCGGCCTGCCGCCTTCTTCACCTTTTGAGAGAGTTCTTCAAACCACTGCTTGGATGCACGAGATCTCGGGGCAGGTGTTGAGCAGCCATCCAGTTGTCTCATCGTCTAGAACCGTCAGGCCATGCAGTCCATGGAGAGGTCGATGGATTGGACATTGGAGGGCAACATGGTCGACGGTTTGTTCTTCTGCGCCACACTCACAGGCCGCAGAGGAGGTCATACCCCATTTGTACAAGCAGGGGCGGAAACGTCCGACACCGGTGCGGAGGCGATTGAGCCGGACCCAGGCTCTTCTTGCGAGGGCCACTCCAGGGGGATGGGTGCCGATGTTGGGGATGAAAATGCGGAGTCTTGTGGGGTTGTCTGCCCACTTCGCATTCCATTGGTGATCCGCCCAGTGGGCCCCACGTAAGTTGTTGTTGTCNGATAAACGGATGAGTTGTTGTGCGGCGAGTACAAATGGGTGTCTCGGTTTGAGGCGCCGTGCATCTGCACTCGATGGGCGGGTGAGCACTGAGTGGAGCGGATGTCCAAGCTCCATGGCACGACGTGCTAGAGATAGCGTGGCTCTACTGCGATGAAGCTCAGCAGGTTGGATGCCTGTGAGGACTGGAAGGTTGTCCGGCTGGTGTAGGACACAAACATCCAGTCACAGTTTGCAAGGCGTCGTTGATGGCGAGGTCGATAAGGCGGGTATGAGCACTGCGGCACCAGACAGGAGCACAGTACTCTGTTGTTGAATGCACCAGGGTTAGTGTGGCTGTTCGCAACGTTGTTGCTCCAGTACCCCCCAACAATCGACCTCCCGCTATTTGTCATTAAACAAATCCGTCGCATTGCGTGCGATCATTAAAAAGACTCCCCTAGTTACGACAAGCTCGCGAACGTTTAACAGAAATCTTCCACTGTAATAAAAAATCACAATCAAGGGTGCAACAAACATCTGCTTGAACTGGAATATCTTTTCAAAGTTTAAAACGTGTTCAGTTTTTAAACGCCATATAAATTTAGAATCGAGATAAACATGGAAAGTTTGCCATTTTGCATAAAATTACGTGGATTCAAACATGGTTGTAGCCCGAAATTTTGAAGGTGGATGATTTCATGCCAAAGCAGGTCAAACTTTTATCTTCCATTGAGTGTGTTTATCGCTTCTTCTGCGGTTGCATTATTCGTGCGCTTTATCACACAGTATGGGTTTAAGCACTTGGCATTCTGGTCTTTTTTCTGACACAAAATTGCATATATTCAAACGTTGGCTAGCTTTAGCCGGAACAGGACTTTTCAGTCTGGCCGATTCGGTCTGAGCCGTTTTGGTCACGCGACATTTCGGTCTGGCCGTTTCGATCTGGGAACATTTACGATTACGACATTTCTGTACATAAACAAATTACT
>JGI24158J21664_10015128_pt1 | contig 10077 bp, 8 predicted proteins | sample Ectturendosymbi3_FD_21664 | JGI IMG/M metagenome (IMG submission 21664) | reverse complement strand
TTCAGCGAAATACTACCACCTAACGGTTGGCACCCAGGGCCAGGCGAAGTGGGCCAAGGTGGCCTAAAAGTCCTCCACTTATGACGTCATTCACAAAAAACTGGCACCCCCCAAGCAAAAATTTTTTTCGAGTGCAGACTAGAAGACTTGCCGCGTCTTTTGATACTTTTACCAGGTCTATAGAGCATACAGGACTAGAGAAATTCCGGTGCAAAGCCACGTGCGTTTAGGCGTTTTTTTTTCTGAAAATCTCCGAAAGCAGGTGGACGCCAAAGAGTTAAGTACCTGCCGATCACTGAACTTCATTTTGAAGCGATTTTGTACTCTAAATTGACTAACAAAAATTCTGATGCGGGCCATATCAAACGTTCACATGGGCCGCGTTTGGCCCACAAGCTGCAGGTTCCCCACCCCTACACTAAATAGTGGGAAATTCACTACAGTTGTAAACAAAGGAGTAATATAAGACACCATCTTTTCAAATTCCTGGCTTCCAATTTGTTTTTTTGATGAGGAAATGCAGACCTGTGGTTGCCATATCAGGCATTTATCCACACAATTAGAAAAAATGAGCAATTTAAATAGATAGCCAGGAAAAAACGACTTTACAATATCCATGGAACAACCTTACTTTAACGATTTCAAAAAGTAGGCAAGTATAAAGTTAAAAATAATGAGATATGAAAGTTGTTCTTTTCTATACTTCATGATGACAGAGGGCAATAAGCTAAAGTTGAATTGCCAATTAGCAACAAGAGCAGGGGTGCAACCAGCTGACATTTTTGTGGAGGGAAATGATTGTAATTTGTACTTGACAACTAAACATGTCTTTGAAAATTTCGGGAGGAAGCAATTGCTTGGTTTCCCACCTGCTGGTTGCAGGCCTGAACAAGACGAAAAGTCTAATGAACCATAAAGATTGTGTATCGAAAGGAATCCTTTTCCAGCAAAGAATCAGACACTAAAGACTTAAAGATCTCACAGAGTATATATTTCACCTACAAGGTAGGCATCATCAGCTCTGTAAAGTGCATGAAGTGTAAAACAGAATTAAATGAAACCCACAAACAGTAAAGTTACCAATTAAGAGAATATAATTGAAAAATTGCAACTCCAGCTGCCCACTTCACATAGGGAAGGCAAAGGCCACAGTAGGAACCACCAAGCAAAACAAACTACCAAGTGTACAGTGATGGAAAAAAAATAGTAGGTAACAGGATGCGTAGGTGATATAGCACTGTTTGCAAGAATATATTGACCCAGCCATGCGGTGGGTCTACAAATGGTCGTGACTGGTCACGAGCTATAAACAAGCTGAAGGGGCAGAAGTAAAATCAATACCATCGCACAACCTTCCATTACATAGCAAGACTGGGTTAAGACCATAAAAACTCAACAACATTGAGCGAAATCAAGAAATTATATATAACAACAAAAATCAAGCAAAGCAACAAATAGCACGTCTTCCCAGCTGCTAAGGCATGTTCAGGAGAACTCAATGCAACACAGATGGAAATTATGGAGCTTTGTTAGTCAGAGTTACCTAACCTTCCAAACTGAATGCTAGGCCTACACTCTACAGTGGTGCCAATATTAATATTTGCTGAGACAAATGTCATATGATGTATTGCAGTAGTTAGTAAGTCTTTGCTTTTTCTGCCTCTGGCCTAACCTAAACTGCTCAGTGTTATGAAAGTTCACCAATTCAAGGTGTGCAAATGTAAATTGATATGGACTGTTAGTGTTATTTGTGTTGTGAGCCTGAACCTTTCATCTGTGCATAAATCCGAATTGCTTGTGATATTTCTGTGTTTGTAATGTACTTCTTATGTTTTTATCTCCTCGTGGTGAATGTTACTGTGTGAACAATTTGTTTTTTTATATAGAAAAAAGCAGTGTCTATTTTGCCACCAGGGTGGCAGCAGCAAAAGGTTTGGTAGAAAGGAAATAAATATAACTAAAAGATAAACCTACAACCTAACCTTAACCCAAACTGTAGCCCTAAGCTAACCCTAACCTATCCCTAACCAAATGCTAAGCTAACCTACTAAGTTAACACTAACCCAACAACACTAATGCGTAAAGGTAAAAACACCAAGAGGAGCCTGGAAAAAAGCAAAGAAAAAAAAAAACGAAAGTCGACAAGAAGGTGAGAGTCAAACTGCAAAGCATTGGCATAGCAGTCGTAACACCTGACCATTACACCACTACTAGCAGGACAGTGTGAGTGTTTTCCTGAAATAGTGACCTTTTTTTGTATTGCGTCATGCCACGAGACCGAATCTAATCTTCGACTGCCGGCATGAATAGGCTAGCTCCAGCCGATGTGTTGCCGTCAGAATTGAGAATATCGCCAGTAAAATAGACACTGCCATACAAAAATGTTCATTTCCACTAGGGTTTATGCAATCTAGCTGTTTTAAATAAGTGCTGTGGTGGTTACTTGCTGGTAACTTGCTTTTCAGCTGTCAGTGCCATGGTACACCTAAATTTAGCCAAGTATGTACTTTCCACATGGGTGTAAGCAAGGAATCGATCAGCAAATTTTAATAGGAAATCGATTTCACGTAAAATTACGCATCCTCAGCCCTTATTCAAATAGAATCTAGATTTAGCCATATACTAATACTTATCACCTCGTAATGTATCACTGAACCTCCAGAACAAGAGTTAAAAACTATGGTTATTAATCTGCTGCTCGATTGTGTGCTTATCACAGTGAATGACATAAAAAGCACCTTTTAGTTTTATGTCCTGCGAGCGCCACTTTTTTGCAAAGCTTTGCAATCCTATAACGTATAACTTGCCAGTCGCTAGAGAGCTGTTCACTTCAAACCAGAGATGATGATGGAGCCGGAGTGGCGGTGTCAAGAGAAATTTCTGACTGCGAAATTTCTGACCTGTTATTGTTTCTCGGTTATTTTGCTTCTCAGAGTAAGAGAATATAGTTTGGAAATTACTTTTTTGATGTGTGTTGGGTTGATCAAAACATTTTGGTTAGATGTCAGGTACCCACAACAAGCTATAGTACGGGAATAACTTTAAAGATTGAAAATTTTTCGGACTTAGTCGTTGACCTCAATTATTTTTCTTTTTCTCACCCAAACCAAACCCTAACCCGACACACTTACTTAAACACGAATCCCTAAGTCCTAATAATAAGTTTTGTCAGTTTTCATGCGTTTTATAAGTGTGGGTTACAGCGCGATTTGACGTCTTGTTGAAGTCACTTGACGTTACAAAGACGATAAATATTTTTCTTGCACATTTCCGTTTTTTGAAAAAGCTACAAATCTTTTTAATGTTACTTGGCATCATGCATGCAGCCCCATCCGTGCCACATTTCTCCATTGATATCCTCTTACCAGCAGCAAAAACATTTAGCCTAAAATTAGCGTAGCGTACTTCACGAAATTATTTCAATATATTTTTACTGTTGGTGGGTGGAGGATGTATCTTTTCAATCTCTCCTTGTTTCCCCCTGCATACATACCCACGCAGTGTTGTAAAAGGGCCTCATTTTGAAGCCTGAACCCAGCCCGAACACGGCTGGAGCCCGACATTTATTTTTGAAGCCCAATTTAGGCCCGAAATCCGAATTTACCGAGGGAGTTAAGATATGTGCCACTGCGGAGTAACAAAAAACGCAGTGTGCAGGTGTAGTTGTACACTAGGTACACGGTTTATCACACCGAAAATAGCAACAACCTGGACCAAAACATTGGCATAGTGTGGCACAAACGTAGCATGTTAGTCAACGATAATACTGCGGAACATAATGTTTCTCAAGAAAAAAAGAAACCATCACGAAAATATCTACAATAGCGCTATAGGCATAAAAGAAACTCTCTGGGATAGCGCTATAGACATGAAAAGCAGGCTTATAGGCTTCTTAAAGCAAGCCAAGAATCGCGTGGGTGATTGATCTTTTCGACGCAACACCATCGCGTGCTAATTTCCTCACTGCTGTCGCCTCCTCAAAAAGAGTGTGAGACCAATCCCAGCAGAGAATGAAAGAACACAGCTGTGTTTGCAAACAGAATTAGCTGAAAAAAATCACAATCACTTCACTCACAGAAGTTACAGCGGTGAGCACAACAAATCATCGTCACGCAAGAAAAAATCGTTACTCTTAATGTTACAAAAAGGTTTTGTATGCAGGCCCGAAATATTTGACAAACCTAAGCCCGAGCCCGGTCCAACTTATAACTCTGCACCATATCAAAGGTTTCATTCTAAGAGTTCTACTTGCATAACGACACAAAAATATATTTGAGATGAAATCAAAATGCACAATGGGGTGAATTGGCAAAAAAGTACCAAGTTTCACCTTTAACACGAAAAGGATGTCCAACAAAACTAGATGTGATGTATCTGTAAAGCAAATGTTTCGCACTTGGATGAAAACATTGCTGCATTGTGGATTTGGTTAAACTGCAGTAAATCAGATGACTTACGAACCAATGCATTCAGCACAAGAACAAAGTGTAGTGTAAGAGTCAAGGAAAAAATATCTTTTCTATTTGTTGGTCACGATTGTCGCGACATCCTAAGAAGTTCATCTTTATTTCTCAAGTCAAGTCCCTATGTTTTGAGCTGTAGGTCTGTTACAGACAAGTTTTGTCTGTAACAACTATTACTGTACAGAAAACAAGCTTGCTGGAAGATTCGCAAACCTGAAGCAACCGGAGTGGATTCAAAAGGGGGTGCAGCCAATAAAAACCCATTATTCAGTCAGCTGACCCTGAACACAACGTCATTTAAACGTGAGCAAGGGTCATATGATGCGTGATCACGACAAGGTGAAAACCCAAGCAACAAGACGCATCTGAAGATTCTGGAAGCTTTTGAAACAGCCAATCATAAAACAATTACATAATTAAGAGCCAATTAAGGCACCTGAAGGAAAGGGGAACTACCAAGAATTTGGGTATAAAAGGCGTTGCATTCTGGACTGAAAGTCAGACGCTTCTCCTTCTGCCTATAGGTTAGCCCTGGGTTAAGTCGTTGTCATGACATTGGGCATTGCGCTCACATCAGGCAATGATCAGGAGTAAAAAATGGTAGTTCGCGGCCTGTACCAGATACCACATCAGTTTAGAGTTTCAAGAAACTGGTTTGTCCTAGCAGGATTCTGCCAGGCTAAAATGGCTTGTCCGAGATCATCTCTGCCAGTATGGACGACAGCAAATGGCTTGTCCAGGATAACTCCTGCCAGTTTAGACGACAGTAAGTGGCTTGTACGAATGAAACTCTGCCATGGCTCAAACGCTGTACCATTCCAGCATAGCCTTTGTCATGCCAGTCGTTCAGGCTTAGACCGTATTAGTGAGTAAGTTACATTCGTGTCTTACTGAATTGTTGACATTTCCAGAATAGTCGCGAGCATTCAATTACGAACAGCAGCGTTCGAACCCTTAATTAATGATAACTTTCCGCTTTAAAACTTTACAAGCGAGGCCGCGCAAACTGGACAGTATGCCGAAATATGAATGTAGCTGTACACAGTCTAATTGTTGCCAGACAGAAGAGCAGACACATCTGTAAGCACAGTTATAACAAAAACAGTGACCTTTTAAAAAAATGCACGTGGGAGCTAAATAATCTTTAGCTCATAATAGGTTTATATTTATAAGTATAAGAGAACCGAATTAAATCGTTGATCTCTTAAATCGCAAATTACTAACAGGCAGAATTTAGCTATAAGAATTCTATGAGCGTTGTGACATGTCGAGAAGTGCTTGAACATCATGGAATACTGTATTTTGGTGAGTACCTTTCTGTTTCATTTGAAATTATGATTCATGGCAAATAAAAATAGTAATAAAAATACAATTCTCAAGTGTGTATCTGTTGAACTGAATTATTTGAGGTATCAGAAATAAATAGGCCTATCAACCAGACTTGTATCTGTGAATACGGACCTGGTTTCATTAAATGAGAACCCGTGCACCAGAAAGATTTCTTCTGAATCCAAATCACGTCTTTGCCACTCTTAGGAGTCGCGAAATGTGTAACAGGTCAATATGCAGCTAGGTAAATACTGCAGGTTACTTCTCCAACGTTTTGACTGAAATCGTGTTCACTAATGGTTGAAAACAGTCTTTTGCAAAACTGCCCATCCCAAAACTAAGTCTCCACAATAGTGCTGCTTTTTTCTCTTCGGCCAAAGCTTCGCAGAGATTTGCTAACTTGAAAATCCTGAAACTCTAACTTTCTAACATTATATAGACTAACATCGTTAAATTATATGATGTCTGTTTCTTATTACGCGACAACCAACGTTACAGCAAAGCCAGTTGCATTTCTGCACGAAACAAATCATTGCTGTCTCTCACGTATGCAGCTGTAATACTCTTACTGTTACAAGAAAATAACCTTTCTAACAGTATACAACACAGGGTAAAATATCGGACAGAAGCAGTTAAACATCTTTCACGGTCTCTAGAAACTTGAAAAATGCTAAAAATTATTTTATCGCAGGAAAAATTTATAAACTAACAGAATCAGTGATACCACACCAAACCCTGTTTCAACATCAACTTGGCTATGTATGGTCTACCATCTAACATGAAAAGCTCTTCACACAAAACGTGACAAAGATCACTTTTATTTTTGAAACCTCTCCAAATACAAAACCTAAAGAGAAAAAAGTGGGGGGACATGGCATATTATGTTATCCCCGACTGAAAAAGTGGGGGGACACGTCCCCCACCAAATTGCGCCCATGATCACATGACAAGTTTGGATTGCATGACCTACATAGCTGACCGTAATGTCTAATTTAAATATAGGCAAGCATTCGTGGTTGTTTGTCTACGTTGTGTAAAGAATAGGCTAAGGCATAAATTTAAACCTCAACATTTTGTGTCTCTGTATTGTGCTAGTCACGTGACCATTTCAACCATTTGTGTTCTGTCAAAGGTAAAATAGCCACGACATTTATTTTGCTTCATGAGGCAAAATAGGTTGTACCTTTGAAATATGAGTTACTTGGAAGTATTTGGAGTGTTAATAGGAGCCGGAGTTGATGTTTCAAAATTTTTCGGAGTCGGAGCAAAATTTTTCGGAGTCGGAGCAGGAGTCTTAAAGCGCGGAGCAGAAGCAGAGTCGAAGTCTGAAAAATGTGACTCCGCTCATCTCTGCTTCACACCCTCTGCGGATTCAGCAAGTCTTCTAGTTGAGATCAAAAAAAATTTTTTCGCTCTGGTTTTGGGATTTTCTGGATGTGACGTCACAATTAGGGCATGTTTTGGCATTTTCGGCCGAGTTTAACTGGCCCTGGGCGCCAACCCATTGAGCCATCTTTTTGGATCAAGTTTTTTTTAAACTGGGTCAAAATCCACGTCTCTAGAGCCTTTGATTGACTTGCTAGCCTAGCATATCTGTAGCCGAAATTATGGCTCAAAAACCCAGTTTTTGACAAAATTCAAAAAGCTTCAGAAAAGGTATAATTTGCCCTCCTACGGCAAACTTTGGCCAGCGATAATTGGGCAGCAGATTGAGCTAGAGAGCTGTTCAAACCCTCTAATAACTAGTGACATCGTGTAGTTTAGAATAAAAAAAAAATTTTTAAGTTTTGGGTTTGGGGTTTTGGTCCATGGAATCATGATTGGAGTATGTTTTGCGGTTATTTTTTATGACATCATCATCTGATCTCACGCGCTGATATTTTGGCTTGTAGTTTTTTTTTTATTCTAGGCTAGAATACTAGCCTTTAGAGCCCTTGATCGAGTTTCTAGCGTTTCTGGTTCAAAAATTATGCCAAAAAAATTCCCAATATTTCAGGAATTCCTAAGGGATTTAGAGGATTTCCCTAATCAATATTCTGTCATTTTTGCCATACCTTTTCAACCAGAAACGCTAGAATGTCAATCAAACCCTTTAAAGACTCGTACTATAGCCTAGAATCCATTAAATCCAGTAAAGTTTCGCGCCACGAAATCGGCTCGATTTTTGAACCCCCACGGGATGTTGACGTCATCCAATGTTTTGACAGTCCTGTCAAAACATCCTGTGGTTATCTAAACATGGCCAAAAAGACCGAAACCTCACACTGAACACTTTTTTTAATTCTAAACTACAAGACTTTCCTCATTTAGAGCCGCTTTGAATAGCTCTCTAGGTCAATCTGCTGGTGAGTGATGGCCATTTAGAAAATGGGTATGACCCACCCCAGATTAGGGTGTAATCGTTGATGAAGCAAATGGTTCCTAGAGATAAATAGGCAAGCATATAATTAATCAGACGTTTTAGTCGTGCAAACAGAAACAATTGTTTCATTTTAAGTAATAAAATCAAGTATTCCTCAGCCGTCCTTATTTTTGGTTCTAGATTGACGGTAGCCCTTAGTAGGCTGGACTACGCCTGGCAGTGGTGCCACTCCCAGTGTTTTTTTCACTAGATCTGGTGTTTTTTCATTTCATCTAGTGTTCCGGTGTTTTTTTATGGCTATCTAGTGTTGTTATGAGTGGGCTGAATGTAATTAATTGCACAATTTTGCGCAATTGTAACTGTAATTGAGACCTTTTGATTGAGTGCAATTGTAATTTACTAAAACTCTACCTAATTAAATCGTAAATTACACAAGACACACAATGTAATATGTTTTGAGTTAAACCGCCGTGAAGTTACTTGGTTATCTGTTAAAAGTTTCAGTGACCAGCTGTACAAACAAAAAGAAGCGTTGCTGCTATCTCCCGTTTACTTTGTCTCTAGTTTACCATGGGTTGCACAATGTCTGTAGCTGGCACTGCAACACATTTTCTGGTCATTTTCACTGTGTGCAAGCGCGTAGCTGGGGGGGGGGCAATAGGGGCAATTGCCCCCGCCCCCAATTTCGAAAGTAGCACTAACAATTTTTATGTTAATCAAGCTTTTGATGTGTAAGCCAAAGAAATGCGTCAGTGCAAATCAATGAAACTGCATAAAAAAACTATTATGTTTCAACATTTAGTCGAACATGATCACAACAGTATGGTTTACCAATTGCCCATGATTAATCAAACATTGTGTATAGTCCAAATACTGGGAATTCATACCATGGCTGGCATTTACCTGAGGTTTGAGCTCCGTGTGGAAGTTGGTGATAATGAAATACAAATTTTTATACGCGCTTGTAATCACTAACCGGAAGTAAAACAAGGAGTAATGCTCTTTCCAGCTGCTTCTGCCGCACCAGCTTGCTNTATCCCACCTAATGGTGATGNAAACTTCATTTCAAGACCATCGCAAAAATTCCTATGATAACTCTGGCATGCTACAAATACTGTATATTCTGCCCTTGACTGCAGTATCAGCCGTAGCTTTAAATTAGGCCTGCACAACATGCGGTCCGCGGGAGCTTTCTCAATTGCACAAAATGTTGCAAAAGTACTTAGGATAATTCATTGTCGTTTCAGAATTTCTTCCGAACTACAACGAAATAGACTTTTGCGTCCCGCGGCAAATTTGCGTAGATCAATTTCGACCTTCGAGCTTTCTGAGTTGTGCAGGCCTGCTCTAAATGAACATCCTAGATTTTTCTTTTTGTACAGTTTTACAATTAGTGCGTGAATATGGTAGTGACATACATAGCCGTACGGGAAGGCATTTTACTGGGAGGGCGGAAAAAATTTGCCCTGAAAATAACAATTTGCCCTAAATATAAACAGTATGCCCCGAAACTAACTTTTTTAATTTAATCCGAATTGGGCCTGAAACCCCTTGTGAAGATGTTCTATATAGTTGAATTCGTTTGTAACGGCTTCGTATGTAACGTCCATTCGCCTATAACCTTGCATTTTGTTCGGTGCCGATGCTTTCTGCAATACATGCATTTCAATTCGCTTATAACCTCAACTCGGCAGTAACGTTCTTTATACTGTACAATACCCTGGATGTGCCGTTATCGGCAAACTCTGTACTTACCTTGACTGTTAACTCAAGAGGGTGAAGTTTCTTGCGTGTTGTGTTCTCCCAGACAAGAAACTTTACGGTAATTGCCTTTACTGGCTGAATATACTGTATTGAAATTTTTTTCACCTTACCCTGGAAAACAGAGTTTGCTGTGAAATTTTCCACTGTATTGAATATATT
>JGI24158J21664_10015126_pt1 | contig 10077 bp, 9 predicted proteins | sample Ectturendosymbi3_FD_21664 | JGI IMG/M metagenome (IMG submission 21664) | reverse complement strand
GACCTTGATTTCTGTGAAATGGTTGTTCGTGCGTCTGTGTCACTGCGTTCGAGAGCATTTTTGAGAGTGGACGTTTCATGAAACTCATTGGTAAGTTCCAGTGTCTCTGTGTATTTCTTTTAAAGAAATAAAAGCAATAAAAGATCATTTAAAAATCTATGCCTCTTTCTTGTCTGGAATGTTTTGAATATCCGAAATCATAGGGAGACCAAGCGAACTTAGTTTTCGTGAATGTCGTCGTTGTTACGTCTATGATCGAACTCACGTGTAATATACGGACGTAGCTAAATGCGGCTATCTAGGTTCTATATGGACTAGAAACCCGTTACATTAATGAATGAAAATCGCAATGAAAAAGTGAATAACAAAACTGGTCACAATTATTATTTGATGACGTTTCGATTAGTTATAATGTTCTTTGTGTCGCAGTCTACGTCAACATCCTTTTTGTTGTTGAGCATATCTTCATGAAAACGCATTTTGTGCATGCAGAAAAACTTACTAACAACTTTCTGCATACATAGACCTCTTGCAAGTTGGCAAACTCGCTCAATTTACAGAAGTTACTAACGCCAAATAGCATTCAATACTGTCGTGGATCAAAGACAAGGGAGCTTTTAACAAACTCAGACTTAACACTTGATTTGAATGGCTGTAAGGTACAAAATGATAAGTTCCACAAGTTAAACGAAATTTAAAAAAAAAAGTTTTTGCCCTTGAAATTGTAACAAACGCTTCAAGCAGATAGTCTCAAAATCAAGAACAACAGATATTGCGAATAAATGCTGATGACTGCACAACAAACTAATAAACATTTGGTTTTCAAATACGCAGGTGCTCATTAGCTTGTTTAAGCAGTTCCATAGATTTGTGATTGATTTCCAACAAATTTAGCTTGTAATCCTTTGTAAGTTTTTGAGGAAAATTACGCGTTTTTTCTTCGAAGTAATCAGCTGCTTCCTTTTTGGCTTCCTCTGCTTTGACAACAAGAGCTTTCTCTTCCAAGTATTCACCATTTGTAACCTGCGCAAACCAAAATTTGCAATTTGCTTCGTGGAAGTTTCTTTCGACTTTATTACGAAAGAACGGAATTTTTGGAAGCAGCATCTTAAAGAGCGATTAAATTCACAACCACAGGCTTAACTGTTATGGATAGAACCCGGCCGAAAGAAATCAGTGTCCTGCCGTACTTGAAACCTTGCATGCAGCAAATCACTTTTTGGGTCGGCAGTTGTTTTGAAATAAACTAGTCCAGCTTGTGTTTAATGAAAAATGTGGCAAGACGCTATTACATCAATAAGGTGTTGAAGGATAAAGCTGACTATAATTATTTAAACATTTTTTTGCCTGCTAAATCCACGGAAAAAAAACTTTTTGTTTTATGTGTAACTGCAAACCGACTTTTGAACAAGCTCTAGGCTCATTAGAGCTGTTTTGTGGATTAGTGAATTAGAAAAAAATTGCATTTTTCATTTAACTTACACTTTCAAGAGACGCAACAAATATCTTGGCAGCATCGGCCAGGACATCACGGATCTCAGGCTTCAGTCTTTCCTGTGCACAAGCAGATTCATGATATTATAAATATTTGGTATCTTAGGCCTCAAATATTGAAGCAGTTTTTTGACAAAATCAACTTAGATAGCGAAGCAGTGCTTTGATAAAACAAGAAAATCGCAGTTTATCCAAGTGACGGTCGTCACATATCGGTGGAGTTGAAACCACCCCCAATGCGAGCAACGTGCGAATCCGAAGCGCCGCGCCGCAAGGCGGACAAAAGTCTAGGAATAAAAACATCGCTGTCGCTGAAGACAGGGGAGCGTTCCTTTGGCTAAAGTAGTTGGCATTATTATTTGGACTAAAACTATCTTGAACGGTAACTCCTTTGTTCGAAGCCCCAGTCTTTCTAAGTAAAAACGTGGCTGCTATACATAAACGCTGGAGAAGCGGGGCAAGCCATCACATAATGGTGGTCCCGCGGTAGTTGACCCGAAGTAATTCATGAGTATACTGTGCGATACCCTAAGCAGTGCGCGATCAATTGGCGAACAACTTTCGCAATTCCAAAGGGCGCCTGGATTTCTAAATTCAAACACGTATAGCAGATTAACTGCGCACATGAATTACGCCGGAAAGTGATTCGATCCAGCGCAGCCCGAAAAGAGTAGACGGGTGAGCAAGTAATGCCAAACGCTTCACGAGACATGGCACGATTTTGAGATGGAAACTGATTTCGAAGACTCTGCTACAACCGAACATATAAAGGCATGTGTTCTATAAGTCTGTTTCCTTGCTGATGGCGCTTGAAACCAAAGTCAAATTTTCTTTAACAACTGCAATACTGTAAGAAAACCAGGCAAAGGTTTTAAGCCTTGACAGAATGCGGAAAAAGAGGTTGGATAACGTTTTATCAATACGAAGGTGTAATTTGATACAATCAGAATAGGTCGAATTTTCCCGTTGAGAGTGTGACATACTAGTAAATGACGAAAAAAGACCCGACATTATTTGCCAGATGAAGATGTAGGAAGACATCTTTCCTCTTTAAGAGGGTTAAGAGATGACGTTCCCCAGTGTTCCCAAGATGCACCAATGGATAAATATTAGCAAAATTTCTGATTAGATGGATTGGTTTGTACTACTCTGATTTCAAAATGGGTGACGATTCCATGGGACGCGAGGCACTCTACTCTTCTTGTTTAAGCCCTTTATTTGAATTTTTTCGTTTGTTTTGTTCATATCCTTTCACGATCTGCAATCCAACCCGATTTCTGACCTGAACTGCTATGACTCCCATGCCTCCGAGGTGCGCCTCCACTTCTGTAAACCCGTAATCGTCACCAATTCTGAAGTCATTCACACGATTTTCTGATGAAGATATTTTTCTACAATGACTTACGCGTTGTGCCATGTTAGTTTGTTTGTGAAGCGCGTATTGCTGATCCACAAGTTCAGAGAGGATGCTTCTGTACTCTTCAATAAATCTGTCTCCGCAGAGCTTGGGCTGATTATCGTACCACTTTAAAGCCTCCTGTTTATGCTGCTCATGCATTTCATCTAGTGATTCTGGTTCAGTGTAAACTTTTCTTGATATCTATGAATAAACAATCCATTACAAAATATTCCACAGTGATTTTAATACAATACATAGTAAAATTACCTGATACATTGACACATTGTATTTGATTTTTCCGTCTTTAATTATTGACAGCATTGATGCCTTTGCGGTTGCCTGCATTGAAGTATTAGTTTTTTTTTACAACGCAGTAGATAACAAAGCATGTATGCAAAAGCAGCGCCAGAATGAAAATGTCGCTGAAGAGAATATTTCGTTATACAGTAGACTCTGGTTAATACATCCACGTTGGGACCAGCCAATTTTGGATGTAATAAGTGGTGGTTATAATAACCGATTTTCCTAAAACTGCAATTAAACAACCTCAATGGGATAAAAATGATGCAATTGACGTTTTGTACTCTATTTATTCAGCACTAAACGAGCTGGGCAAAGTGGTTTGCTTAGGCGGAAACGTTTTTCTGAGATGGCCATCTACTTCTGCCTTCAGAGCATGTCCATCTTCTCAAATACTGTTCCATCAAGTCTCAAAACCAAGCGCCGAAGGCACTTCCTCATCTCCGCAGCTGATGGCCTATTCCAGGGGTCGGCAACCTTTTTTAACAAAAGAGCCATTCTGCTTCATCTTCCAGCAGATATGACCGGTGAAGAGCCACAAAACGTTGATGACGTTCTATTTTTCATGGGACTTCATAGCAGCATAGGCTAAATTGTAGTTAACTTATTTCTGATACTAATCAAATGCAAATATTAATCCCAAGTTTTGTCAAATCCAGAGAGCCTCTTTAGAGGAGTTAAAGAGCCGCAGGTTGCCGACCCCTAGCCTACTCGATCATACTGTCGCCTAAAGGCACTTGTGTCCATTATTTGTTCACAGTAAAAACAGTTTGCCTGCATGGGGAATCAGAAATGGACGGATTAAGCGGTGGCTGGATGTATTATCTGGAGTTTTTATAATGGGAAATGATTAAGAAGATTCCATTCCAAGCGATTTGGATGTAATAAGCGGTTGGTTGTATTAACCGAGGATGTATTAACCGGAGTCTACTGTATTTCTCTCCAGTTTTTGTCTCATGTTGCAAATATCCACTGTTACGTTTGTGTGCGGCTGGAGCTTGTTTGCCTCGTAGGCCCACTAGTGGCTGATAAACCTCCGGGGATTTCGAGGAGAAAAAGGTGCGGCCTTTCAGTTTGGGGAAAGACGAGGATATATGCGTCTGTTTTAAAGTAACGCCACTTTGTTTTGTAAGAGTTGGGCAGGTGATAATTTTTGGTAATCGTTTCATGTCACGTTTCGCTTCATGTTTCGCCGCATTTCGTGTGTCGTGGTGTTGTGGTTTCTCACCGTCTGCGTTAGTACGTGTGTTGATTTGAGACAGTGCTGTAAATAGGCTTGCTGTGTTAGTTCTACTGATTGAAAAGGCTTTGTTACTTCACTGCGTATTGGCAGTTCAGAGTTAGAAAGTCAGACAGGTCTGTTTGTCGTACTGACTTTCTCAGGGTAATGGTCTGCAATCTAAGTTCGTCTGCAATCTAAGTTGAGTGCAATCTACAGTAACTGGTCTGCAATCTAAGTTGAGTGCACGTGTAGAGCGTGAAATGATTAACTACGCCTTCCCAACACCAGTTCTTAGTCCAGACCTTTTGGATATATAGGTTTTTCCTACAGCTATGGTCATGGATGAACGCACATGCCATATCCCCACGAACAAGGGATTGAGATGGAGCAACCACCTGCAATTTTCGGTTTTGAAAATTAATTACCCGGTTTCTCTCACCCTGGTTGCGGGCCTGGCGCCTGCCAACAGGACACTCGTTCAGACCTCGACCTATTTAACTACACGACGACCACGGAGCAACAGTGNTCCTGGTGGGTAGGCTAATCTCTATTGTTACTTGTGACCTTGCCGAACGGGTTGAACCTGCTTCTTGACGGTCTCGTGCTCTGTAACGGTCCAATCTAGCGTGCATGTGTGGCGTTATTCAAGCCATATTCCTCGGATAAGCCGGTGCCCGGTCGCATACATTTTACATTCAAATTTCGCCATGCTCTTAAATTTTTCAAACGAGAATTGCTATCCTTTATTACTCTTAGAAATAATGTGATAATTTGCAAATAGTTTTTTAACAGTTAGCCTACGTAAAATGACAAGTACCTGCAGAATTGTTCCAACTTCAGGCATTTTGCCACTTTCGAACACATTGCAGTATGATAAGGAAAAATTTATCAGATCCTTCCCATTCACAACCTTTCCATTCACAACTTTAACAATCAGTTTTACAGGACAAAGCATTTCCTGACATAGTGCGTTCACCGACGCCAAAAAATCCTTGTCTACATCTACGTAAAATAGTAAAATCTCTTGGAGGAAAGTTTCACGATCGATGTTACCTGAATTCCATCACTTTGTTAGCCTTGCAGCACAAGCGTAGTTATGCAATCATTGTGCTAGATTACTTTGTCCTGCATCTAAAACGTACGCTATTTACATTACAGTAAGCAATAACTACCCGTTATAGACATAATAATGCACCTTTCAACAAAGGAGGATGGGTTTGAGCACCACGGAGAGCTATCGCTCGACCTGGTGGTGGCATGAGGAAGCATTTAACGTTGGTAAAAGACTCATAAATATTTTGTCGAACAGATTCAAGGTCCTTGTGCTGTCGTTGCACTTCGAGTATTTTTGATAAAACCAGGTTTCCACCTTCAAAACCAAAAGAAATGTCCGGATCGGACCAGTCGCGGACCAGAAATAGGAGATCCTTAATGTTGAACAACAATGGTTCATTGCATGCAGTCATCTCTGGCAGGCTTGTCACGAAGTATTTTGAGCCATATAAACATATACACGGTGAGCATGTATAGAAACGAAGAAAAAAGTTAATGATTTCACAGTGAAACCCAACACCGAGAAACATTTGCCAGGTTCAAATCTCAAATAATATGTCGTGGAGTGAAGAGCTGCATTCGATTTCGTTTCTGCCGAAAAACATTCAAAGTGGGAAGGTTCCGTTGTAAAATGACTAAAATATCCGTCAAATTTGAACTTTTACTTGAAATGGTTTATGTAGTCTTTCCTTTTGACTTTGTCGAGCTGCTTTCCCATACTCCGTGAACAGCTGCAACATGCAAGTAAATGTTTGCGGACACTTACACTGCACAATAAGCAAAAACTTTGGACAACGAAGTAAGGAATTTTTTAACGCAATGACGTCTCTCTAAGTTTTGATGGAAACGCAGCACTCAGAAGCTCACTAAACGTCGATAATGATCAAAAGAAGTGTGTGTATACGTACTGTTGCATATTTTGCCATACAACCACACACACATACAAACTCCATTCACAAATAAAACACACCTTATTTATCTATACGGAAACGCCTAAAACTTAACGAAGTGATCAGCATTTACTTTAAATCGTGTGCCTTGAGAACCAGCTATTTTCATCTTTCAGATACAACACACATAGTGACTGACAAATAATTAATTGAAGCAGATTAAACATATCATCGGGAAAAGTAACGAGTACAGAAGCAAGAATAGCAACCATACATGCCCCATACACGTCGTTATAAAAAAAGCTTGCTTGATTTTTTTAGGTTAAAGGTTGATTTGGAATACCTGCAGATGTTGAAGAGCATCTTCTTGAATTTGTTGCATTACATTATATATTTGTACTGAGCTGAAAAGCGTGCTCAAAGCAAAAACGATGGAGTACCCAGCAACGCTGCTTTCGTGATCAAAAGTTCCTTGTGTGTCCATCAGGAACACTGCAACCTTATTGAGCAAAATTGAGTTTGGTTGAAATGTAAACTTAAACCAATGAGTAAAGGAAGGAACTTGAACAATTTAGTTTGTGCAACTGAACTAAAAATTTATTCAAAAATCAATGATGCAGTTATTATAAAACACATCAAAGACTAAGAAAGCCACTCCGTTATTTTATTTATTATCTGAAATTTGTTGTGAAGAGAATACAATTTTCTATAAGAACCTTACTTCTAGTTTTATTGACTTAAGTCCGATATATGTATAAAATACAAATATTATGAGAGTTTTTATCGAAAACTTTAGCGTAAAATCTATCTCAGCATTACAGGTTGGTGTCTTTTCACTTGCAGATTCACACAAAGAAAAGCAAACTTTCAAACAAAATGTTTGCTTTACAATTGCATGAAAGGGTAAACAAAGCAGTTATTAAACAACGTCACACTATCTGCTTACTGAGGACGTTGGAAGAACAGTATTTCCATAGATACCAAGAATTCCAAATATTTTCGAAGTCTTTATGCTTCAACACCAAATAATATTTCATAAAGTTCTGTTCTGAACCAATCAAATTTCATTACACTGATACGTCAAAACGTTTTTTTCAACTTTCTTTTTCAACTTTCAGACAATAGAGAAGCACTTTGCACAGAAAAAGCATGATAAATCGTGGGGTAACAAACTTTTCAGGGCAAAACGGCTTCCGCTCCCCCTTTAAAAAGCCTTCCCTTTTGTTTTTCAGAAATGTGGCGTTGTTCCGTGATATTTTATGAGACAATACTTATGATCTTTGTTGAAGCAAAAGCTATACCAAAGACGTATCACTCCATTTACAGCCAAGCACAAGGAATGTTGGAATTTCGGCCACATCACCTGAACGTCTGGACCTGCTTCTTTTTAATTATAATTCTGCTAACCTCAATGGTCATTTGTTTCGCAATTAAATTGAATGAGAACGTGAGGCAACTACTTTGATTCTTATTCCGAGTTCCGACTTGAGTTACGTTTGCGAAGCAGGCGCAACGGCCGTTTGCTGTAGAGTTCTGTGCATTCCTCATGAGCCGTTTAAATATGTGACCAACAAGCCAATGTGGTCAGATAAGTCAAAGGGCCGTACAATTTAGTTGTGTTTTTGAACCTGGTGAGCTTTAATGCTACATTAAAAACGCTGTGAATCAAGGCTTTATGTTTGGTGGTCCGCAATCACAGTGCTTTGCAGGCTCATTCACTTGTATTAGCGAAAAAAACAATTAGGGCACAAATCAGTTGTTTTACCTGCAGCAAAGATGCGCATGTATGCAAAAATTAATAGTGTTAGAGGTAAATCATTTTTTCCGCCATGGTTTATTTTCTTTTTGAAAAGAAAGATAAAATTTTGAAAACCAGATACACAAAATATTTTACATCAAATTTTAAGCTGCATCATACGCATATTTTTTCTAAAGGTAGGTCGATAGTTCTTTGAGTGTGGATTTGTTTCTTGTTTACGCGCACAGTATGACATAAACAATTTTGTCTGGTTTGAAAGGCTTTTTTGTGGAGAACGTTTTTGAGATAAACGTGGTTCGTAAAGTAAAAAGTAGAAGCCCTCAACCAGACAATATGTTTTTTAAAACCAAAGTCGTGCTGCCATATTTGGAAGATGTTTCTGTTAACAGTTTTGTGAAAGAATGTTGAAAATACAGTTTTGTGAAAGAATGTTGAGCAGTATCTAATTAATGATTGCTTACTTTTCCTTCTACGGTGGCTCTAAGATAACGAAGAAAGAAGTTCAACATAAACGATTTTCCTTTCCGGAATGCTCCAGCTAGAGCGTAAACAGCAACTGGCAAATCAACAACGCTTTTTTGACCAAACACGCATTCGAGTTTGTCTCGATCAACAAAGTAAGAAGCGTTGTTGAAGTTTGGTCGAATATAATTTGAACAGCCCTTTCGTCGCAGTGGCATGTACCACCTGATCCAACATCTTTTCTGCACTTCTCTGCTTTTACTAGTTTACCTGCGAAAAATCAAGGTGAGCTGTAGTATTTTAAATATAGGAAAGATCAAACATCATTAAGAAAATTCCACTTTGAATCAAGTTTGTCTAACTTTGTGTATCTAACTTTGGTTTGTGTACTTTAGCAAGTACACTTTCCTCAAAATGTGCGATGATATTTGTTGATAAATACGTAACAGTGAGGAAAAACGAGCCATTTCTAGGGAAGATGTGAAAACTGTTAACATTTATGTTTGGAAATTAATACGGCNATGTATTCTGCTTGGCAATATATTTTCTGTTGAGGCGCTTACACAGTGGTGGATCCAGCCTGCAAGGTTATGGGGGGGGGCGATTTCAGTAATATTTAGTAGTCAAGACAAATGACGCTTCACTGCTGTAAGAGGGATAAAATATACTTCACAACACTGCTGTGGCAAAACATTGGACGAAAAAATGGCCTACTATCGCGAATGCTGTTTTCCGAATTATAAAATAATGGTGAATGAAGTTACTTTCGTAGGTTTTAGGGGGGAGATCGCCCCAATCGCTCCCCCCTGGATCCGCCCCTGCGCTCACACGTTTAATTAAAACTGGAAAGAACACAACTGCGCAGTTTTTAATTGCCACAGCATAGTTCATAATCATAATTTAAAAGCTTCTTATACAAACAATTTTACAAAATATTTCTAATCTTATCGGAGATTTAGTAAGAAAATATTGTGCACTTGCGTGAAAAGTTTGGCAAAGCAACATGACTCTGATTTATATCGCTTCATTTATTTTTACCAACAAGCGTGATCCAGGCAAGGTCGTTGTGATATCTATAACATGGCATTTTGAGAAAAATTCAGAAGCTGAATAGAAACAGGCAATCCAGGAAGTTTTGATGATTATGCAAAAGAGCATTTCTTTTGTTGTAGCTTTTGTTCAATTGCTCTTAAAACCTGCCCAGGTCAATTACGTAATGTTTGTGAAATTTTCGTGCGGTTACGTTATTTATTTACAGGTGATTGTGCATTAAAATTAAGAAAAGTTGTGATCTGATTTAAATGAAGAATGCTCCATTATCTGCTCAAAGCAAACCAGTAATGTTCATTTATGAATACACCTAAAAACTTAAAAGCGTGTGCACTCGGTATGCCAAAGGCCTTATATTGTGTGACGTATCTATTAGGCTTTTGAAAACATTTCCAGATGAAATTTAATTGAAAAAATCAAACTTATAAGAACGTTACGTGTCTTTTTT
>JGI24158J21664_10015124_pt1 | contig 10078 bp, 8 predicted proteins | sample Ectturendosymbi3_FD_21664 | JGI IMG/M metagenome (IMG submission 21664) | reverse complement strand
ATCGGGCAATTGCTGCCTTTGAAATTTAAAAAATCGTATTTGGTTGGAAGGTGCAACATCAACTTACAATAATTTTGCTCCCTTAGCAAATTTCATCTGCTTGTTGCGATCCTGTTAGAGCAGTGGTTCTTAATATTTTTTCTACCACCTCTCCCTTAGGTAATTGTCCTTTGTTTCAGGCCTCCCTGACTTAAATAATCTGTAAAAACAAGTGTATTTATTGGTAAATTCACTGATCAAACATTGCATGCTGTCGGGCGCGTAAGGGCTCGCACCCCCTGGAAGTTTAATGACCTGTGTTACATTCGAGGTTCACTACATAGCGATACGCAGATCATGTCATCAGTTACTGTATATTGTGCACAACGTGGTATTTGCAGTAATGCTAACAAGAGCATAGCTTTTCGTGAAGTTTAATCTACTGAAAACATTGCTAAACTGAAACAAAGGAAGCAGTGATAGGTATCGTCAGACTCACGAGGTTACAAGCACCGCCTGCCTAACCACCATCTCCACAAGTACGACTGAGCCAAATATCTCGAGTAACCAGAATACAGGGGCGGCAAGGCACATCATCAGTGGCACGCGCAGAATTGAATGACACAAGCGACATGAGGGATAAAACCAGCGAGACTCTTCGTGCGGTAACACCTTGCAATGTCTCACAATGCTACATTCCTCCTACGCAATATTAAGCAATCAGTTGCGGTTAGCGGTAATATGCAAGTCGATCAGGAGAACGACTTACTCGGGATGAATGCCGAAATTTACAAAAAGTTTACAAGGCGAATTTTCTCCATTCGATGATGCTACTTTGTCGTCCGCGGACACAGAAACTTCTCGGTCATCTAGTTCACTGCTGCTAGCAGGCGATAACGGTTCAAGAGGTCAATTTCGTGACGCATCACAATCAACGGCATCTCCAACAAGACAAGGATCGTCGCCATAAAAAATTACTTGTTCATCATTTTCGAATGAAACATCGCCAGGAGCAGAAGCGATGACACGCACCGAAACAGTCACTTCTCTACCATTCTGCAGGCGAACGTGAGCATAGCTAGGTGTGGCATGAACGATTTCTGCCTCATCAGCTAGTGGCTCGATCTTACTGGAATCTGGAACGAGTATGCCTTTTGACACGAACTTTCGTTCCATCGTTTAACCGAGACGTAACAAAAGTACCTAGAGCGGAGCGACGTTGAAATTTGAGAAACGTTCGTAGAAGTACACAACAACGATCGTATTGGGTGCAACAGTTCTGGCGAAACACTTCCCACGGTGAAACTGGAAGGTTGCGCGTATTCAAAGTAAGTTTAACGGCTGACCAGATCACATCATTATACTTATCACTCTGCCTATTACCTCGAGGATTGTAACTTGAGCATCTACTAGTAGCTACGCCCAGATTATTCATGTACTAAACGAAATTGCGAAGGCATGAACGACGAATCTCTGTCAGAGTGAACACAACCGCACAATCCAAATAAAGTAAATGCTTGCGACAAGCACGCAATGACAGGTTGAGTTTCCATATTACTGCAGGGAAAAGCGAAAGGAAATCGCGAATATTCATCTGTGAATGTCACAAGGTATTTGTTTTTACTAATAGATGACAAAGGCCCTTTAAAGTCTGTGCTTAATCATTTCATAGGTTGAGTTGCCTTTATTAGGTGTGTGTCAACGGGCTTTTTCGCAACACTTAAAATATTCTAGATTGCAGTCGCGCTTCTCTTGCGTCTTTCCACCAACAGCGATATTAACCAGAAAGGCAAATGTGCCGTAACAACCGTGCTTCTTAGTCAGTTCGTCCGTAACGCTGTGAAAGCAACGCACAGCGTTTGTTAATCCGAAAGGTATTCTCTTCCACTGCCACAAACCACCGTCCGCTTGAAACACGCTGTATACAAGTCGCTGTATACAAGTCGCTTGTACGCTGTATACAAGTCTTCAGCAGGCGATTCGAGTTGGTGATACGCACGTTTCAGATCCCAGGTCGAGTATACATTGTACTGCGCAAAATTATGTGCAACATCTTGCATGTGTGGCAGGGGGTACGCGTCAAGTTGCGTGGAACGGTTCATCGTTTGGCTGTAGTCGATAACCATTCGCTTTCGATGATTTTCCTGAGTAACGACCAAGGGTTGAGCACGCCATGGCGAATTACTGGGCTCAGTTAAACCTTCACTAAGAAGACGCTTCACTTCACTGGAAATGAAAATTTTGTCTGGCTTTGAGTATTTTCGTTCTGGAGTAGCGGTAAGGGGACAGCCTTCAGTTACGTTAGTGAAAAGTCTCACAAGAGTATCTGCAACGGGATGCAAGGTTGCTCCAGGATGCAAGGTTGCTCCAGGATGCAAGGTCCAGGATGCAAGGTCCAGGATGCAAGGTCCAGGATGCAAGGTCCAGGATGCAAGGTCCAGAATGCATGGTTGGCCGCAGTTCTCCAAAATGAATATCGACATTTTGGTGTAGATGCATGAAGTCTTGGCCGAGATTTACGTCAGTAAGAAGATCTTTGAAAATTGTCGTGCGAATATTATCATATACTGTCCCGCTGCATTTCACGGATATTGTCGTCATGACCAAACGTTCAGACGTGAGTCCCTCAACAGCCAGACCAACTATGTGAGCGCTTTTATTTAACTTCAGATCAATAATCTTCACGAAACGTTCACTTATATGACGTAAAAGTCGATTCCGTGTCAACCAGGGCGTTAGCCTTACCTTGGTTAATTTGCACAGGAATGCTTCTAAGAAGCGCTGCCATTGTTCTCTGGATAAATTTCCATAAGAAAGGTGAAGCACAGCTACTTTATACTTGACAGGTCGAGACCGGGAAACTTTGGAAATCGCCCCTTTTTCACATTTGAAGCACATTTTGTCCATAGCAGGGCATCTAGAAAGTTCAAGCCGCTTTTTTTCACAATAAGCTGCCCTCCATACCACCCAGGTGGGGGTACCACACTGCCACAGGGGCCAAAAATTCAGTCGAGACCGCAAAACAAAGCTTCCATCACTAGATTGAAATATGAAACACTAGAAATCAGTGAAGCGTTTGTCAATCGGTATTCTGCTCTGTTATGCGTTTTGTACACAGAGCAGTACTTGCCGCTTTCGCCTACATTGGAATAACATCGCCTGGTAAATTTTGATACGTTTGTGAGGTAATAAATGTATTTGCGCATTGAGCATAAAGCATCAGCTTTCATTGCTCGTAGTGTTGAACGTGAAGTCAGTCTATATGCCTTAGTTGTATACGTCCAGAAGTAAGACTTCCACTTGAACGTATTTTGTGCAGTAATTGTTGTGCAAAATGTATTATGGCTAGCCCAGATAGTTTTCTCGTATTCTGTACTGCATAAAAGCAAGATACTTTTACGACCAAAGTTACTTATTTGCACAGCCTGTTGTTTAGACATCAAGATAGAGTTAATAGCGTAGATAGAAGAGTTTATTTAACAATCAATGCTACGCTTGTCGCAAAGGAGTGGTGTGGGTGGTGGATTATGGATGTTATTGTTAACCATGTTGTATCCACGTAGACCTTAATCCAGGGGCTGGCAACCTGCGACCCGTTATCAAAATTATCCGGCCTGCAGCCCCTTTACAAATTGTAGCAACTGTAAGGCCTGCCTAGTGGTATTGTACTGCATTTTATGAATTTGCCCTCCTTGCAATTTTTGGTATTGCATATTTATGAGGAATTACTAAAATTCAAAATTCGGAAGTTCAAAATATGTTGATGCTGGCAATGACCTTCCATGGTTAAATGCAGATCCTGTTCAACAGTGAACAGCAATGCATCTTAAACTTAATTTTTACTGGATAGCTGTTTTCTTCAGATTTCGTTGCAAATACGACAGGTTAAAAGTTTTTGGTAAGGTAGCCTTCAACAAGGAACCTGTCAACAGTAGTACTCTGATTAAAAAAAAATGTCTGTAAGAACCTCAGTAAACTGCTGCAAACCTCCTGTGCAAACACAGACCAGTTTACAACACGTAACAACAAAGCTATGGAAAGCATAAATGGAAGGGAAAACCTTTCCATAAAATAACCCAATCTGAATTTGCCACTAAGAAATCGTTTCATTTGGTGAAGCATTTGTTTTTCCCACATTGAAATTAGCTTATTTGTCGGCTTATTGTTTTCGTTTTTAATTGACAGTGTTCTATTCTTTAACAACTTTTTGTGGCATTTGGCAAAACGCACGTTTTTTGTTTTTCAAGACTGCAATTACAACAACAACTGTTGCACCTCCTCCACCGGTTGTAGTACAGACAGTCACCACAAGCAGCAGAACTGATGGTTGTCGTGAAGCTATTCCTGCATTGCCGATGGCTCTTGCAATTTTAATATGCATTCTCAACTTTCTTTTCCCTGGATTAGGTGAGTGAAGACATGTTATAAAATGAACGATCTACACTGTCAAGCATTAATTTTTTGTCACTGAATCTATGCACCAAAATATTGACAATCCAATTCGAGGTTTTCCTAAAACTCTGGATATAAGTTTAGTGGAGACGTTCTTTGGAAAACGAAATCCTTTTTGAAATGTTATTTTATAACCTTTTGGTGTGCCGTGGTAAAAACATAAAGCATCCTGGATTTACTTAGATACCCAATTGATAACGTTACCAACAAAAAAAATTGTTTTGCGTTATTATTCGTGCAACATGTAGCACATTTCTAAGATGTTAAAGTTTTTTGTAAAATAGGTATCAAACTTGAAAGTAAAACTATCTCCCACAATATCAAAAACATCATTTCATTGCTGTTTGTATCCAGGCACAATTATAGGCGGTTTTTGTGTCTTGTGCTGCGGTAATGTTGGACAATCTGGAGGGGGAAGATTTGCAACTTTCTGTATCAATTTCTGGGTAGGATGGTTGCAGATGGCTCTGACTCCAATCTTTTTAATTGGTTGGGTATGGAGCATTATTTGGGGATATGCGTTTATCGCAAGCTCAGGTAAGTTTTGACGAAGTTTCCGTAAAAGCAGTAATTTCTAACCTTTTTTTCAGAATTAAAACAAACTGTGAGTTTTGTCACTCTGAGGTAACAAGAAATTGGTTACGTTTCCATAACAGATGATAAAGTATGATTAGGGAAATTTTCATCCTATAAACAGCATTATATAAGCGCAAAACTTCTAGGACGGTGTTGATACACTTCAAGAAAAAATAGGTGCACGTTATCCGTGCATGCGTGAAAATTAGCATGGAAATTGGAAACTGATTTAAGTTATTTATCAGCCATGCTTTATCAAAACAATACGTTCATGGCTTTATGACAAGCTATGGACATCGTTCTTAAAAACTGATTATCTCACCTGCATTTACCCCAAAAGAAACGCACTAACGCGATAGCAAATTTTTTTACGTCTTGAGGTTTGAACATACTTGACAAATATTCACCTGGAGGTGATTGTTTTGCAGCTGGAGATGGAGGCGAAGCGACGACCACAGTAACCACTGTGGCGCAACCAGGATATGTTCAGACTGCTATACCACAAACGACAACTGTCATTACTCAATAAGTTCGGATGCACAATACCATCACTGTGACTGTTCGTCTGGAATGGATGGCAAAACATTTTTATTTTTCCCACGTTTCCCGGTTAATGTCAATTAATGCTTTCATTCAAAACGTGGCATCCATGTGTAGGGTTATCGGTTTTCCTTTGCAAAAGTTTTTTTGAAATACAACAGTTATATGCTTTTGCATAATGTGTGTTCTTCATGTTACCATTTACGAAATCTTTCCTTGTCTACACCTTAAACCAGAATTTCTGTAGGAACAGCCTTGTAGCTGAATTTGATTTGTGTAGCCTCACTGAGTGTTTGCAGGAGGTAGTATTTTAGCAAAGTCACTTCATCCTTAAAGAATAAGCTTTTCTACTTCAGTGAGCGCCTATATATCCTATTTTCCTCAAATNTTCCCGGCAATATTGACCACACCCACGCACAACGTTTTTTAGCTCTCGCTTTGGCCATTTGGTGCCCAACGTAGGGCCTGCGGACAAAATGCAGGCACATTTCACATGACGCGCAGCATGATCTCATGTGGCTTACAATGAAAGCTATTTAGACAATTGGTGAATATGAATATACAAGAAAAAAATTCGTAACACTGCAGAACATGTTTTCACTTTTCAGCAAATTTTCCAGAAATCTTGGGAGTTTGCCAAAGACGTCTACACATTTTTCGTCAACCTCGAGAAAGCATACAACCAGGTTCCTCGACAAATGCTGTGGGGAGTGTTCTAGCATTTCTGGTTCAAACGTTTGGGCAAAATAGGCAGAAATTAATTTGAAAAATCCCCTGAAATTACTCAACATATTTCATAATTAATTGGGGTCTTCTGGCCATAACCTGGGCACCAGAAACGCCAGCAATTCCATCTAGGGCTCTAAAAGCTTCATATTCTAGCCTAACATTCAACCAAAATTTGAGCCACAGTTTCGGCTCATTGTCTGGACGACGACGTCATAAAAGAAAACCAAAAACCGCAAAACCTACCCTCACCCTGATGACACCCACCGAAAACTCCCAAGCCGAATCTCAACAGTTTTTTTTTCAGTGTAAACTACAAGGCTTCACGAGTCTTTCGAAGGTTCGAATAACTCTCTGTCATGTTCTTGCAGCAAATTATCACTATCCGCGCATGCCGCCAGTGGGAGACTCATTTTTTTCTGCAATTTTCTGATTTTGCGGTAAAATGGACCATCATTTTTGTTCCAGACATGCTACAAGGTCAATCAAGGGGTCTGTAGACGCGGTGATCACATAGTTTCCAAAACAGTTTTGAGCCAAAAAAATTGCTTATTGCATTGGCGCCCAGGGCCAGTCACAGGTGGTTAAAAATTAAAAAACACCCCCACTTTGTGAGGTCCCGCCAAGAGAACACCAAACCTAAATCAAAAAAATATTTAATTGAAACTAGAAGAATTACCGCATCCGTAGAGGGTTTGAACAGCTCTCTAGCTATAGCGGCTGGCAAGTTATGGCCATAAAAGTGCCGGCCTCTATAGTGGCCGGCGCGGGCAAACCCTTTACATCACGCGCAAGCCACTATATTGGCCCGACTATTTTAGCCATAACTCGCCAGTTGCTACAGCTGGTGAGATGTTCAAACCCTCTACGGATTCAGCAAGACTTCTTGTTCAGAGTCAAAAAAAATTTCAGTTTTGGATTTGTGGTTCTCTTGGGGGGACGTTGCAAATGGTGGTGTTTCCACGTTTTTATGGTCTACTTTACACGGCCTTGGACGCCCATCGAATGGCCCAACATTTTGGCTCAAGTATGTTTTAAAATCTAGGCTATCCTACGAGTTTCTAGAGCCCTTGATTGGCTTTCTAGCATATCTTGATCAAACATTCTGCCACAAAAAACAAAAAGCGGTCAAAATTGCTACCCCTGAAAAGGGAAACCAGGGTGGAATAACACCCCTTTCGTGCATGGCCATTACTCGCGCCAGAATAGGCTAGAGAGCTGTTCAAACCCTCTAAAGACTCGTGAAGGCTAACAGTTTGGACTGGGCAAAACATTTTCAGCTTTAGATCTCGGGTTTTCTGTTGATGTTTACACAATGAGAGGATGTTTTGTGCATATTTGTTTACATTTGGATAATGACGTCATCTCCTGGGAGTCGAACAATTCATGAAATTTTGTGACTCGAAGTTTTGTTGGATTCTAGGCTACAATACGAGTCTGTAGATGGTTGGATGGACCTTCTACCATTTCTGGTTCAAACGTAATGGAAAAATAAGCAGACATTAATTACGGAAATCCCCTGAACTCACTCAGGCATGTCCTCAATGATTTTGTGTCTTCTGGCCATAACGTGGGCACCAAAAACGCTAGGAAGTCGATCTAGACCTCTACAGCTTCATATTCTAGCCTAGAATACAACCAAATTTTGAACCACAAGTTTGGTCCATTGTCCTAGTGATGAAGACATAATAGACCAACCAAAAACAAGCCAAACCTACCCTTTTTCTAACGACATCCACCGAAAACCCCGAACCCAAATCTCAAAAGTTGTTATTTCAGTGCAAACTACAAAATTCATGAGTCTTTCGAGGGTTCGAATAGCTCGCTAGTATGTTCTAGCGGCGAGTTATCGAAAATGAAAATGGCAACAATGGAAGGCTCAATGGATTTTCTTATTTTGTGGTAAAATGGGGTTTTTATGCCATAACTTTGGTTACAGACATGCTGGAAGACCAGTCAAGGGCTCTATAGACGTGGTAGATCATGTAGTTTCAAAACAAAATTTCAGCTAAAATTGTGGCTCATTTGATTGGCGTCCAGGGCCATTCAAATTGGTCGAAAATTAAAAACACTCCCATTTTGGGAGCTCCTCCCAAGAGAACCCCTAATCCAAATCAAAAAATTGTTTTTTAATCGAAACTAGACGACTTGCCGCATCCGAAGAGGGTTTGAACAGCTCTCTAGCGGCTGGCGAGGTATAACCAAAGACGGTTCCAATCGTGGCAAACCCGGGAGGTAAAAGGCTATAGTGGCCGGCGCGGGCGTTAAAGGAAGCCTTGGCCAAACGATGTCACTATTCATACGAGAGCTCTTCTCGATCCCTGAAGGCTCTTTTGTGGTAGCTGAAGCATGGTCAAGTGGGCCGCGGCCCACTGGTGGTCTGCGAAGCTCGTTCAGAAAAGCCGCAAATCATATCAAAATCTTTCAAAAGTCCAGTAGTTAACTCACCCATTTCTTGAAAATTATCCGATTTTCTGTTGGGGAAGTGTGGAACTTTCGTGATAACTAATGAGCAAGCTTAAGTTTTTAACGAACAGAAAATTGCATGTGTTGTATATATTTTGCTTCTTTTTCGTACATCATATTTTATCGTTGTTGTTTCACCACAATGTCGTACACTGGGCAACGCAACATTTTTCTGTAAAAGTGGGTTGCAAGCTGAAAATGGTTGAGAAGCACTGGTCTAAAGGTGATCATGTACCTGAACCATTAACTGAAAAAATGACTTCTTATTAGCGAGAAACAGCTTGATGTTTCTTTATTTCTGAAGAGCGTAGTTCTCTGTTAGCAAACCCTAAATTAACATTTATTCGTAGTTTTACTTTTGCTGCTATATGCCATTATATGTAATTAGAGCTACATAATTTATCTGAAGACTGTATTTCATGATGTGTTTAATCCTTGTTATGAAAATCACGGCCAATGAAACCCATACAAACGACATACTGCAAAGGTTTCGATAACTCCTGTTATCATCATCAGTGCATTGCAAATTAAACTGCAGTGATCATGCTGCAATTTCTTATTGGTCACTCAGAAGGGGAGAAGATAAGAGCTGTGAAAATAAAAAACGCGAAGGGCTGTATCAGTAGCGACGTAATGGCGCGAAGCATACGTAGTCACATGACTCAGCTGGATACGCGCTGATGGTGATGGCGCATAACGTTATGAGTGAGGCATGAAGCTCTGTTACAAGTTCAAAACGCATAGAGGCATCGACGGGATGTTTGCATTCAGCTCTGGTTTGTTATCTTGAATCAATAGGGTTTGCAGAATCTGCAGCGGCCGCCAATCGTTGTCAGTGCCAATGACCTCAGGGTTGTGAAAGTCCACCCGGTGATCTGGGTTGGCTTGCATGTGTCTGCAGACTGAAGAGCTTAGTGACGTTCGATGTTCTTCTATACGATTTATTAAATTGCGTTGCGTTTGACCGATGTAGGAGGCACCGCATGAGCAGGTAAGCTTGTAAACAACGTGAAAACGGTTGAGCAAAGCTTGCCGGTCCTTAATCGACAACCAGCTTTGAAGCTTTCGAGTACTTCCAAAACAACGCAGCTTCACATTCACTACAGCCTTGGGTCTTATAAATCTGCTGATTTCCTGTTGTATGTTATTAGATACAGAACCCAACTACGGTAGTTGTAATGAAATGTATTTGGGTGAAGGAGAGGGTTCACCCGGTGCACCACGCTGTTGCGCAACACCGTGTTTTCTGTTTAAGAATTGCTGAATGCAACGGTCCAAAAAATTGTTGGGGTACCCGTTGCGAGATAACATTCGCTTAATATTCATAAATTCCCTGTGT
>JGI24158J21664_10015123_pt1 | contig 10078 bp, 7 predicted proteins | sample Ectturendosymbi3_FD_21664 | JGI IMG/M metagenome (IMG submission 21664) | reverse complement strand
CGGATTTCACCGTTTGCCACGACTGAAGTAAATCCAAGTTTTAAGTAGTTGTCATTATACGCAAACGCCTGCTTTCGTTTAGCAATTATGAACTAATACGGAAAAAACAAACTGCAGTTTGGATAAAAACTTTCAGCGTAAGCTCATGAACACAATACGTCAAAAGTATAAATGGCATGTGAGACAGCAAAGTTATTATTGTCTGAGGGCATTAAAGAAACTTGCATGTCCCCGGTGCTTGCGGACTCAGCCAGAGCCTTCCGTGGACTCATTTGAGTCCGCGGACTCGGGGTTGAGAAACACTGCTATAGTTCATAATTGTGTATCCTTTTCATGTAGGAGGTGTTTCTTAAGTTTCCATAGACTTAACAGTTTTTTTTGAGGCGTTTAGGGACCCGATTTGGGTCCCTAGAATCAGAGAAAATTATCGTCGGGTCCCCAAAATCAGAGAAATTCGGGTCCCTAGAATCAGATAAATCGGGTCCCTACAGATCAATACCGGGTACCTAACAAAAACACTTTTCCTAAAAAAAAAACTGGACTTAATGTCGTCTGGTATTGAAGACCACACGTTTGGGCCAACAAATGTAAGGGAACATTTTCCTGAGGAAGAGTTAACTCTAGGGAGAAACACGTTGTTAGAGGTTGATAGTCTTGTAGAATGGGAATGAATTGAGCTGATTGGAATAAAATAATCATCAAAATGGTTTGGAAGCAGTTTGTTGTAATAAGAGTGCATGAATTTACCTACTGATAAAGTATGTAGTGCGGGAATGCATAAGATGTTTAAGTGCTGGAAAGATTCTTCTAGAGATGCTATTTTAGTTGATGTTATTAGCTTTATAGCTTTATTTTGGAGCTTAATGAGAGGCTGAATGGTTGCGTTTGAAGCACGTCCCCAATTGCGGATTGAGTAATTGAGGTAGGGGTGGATTTAATGAGTTATAGACAATTTTCAATACAGATTGTGTTGTATAATGTTTAAGTTTGGATAGAACTCCACAAGCTCTTGATAGTTGAGTTTTTACCTTTTGTATATGAGGTTTCCAGATTAATTTATTATGAAGAAGAACACCTAGGTATTTCAGGTTATCTTTGGGGGAAATGCTATGGTTATTTGTAATGACTTTAAAGGAAGCAGGATTGTGTTTTTGAGAATTTAATAGCATAAAATTAGTCCTATTATAGTTAAGAGAAAGTTTGTTGGCTCTTAGTCAGTGGTCAATTTTACACAGTTCAAGATTAACGTTTGTATGAAGTGCATTAAAATAGAGTTTGACATATGCAGGTTAACATCATCAGCAAATAAAGTAGTATGAAAAGAGGAAGCTTTTGTGATATCATTAATGTAAATAAGGAAAAGCAAAGGCGAAATAACACTACCCTGGGGGACTCCGCAAGATATCTTTTGCAAGAAGATTTAAATGTCCGTATTTTAGTGCACTGCATTCTATTATGCAGAAAATTTGAGAATAGTTTATGGGAAGCACCTCTTATACTATAGTGATAAAGTTTATCAAGTAAAATTTCATGGTCACAGCAGTCAAATGCTTTTGATAGGTCTAGAAATAAGGAACATGTAATTAATTTATTATCTGAGTTTTTGAGCAGTTCATCATAAATAGTTGTTATGGCTAGTTCTGTTTAGGTCTGTTCCAATTAATGTGGTGCGATGACCACCTCTTGGAAAATTTCTTCTTGGTTTGTCCGACGGACTGTTCATAGCATGCACACAAGTCGCTTCATAAATACCATAGTTTGCGCATGTCAAGTTTTGGTTCAGCGGGAAGGTCTTAGTTTTGCTCATTATTAGTGAAACACATGGTACCATTGATTTGTTGTGTTTCCCATAGCAAACTCAAAGTGCATAGTGGCGGCAAGGTCCTGACTCACCCATAACACGCTCTCTCGTCTTGCTTAAAACAAGGTTCTTGTAGTTTGCTAGTATTTGCCCAATTGTAGTAGGTCTTTTGTAAGTCATCATTACCTTCGGATTTAACTTTTTTTTTCTGTTAAAGTTAGATAACAGGTGAAGGAAAGATGTAGTTCAAATTTGTGGGTAATCTTTTTTGTCGCAGTTTGGGGGCTGTAGTCTTTTATCCCAATTCGATGCCATTGTTATCATGTCATTAGTCATGCCCAAAGGGAAGTTTGAGCAAATCGCTTTTTCTTTGAGTCGATCATTGCTCCTCCAAATAAGATTGATTTGAATGTTGACTTTGGTGGTGTGATTTCCCGTCAATGAACTGCCTTCCCTTTGCTGTGGCTTTTATGAAATCTTTAGTAACAAATCCAAAATCATCGTCAGTAGTTATGCAATGATTAACATCTAGGAATTCAACTACACCCTTTTTATCGGCTGTGCAAGCTTGGCGAAGCGTTAGTTCCAAACTACTGTTGGTACAGGCTGAAGTTAGTGCTTGTCGAATGCTTTCGTTTGACGATTCTGATCAAGACATCCAAATTATGTCATCGATAAATTTACTAAAAAGTTCTGCCTCACGTAGCACACCAGCAGTTGGCTGTAGGATGTAATGTACAGCAAAGATAACGGAAGCATGGACATGGTGCGCAGAGCATTAAGTTCGCTGAACAAGTGTCAACAATTTTTGTAACAATTTTCTATTTGTGACAGCAGTCCATGTTTCAAATTAGACGTCAGAAAACTAATACCGCCCTCAGTTTCAGCTGAGAGGAGCCTTTCAAAGCGCAGCTTACTCGTGACGCTAACGAAGATCGGGGAAAATTTATGTCTTGCCTTACATTTACAGTAATGAAGCCACATTGAATGCTTCTTTTGTAGGGAAACAGCAGTGGATACAATGTGCTAGACTGCTTGACTGGCTATGAAAAAACACGTCAGCCCAGGTTACCTGGTGATTGGTTGAACGAAGTGCATGACATCATGACAGGTCACGGGACTCGCTCATATAATGAAAATCATTGCGTCACATTTTGATGCACAACGGTTTTGTTTCAAGCATTTTTCAACTGGCATAAAATTTTTAATCGCAGTGGTTTTTCAAATTGACGTTTGCTGGTTTTGAAAGATATTAACGTAACGATACAATTTTTTTCCTTATGACTGATTGAAAAAGAAATACTTGTAAGCCAAACGCGTACGAAGGAAACGGCATAAAACCCCGGTACTTTCCCTGTGGGGATTGAAGCAAATTTTGTTTTGGTTACATCGTACTTGAAAGCAGCAAATCTTGGAAGGCGGCACTTGCATATAACGGATCTACATTGGGTTATTTCAAATTGATTCAGAAGATCTTGTTTTACCCATACAATGAGCGAAGATCTTGTGAATACAAGAAAATCATGTTTAGAATGTATTACTCTAACAAAGAACAGGTTGCCCAGGATTAGAGCAGAAATACGGTTAAGTGCTAGATGTGCCAAAAGACTATCTAGTAATCCTCAAAAGAAATGGCCATATGGACAGATCTCACAAAAACCTGTTCAGAACTACAGTATGTGAAGAAACAGAGCAAAACATTATCGAGTGTCGATTAGAGATGCGTGAGAGAGCCGGAACGAAAAACGACAGGCTAACCAGTGACTACTTATAGTTTGATTGATTACTGCAGCTGCGTAATCGTCCATATATAAATAGTCGCTCATAAACCAGACTGGAAAAACGGCGATCCGTGCTTGTGGTATCTTACGGAATTTTTCTTAGAAAGAACCGTCAACTCCTGGAAATTTCAACTTATTTCATGTTTTCGTTTAGGACATTTTTCTATTATATCAATTTAAAAATACAGGTCACATTCGAGGATATTACGCTGAACACCTCCAGTATCGTTCACGGACGGACCCACATCACGATTTTAGGATATCATTAACCTTTTCGGCCAGTTTTAATTTTCAAAATAGATTTAGAAATAGGTAGGTATAAAGTTGATCCAATGCGCGTCGACACAAACAAGGTTAACTTTTGCTACGCATTAATACTGCAATCCTTTGCTTTCTTTTTATGATTTTTTCATAAAAAATAATCAAGTTTAATGAGAGAAAATTCATTTTGCACAAACGGATATTAAAACAAAAATGTAAATATTCACGTAATGTGTTATTCGGTGTGACGTCAAAGCCTCGAAACGAGAGGATTTGCTAATAAAGGGATAAACTTTAAAAACACTTCCAATTTCCTGAACTTCTGAGAAGTATTTTTGTGAAAATGCAATCATCGATAACATCACATTTTTCAAAAATTCCATGATAATGCTGATATCACTAAATATTCTAATTAGGGTTACGATTTCTGAGTAGGTAAAATTCTGGACGCATTCTCGATAGTCACAATAACCACCTCCCACACCACTCGGCTAACTTGTACCTCCTTTCTTGCTTACGAACGTCATAGGTAGTGTAATATAACAACTGCACTTATACAATATAGCAGTGTTTTTCAACCCGGGTTCCGCGGAACCTCAGATTTCTGCGAGTCTAAGTTCCGCCGAAATAGATCGAAATTGCCTGGGACGAAATTTGCAACCACAATTCTATGCGGTTGTAGCAATACCACTGTTTCACAGGTTCATTATAGAAACTGGGATAGACACTTGGATCATTGCATAGGGTTCCATGAGCAACGCAGACATTTGCGGAAGGTTCCGCTGCAGCAAAAAAGGTGAAAAACACTGCAATATAGCAACATGCGGTTATGTAGAAGAATGACATAGACAGCCTATATGACGCCATAGTAAAAAGGTATTCCAAAGCTATTATGCTACAAGTACACAACAAAGGTGGAAGGTAACCTGGTAGCACAAACACCATCAGTGCGACGAGATTTCTACGAATTTTTGCGCAGAGTGCGATTCTTGTTTTCTACAGCATTTTAGGCCGTTTTTGACTGTCCACTTTGAAAGCATTTTCTAGCCTGATTATTATTCGGGGCTTATGTCAGTTTTAATGCTTTTTTCGGGACGTACATTTTAGCACAGAAATTTGGGATATGTCTAAAAAATCAGTACGTATAATATCGTTATTCCAATACTATTAACATCGCTAATATCGTTAGCATCATTGATGTCTCCAAAATCGGTCTCGTTGAAATCACTGATAGAACTGGCTGAACGTCTCCTTTTTGTTCGCGGCCAACGTAAGTCCACATTTTTTCGATTTAGTGAACGTCGTGTTTTTCAAAATGTACAGTACTATCTATATTTTCAAAACGAACTTGCTTACTTTTATATTTGTGAAGCAGCTTTTATAATGCACTGACTATTTCCAGTAAACGAAATGGATTTTCACTGAATATCACGCTCTTGCTGAAAAAGTATGTACAGTGACGTTTTTTTCCTTGGAACAGAAACACATGACTAAAGAGATTATATCATTCAGCTCGTTAGCAAACAATTCCTGTTTATTTTTTTCTGCATTTGCCGCAGACTCGTGGTCCACATCACAGGGGTAATTGAATAACACATCAAGAGCACAAAAATGGTAAGTCTTTGCGCATTACAGAGTAAGTGCTAGTTTAGTACACAATCAACACCGAGAGGAGCAAAGCACTTTAAAACAGCGCCCAACTATAACTTCATTCACTCATCGTAGGAATCCGGCAGTGGGAGAGAAATGAAGACATTCTTACATCAGATTTTAAGGAAAGGGCTAACAGAAAAAATAAATATAGGTGCTCAGTGGTGCACAAAGGCATGTAAATTGTTTTGATCAAGGTTTCAAATCTGTTGCAAGATATTTAGCATGAGATTGTCAATCAATTGTTGTCACTGAATTTAAAGCAAGATTTGGTGGTTAGTGTTTTACTAGTATATATTTACTTATCACATGTTTGGCTTGCACACATCTTCTATATGTTTTAAAATGAACGGCGTTTCAGATATCTGAAACAAATGAAAACGTGATTTTATATAATCAAGAACAAGAAAAATTCAGAACAAAATTTCTTCTCCTTAGAAACTTCAGGCCTATATCTCATACGGCATCTACGGAGAATGATATATTTTGTTTCGGATTGTGTGGGATTATAACCACCTTCTGTAAAACGGCGTTTACTGGCATGTCGTATATGAAAAACTCTTAGCATATTATGAATTATAATTGCCGGTTTTTAGAGACGAGTTTGCTCATTTCCCGTGGTCATCAAACCCAACTTGAAAAATTGTTCTTAAAATCAATCGAAAAGTTAACCGGATAAATCCGTTAATGCAGCAGCGTTTCTTAAAACAGGTTAAACTGAGTAACTTGGTGTTACTACAAGCGCTTTGATTCCAATTAAAAGTTTCAAATGCTTCGATCCTTTTCTCGATAGAAGGAAATGTTATTACATTGGCGATGTCTGTGATGTAGAGTTGTAGGTGAGACTTTTAGCAACATATTTGAGATAAGCATTATTTTTTACCCATGCTAAGCATATTAATGATCTTTGCTATGTTAGGTATTGCCGATGTTACTGATATTAGCGCTGTTAGCTACCATAAGCACATTAATGATATTAGCTTCGTTAGAGTTATTGATGATATAATCATAAACAATTGCTAATAATTACGATACTAGCAACATTGGTGATATTTATCATATTATTGGTCACATCAGGTGATTAACCAATGCAGCGAAATTAGTTATACTTTATTTATACTTTACTTTGTAAAAATGTACCTGCTGTTACCGTGACTTCAACGCATCATGCAGCAATGTTTCCTTCTAAAGAAGTGGTTCTTAACCTTTTCTCTACCATGCCTCCCGAAATTGACCTTTTTTTGACGCCAAAATGACTTTAAATAAGTAAATTGGATGGAATACTCTTCCTTTCGAGAAGTTTCCATGTTTCAGATCGCGCGAGGGATCGCGCCCCTCTGGAATTTTATTGACGCCCTCTTGGGGAGACGTGCATATGCCACCCCGGTGTCAAGCGAAATTTCTGACTTCTGCGAAATTTCTGACCTATTATTGTTTTTCAGTTATTTTTCTTCCCAGAATAATGGAATAAAGTTTGGCGTTTACTTCTTTGATGTGTTTTGCGTAAATTAAAACTTTTTGGTTAGATGTCAGATACCAACAACAAAGCTACAGTACGGGATCAACTATAACCACTGAAAAATATTGTACTTAGTCTTAGACCTCAAATATTTTTATTTTTCTAGCCATAACCTGACACACTAACCTAAACACTGAACCCTGAGCACTTATCATCAGTTTTCTCAGCGTATTTGATATGTAGAATATCACTTTGTGCATGCGCACATTGCGTAAAGTCAGAAATTGTGCAAGTCAGAAATTTCGCTTGACACCGGTTAAAGAATCAGTTTTCTAAAGCAGAGGTGACGAACATGCGGCCCGCAAAAGAATTTCGTGCGGCCCGCGAAGCATTCGGGCGATACCAGCAGTCTTGAACTTTCTTTGACCCGGTTCTGATCTTTGCGATGCGATATCAAAAGCTGATAGCCCCATTGAATTACGCGCATATCACGCAGCAATCATACAAACGTAGTACAAACCTTTTATCTAATTCAGGATTTAGCTGTTTAACCCTTTCGGTACCAACGGTACATATATATACCGTAGTCGTAGCGGCCCGTCTGAGAAGACTGAAAAGTTGTGCGGCCCGCTTACTCAGCGGTAACTGACAAAGTGGCCCGCGATAGCAAATAGGTTCGTCACCCCTGTTCTAAAGGGAAAGGTGTATGTTGTTGACATGTTTAATCTGGAGTGAAATCGCATTTGCAAAAATTGCCTGGCATATTCTTCAGCCCACTCAAGCTACTTACCGAAAATATTGTTTGCTAAATCAAAATCTTCAAAAATCCTTTCTTCACTGCTGTGGACTTTTTCAGAACAGCCTTTTTAACTCTGAAATTTTTAAACCTGTAAAGAGACAACTCTATATGAACAAAACAAAAAAAACTGTGAAACAGTCAAAAATCTGCTTTTATTGTAAAGCAGAAGTATAGGCAAAAACGTTTTGCGCTACTGCCGTTCATATCGTATCAACTTGCCAACGGCTAATGTTTCGATAGTGAATTACCTAGATTGTGCGCGATTGCTTACTGTACCTTTGCCATACGCGATACGAGATCACGAGGGAGGTTTTTCATTTATTTATCCGAAAAATTGCCGTTTCTTTTGCAGACTGTAGGGCGTTACCGGATTTTTACTCAAGTGCCACTTCAATTTTAAACATGTACGAAAACCTGAATTGCAAGTGTTTTGCTATGATCTATACTGGGTTCTTTTCTTTACTACAGGTGGTTGCCAATATTTGGGCAGCCGTTACTACCCTTCAAGCTTTCGGTAAGACCTTCAAGCAATATAGCAAAATATTTCAACCCTTTTTTGTTAGATAAACAGCATTTGGCTTACAGTTGGTTTTAAGAAATTTGTTTTGATAAATATTTTTGCATTGGTATATTTACGGCGATAACCTGATCTGCACAACGGTTGTCATACAAACTAATGATTTTTCTAACGCTGTGAAGCTTCACTTTTGTTCTCTATCTTACACACAAGATTTGGTTTGTTGTCAATGAAGTTTTCTGTGAGGTGAGATGAGTAGAAAGAAAAAACACAGCACTGTTTATTTTCATATTTATGGTTGGTAATTTTGCGTTTCAAGATATTTTCTTCAGATGCAGAATGGCAGCGTGTTTTGTCAGATGTTAGTTCGAGAAAGGTTTCTGGGAGTCAAGGTCGTTAGCAACAACAGCAACTTTGTGATGAAAATGCATTAAAATAAATCAAGTTTTCCTGGAAATGTGGTGCTAAAGCAAATCATTTTGCATCGAATTAAATTGATAAAAGAGAACTCAGCTGCTCGTTTCACTGTATTTAATGCGGTAGATCGTCAAGGTGAAAGTTTAAAGTTGTTTTGGTTTTAAACTTTTTGAAATGAGTGCGTTCTCAAAATGTACATATTCTTCATTTTCTGTGTTTCTTTCTGCTGTCTTAAACAACACGTTTATAATTTGCAAGAAAATAATTGAATTGTATGATCTTTTGAATCCAATCACGTTTTGAAAGTGTGAATGTTTTTTTGCATGTGGCATGGGTATTTATTTTCTTCCTGTCCTTACGTTCGACAACTACAAAGTTTTTATTCTGTAGTCAAGGTTCCCATAATTGAAAACGGATCTAGTTATTTAAACTGGATATTATCGGCACATTCATTTTCGATGTCCGTCATTTATTCTGTTTGTCAGCAAAGGAAAAGATATGGTATTCGTTGCACTGGGTATGGCCACAAACATTATACTGGAATCTTAATGAAGCTATAAAGCAGGATTGGGGAACCTGTGGCCCTCGGACCATATTCGGCCCGCGTGAACATTTGGTATGGCCCGCATCAGAATTTTCGCTACCCAAGTTACAACATCGCGTCAAAACGAAGCTCCATGATAAGCAGGTACTTGGATAGCAAGTCAACAGAAGCCACTCTTCCTCGTAGTTTACGGTCCGCCAGCGATAATGCACAATTCATGCGGCCTGTGAGAGTATAGGTTCCCCAAACCTGCTATAAAGTATGCAACCAACACAAGGAAATTGGCGAAAGATTTGTCAGGCACATTCATTTCTCAATATCTAGAAATGCGCCATTGCTTTCGTAAGTCTCCACGTTGATACCTTCTCTGACTGACCGTGTAAAATGTAATATACTTTGCGAAATAGTGTTTCATACTGCAAAAGCATGTGAAAACCACATGAAACAAAAAGTACAAGCTCAGTGTTTGATTAAGTCTCCACGTTGATCCCATCTCTGCAATGACAGTGTAAAATGTATTATACTTTGCGAAATACTAATTTCTACTGCAAAAGCATGTGAAAACCACATGGAACAAAATCCCAAAGAGTAGAAGCTCAGTGATTAAATGCAGTGGAAAGCGGACATCAACATTTGCTGCAAGATCTAACTCCTTGCGGAGAAAATTACTTTTGTTCTTTGACAAGCTTTATGAAAACGTAATTTTTACAACCTTTTTGATTGAAAGGTTTGGCTCGTAAACTTCTTCCTGGACATTTCGCCCACACAGACATGTGAAAACAATGAATTTGTTTCAATAAGTCAAATGGTATTGCCTAGTAAAATCATTTTAGTTTTCGAAAGGAAAAT
>JGI24158J21664_10015122_pt1 | contig 10079 bp, 9 predicted proteins | sample Ectturendosymbi3_FD_21664 | JGI IMG/M metagenome (IMG submission 21664) | reverse complement strand
TGCTTGGTTCCACCCGGGAACGTGGGGTGCTTGCTTCCTCCCGGGGGCGAGGGGTGCTTGGTTCCGCGAGGGGCCTGCCGGTTCATCGTGATCTGCTCCTGCCCTGACGCGAGTATTTGTTTTCGCAGCTTTGAAGAAAGCGCTGACGATGGATTTCTGGAACTCAAGTTCTCTGAAAGAAAACAGCAAGAAACGATTGGATGCTCTGCGTTTGGCGACGTTGAAAGAAGAGAAGAGTCTGAACCGGTACGTTGGTGCATGACCTGCAGCGCAAACTCAATGCACGATACTTTCCGTACGCTTTGTTATATAAGTATTATGTAATGATCTTTGCGATTTGGGATTTGATTTTTAAGTCCGGATGAAGTTAATCAAGCGGAATTGCTTTGAACGTAACGACAAGCACTATTAAATGTCACACAAAAGTAACGTAACAGCCAAAAATAAATGATTGAATAAAAATTTTGCAGAGAGAATGAAAAAAGGCTTCATTATGCTCGTTTTGTGCCAGTCCCTTAGTTAAGGGTGTCACGAGTACTTTGCGAGAAGTAATGTTTTATATACGGTTGCGCCGATTTAATCGGTGTTTGGCCATTCTGTTGCAAATATTTCAAAAAGGTTGGATTTTTTAATATGATTCATCATATTAGATGTTGTGGAAGTTTTAATCTATTTTCCCTCCTGTTTATATGGAGGCATTGCACAAAATTCACTCACAGACCTTACATTAATTTTATCAAGTTCGAAAAATTGCCACACAATACTTGTTTAAGCCATTAGGGATTTGCATCTTAATACTTTGCTTTTGTTTATGAGTAATGAGTCAATTGCTTTCTGTGAAAAATAAATTATTTGAACATTAAATGTGAACTTCTTTGTTTACAGAAGAAAACGAAGTATTACTTACGTTGAGCCCTCTTAAACAGTCACAATTGACACTACTGTATATTGCATTATCAAATCGGTATGTAAATTTTCTTAAGTACAGTACAATCAATTGACCGATTAATCGGTGTCAGCCTATTTGCTTATGCTACCTTGACAATAAGATAGTTTTTACTTTCCTGTATCTTCCGCGCGCCCATTCTTCACCTATCGAAGCAACGTTGCATTTTATTGACCAGAATGCACGATTTTGAGGTTCAGATGAAGAAATACATGGCGGAGACGAACAGTAGCAGCACTTCTTGGGTCGGAGAGATACTGAAGGAGATCGCACACGCCGCTGATCAACTGCAGGACTCGGTCGCTGGCAGGGATTTGTCGGAGGACGAAGTGAAGGTGGTGTTTTTGCAAAACTAACTTATTGTTTGTTACTCAAAACCAGGGTTGCGGAGTCCGAGGTAAAATATACGACCTTTCCAAAATTTCCCAGTCCCGAATCCGACTCCTTAATATAAAAGGAATGCAATTTGTCTGTTAAATTAATGGAAATCGTGGTGCACAGCATAAAATCTCTGTTTCAACAAAAGTTTCAACAGAAATTGTAGCATTTCAATAGGAATTCCCAATTTGAGAGGGTGATGTAAAAAAATAATCCAATTGGACATCCGGAGTCGGACAAAAAATCCGACTCCGACTCCCAGTGTTGTTAGGATTCCGACTCCACCCAAAAACATCCGACTCCAGCTCCGCAACCATGCTCAAAACTGTGATCTGCTATTTTCACACAGAAAATGCTTGTTCCGAGTTTACATGTGCAGCTCGATTTTCAATGCTTCATTTAACTTGGCGTTTTCGTTCGCTGCATGCACCGCCGGTTGCAACCCCTGATTTGGGTGATACTTTTTTCTCGAATGGTGTGTTTTGTGCAGTCATGAACAACAGTGTGCTGCAAGAAGTCGTTCTCAATCCATTATTGCGTCGCTAATATACCTTATGCATAATTTACAGCAAACTGACAAGTCATGCGACTTTGTTATGAGGCTTGGCAAGTATTTCTCATACCAAAAATCAATACCATTGTCAACATGAAAAGCATACCCGCGCTTTATGGTTTGGTTTGCACGCGCATGGATTGGTTCTGAGACAGATTAAGTCACTGGCAAGCGATAAACATAGACACGAAATGAATCTGGATGGACGGCAGACATTTCGAAGTCTAAGAGATTATGAAACTTTCGCGGCTAATAGTATGAAATGTGCCGACAGGAGCGGGAAAAATTTGATTTCATGCGATCGGTGCAAATTTTTGTGACGCATCAGTCAAGTTCAACTCCAAATCAGCTTTCCTGCAACTTCAATATATCGATTTATATCGTGTGTTTAGTGACGTCAAAGGACGTCGTAACGCTATACTGTCACCACTTGCACGAACATCTATTACCACTAAGCTCAGATCGCTCATCATAAGTCACTCGCCAGCAAGCAAACGTCGAAGCGGCGGTCATGCTAGACTTGCTAACCTCGCCCTGTTGGTTTCAGACGTCACGCTTCAGTCCGATTGCAAACCACGAAATGTGTTCATAGTTTCCAATCTGCAGCTTAGAATTGATCAAATCCACATTGAATTAACCTTTATTCCTGCCTTGTGTGTGTTTTATTTCAGAAGACGTGGTGATTTTCGTTGACAAGACATGGTTGCTTGCTGAGTTACCAACGTGCGCACAGATACACAAGTTTGGTTATCGTTCTGGTACCATACGTAAAATAATCATTTGCTCTTCAGGCAAACCTTGAGTAGCGACGAAAGATATCGACGTTGAAAACTCCAAACCGGGTGTCTTGATAAAAGCTTTGGGGAGTTTTACAAAAGCATGGCGCTGATTTACTGCTGGCCATCAGGTCGTTAGATTCCTGCTGAAAAGTTCTTGTCACCATGCCAACCATTCAGCGCCAGAGCCTAACGCCGCGAATAATGGGTTCCGGGGGCGGCTTGTGTTGCCACCGTTCCTCTCCCGGCATGCATAGTTGTGTGAATGGCCTAGGCCCAAGTCGGCCTAGGGGTGACAAAACTTTTTGACCCGAGGGCCGAATTCGCAACTGCCTGGCCACTGGAGGGCCGGATACAGGGCGATTTACGTAATCCATGCAAAAAATAGGTTGTTAAAATGTATTGTAGATGTGGTACAATAAAATCACCACCATTTTGCTTACAATTTTATTTAATTAAACGTGCAAGGTATTTGGCGGGCCGGTTTAATGTCCCTCCAGAAACCTAAGGCAGTGTATGCTGCAAGTGAGCGGCAATACACTGCAGCAAATGGAGAAGTTCAAGTACCTTGGGGTGGAATTCATGGCAGACGGAAGAAAGCAGAATAAATCAAAAGCAGTGTTGCGTGAGCTTTATCGTCCGGTGTTTACAAGACAATAACTTTCAAACACCGCTAAGTTTTCACTTGTCGAACCTCACTATGGTCATGTATCTTAGGTATTGACCTACACAGTGTCATCACCAGTTCAAGTTCCCGCGATAGACTTTTAAGGAGATTTCACGGCGTATGTGTTCACCATGTAGCTGTGGAGTTTGTTAATTCCTGAATGTAGAACCACTTTTCCGACTAGAAAGATCACAGCTGTTGTGGTTGGGCCATGTGTCCGGGATGCTTTGAGGAAAGTCGGCGAGATAAGTCCTGCTGTACCCACCCAAAAACGCCCCAGGGCCCGACAGAGGGTCAGGTGTGAGTGGAGAGTTGGCAAAGGTTGCTGAGCACTGTAATGGTATGTTCACCCTCCTCGTGGTGCTGTACCCGCGGCCTTCCCAAGTGGAAATGCGAGTTTGAAACGACTAAATGAAATAAGGTGAGTAAAACTCAGATTGAAGCAACTTAAAGACCTGTGGAAGTTGACCTGACAAGGGAAAATAAAAGCTGAAAGTTGTCCCGAAGCTCTTCACTGAACCCCTTTTCGCACAAATTCGAACGACCCAAGAAACGGCCCCACAAGCTTTTGTTGAGAAATCCGCAGTTTTTCAGCTCAAAAAAACTGGATTAATCAACACTTTGTTTTATGTATTTGCAACGTTTTTCTGATCTCAGTGTCAATTCTTTTTTTTCCTGAAACTCCGTTATTTATATATTTCTTTTTCAAAGTGAAAATATTTTTATTCGAAAACTAAGTCAAACTTATTGATTTGTGTCACGTTTCGACGATTTTCTCCCAAGTGATGCTTGTGAAAAACTATCTGCGAAATCTCACAACAGCGTTTTTCATTTCCAGTTGCACGGGGGTCACATCGAAGCGGTGGTCCACGTCAAGGAGGGTCACGACGACAACATGTATCCGGAATTTGAGGACGAGAGCGTTGCTGAGAGGGAAGACGACAGTCTGGACATGCTGATCGATTCTAAAAACAATAAATACGTGCTGACCAGGTGAAAAGAGAAAGCCTTTGTCGCTGAGCTCTCGGATACCTGCAGTCGTTGCAACAAAGCAGTCGTGGTTGATGACAAATCGCTTTTCGCCCAGCTTTCACGTGTTCCTATGGCAACTAGAATGCTGTTGACGGGTGTTTGGAAAATCTTTCAAATTTAAAGTCACGTTCGATATCTTGCGGTTATCAAATCAAGCCTCGTACTGGGGGGACTGCGATTGTTACGTCAGTTGCCCTCGTGTTGCAGGGTCGTGTTAAAAAATATCGAACCTAAGATATTTCGGGAGCAAGTGTACAGTAAGACAGTACTTGCGACACTCTTTGGACTTTTCGGTGCCTGAGACATTGTGCCCCCTTTACCCCCGTCGTCACGCCCCTGACATGGGCCCCCAGCCCAGGCAAATATTTGTGTTTTTCAGCGAGAATACGCGTCTTTAGAGCCCTTGATTGGCCTTCTAGCATTTGTGGTTTGAACGTTATGGCCGAAAAGTCGCTACGTAAATAGCCAATTTCTTAGGGATTCATTAGAGGATTAATTAATTTGTTGTCATTAAGTTTTCGCAACGATTCGGGAAGGATTTGTGAAAGGGTTAGGAAGTGAAATCTGTGTGAAAACGCTAAAACAAAGTGTCAAATTTCAAAATTCCCGAATCGTTGTGAAAACATTATCATGGACTGTTGACTTCCCGTCCTCGTCGTCTGTTTATCGACAGCAGCCTGTTGCAACTGGTAACGAATGCGCCCTTTCCAGGCAGAAGGACGCGACGTCTACTCTGGTCGATCACATCCTCGTACTGGAGGTCGTCCTCCTCCTTCTCTTCTCCGTTCCGTTGGGCTTCATGTGTCAGTTGGTCGGCATCCCAACATTGTTCGGTTACATCCTCGCCGGGGTCGTTCTCGGACCCTCGGGAATCAACGTCATGCAGGAAATGGTGCGCGCCTGACGTGTTGCTATCGATTGTTCGTCACAGTGGGCATTATGCGGCCTATCCGCGTCCAACCTTGCCGTCGGAAATGAAAACGCAATAAGTTGCGTAATTCAGTGCGTTCCCGAAAGACTTTGAAAAATCGATTGCTATTTAAAAGCTTTTCCAACTTGGCCGCCACCTCCATTTTTTAAACAGTTATGAAGTTCAACGCAAATGCGTTGCAATGACGTCGGTGTGGAGATGACCGGGTGGTTTGCCCGATGTTTTGATTTTCTGACTGATATCACAGAAACTAATCAAGCCCATCTCTGCAATCAACCAGTTGTTACTCATGGTCGTGTTGGCAGATAGCTAGTTTGTGTGGTGGCAAGTATCAGTGACGCTACACTGATCATCAGGTGAACTTTGCCGGGTTATCAGTTCTTCGTAAAATAAAAAACTCATTAAAAAGTGTTGTTGAATTATAGCCCTCTATTCGTAAGTGTAGGTAAGGTTACGTCATCAACTCTGTCAGCAACAACATGGTGAATTGCAGATGATTGCATGCGGCTTGTGGCGCTCGTACATCGTGCAGCCATGAAATGCATGTATTTCTAATCACAACCTCGCGTTCGGTAGAACGTGTCGTACAGAGGTTCTCAAACTTTCATGATTTGTGGCCCCTTCCAAAGACTGTCACAACTTGCGGTCACATGCTCATCAATAGGGTTTTGCGATATCACTGCAGAGCTATTTAGTCAAGGCCTCTGTCCCGGAGAACCGCTCCGTGTACTCAAGGGGGGGGCGAGAATCTCGATTGAGAAACCCTGGTGTAGCTGAAGTTGTGGCGTTGCTAGGACTTTGATTTATGACTTAAGTTGATTCTGCGATCAGTTACCACTTCGTGCTGCAAATTGTTGGGAATGGTGGGAAGTTCAGGACAGTGATTCTCAACAGCGGTTCCGAGAACTGCATGCGTCTCCCAAGCACTCTTTGTGCGGCCTCCAGCAGTCTTTCAACCAAACCTCAAATATTTTTTGTGACGGATTTCGTTCTGCAGTGAAATGAAACGTGTCAATTGACTTGTGGTAAAAATTTTTAGTGCGGCCCTCTAACAAAATCATAGGTCTGCATTTGGCTCCCTGCAGTGCAAAGGTTCAGAACCAATGGCTTAAAGCAGTGGTTCTCAAAGTATGGGACGCAAAGGGTCGAAAAATGGGTCGCACCGAGAGGGTCTAAACCTGGTTTGTATATTTTCACCGTTGCCACTGCTTGTCTTTGTCTGTGTGTAGTGTAGGTACTTCAGAAAAGTGTAGATTGCTGACAGTGAAAACGAACTTGGCAACTTACTGCTAAAAAACATTCATGCAATGATTATTTTTATCACATGTTGTTTAAGACATGGGTCGCGAGGTGTTCAGTAAATTCAGATTTGGGTCGCGCTCAAAGAAGTTTGGGAACCACTGGCTGAAGGTAATCCGAGCGAAACGTGGCTAAGTGCGTAGCTTTCCATTGACAGATCCAGATCGAGACGATCGGTGAGCTGGGAGTGTTCATGATCATGTTCTGCGCTGGACTGGAGTTCTCCTTCGAACGGATAGTGAAGGTTTGGAGAGTAGCTGTGCAAGTGCCCATCTACACAACCCTTATCATGGTCACTTCAGGTCAGTGCCCGGTGTTGTTTACCACGAACCGGTGGTGATGTTACGTCACAGGTTTGTTTCTGACATATCTTTAATAGGATGTTGCAGGTTATCTCATCCAGCCAGAGTTACTTGATGTTCAAGTGCTTCCTGAATGAACCCGCTGCACCTTAAGTGGCGTTATTATAGCTCGACCTCTATGCCGCTTTTTTTCGGTCACAGGTCGCAGTGTTTTCGAAAAAAACATTAAGTCATTTCGGTCAGAATGTCTGAAAATACACGATAATGAAAACTGTTATGGCGAGTTTTAATGCAGCTGTGAGACAAATGATCACCAAAATGTTTCAGCGAAAAAGAAAACAACCCCCATGATGTGCAGCTTCGTCACAATGCGATTATTGCATTGCATTCGCCGAACTTGTCTGATTGAAGCCAACGTTTTGTTTGTAATGATGTGGAGATTGCCACAGCCTGCTCGCTCTGCACTGAAACAAAGCATTTTCTTTAAAATACCAGCTTCAGTACATTATATTCGGTGGAAATACGCGCAGAAGACATAGAAAAGAATTGGATATTGATTCAAAATCGATCGATCGATTTTCCTGTGCTTCTGATTTTTGAACACTCTTAAATTTGACTTTATCCGTTGCTGTAAATGTCCCTCTTGTGAAAACGTTTTTATGCACTTTGCTCTACTTCGCCTTTCTTAATAAAAGCTGCTTCCCCATCTTCCATGTGCAGGTGTGATAATAGGCTCGATGCTGATGAGGGACGTCCCCGCTAGCGAGAGCGCTTTTGTGTCAGCTTGCCTCTCTCTGTCGAGCACGCCGCTAGTGACCAGATTCCTGCAAAGTGAGTATTCGCACCTTCCGTCGTACATTGGTTCGCACTTAAGTGCTCGATTCGCTGCTGCGGCTTCCACACCGTTGTGTTAACATCTGAGACTTGCGTGTGTTCTACGCTGCAAGTGTTTGTCATTTCATGGCTTGAAGCAGAGTGCGCAAGTCATCTGATCAATAAGTGGCATTCAGTGTTTTGAGATATTTAGTTTGTTTTCCGTTTTACTACATTGTCCTCGGAACAGGCTGGTGCTTATAGCACATCAAATCTCTGGCTTGTTTTGGTCATTTTGGCAAGTTGTTCGATTCTGAGCAGAGTGTTCAGCGCTAAATAACTCGTGCAATGGGTCTCCAGACATTTTTGTCAGAGGGTCACAAAAGCTATTACACAACAGTTCGAGGGCCGGACATATCACGTTATGCGACTGTTTCGGGATGTGTTGCATTCCATCAAATCAAAAAATGTTTTGTGAATGTATTATTCTTTCATTACTGACAGAATCGTTGCGGCCAGAGGAAAATGGCATCGCGGGCCGTAGTTTGGAGACCCTGTGCTAATCAAAGGTTCACTCGAAGCTTTTCCGCATAAACTAAACGGAGAGATCCGGTTCCGCTGAGGCTTGCCACTCATTCCATTAACCGCTCAGCGATGACTATGCGTTGCAGGTGGTGGGAGGGACAGCGGCGCGAGCGAGTATTCCAGCATCTTGTTGGGAATGCTTGTGGTGCAGGACATCCAGTTGAGTATCATCATCGCCGTTCTACCCGGGCTCGCTGCGCACAGACACGGTGGCAAGTAAGTTGCTGATGGTTGTAGGGTTGGTTGGGTGTTGACGGCAACGGCAGTGGTCAGAGTTTTCGCTGTTAAACGGCGGTTGTAGCAAAAGCCTCGGCAGATGGAAAATATCGTGTAAGAATTCCAAGGAAATTCAACAACGAACGAAATCGCAAAAATGTTGCTGATGATGTGTTTGGAAGAATCAGGGCACGTAGAGTTTCAGTGTGGGGTTGGATGAGGATCAAGTTTTCGTTTCAATGCGGACCTTTTCACATTACAGTGATAATAAACATGCTAAAATTGATGCTAAACAGTACAAACCCAGAACCGAAAACTTCGTTGGTAAAATCTCCCCTGACGAGCTTCAACTAGACCCACCTACCTGTTCGGTACCTTCATGTGCTCAGTATCTGGTGCGCATGCGTTAAGTGTTGTCGGCGTTTCGTCAAACTGCTTCCATCGAATCGATGATATATTCAATGCAGTCAAAATGCGTCACAGACTCTGGGGTCGTTTGTGTCGTAGGAGTGACGTCAACAGTGCTGCTGGTTACCGTTGCCCAAGAAACTTCTTGTCGGTGATTTTGGAAACATTTTATTCACTTGTCACGAAAACTTTTTCCTCATGAAGGTCGCGGTGAAAGTACGAAGGAAAACAGTCTGTGATCAGATTTTTTAAAAGGGAAGTGGAACAGAGAGGCTCAAACCAGCTGCGTTGTGAAAAGTGCTTCACCCCGCTCTGAAGCAAGATCCAGATGTTCACAGTCAATGCCAGTCATTGCGCTGCGGATTTGAGTGGTTTCTTAAACATCCTCTGCTGTTCCCTGAAGCGTAACAGACGTAATTCGAAAGTGATTGTTATCGCGATTGCACCAATGTTTCTTTGATCGACGCGATCGCGACCCCCCACCCTCACCAACCCCCTTCCGTTGCAGTTTCGGCGACACTTTCCTTCGCGCGTCCTTCATTGTCTTCAAGACAATCTCGGCGATCGTGTTTCTGGCCGCTGTCGTCGTGGTGCTTCTGCGTTACGTCATGCATCATTACGTGAAGCTGGTTCTGCAGCAAACGCGCGAGCTTCAGCTTCTCGGTGCGGTAAGGACTTGTTGCTTGGCAACACGTTTTCATTGCTGACGTGTCGGTGGACCATTGGCTGGGTCTGTCGAAATGTCCAGTAAACTAAGTTTTCAAATCGACAGACTAAAATTCTCGCATAGATCTGGTGATGTTGCAGTTTTATTTGGAAGGTTTTGCTTCAAATTTTTCCTTTTTTACTGTTACTGCTGGACTTGGTTTTCCAAACACCTGGTACAGTCAAAAGTCATCATGATATCCCTGATAGAAAGTCGTTCAAATATTTTCACAACGTTTTGTGACCTTGTTTGACTATGCATATTTTCACCAAATATTTGTAAATTTCAAGTAAATTTTAATGTTGTATGACCCAGAATGCCTGGACCGTTACAACTTTTCTGCGAACATTCATGTGTTGTGAAGATGACATATTTAGATTTAAATACCGATGATTGTTGCAGCTTTTTGTGATGTACGCCTTCCAAGTAACCACCAGCTTCCTGGGAATATCAATGGAACTGGGGTG
>JGI24158J21664_10015121_pt1 | contig 10079 bp, 5 predicted proteins | sample Ectturendosymbi3_FD_21664 | JGI IMG/M metagenome (IMG submission 21664) | reverse complement strand
TTGCGCCATCAAGCGTATACTCTCTACTACCGCCATGTATGTATCCTCGTCTTCCTTCATGTATTTGCGTTTTCCATGTTACTGCGATGCATGCTTAGATTCAAGCGACTTGGGTGTGGGATTGAAAACGTTACAATACAACACAATTTACCGTATTATTCATCGCAACAATTGCTTAAGAGGACTCCATAAAAAAAACATACAAAAATGATGACTTCGCACAATGGTGATACTTTCGATGGAGTGATTAACAAACACTATTGCTGTAATCATTGAAAAAACAAAAAATAATGTGAACAAAACAAAATTGCATGTGAATTAATTGGGTATTCAAAGGCTGATTTCAGGCTTAAACAAATAGAAAAAATAAAGAATAGAATGTAGTCTCTGCTTACGGTCATCACTGAAATCATCAACAAGAATAATCTCTTTGATCAAAGTCGGTGGGCTGCGTTGCAGAACACTGACAATCGTCCTCACAAGAGTGGACCGTGCTTCATTGTGGAATGTTATTATCACACTGGTTGGCTTCAACGATTGGACGTCCCATTTCTTACTTTTGCATCTGCACGGAAATTTTTGGCGTTGCCATTGATAACGTTTCAGTATACAATAAAAAAAACGCTATCGCGATGATGAAAACACACACGAGATTGACTTTACAACACAAAACCACATTGGATATATTTCGACCCCAGAGAATGTCCAGGTTGTCACAACTTTAAAGTGTCGTCATACATTATTTTCAATGGACTTCGAGTGATGACTTTTTGTGCCGATGCTGGTATTTTCCACCACCGAGAAGCGACACCGGTATTTTTGCATTTATTCAAATAGCAAAGGATATTTCAATTTATGTCAAACCAATTCACAAGAAAAAGAAAAGAGCCCGCATTTGAAAAAATACGTGGGAATATCTGCATTACTGTAAAATATTGATTTAATAATCAATATTTAACCATCTTATTTTATAATTCAGGAAATCAGTCATTCAGCATCTCAATACTGCTGACATGTATCGGTGGCATTTTGTCGATGATGCATCAGCATCACCGTTATATCGTCGGCCGATTTGTATCGGTATGTTGGTGTGTCGGACGAGCTTTGCTTCTTGCTTTCTTACAGTCGAAGTATTTCGGAAAATCCTGACCAGCATGAAAACTATCATACTCGCAAGGTTTTTGACACTGCACTCTTGTCTTAATATTATGCAGTGAGTATCAGAATATACTTAGTACTAGGTTGTCCGTACATTAAGCACAAGTAGCCTGTATCTAAGCTACGAGTTATACAAAAATCATACTTCGTAAGCATGCGCTGTCCACGATGGGGTAAGCAAGGGATCGATCACTTAACTTTTAGTAGGGAATCCATTTCACGTAAAATTACGCATCCCTAGTCCTTATTGAAATAGAATCAAACACAAGTTCGGGATTGAGAGGCAGTTTCTCACCAAACATTAGAGTACATAACTTGAATACAGACATTTGCAAGTTTGAACCATCGCAAAAAGATGAAAGCATAGCGCAGTCGGCTGATTCTTCGAAAGAATACAGAAAAGCTAGTGCAGTGGCTCCCGACCGGGATGCCATTCACGATACTCAGGGGTGACGCGAGCTAATGCGTTTTTCAATATATCATTAAAAACACTATTTTCAAAATGTCATCAGATCTCAAAGCAAATTGTTATGGGTTCGCTACAGGGTATTTCCCTGTGAAAGGTGCCGCAAGACTAAAAAGTTTGGAAAACACCCACTTCAAAGTATTCACAATTTTGCAGTCATGCCCACACCGTACCCGTGTTGAAGATGCAATCACAAATCTCATGACAGGTTCAGTTTTGCAGACAATTAAAAATGTTTGCAAATGTAGTGATTTTTGGGGGTTAGCATTGAGGTTTCATATTTCAGTTTTTTATGTATTCGAAATTGTTTTATATTAAGCTATGAAAACATTGTGCACAATAACATAAAATAAACAATAAAATAACATATGCAGTACATGATTGCATTGGTGGAGACCCAACTACCACTTTACAGCTGCAGAGAAGGTGGTCAAAAGCTTGTCGTCTCTTGGCTTATCTATCAACCTGAAAAAAATGTTAGCTCCTGGTACCAGGCCCAAAAGCCAAGAATATTGATGAACATTAGACCCTTTTTGAAAACTCCTTTCCCTCAATCTCAGTCTCTGAACGTCATGCCTGGCAATTGCTTGGTTGACCCCTGCACCCGGGGCTCCCTGCTGAATTCAAAAATAGAGGAACTCAAAGACATCACAAACCACTTGGAGTGCAACTGGCTGCACCAACATTTGTCGTTGGCTGTGGTCCTGAACGGCGTGGTGTCCCAGGTGTACATGCACTCTGAACGACGTGCTGTCCCAGGTGTACATGCACTCTGAACAGTGTGGTGTCCCAGGTGTACATGCACTCTGAACAGCGTGNTGTCCCAGGTGTACATGCACTCTGAACAGCGTGGTGTCCCAGGTGTACATGCACTCTGAACGACGTGGTGTCCCAGGTATACATGCACTCTGAACGGTGTGGTGTCCCAGGTGGACATGCACTCTTCTTTCTAACTTCAGTGATCTCTTGTTTTCTTTTGATAACATTGCCTGCTGCTTCCTTTTTTGCATTCTCGTCTGGCTTTGCCCCTTCTACTATTGTTCTTGTTTTATTGTTTTATCATTCAAGAACATAATGTAGTGATTACATGGTTAAGTCAATAAATGCACATACAGACTTTAAGAGCTTAGAAATCACAAACTGTTGCTCCAGCAGCAATTATCACACGATGTAGCATCATAACCTGTCCACCAGTGATGAAGCAAATCACTGTTTTTCAAGTATAATAACAGCTAATCAACAGCATAAACTAACTATCAATTAGAATTACTTTGCAAAAAGTTCAATGAAATTGCAATTACAGTACTTGAATTGCATTTCAATTTTAATTGGGAAACTACAGAATTAACCGTGTGCCCAGTTTAGTTTGTGTTTAATATTTCAAACTGGTCATTATCAGTGTTGCACTAACTTCACAAGGAAAGCATTTAAAATAAATAAAAGGCATGGATGGTGTTTTCAACAAAGTTTTTTTCAATATATATGGGATGATTATGCCAGCAAAATAAAATAATTCTTTCACATTTTGATTGAAATGACACCACAAACTTGTGTTTAAAATGATTATATTCATTTATTCACATCTTCAACAGAATTATGCTCTGCATCTGCTTCTCAATAGCAGTTTGCACAACAGGTGAGTATAAACGCAATATGGCAGCAAAAGAAGACTGTCGCTTAACAAGAAGTATTTCCAAAGAATGAGTTTGTGAATTATGCAATACGTAACTTTCTCCATGTACTGAAAAGCATTCAACACTGCATAAACCCTAGCATTGACAACTTGGTGAAACAGAATAAAATGTCTACTTACAAATTATGCCTCGTGTCTGGGATGGGTCGGTCGCATTTCAGACGATCAGACGCACGCTGATTGAACTTGTTTCTCTTGTACTCATCATCACTGGCACTTAATAAGGTTTTGCCAACATAGCCAGTGGTATCAAACTGCCTCCATGGGATTCCTTCCACATTAGACTCCTTTTCCTGGTTTTCGGCATCATCAAACTTCTGTTCCAAAAATTTTGCAAGCAAATTGTTTTTCTTATATGAATTTCTGAATTTGAAAAGCTTAACATCAGTCCTCTGATTAGGAAAATCTTTAACTTTTTTATCAACTTGGCTCCAAACCACATTGGAACTATCTTCTTTGTTGATGTCAACAACATCTCTCTCCTGAAAATACAAAAATAACATAAGCAGGGTTCACAACTTAAAATAATTGTGGTAGAAGACACATGGTAGCAGTTATTTTATTGAATCACCAGACATGCCAACATAAGTATGAAAAGCAAGTGCAATGAAAAACCACTATATAAAAAACAATTTTTGCCAAAAAAACGGTTTTCAGCCCACTTTAATCACTCACCAGAAATAGCAGATCAGAAGTCAAAAAATCGTTTCGAATGCAGTTGAAAAATGTTACGATTAAACATTCTGAATTGTCTTGGACTTGCAATTTCATTATTCAGATGCATATTCATTAAAACACAAGTCAGGTGCATTACAAACAAAAATAAATATATACACTAGCAGAAATCAATTTCAACAAAAGTAGAGATTAATGTAATGCACTTAATTCTTCAGCAGCACTAGTAGCAGAAACAATGTAAAAACCATAGATTTAAAAAATTCGTAAACCTTCTTCACAAAATAGCATTTTTCAGCTTTTATTGAATACACTGTAAATTAATGCCATAAATTGAAAGTTTTGTATAATTTCTACATAAAAACCACTCATAAGATCATTTTGTATACTGTTACAGTGCCAAGAACAAGCCAGGCACTTACTAGTCAATAACATTCTGCACAACGGCAGAGTCATTTTGGCAATTGTTGTTTTTCAGTACAACAACTGTGAGCTTGACTGAACCCTATATTTTGAAACACCATATCTTTTTGTGTGGCCTAACTTTGCCAAAAAGTAAATTCATTTCAGTCCAAACACTTACATTATGAAAAGGTTGACCTTGTTCTGTCTTCGTGATGGTTGTCCAATAAAAAAAAATTCCAACAAACCATATTGAAACAATAACAATCAGAATCCTTGACCTTCTTCGCATTATTCCACAACACAATTAAAACCGTCCCCCACCACTGCTTCAGTCTACAAACTTGTGCATCTCAGCAACTACCTCCAGAATCCCTCTAAATACTCCTTCATAACAAAATAACAATGTTGAAACATTTCATAACAGTGGCACGTCCATGAAGGAGCCCATTGTGTGTATCATGCTTTTTTCTTACAAATTTACATGTTCAGATCTGATGGAGAGATGAATTCAGGCAAATAAGATTTTTTGGAGACATGTTCAACACCACTGTGTCTACATATCATTGAATATAGCACAGCAATGTTGCAGTTACCTTTATTTTTATGATAGGTTAACCGTGCTTACAATTATGACTGGCATCAAGCATAAAACTTTTTCAACATGCCTAAATATGCTTACAGAAACGTTTCTAATAGATTCTACATTATTACATGCTTTCCTAACATTTGGCAGAATATCTAAGCACTTCCATCAGACAAATTGTAGTCCTGGTCCAGTGGACCTGGCCCCGCCTAGGTGGCCCAACTCACAAGGGCAATGCATTTACACAGCCACTGAGCCACAAAGAGCTTAATTCTCATTCCAAAACCTAAAGTTGCATAGACTCAGGCTAGGACCATGTTTTTAGACTACACACCACTGTGAAGTATGGATAAAAACATACCTGTATATACATTTCCAAGAACTTTTGTGATAGCAAAAACATATTTACATTGGCCAGGAACAATTTAAAAATTCAAATGATGTATATATATGTTGACCGGTAGTGAAAGTGTTAAAATGTGATGCACCTGATGTATGAATTTGGTTGTGCTTTCTCACCTAGAACTAATTTTATGTGGTGAAATGGTGGTGTTTGATGGATTGCTAGTTACAGCACAAGATGAGTGCTGCACGTGTTTGATTTGAAAGACTGCTGTTAGCCACGTGACAGTTTTGTCCACTGTCCTAAAACGGAGGTTTTTCATGCGCATTCAAAATGTTTTACGCCTTTTTGGCCCACTTCATCTGGCCCTAGGTCCAAACCGTTAGATGGTAGTATTTTGCTCAAGTTTTTATTGGAAACTAGGCTAAAATCAGAGTCTTATGATACTTTGATGATCAACTTGATGGAGTTTCTGGTTCAAAAGTTATTATCTAAAATAAAGTAATTAATCCCATAATCAGATAATTACTTTGTTTATTTTAGATCATAAGGTTTGAACCAGAAACGCTCGAAAGTCGATCAAGGTCTCAAAAGTCGCAGATTTTTGTCTAGTTTCCAATGAAAACTTGAGCGAAATAATTCAATCTAGCAGTTGGGCCCAGGTCAGGTACCAGCAGCCAAAAACCTACCTTACTTATGACGTCACTCACAAAAAAATTGAAACCCAAAACCAAAAAATTTTTTCATTGCAGACGTGTATACTTGCCGAATCTTTTGAGGATGTGAACAGCTCTGTGCAATGGTCATCAGAGATATTCAAAAACACGTGCAAACTGCTGGAGTTTAGTCTTAACCTACCAGAACAGAAGGTATTAATCAGCTGGAAGGGAAGTAAAATCAAATATTATGCAAAGAATTGCAAGCAAATTACAAAATGGTCTGCACGAATTTTCTCACTGAGTCCCAGCTGGCCCAATACCTGGCGCTGTGATGCAACAGTTACGCCAACTTAACAATAATGGTCTCATGCAGTCACTGGTTGTGTGCAGGGTTGCCAACTTAGCTTTTTCGAAGTCAGATTTAAAAATTCTGGCTTTTTTAATGCACTTGTTTTTTTTGAAAATCAAATGTAATGCCATTCAAAAATGCTCAACTTGCGCCCAAACCAGCATCCAATGACAAGCTCACTCCAGTAACTGCAGACTCACGCTTAAAAATGCATGTGTAGAATGCTCACTAGGCAGAAACTTTTGACACTGTCTGAATATCGTTCTAGAAGTTGGATTGGTTAAGAAGTGATTTCACCACCACTGAAGTGGCTGAAACATTCAACGTTTGGAACATGATGCCATTCTGGAGTGGCATCACACTTATAGCTAGAGCACAATTTTTCTGAATGAGCACAAAATCGCTACAGCTTACATTACAGATGAACCGTTTTTTTGTGTTTGTTCCACAAAATTAGTTATTTAATATGACCATAGAGTAGTCACAGACAGTTGATGCTAATTCTGGAAGCTGACTTTTCCATCTTTGACTTTGTATATGATGAAGCAATAAGTATAATTCTGTGTGGGCAGCACAAAAATTTCAATAATTAGGGTATTTGCTAAAGACAACGCTGCGGACCTTTTGTTGCAGAAAGTAACACAATACGCAAAAAGGTTTTTACATGATAAGTTTAAAGCAAAAATGCTCAACTCGTGCCCAAACCACATCCACTGATAACATGCTTACTCACACCCAAAAAATGCATGCGTAGAACGCTCACTCAACAGAAACTTTTAACACCATCTGAATATCGTTCTACAAGTTGGATCTGTTAGAAAACAATTTCGCCACCACCGATTTGGCTGCAATAATCAATGTTTGAAACAACGCCACAATCACTTCAAATGCTGCGCCACTAGCAAATTCCACACCGTTTATACGTGTAGTTCTCTACCACTGCTCTGAGAGTCGCATGCAGCTCCCAAACACCCTTTCTGTGGCCATGGGGCAAAATAGATACTGCTTGAGCAATATAAAAACATCTGCATCGGCATCGGATATCGGCAACGAAAAACATCAGTATCGGCCGAAAAAAAACTTATCGGTTGAGCTCTAGACACAGGTTTATATTTATATTTTTTAAGGCAATGTATACATATTTTGCATACAAACCTAAATAAAAACGATTCACATAATCAATATGATTTTCAAAATGAGGCAAAAGCACCAAATAGACAGAAACAATTACATGACAAATACAGAAAAACCACAAAAATCGTGAAGATGTAACACAATTACCCATGGATCATAATGGAGAACCACCACTTCGTGTATGTCACACCAGGCACATAGCACCACCGAATGACATTGAATAGGTAAAGACAGATTATAAAAAGTTTTAACAGCAAACAGTAATCCAGTATGTGTTGGGTGCATGAAAAACAAAATAAGGTCAGTGAGGATGGCTGAAAAGGGGAGCAAAACAATACTGCACAGAGGCTTTGCAGAAAGCATAAAAAACATGCTGAAGACAATAAAGTTCACAGAAAATACAAGCAGTCGGAAGGTAATAGCTAAACATTGGTTAACGTACTGAGAATGGATAAAATCAGATCAAACTTGCACACAAACTAATCAGGGTTACCAGATTTATTTTTTCTAAATAGGCCAAACTTTTGGTAAAAAGGCCAACAAAATTGCTCAAAAAAGCCAAACGCTCAATTAAAACAGGCCAAAAAAGAGCCCAATCTTCACTTGACAAAGCCAAATTTATTAAACAATTTGCCTCCTCACAACTCAAACTCACATAAAAATACACTTTGCAAGCACAATCACACTACGTCGCTTTCACTTGTAATTCACTACATAAGGCAAACTGCACATAAAAGGGGATGAGACTTTCAAAAAAGGTGTTATTGTTGACAGAGACTAAATCAAAGAAAGGTACCAATGTGTTTTGTGTGCCTAATGACACATTGGCACAAGGAACAAACGATGCAAATAAAATGGGGCAAACATTGGTCTGAACTGTTTCATGTGTCTAATGGGGTAAGACAAGGGGGGAGTACTGAGTCCACACTTGTTTACTGTTAATTTAGATGATTTATCCAATGAACTAAACAACATTAAAGCAGGGTGTTATATTGGTGAAGTCTTACTAACATTTTGAGAGCCGGTCTATGAATATATCATACCTGGATTTCAGCCTAAAACCAGCAGTTTTCGGTTGCCTTAACAATGCCATACCTCCTACACTGATTGCGCTAGAGAGCTGTTCAAGGGCTCAAACAAATCAGCCAGTCTTCTGGTCTGCACTTGAAAAAAAATATTTGGTTGGGGGTTGCAGATTTTTTGTGAGTGACGTCATAAGTACAGTAGTTTCTGGGTCATTTTGGCTCATGTTACCTGGCCTAGGGCCCAACCGCTAGGTCGAAGTTATTCACTGAAGTTTTCATTGGAAACTACTGTGTTTATTCAAGCAAAACGCACACCCTTAATTTTTTTATTGAAAATCGGTGTAAATTTTTTTTTCACTTTTTTTCAGCTCAGACCAAACTGAACACAACATTTATGTTGCAACGTTGATGTAGTCTTTCACATTGCAACATTTTGTATCATTACATCAAAGAGCCTAAGTAGCGTTGAAACTGCAAACAGGGAAGTTTGTCTACAGCACATTGTATCCACAGATACCACACGGTAAAACGCTAACACGCCAGCTTAGGGAAGCGCTTTCCCATTTGACAGAAGCTCTGGTATACGAAAATAACTAGGGCTGCATTCTACATCCAGGCCATGCATTGTGCAATGACTCATCGAATTCTAGAAAAGTGCAGTCGCTTGCCAAATCTACCCAACGTCAGGCAACACAGATGCAGCGAGAGTGAAAATTAAGTGCCCTGCCATGTTTTAACGAAGGCTTAATTTCTTTTTTTTGACCAAATTTTTAATCGCGCAGTGCGAGCGAGCACGCGACCGAGTTTTTGCACCATTGCGCTATGCTGAAACAGGCCATACGAAATATAATGTACTTGCACGTTCTCTTTTGTATGACTTGTTTATTATGCGCACCTGAACTCATGTGCCCTCTGGCGTAAAGGCATAAAAATCTAAGACCTCGTTTATAACACGTACCAAACTTTGCATTGGTGTTTTTCACATAATTTTGCACGCTATACTCGAATAAATACGGTAGGCTCGAGTCCGAGTCTTTTGAGCCTTTGATCAACTTTCTAGCATTTCTGGTTCAAAAGTTATGATCTAAAATGAACAAATTAATTAATTATCTAATTAATCAAATACCTTGATCACTTTAGATCATAACTTTTGAACCCGAAACCCCAGCAGGTCATACAAAGTATCAAAAGACTTGGATTGTAGCCTAGTTTCCCATAAAAACTTCAGTGAAATTCCACCATCTAATTGTTTGGGGGCCTAGGGCCAGGTGAAGTGGGTCAAGGTGGCCTACAAGTCCTCCACTTATGGTGTCACTCACAAAAAATCCGCATCCCAACCAAAAAAAAATTTTTAGAGTGCAAACTACAAGACTTGCCGAGTCTTTTAAGCTTTTAATCGGGTCTGTAGCGCTTACCAGACTAGAGAAATTCCCACGCAAAGCCACGTGCGATCCAGCTGTTTTTGCACAAACCGCTTGAAGTAACCCGGGTGCGAAAGTGTTAACCTATTTCAGATGTTCTTTACTGAAATTACACAAAATTTCTGTCATTTCAAAAACATTTAAGTACAACGTATATTGAAAAAAAAA
>JGI24158J21664_10015118_pt1 | contig 10082 bp, 7 predicted proteins | sample Ectturendosymbi3_FD_21664 | JGI IMG/M metagenome (IMG submission 21664) | reverse complement strand
AAAATTAGTTAGGGAAATCCCCGTAACATCCTGTCAGAAATTTGGAAATTTTTGGATTTTTTTGGTATAACTTTGCAACCAGAAACGCTAGAAAGTTGATCAAGGGCTCTAAAGACTCGTATTATAGCCTAGTTTCCAATAAAACTTCGAGCCACAAAATCGACTGATTGGATCAGCCGATGATGTCATAAAACAAATTGCACAACATACCCAATCACGACATCATCGGCCAAAACCCCAAACTTTAAATTTTTTTTCATTCTAAACTACAAGACTTCACGAGTCTTTAGAGGGTTTGAACAGCTCTCTAGCTCAATCTGGTGCCGAGTTATGGCTGGCCAAAATCTGCCCTGAGAGGGCAAATCATACCTTTTGTGTAACTCTTTCAATTTTGCCAAAAATTAGGTTTTTGGGCCATAATTTTGGCTCCAGATATGCTAGAAAGCCAATCAAGGGCCCTGAAGATGTAGATTTTAGCCTAGTTTCTAAAAAAACATCAGCCAAAAAATGACCTATTGGGTTCGCGCCAAGGGCCAGGTAAACTTGTCCAAAAAGGTGAAAACATGCCTCCATTATGACATCACCCACAGAGAATCCCAAATCCAAAACTGAAAAAAAAATTTCGATTGAAACTAGAAGACTTGCCGAATCTGTGCAGGATTTGAACAGCTTTCTAGCTCTAGCGGCTGGCCAGTCATGGCTAAATTGTTCAGACCACTAACAGGACTGAAAGGATTAAACATTAAAGGTAAACTAAAAACTGAAAAAAAAATGGGGTAACCTCTAAGAATTAAATACTGCATAAACTACTGTATGTGGCATATTTCCTATGAGCAACAACTCAGCTTATGCTTTGAATCATTTTTTACTTTTTATGATCCACCAAGGTATACAATATATCCCACACCTGTGAAGTTGCAGTTTTTTCTCACTACAATTGCAAAATAATCAGCTGAGTTGATTCCAAGAGACTTGTTTCAAGCTAATGAATTATCAGATTGTTATAATAACATCAGAGAACATTGAATTTTGTTTTTGTCAGTCATACTTGTGGGGAATGACCCCAAAATAAAATTTTTATGGAGCTCACATGCTTGTATTTATTGTGAAAAGTCTTTTACTGCTTCTTACTCCTGAACTGTTGTGTTGCAGTTTATTTTGGTGGCACAATTGTCAGCCTTTTCATTTAGCAATTCTTTGCGGTCACTAGTTTGTATGAATGCCAGTACAAGTGGCACTGTAAAGCAGAAAACTAAAACTACACCATTAGGGTTTACTTTCACGTGCATTGCCTAAAATGAAAAGATTAATCATTGGATCACCTTTCTGATGGACCAAGAATTTATACTCTGCACTTGCCTAATGATACCATGGCTCAAAAAATTATTGTAACTATGTTTGATGTATTCAGTACAAAATCGTCTATGTTTTACCTACATTAATCATCACAGTCCAAGCGGACTGAGCATTGGGGTTGGATTACTTACACTAATTGTCGATCATGATTTAAATTGCATAACTATTGTATGCTGTTAAGAAACTCTTAACAAAAGCTAGAAGGGCATTGATGAAAACAAATTTTGTTTGATTTATTGCAAGGCTGCTTTGATATAGTACTTGATATTATGCACTATTCTCCACAGGAGCTCACAGGTTATTGTTTGAAGTAAAAGTACTTAGAGAATTTCAAACATTGTATTTTCTCCAGAAGAACTTGTAGCATAATTGGTGTGGTTGTTCTTTTGCAAATTTTCAAAAAACAATGTCAGGCCTGGCCAATGTTCTCCTGGCAACAGAAGATGAAAATGCAGAAATGTACTCAGGTTTTAATGAGTACAATCCAATGTTTGACACTAAAAACATGGAGGAAGATGAAGGATTTGTTCAAGCTGTTAAAACCAGTCATGGCAGAAGACCACCAATGACTGCTCGGAAGGGAGCGGCTGCTGCTAAACCACCTATGTCTAGCTTCAGAGCAAACCTGACTTCATCCATGGGCAGAGGTCCAGCTGACGTGGAAAGTGGTAACCGCCCAATGACCTCTGTGAGTGGTGCTGGCTATTCTTCAACAGTGAAACGAGGAATTCATGGTGGAAAATTGTTCGACCCCTTAAACCAAGCAAATCGAGGCATAGCAGGTGTTGCTTCATCACTTGAAAGTCAAGAGGAAGATACAGTTGAAGATAAAATCAAAGCGCTGGAAAGATCAATTGGTGAACTGATTGAGCAAAGTGCGATTGCCAACAGCAAAGGTGATTATGTGACTGCAACTGAAAAAGCAAAGGAAGCAGGCAAAAAAGAAAGACAACTGGTGCGTCAAAAAGAGCAGGCAGGGTTGAGTGAAGGAATAAGTCCTGATCTGACATACTCAGTTTTGTTCAACTTGGCGTGTCAGTACGAAGCAAATGAAATGTATCCTGAAGCGTTGCAAACGTACAATGTTATTGTTAAAAACAAAATGTTTCAGCTTTCTGGGCGAATCAAAGTCAACATGGGAAATATTTATTTTAAGCAGGGAAATTTAACAAAAGCTATAAAATATTATAGAATGGCTTTAGACCAAGTTCCGAATACCCACAAAGAAGTACGCATTCGAATTATGCAGAACATTGGAGCAGTGTTTGTGAAGATGGGTCAATACAATGATGCTGTCACTTCGTACGAGCACATCATGAATGAAAAACCCGACTTCAAGAGTGGACTGAATTTGATTCTATGCCATTTTGCTCTTGGCGACAAAGACAAAATGAGCAAAGCTTTTCAGAAATTGTTATCGGTAAACCTTGGAATAGACGATGAAGACAAATATACAGCAAGCAGTGAAAATGCACAAGAAACTGTCTATCTTGATGCCATTCGCAACGACTCTCTTCGTCAGCTCGAAAGGAAGCGCAAACTGATTGCGGAAAGATGCATACTTGCTGCGGCTAAAATCATAGCGCCTGCTATAGAAAGTTCGTTTTCCGAAGGTTTTGATTGGTGCGTTGAACAGGTGAAGCAATCGCCATACCATGATTTGGCGAATGACCTTGAAATCCACAAAGCGCTGATGTATTTGCGAGAAAGAGACTTTTCGCAAGCTGTTAGCATACTTAAAACATTTGAGAAGAAAGACACGCAGGTAAAGTCACAGGCTGCAACGAATTTATCGTTTATATACTACTTGCAAGGAAACCTCGAACAAGCACGGCGTTACGCAGACGCAGCGGTCAGAGCTGACCGGTTCAATGCTGCGTCGCTGACTAATAGAGCCAACTGTGTATATGTTGACGGCGACACGGAAGGCGCGGTCGTTTTATACAAGGAAGCCCTGGATAATGATTCTTCATGCCATGAAGCTCTTTTCAACCTGGGCTTAGTGTACAAAAAGCAAGGCAGTTTGGATGCATCACTGGATTGCTTTCTGAAATTGCACACTATCGTCAGAAGCAGTGCTCAAGTCATGTATCAAATATCGACCCTTTATGAATTGATGGAGGATTATAGCTCGGCTATGGAATGGTTGATGCAATGCAGCGGTGTTGCTCCTACAGGTAAGTACATTCACTAACCTTTCTGAGTGGGTATAATGGTTACATTGTGTTATCGTCATTTGTATGACACGAGTGTATTTTGCATATTAAGGCACGTAGTGGAAACCTGTTAACACGAGTAAAAATACCAGGAATTTTGTGATGTTCCCAAACGACATTAGTTTGCCTACTTTTTATTTTTAATATTTTTTTAAATATGCTTTAACATACATTGGGTCTTGGCCACTGCAAAAGAAAGTGGCACGAGGGTGATCATGCTCTATCGCTTTAGAAAGACGTTTCGGTTATACACAGTCGATCCATTTTTAATTTGCAGATTCGAACATTCTCGTACGAATGGCGGAAATTTGCGAGCGCGAGGATGGCGGCGATCAGTCGCAGGCGTTTGCTTATCGCAATGACGCCTACCGACTGTTTCCGGCGGATATTCAAAACGTCGAATGGCTTGGCTCCTACTACGTTGACTCGCAGTTTTCGGAAAAAGCTATCAAGTACTTCGAAAGGGCTGCAGTGATACAGCCAAACGAGGTGAAGTGGCAGATCATGGTGGCGAGCTGTTACCGTCGAAGCGGAAACTATCAGGGTGCTTTCGAAAAATACAAGGAGATCCACGCCAGATTTCCGGACGACGTCGAGTGTTTAAAGTACCTCAACAGGTTATGCTCTGATCTTGGCCTGACCAAAGAGTTGCAGGTAATTCCCGTAGTAAGTGTTTGTTTGCAAATGGAGAACCGCTCAAACGCAGTCGGTTTCAATATTTTCTATGGTTAACTGGCGCACCATCAACCTTAACGTTAATTCCTATGCCACTAGAAACTGCATGTGACGTAGTCATTATTTCAACTTTTTGGCTTCGTGTAGGAGAAAGTTGAAATGTGTTAATAGCAGTTTGGATTGCAGGAATACGCGAACAAGTTGCGAAAAGCGGAGAAAGCTCGTGAAATGCGAGCGCAAAGAGCAGAAAGTGCAACGAAGCGTGGTAAAAGTGCTTCGAAAGGACCCGGTATGCATTGTTTTTTGTTACAAAAATCATTTTTGACAGTGCTTCACTGCTGGATTTTTTTTCGGTCATTTTCCGGTCATAGACCGAAATGATTTTGAAATGAACGAAAAAATTCAAGTAATTTCGGTCAGAAAGTCTGAAAACATAGGCTAAAAAACACTTGTTACGGCGAGCTTTAATACAACTGTGAGACAAATGACCGAAATGTTTCAGCACCAAAATTTCTCAGGAAAAAATGACCGAAATGTTTCAGCGAAAAAAAAACAGCTTCGCTGTCATTGCGCCTCGCTATTACTGTGGTGTTTTGTTTCGCAGTTTGACAGTTGTTTGCTTAGCTCATGATGCCATCATGCTGGAAAATCAATTTTTGATGAAATGCAGTCTTTTGATGTTGGTAGTGTTACTGCTTTGCCAGTTGGCGTGGGTTCCACAGCCACTGAGTGAATCGCTGTAGCGCTCCTTGGATAATAAGAGCGTTCATGATAACCACCCCGGAAAGAAGCTACATTCAGGCTTCGGCCTGCCGCCAAATGCTTCAGCCAAAATCATAATTACTAAAAAACATGACATAATTGGTAGAGTGCCCGACTCGAAATTTAAAGGTTGGATGTTCGATTGCCGTCATGGCGTCGGAAGGGGGGTACGGAGGGCCTCGGCCCCCCAATAAAATTTTAGCAGAAAAAGGTTGTTTTTTATTTTCTAGTGGACAAAACAAATTTCACCACATTTGGCCCCCCCTAGAAAATATTTGGAAAATCCCCTAGTGACCTCCCCTGGAAAAAATCCTTCCGGCGCCCATGATTGCCGTAACGCTCATTGTGTAAGAGTGTTCACTTCAAACGCCCCGGCAAGATGCAAACTGCAGACTCCGGACCTGGCGCCAGTTGCCGTGGCCCAAATCAAAATTTTAAAAATGCACATGTTCTTGAATACGACTAACGTAAACCAACTGCGATTCCGATTTTCAGACCTATGTCAGCTCGTGCTGTCCATTATGATGGTGGACAGCTTTTTCTTGCGGACGTGTCTTGCTATCGAACCCATGTTGATCACGAAAGTGAACATCGACTTGAGGCGAAGATTCAGCAAATGTAGAAAATTAAAATTATTCCTGCAGTTGGAGTGTTTTTCGGCTTGATAGTTTTCCCATAGATTAAAAATGTACAAAACGCTTTGCAAACATTAACAGATGAAATACTATTGTCGCAAAAGTCTTAATTTTTTGCAAGTCTTCAGAGTTTTAAGCTGTAATCATCTACAGTGGTTTGGTTAAGGATGCGATTTGCAACCAAAAACGTAAACGTAAACATGTAATCGATGCTATGAATGCGAAAAGACAATACTGGATTATGCAGTACGCAGGGCCGTCGCCAGTGGTGCCCGGCCCCCCATGTGAAATCGGTGCCCCCCCATTTCACGTTTGGCCCACCGGTTGCTGAATACATTAATACTGTATTTTTAAAATGTGCCCCCCCCCTTCTGGTTTTTGGCCCCCCTAATTAATCCTGGTGACGGGCCTGGCAGTACGGCGATCGGATTTGACATTTTTAGAAGGACACGAAACCGGTGTTCAACCAGTGTTGCCAAATGGTTGTTACCAAAACCTGCTAAATGGTGTCACGAAACACTGCTAGATCCTGCAAAAAACTTGCTATTTTTGAGGTGTTTAAAATAGACTTGTAAAGCTATGTAGCAATTTTTGGTCTTGAACTCACTATCAATGGGCCAGACATAAGGCCTACGTCTTACTGGCGTAACTGAACCACCTGGAAACATCATATGTGTCGTGGGATAAAAATATATTCTGCCAATGTAGTCTTTTAAACCCATTGCGCTCACTAAGCACAGAAGCAAATCATTCAGGCTTCACCAAGTCACACAGTTGCTTGTTATTATGATGCAATATTCTTCTTGAAGCAGCTTCTCTGCGTCATAATAGAAACTCCAATGGTAATAGCAATGAATGGTATATTTATGCGTCCAAACGACTAAAGGCTAGTTGTGCCTGGTGGTCTTTGTGTTGACCAATATAAAGCGTCAGAAAGAAGGTGAAGAATTTTTTGATGAAGAAAGTGTAAATGTTTTCATCTCTTAAAATTGTTGGAACAAACATTAGGCCAGGAATTTGTTGCCTGCTAAACGGTTTTCAAAATCCTGCTAGAAAACCAGCTGGCTGCTAGATTGAAAAATTTCCAGCTAACAGTGAGAAAAACCTGCTAGATCTAGCAGCACAACAGCTAAAATAGCAACACTGTGTTCAACTCTGATACCGTCTGCATAAAGTTTTTTTTTTGTTGGCGAACTCTCTTGGTTCTGTTGCCATCCTGCATGTGCACGGTCCTGCACGCGTGTCTTGATAAGAATTCGTCGTTACATTTACAGGGAGCGCCGAGAGCTCGGGGGGGAGCAGGAGCAACAGTGGAACCGGCTCCGGTCGCCAGCGTCGCGTCATTTCGGAAATAACCGACAGCGAGCAGAACGCGCGACAAAACGTCGACGCGTCTTACACCGATCCGCTCGGACCTTCGGCGGAACGACCCAAGACTGCCGCTCGCAACCGAAGCGAGATGGCTGACGAGTTCGATGACGTCATCGTCGACGAAAACTTGTTGCCGGATTGAAACTGTTCCGTGGGACGACGGGCAATTTTTTTCGATCACTTGAACTGGATGCCGTGCGATCGTAGCTGTTTAAAAATGGTTAGGGGGCGACCGTGGAGCGCACTTTTTTAACTTCCCGTTGAATCCTCGCTTTAGACAAGCTAGCGTTAACCCCTGCAAAGCGTTGTGGGTGAGCGTTTGACCGATGACGNCGTAAGGCTTACCTAAAAACCTCACGAGGTGATTGGCGTTCATTTTCGCCAACGAATTGTTTCCGACCAGATCTGCTCTTCGTTGCAGCCCTAGACTTACAACGACTTGGCAGCGAGCTTATGGACAACTGTCCGTTTGAGTAAGTTCACTTCGAACGAGAACTTACCCACACGCTCCTGTAATTGCACACTGAGAGAAAGAAGTTCCTGTACGACTTAACTGTGGCTTTTAAAAGCGTTGAGAAGTGCGCTGTACAGTCGGTGAACCATTTTTGGTAGCCTCGTGCACTCGTCTCTGCTAATCCATCTTTCGCGACGTTGTAGGTGTAATTCCTCGCGTGAGCACTGTTACTATCCGCATACGTCCTCTGCGCGCGTGTATGCATGTTTGTATACGAAAGCTCTATTTTTTATAAATCTGTTACTGATTAAAAGTAAACGTGCCCAAACCTTGCCTGCCTGTGGTGCTGACGACGAATTACTGAGTGACTGACGACTTTCAGTTCCGGTCGAATGATGTTTGTCACACCTGAAGAACCTCGTCTGAAGAACAAGTGTTTCTGATGGTGAAAAAATACTAAGTATTTCCCCTGGAGCCTTGATCCGAATATTTTCAGTCTTTTTGGACTTTCACTGTGAAGCATAGTTACTGCACCTTAACTCAAGCACGCTACTAAGCCATTCCACTTTTGGGTATGTGAGATGTCAAAGTTTGTTCACAGTGAAAAGAACCAAAGCATTTTCTGAAGCTTCTCAGTTTAGGATTTAACTTTTCAGAGGTTTCCCAAGCCTCTTGTTGAAAAGTGTAGTTCCTTTGTATTTGAAATTTGACTTTGTTGTCAGATTCATTGGAAAGACATAGTCTTCCGTTTATACAAAGGACTACTATACTTCAACTTTTAGAAGTTGCTCCAAGCCACTTATGAACAGACAGTCTTTTCTGTATTCAATCAACTACGTACTATCCTTCATCTTTTTGTTAGAGGTATTTGGTATAATGATAGTCTTTCTTTGCATTTAATAGTTAAAGTAATTCTCACGAATTTTAGTCAAAGTATTTCGCTCATTGTAAATGAGTTAATTTTATTGCAGTAATAATGTGGCGACGCGATTACGTCACATAAGGCTGAGTTCGTAACAGCAGATGAGTGAACCTGTTCGAGCGGTGAATCTCTGTTGTTATGAGTCATCATTTGGTTGGCTCAGGGCGACGCAGCATTGTGGCTGCAACACTAACAAAAAAGTGGGAAATTCAGTATTGGCTAGAGGCGGGAGCCAAGACTGTGGTCTGCAACAGTCTGCGCTTACCACAATATCCTGGGTTCATGTTACATACTGAGGTTATGTTGCCGCAGCCCTTTCCAAAAGGGTTTTGCACAGGATTTTGCTAAGTGTTTCTACAAAGGGTTTTTGATGATCTCATGGATTTCACCTGCATGACACTGTTGCAGAACTGATAAACAAGATTCAATGCCGTCAGTCATTCCTTACGTCATTTAGATTTCGGAGAAATCATGAAATGATTTGTTAAGCAGAATGTGGACTAAGAAGGGGGACGGTCAGCACCAGTGATCATAGCCAGGCCCGTAACCAACTTGTGGCACCAGATGGGACAAAGAGTTTTCTGAGAGGGGCCTAAATTTTTTAAATTATGTCCAACACATTTTTCTAGGGGGGACGAAAAATTTTCCCGGGGACGCGACGCCCCCCTTGGTTACGGGCCTGAGCGGGATCTATGAACATAACAACCCGTTTTTTTCAAAAATATCCACCTGTCATTATTAACTGTTCTTTATGCTCTTTCCAATGTTAACGGGCGCAAGCAAGTATGGCGTTTAGGTTTACGTGCTGACTTTCACTTTTCAGGTAGTTGAAGTAGAATTATGGGGCCTTGAACTTTTTTGTTAGTGTTGTTGTTTCCGGTGTCGAGCGAAATTTCTGACCTATTATTTTTTGTCAGTTATTTTGCTTCTCAGAGTAAAGAAATAAAGTTTGGCATTTACTTTTTTGATGTGTGTTGCGTCAGTGGTGGATCCAGACCAGGCGTTTGGGGGGGGCCAAAATGTCTTCACTTGCTTAATACCAAAGGTTGTCTGCGACAATCGTTGTGTGTCACACAAAAGATAACCTCTTTTGTAGGCCAAAAACTGGCTATTTTTGTTAGTCGAACTATGCTATTGTTTTGGGAATAACCACAGGTTGAAAACGCTTTATATCATTAATTCAGAAAACGTTTGAAACAGGTCCCAAACAGTGGGCCTCGTTTTTCACAAGCTACGTAGATCTCGTATATTTACAAAATGTATTTAAAAGGTATAAAAGCATGCTGTGCGCAAGCGTTTGCCGCTGTTTTGGCTATCCCTAGCGAAATCAGTGAAGAACAGTGTCTGCAACTCATTCCCGACTTGGTTAGAAACAGAACGGTTCTTCTTAGACTTGGAAGTGACAACTCATGTCCCACGATAGGACTCAAACAAAAAGCTAAAAGACAATCATGTTTCCAAGCCAAGCTTGTGCATTTACATGTGTATGAAAGACTTGTTCATTGCTGAAGCGACAATCCACAAACAACACGTGAATGAAAGGCATTTGCCAGGACTTTATTTTAGGTGGCTTTGTTGAATATCGTAAAAAACAATCTTATAATCGCGTGATAGATTTACACTGGGCCTTAAAGCATTTTTCCCTAAAATACATTTAACGCCACTTATAAAGGTAGATTTTCAATCAAGTC
>JGI24158J21664_10015117_pt1 | contig 10083 bp, 9 predicted proteins | sample Ectturendosymbi3_FD_21664 | JGI IMG/M metagenome (IMG submission 21664) | reverse complement strand
TCTACCTATTCCATGCGTCATTACACTTAATACGAACTATCAGCGCTCCAAGTTAAGATATCGGAGGAAACGACACTCAACACTGCCACAGACAGACAGACATTTTCATTTAACATCTGAAAAAATCAGATATCAAGGGGAGGAGAATGACCGCAAGGTCTTTGAGTCATCCTCCCCCGCGAAATACAAGTCGAACTGCACAGAAGACAACTCAAAATCTACAGAATTCTACAAGCTTCCATATATCTGCAGAGACGGTGTAGACATTTCCACAGGACATAAGCACACATAAACAGGACATAGAACAAAAAAGACGCGCTACAACACAATTACTGCATACAAGCCTAAAAATTATTTTTTTATAATACTACACAGTAGTTTTGTATTACCACACAGCTACCACACAGCAGTTCAAAACTGCAAATTATCCGGCTGAATGTGGAAACAGGGCAGTAAAGCACACTCATCACTACGTCAGAGTAATAATTTACCACTGCAAAATCAGGCTGCGCTAATGTCTCGTCGAATACGAGGATTCGAGCATAGCTGTGCGGCTGGATTGGCTTGCGCACACTCCGGTCTTGCTAAACTGCACAAGAATTGAGAATGCGCATAAAATACTCAAGAAAACTCGTTTTTTGCTATGTACATAGATGTCCAGCAAACTTTTCGTTTTCCTTCTTCCTTGTTAAGACATTATCAAATGCCTGAATACTTCCCTGTTGAAAACTGCTGTTTTTGAGCTCGTGCAACAGTTCTATCATGCTACAGAAACTGTTAATGTAGCCAATGCGGTCAGCGCTTGCGCTGATCAGCTATAGCAGACAGAATGAAGAGAATTGTTTTGTATAAAGTGACCTAACGCGGAACACAATCGTAAACATGCGTAGTGGACAAAAGGTCTGTGAAAAGTAGTGATTGGGTTCCAGGATGCAGACGTTCACCCAGATTCCCACCAAAACCTATTTATTACTTTTTGGCCCATTTACAATGTTCTTTGAAATTTGCATGCAAATTCATTCCGTGGTATTTGCATTACGTCGACAAATCAAGAAGCAAAAATATGCGAAAACGATTAATCTCCTTTGCGCAGATAATAAAACTTTTGTAACTTATCAAACACAAGGGGGTTTACCCCCCCCCCCTTTGCGTACGACCTTGGGCACTAGGGTAGTCTTAATCTGGCCCTCAGTTACTTTACCACAGCGTTGGGGAATCTATTTTTTATTACGGGCCGCATGAATTGTGCATTATCGCTGGCGGGTCGCAGAATCCATTAATTTTATCCTCCTAAAATTCCAGCACTTTAATCTAACTATGAGCAAAGGGCCACTTCTCGTGACTTACTATTTATAGAAACTAATTGCAAGCACTTGCTTATTGTGGAGCTTCGTTTTGACTCGTTGTTGCAAACGTATAACTTGGGATACGAAAATTTTGATGGAGGTTTTTTGAAGTGTTCACGCGGGCCGCATCTGGCCCGCAGGACGCAGGTTCCCCACACCTGCTTTACAAGTTCTCCTTTGTCCCTCAGAGAATTTGAGTTTAAATGCCTACTCAATGCAGAGCCGGATTAAAGGGTAGGGGGGCCCGGGGCAATTTTTACTGGAGGGCCCCTATGACGTAATTGATGACGTCATCGTTTGTAAAAGTTATGTTTTCGCTGATTCGCAAGATTCCCGTTTGTTTTTTCCGGTAGTCGAGAATGTGCTTACTCAAATGCATATGCAGTTAGCCAGGCCCAGGCCCGTAACCAGCTTGAGACAGCAGGAGGAGCGAAGAGTTTTCTGAGTGGACAGCAAATTTTTTGAACTATGCCCAAAATTTTCAAACAATATCCAACACATTTTTCCAGGGGGGACGGAAAATTTTCTAGGGGGCTTTTTCCCCCCATGCACCCCACATCGTTACGGACCTACAGTTAGCTGGGAGAAGTAATTACTAGAGTGTATTTTACTAAGAAAATATATTTCTCTGGCTATAGAGTGACTCCGCAAGAAACAACATTAACCCGAACAATAAGCAGAAACCAGAGATTACAAACAAAAACACCGAAAAAAGAACATGTCAATATGGCCAGCCAGGCTGAGTGTGAAAGTTGTTTTCAAGCTAATACAGTATCTTGATTTTAACCTTCATTTTCAGGCGCTGTAGTTGATGCCATTGCTTTAGCGTTGCTGCTTAAGTTTTGCTGGAAATAGCGTTTCAGTCGTGGCGTTTTAGCTGACACTGCCAGATCCTTGCGCTTTTACTTAGAAGCTTGGCGCTTTTAACAACTCCTGATGGCATTACAGATTTTGGCATCTCGCTAGCTGAACACTGCAATTTCACTTTCTGCCCTTTGGTTCTACGAATCGACTGATTAAAACCTTTTCTGGCGGACCATGCAATAAAATGTTGTGTAAATAGCTTAAATAGCTTCGTATATTTTTTATGTAACACAACGAAAGTAACCATCGGAAGGACAGTGCGTTTCCACCGCACGTTACCCTTCATGACGAAACAAAGGTGCAGTTCGGCTGCGGCTACCTCGAGACTGCACTAGAAGTTTGGGGTCATTGATGCCAGTGTTGCCACTTCTGATATATTAACATGACATAAAATGTGATGTTCTAAGATTAATTTCTGATGTCTGATGTTTTGTCAACAAAACTGATGTTGACTGGGTTGTTGTTTTTGTTTTCCACATTCCCTCTCATTTTAGGACGAAAATGAGTTATATTCATTGTTTTTAAGTTCCTTTCATCAATTTCTCACCAAAATATGTGTTTGGTTATCGTTTCAAACTAAAGAAGTTCTCTTCGCTGCGTTGAGACCAACATTTTGCGTAAATTATAAACGACTTCTCCATTTAATGACCATATTTCGCCCTATTTCGGATTCAACGAGGGTACTCTTTGTTAATAGAAGCATTTACAGTCGTGGCCAAACATTTAAGACCAAAGTCGATTTCTGTGTGCGAAGCTACTTTTTCCGCAGTATTGCATCAGAAATCATTCGCGATTGCATCAATCTTTCTGGTGAGCGAGAGTATGACGCAAAAGCCTGTTTCAAGTCATAAACAGTCAATCATTCAGCAGTGAGGTTGTTTTTTTGTTTTTTTGTCATTATTTTCTTGCCTCCGTATGGGTAAGAAACGGTCTCTCTCTGAGGCACAGCGAGCTCAGATCGTGATTCTACGCGAGGAAGGATGCACTGAACGCGCAATAAGTGAACGCCTTGCTGTCAGTAAAACAGCAGTGCATCAGGCAGTGGTCAAGTTCAAGAATTGTGGACCTTATTCAGATTGTAAGAGGAGCGGTCGTCCACGGAAAACCACCCGACGACACGATATATTGATAAAAAGATGTGTCGCGAAGTTTCCTACGTGTTCAGCGAAAAAGATTCGAGCGGAACTTGAGGAAACTGGTTCGAGAATCAGCAGAAGAACCATCAGTCGCCGTTTAACCGACGAATTTGGCCTCAAATCACGGAAACCGGCTAGAAGTCCGAGACTGACCCCAGCAATGAAGTTGAAGCGCTTGCAGTTTGCGAAAAAAACAAAGACTGGAAAAACCAGCAATGGTCCAGAGTTTTGCTTCCCGACGAAACAACAATTCAGCAGTTTGCCTCGAGGAAGAGAACTGTGAGGAGACCACCAGGAACTCGGTACAATGAAAGATTCACACAGCAAATCATGAAACACCCGCCGAGTGTGATGATTTGGAGAGCGATTTCAACCCAAGGAACGGCCGGCCTGTTCTTCCTCGATCCCGGAACCACCATGAATGCCAAAAAATACCTGGAATTGACGAAAGTGAAGTTGGAGTTACACATGGCAGTGCATAATTGCGAAATATTTATGCACGACGGGGCGCCATCCCATCGGGCAAAAATCGTCACGGACTTTCTCAAGACGAAAAATATAAAATTGTTGGAATGGCTGGGAAACAGCCCGGACCTTAATCTAATTAAGAATTTCTGGAAAGAACTGAAGAATAGAGTTGCTGGGAAGCACCCAACCAGACTTTCATCGCTTATTAAGACCATCAAGTCATCCTAGGTTCTCGGCATGCCCACAGAGCTGTGCTGAAACCTCATCGAAAGGATGCCGAGACGGATCAGGGCGGTGTTAGAGGCCAAAAGAGGACATATAAAGTACTGACTGTTGATATTTTTTATGTAAAATGGATAATAATGTATACATATGACGCGTATCTAAGAAAAATATAGATCGGAAACACCTGTGTACTTTCATTACACTACGGGATCAATAAATTATGAAATTTCTCTCTTTGTTCTTAAACTTTTGGCTACGACTGTTACTCAGGAGTGGGTAAACAGCAGCCCGCGGGCCAAATGTTTCCCTCCACAGCGTTTGAAGTGGCCCACGGAAGCATGCAGAAAATATCTTGAAATCTGAAAGTTCCTCCAGCTTATCACAACAAATGTTAGAGTTGACTGCTTAGGCTAGCTTAACTGAGACATGTTTCTATTTTACTAAAGACGCACGGCCCTCCACCAAAACGTGGTCTTCTCAAAATGGCCCACGACCCTAATTAGTTGCCCACCCCTGATTTAGCTTATATGAACCTGTAGCAGAAATATTTCATGTTATCTGATGTTGAAAAGGCAGCAATCTGATGTTAACGAGGCTGGCCCCAGTGGCAACATTGACTGAAACTAAATAGCAGTCAGCAACCACTAGCTATAGTACGCAAATAGCAATGTTTTTGGTGACATTTGTGCAATAGGCGCGATGTACGTGTAGAGAGTCATACCCATGCCTAAAGAACGATTATTAGGAAAACGTTACCAGCGAAATCAAATACAGTTGAATTGAACAAAACCGAAAATACTCATAGGCTATTAAGTAGCGATTACTAAAACTGGCAGACAGTCAAACTTGTAGAGCACATGTGTCAAACATGGTGGCCCGCCACGTCTTTTTATGTGGCCCCGAAGCTTAAATTTTAAGCTTCAGCATGCTTATTTGTTTGGAACTGTAGTGGCTTATTCCTGTTTACAAAGGCGAACAACTTTATTTGCCATGTTATAACTTTGCTATTTTAGTCATCTTGCTGACCTAACGTCTCTATTTTTAAAAATATATTCCGTTTTTAGGATCTTTTCACTGCAAAGCAACCATTATTACGTCACAGAGAAGCTCTTTACGCATTAGCGCAACAACTAAATTTCATCACGGGCAGCCCCCTTGCAGCTGGGGGTCCGGGGCAATTGCCCCCGTTGTCCCGCCGCACCCTTAATCCGGCCCTGCCTCAATGCAAATCTCATGAAGTGAAACATCGCTTAATTTTAATCTCAGATTGCTGTCATTTCTTAGTTCAAGAACGTTTTTCCTAACGGGCAAGGATCATTCTTACGTTGACATTTCTGCATGTACCGATAAAGAATTTCGCATCCAACCATTGTTCCGTATTTATTATGAAAACCTAATGGTCACAATTCTGATGAAACACAAACAACTGTTGTTGAGACAACTCCTAAACACAAACTCTTTTCCAATATTTCTTTATTGATTGCTTCTTGAAAACATTTCCAGTGATCCCACTGTTAACTCAGTTATCCAGAGTATTATTTTCCGTTTAAAACCTTTCAAGTTGTCAAAACATGTCAGTAAATTATCATTTTTACCTTGCATTTTAATGCTGAGTTCATTCAAGTGTTCAAATATGTCGGTCATAATGAAAGTTTATCAATGGAACGATCATCTTCGAGGAGCTTATGCAGATCAGTGGCGGATGCAGGGGGGAGTTCATGCCCCCCCCAAACGGCTGTGGCGCCCCTTAAAATGGCGATAAAATTCTCTGATAAAATTGCGCCCCCCAGTGGTGTCTATCGAAGTAGAAAAAATATTGCTCAGTCTAAACTAAACAATGCTTTACACTTCGTTGAACTTCAGTATCTACGTGAGGGACTTTGACCCAGCCTCTTACCGATTAGAATCAACACTGCTATTGTTTCGTAATAGTACTCCTGTTCGCTGATTTCTTTTCCGCGTGACAACTGCCCAGCAGTCACAAACACGATCTCTTTCGCTAACACAGTTCTGGACTTGCGCTTGGGCTGTGCAAATTTGGTCTGTTTCAAAAGTTCATTTCTTTGATGCTTGGTGGAAGCTTTGAAAAGAAAAGCAGTAGTGAAGATAAGAAGGGGCCTGCAAAGTGAAAAAAGCAGTTTCAGGTCTGCNATCAACGCAGTCCGTGAGTCCGCTCCGCAGTAGTCCACGTCTTCATCTCAGATTTGCAACACCTAGATAAGTGAATGACTGTNTTGTAAGAACAAATGACCCCGATGACCGCAGGGGTGTAACGTGTTTAGATGGGTCTCAGGGAAAGAAGAAAGTTTGGCGCCCCCATAATCTTACTTGTGACCTTGTCGGGACTTTTCGGCGCCCTCCGCAGCCATGCGGCGCCATCATAGTGATTCGGCGCGGGCGGAATTTGCCCCCCCTCGTTACGCTCCTGTACGTTAGCAAACAACTTATCGGTTTCTGTCAAAAATTCATTGAGCGTGCCTGCTGTATTTTTCGGTTATTGACTGAATTTTGTTAAGACGATTATTCGGTCATAATGTTCTAAAAAGTAGACTAGTGAATACTGTTATGACGAGTTTTAACACGATTACCGGACAAATGACCGAGATGTCATAGCAATAAAAAACAGGAGCATGCTCCAGTATCTCAGGGAATTATGACCTAGAAATGCAATCCTGCAACACCTCACTCCGTCAACGAGGAAAGCGCAGCGAAGCATTGATTCACTACGTGTAGCACGACGCGCCTCAACAAACCACGCTGCTCACTACTCAGCAGTCAGCTCTAACGCAGAAACTTCAGCAAAATACCAACTATCTACAGCTTGGTGGAATGATTAATTGGCTGTACGCGGTAATGACAATTTTTGCTCAACGGTTCAAAATTTGAGAGGAGTACGGCATCTGTCACTCCTCATGGTTACGCACCTGGCAACAGTTACCGATGGCCATATGATTTTGTTTCGATCCTTTTGTTGCAAGTGCACATCCGTAGACAACTCACGCCGGACACGAAAAGACAAATTTGGCATCGTTAGCGAAAACCAACAGCAAAATACCAAAATACCTAGCTTATTGGCTGGATCAGGGCGTCCAAACCAAAACCCGGGAAGAAATTTTGTCATTAATGAAAAAATATTTTATTTCGAAAATTTGTTGATTTGGGTTACAGCCTGTTTCTCATTTGTGTTTGCTGGCGAGGATAGAAGCAGATCCATCATCAGATCAACAGCATTGGGGATGGCTTAAAGATTGTTTGGGGAATCGTAGTAGTATGCACAAAATTTGAAATTGACTTTGTCAGGGAGACTAAAGCATGAGTTTGGAGCCATTCACTGTCGATTCGATGGTGTCATCCCGATTGCTCCCCCTTTTTTTAACATTGTCACATTTATTCTTCATAATCTGGACTAGTGAGATTGATGTTTATCTTATCATCAGCAGTCCAGTGCCGAAATATGTGAAACAGTCAAGTAACTTCACTCCGCATGTGAGAGAAGCAAGGAATCAGTCGCAAATTTTTAATAGGAAATCCATTTCACGATCACTACGCATCGTCAGTCCTATCATCTGAAAGCAATGCTGACAGGTGTGAAACGTTGAAAGACTAACACAAGGTCAGAAAACGTAAACAACCTTAAGACTGCAATGAAAACAAACGGGCAGACCCAACCACGATAAACAAAGCAAAACCAAAACGTCTAGCTCAACTACATGCAAACACTGAAGCCTCAAAAATTGCTTCACAAATGACAAGAACTCACTGAAACTCAACGCCAGCTAACGATTAACACCGAAGAACAAGTCGCTTTCTGATAAATGCAAACCTCTTTGCAGAGTGAGGTTTATGAGGCGCCATTCGTAAAAATATTATATCTGACAGATTTACCACAAAAACTGCTATCTCTGCGCATATTTAGCTATTTCTGCGGGCATTTAGCTAACTCAGTGCAAAATTAGCTATCCCTATCTTTGCGCGCATTTAGTTATCTCTGCGCATATTTAGTTATCTCTCTTCGCACATTTAGCTATCCCTGCGCAGAGTATGCATCCTTCGTTTCTTTAATTCTCGAAGCGGTAAGGTTTATTGTTATAATGCTACTAACGTGAAGTGTGTTGCCGGCGTTATTTCCGGGCAAAAAGACCTTACCGTGCAATTCTTTTCAATGCGCTTTTTCAATGACAACGTTTTCTCGATACAGTGCTTGTCTCCGAGCGAGCATTTTGCTTTCAACGCGCTCTTTCTGTGAGAGTATTCTCTTTGTGCACCTGGAGGCGCTGAGAGGCGGTGAGCTGCGCCTGGTGAGAACAGTTGGAATGGTTGGACTTGATAAGATTGTCTTTAAACCTTTGAACAAAAAATGGCATTACCACTGAGACCACCACAATAATCTTACTGTAGTCCATCGTCTACACAAGCCAAGATACAATATTATCATCAAAACATTATAATGTAGACGTGAAACCACATTGCATTATATGGCGCCAGGGAATTCATGCCTTGCTATAGCCGAGCTTTTGTCTGAATTACTGAAACAGAAGACTAAATTTTTCTTCAGGCAGGATATCATGTTTTCCTCCGACACGCTTCAGTGCTACATGTATATGCATATTTGGCTATCTCTGCGCAGAGTTAGCTAAATATGCACAGAGATAGCCATCTCTGCGCAGAGATAGCTAATATATGTTTATTGTTATTCTATTTGAATAAGTGTGGTAATTGTGTCAGCAAACTTTCAATCTGTCTAAAACTTTGGGCTGCACTGACTTATCTGGATTTAAAGATGGGAAACAACAAAACAGAGATCACCAAAAAGCAGGGAAAGCGTGAAAAAACTGCAGCAACTCCTAACCAAGGAAAAAAACAAACTACAGAGACTGCTGGAAATTACGAAGATTGGCAACCACTCACACCACGAAAACCGGTTGGCTACCCTGAGGAAGTGCTGGAAAAACTAAGTTCACTTGATGAAAAGATGTCTGGCCTTGAAACACTACCTAAACAAATGTGTGATCTAGCAAGCACCCTCAATTCAGTCTCCAGTGATGTTGAGCTTCTTCACAAAGAAATCAAAAGGCTTAGTGAAGAAAATTGTTTTCTAAGAGAAAAAAATAGGTCACTAGAAAAAAAATATCCACTCTTGACTCTAATTTCAATGCCTTGGAACAGTATGGCAGGAGACAAACTTGGAAATTCATGGAATACATATGAATGATGATGAAAGCATTGCAGAAGTTGAAAGAAAAGTCTTGACAGTGCTGAAAAAAATTGATGAAAATATATCACATGAAGATATTGATGTAGTTCACAGACTAGGTAAATTAAAAAAAACAAAACCAACATCATTGTCAGATTTATCTCTAGAAAAACCAGAAACAATATTTAAAAAGAAAGGAAGAAACTAAAAAATGCTGATGCTGGAAAACCTACCACCCAATGTGNTTTCATCAATGAAAACCTTACNAAAAAAATAAACAGTTGTTTTACTTGGCTAATGACAAAAGAAAAAGATTTGGTTGGAAATACATCTGGACCAACAATCGAAGAATTCACCTTAGACCAACTAATGACAGTAAAGTCATTACTATCCGACATGAAAAGACCTCGAACAGCTCGAAAAGCCAACAGCCGACTCTGTAAATCTCTATGGATCATATGCATTTGCTGACTCTCCTTGAAAACGCACCGATGAAATACCTGTCCCCTCCTTATGGTATGGTGAGTGGTCTGCATATTGTCCTTACATTTGCTTGGTGNGTCATANTTCACTAATAATCCGCTTAACCAATAATCATGGCTCTTTGCAAAAAGTCTAATATGTCTAATTGTTTGCACTCAGTGTTCATCATGCCACAAATATACTCAATCGCTTAATGATTCCCCATTCTACTCCAACCAGCAACAGCCTTCACCATCATCATTTATTTGTTCCGGCTGTATTGCTTCATCAATACCATTTTTCAATTCAACCAACACAGAGTTTTACAACCTCCTTTTATTTGACAATTCTGATTTATCTAATTTCCTTAAATCTTTTGCATGTGACT
>JGI24158J21664_10015116_pt1 | contig 10083 bp, 10 predicted proteins | sample Ectturendosymbi3_FD_21664 | JGI IMG/M metagenome (IMG submission 21664) | reverse complement strand
TGAACCATGTGAGTAGTATCTGCTTGAGAGAAACGTTTCTGTTGATGAAGCTAAACTGTTTGACCAATACCAAAACTTGTTTGAGTTCGGGCAAAAAGAGCATCAACCAAATGCAATTTATTGAAAAATGATGGAACATGAAAGAAGGCAAAATATTTTTCAACCTGCAATGCCATTGAATGCTTCTCCGAACTGATGAAGATTGCACAGTTTTAGTTCAGAGTTATGTTGCATTACGCTAATGTGGAACGAATTTTTGCTTGATGCAGCCACAAACCTAAAGGAAAAAGAAACTTTTCTAATTGAACCAGTTTCTACACCAGTGCTTTTCAACCTTTTTGCTGCAGCNNAATCTACCGCAAATGTGTGCATTGCTCATGGAACTCTGTGCAATGATCCAAGTGTCTATATTGCTACAACGGCATAGGTCTGTGGTTGCGAATTTCGTCCCAGGTAATTTCGGTCTGTTTCAGCGGAACCCCTGGCAGCCACTCGCGGAACCCCGGTTGAAAAACAATGTTCTGCACTATTAAGGCTGATGTGCAATTTAGAACATCTTTCATGCATTTAGTTGGTTAAGTGTCCGCCTCTCAATTGGAAGGTTGAGTGTTCGATCCACGGCCACTGAGTGAAGTGCCGTAGCACTCCTTGGGCAAGAGCATTCACCCAAAATCGCCCGGCAGGGGGCAAATTTCAGGCTTCGGCCTGCCGCTAACTGCCGTCACCAAAAATTTCAAAGTTAAAAAAAAATCGAAGAACATGTTGTGACAGACTTAGATCTATGCAACGATGAAAACAGACCTAGTTCAACCAGCAGTGCAGCAGCAGAAGGACGTCAAGATGTATAATCGAAAAACACGACAGATGAGATGGCTGACGCTATCACTTGAGGCAACGATATCGGTCTCATCACCCAAAATACCGGAAAAATGCGGGAATATTGGTTGAAATATGAAACAGGTTCTTTTTGACATTGTGATGAAAAGTCATTTTTAAAAACATGATGTTCCACAACACAGAAAAGACAGAAACTTGTCACAGAAACGTACCACAAGTTATCGTCGCCAGAACCACAATGGCGAAGTAGCTGACAAAAGCTGGCTCTGTTTTTTCCTTCACAAACGTGTGCTAAGCGTTTCACTTGTAGACTGATGAGCGTCGATATGGATATATGTTCGCATTTCGTCATTAGAAAAGGAATCTTCGACTGGAAGCACGATTGAGCGCCTGAGGAGCCACGAGCATTCAATGGAACATATAGATGCCACGTTTACATTTAATTGCAGATGTAATTAATCACTATATGAAGAATTGATACAGAACTAGCCAATCATGTCAATCAATGCGAACAATATCGGAAATCGCCTCTGCCTGCAACGTTTGGTTGCTGCCATAAAATTTATTACTGAGCGAGGTGTGCCATTTAGAGATGATGAAAACGTTGGATCGCCCGGAAGCTTTTTCCAAAAAATTTTCAAAGGTATTTTCAAGCAAATAGAAAAAAAGATGTGATGCTTCTAGCGACTGGTTTGGCAACAGTTTCACAAATCGCTAATCCTTGTCAAACACCATGTTGCATCACAACGTCCTGTTACAGTTGAGCGCTGGTGTAGGAGGTGGGGGGCAAGCGCACCTCCAAAAGTTTTGATTTGGTGAAAATTTGGGCAAAATCCGAGAAAATCTGGGCAGAATCTCTGAAAACCTTCACAAAATTCCTGAAAATCTGAGCAAAACCTTGAAAACCTACCTAAAGATTGTGTGGGGCCTCCCACCACGCCTGGGCCCCAGGTCCCCCGCCATCTAAATCCGGTGCTGGTGTGTGGAGTTCTCGCCGTAGTGGAACATGAACTTGTAACCTTACTGTTGGACATGACTCAGTTGCTTCGGTTGAAGAATTTGATGATAGCACTGCATGAACGAAAGAATTTTACTTTTACATTGTGTTTGTCAAGCAACTTAGCAGCAAAAACAGTTCTTTCCTTGTACCGTGAAAACAATTGCTGCCTTGGGCCGTTTTCTTTCTGTGCATTGTTGCTTTGCTGTGACAACATAGATTTTTTGACTTGAATTACCAAACAACAATTGCAAACACCGTTTGTGATTTTTGAAGTAGCTGCCTATAGACAAATGTTCTAGTTAAAGATGACCAGAGAAGTTTTAAAAGTAATATAGAATTTTGGTTGTGGTGAAGTCTAAGCCTTAAAATAATTTTGTAAATGCTGTGTAAAATGCAACGTCCTGTAATTTTACTCATGTGGTCGAATGTGCCCAGGCTGAAATCGGTGAATAGATGTTACGACCTCTTTGTAAAGCCCAGCCATGCTGCTAGTATTCTTTGAACTTACTCTGCAACAGAAACAAAAATGTTAGCTGTGCGTGACTTCCTCTTATCAAAAAAGTTTCCGTAACAACTTATCTGACTCAAAATATCGAAACCAGTTGTGACGGAACTAAAGCTTTTATGCTAAACTGTTCAGGATTTCAAGGGTAAGTGCGACAAATTAGCTAATGGCGATCATATTTTTGATCAGGGGCCGATACAGGGGGTTCGACTTGGGGGATCGTCTCCCCTCAAACCTACAAAAGTAACTTTTGTCACTTTGATTTTGTACAATTCAGAAACCAGCCTTCGCAATATAAGGCCTTTTTGCGGTCCATTGTTTTGTCACAGCAGTGTTGTGAAGAATATTTCATCTCTCTTACAGTAGCGAAGTGGTTATGAGACTTGATTACCTATTATTACTGAAATCGCCCCCCCTAACCATATTGCCTGGATCCGTCCCTGCTTTTTGTGGGGTGTTTCTAGACGATTACACAATTGTTACGTGTCTTGGCGAAATCATGACTGCTTATAAAACGTCATCACCTGGTCCTATACCAGTACTAAAAAATATGTGATCGTAAAAGAAGTTTATGAACTACTTTTGCAGCTGGATTGCTGTGCTGTGAAGCGCACTGCATGGACGCAATACTAAAGCTGGCTGAAAAATTCCTGTTTACATCCAAGTTGCAACACGCAGTTTATTTAACAAGTGTAAGCAGTTTCAGCACAAAACGCTACAAGTATGATCAGTTAAATAAAACTAATTGTTTTTGTACTGTATTAGTGACAAGCAATCATTTATAATAATTGAATTTTTTCAAAAAGCGCATAATTGAATAAATTTCTGCAGCATACGCAACTACGCATGCGATGGAGACCATAGTTATCTGTACTATCTGTTCATTCCGACTTTGACGAACTATCCTCATTCTCATCTTCATCAGGCTCCTCAACTTCAAAAGAATTTTTGTCAGCACAGTGGTAGACCATTTTCACGTATTTGAACGTGCCTACGCATGGGTCGCCAAACACGTCATTGCTCGCTTCAATCTTGCATTTCCTCTTCCCATTGCATTTTGAAGACAGAAAGGATTCCGAATCGTCCGCTGCACATGTCGTTGTTTTAATCGGTCCTGGGCAGCTAAAAGCGAACAACTTGTGTTTAAAAAGCAAATCGTCAAGCCGAAAATCGTGTGATTTCTCATTTGATACAAACACACTGCTGCTGTAGTGCCGCAAAATCTCATTTGAAAGTCACTAATTTTCTAGCGGCTTGAGGCCAATTTTACTCTACAAAATGTTTTATTCATGGAAACATTTTTATCTGAAATTTGTCCAAAAGTCCACAAGCTTTTCTTAGATTTTTTGTTATTCTAAACTCATAGTGCGTAAACTTACGTCGTGTCATCATCCCGCCCGTAGAATCCACTTTCCAACCGGATTTTTTGACCTTTGGGACATTTCACTTTTTGCGTTTCATGTTCGCAAATGATCGCGGTCTCACCTGAAACAACACAAGATAGATCACAAGGTTTGCTGAAGAAATAAGAACACTCATCAAGGGAGAAATCCACATTGGTGCCTTGTAACGTGCTTAGGTCGTCATCGATCTGTTTAGAAGATTTGTTTCTTTAAAAAATGCTAAAACATTATAGCTTTTCAATACTAAACTATATTTCCAGTCAATATGGTATTTCCGAATGCACGTCATCGTGTTCTTGCTAACGAAACAGTTTCAAACGAACATTGCACACAAGAAAACTTTTACAGCGCCGCAACTAAAAAAAATCTGCCACGTACAATTCAAAAACATTAAGTCAAAACGAGGAAAATCTTGGAGAAAGAAATTAATGCTTTGCTTATCCTCACTTTGGATAGGACATCCATCAACATTGCTTGGCCAGTCACAGACGCTGTTTGCTGGGTTGAAAGAAAGTCCTGGTGGACACGGCATAGTGTACAGGTTGCCATTCGAACACTGTAACACATCAGCACGAGGTCAACGTTATAGAATATACACTTGTGCGCATTTTTTACACAGTATTTTGTACAACCTGATTGGTACGTGAAGTGGCAGAATGTGCTTAATGTGCGAGGATCAGCCAATCCCTAGCGAGGTGAAAAAGGGAAAATAAAGCAATATAGAAAAATGTCGGTGTATTTTTGACGGCAAAACTTGCAAACCATCAGAGCACTCGAGGTAATGAAAGCTAGAGGAACAAGTTTTTTAATAACAGCGATGAGGCGATGATCCATGAAAAGATAAAGGTAACAATCAAAATCGGTAATCTTTTCATTATTCACTTTATGTTAGTGAAAAAAATTACAGAAATATTCGCCAAGTATCAAAACATGTACGTAGACTATTCAGGTAAATTTCTAGCCAATGTTCGGCCTCAGAAACCAGAGCAACCAAAGGTTTTCAAAGTAAATAGTGTTCAACTGTGAAACGTTTTCCCGTGCGACTAAAGTTCCGCATTTTTCTGGAATTTCAAGGTTTTGATCTCTTTTCTGACAATGGAATCTCTTTATTCGGGGGTGGTGAGTGTTGTTTGTTTTTTTGCGAATTGTGAATTTGCTTAGATTTTTCTCAAGGTGATAAATTAACCGTTGAAGCTCGTTTGCTGCAGATATGTTGGGTGTTTGTGCAATACGGCTGCAAACGTTCAGGTGGAATAAGAAAAGTTCCTCAGGTTATTGACGATTTATTTATCTGCAAAATTGATAAACAATCACTTCATGTATGAATGTACCAAAATGCAGCACGTTTCAAGCTCTGCTGAAGACTATTTGTCACCAAAGAATACTGCGATAGAAAAGCATTAGAATGAAAGGCTATACTGGAAACCAATGCAAAATTTGCACAATGCACATGATGGATTAACCCACTCAGGTTTCATTTGTTTTCTGCGGAACAGGTCGATCGATTGCTGGAATTATATTAAAAGACATCAGTCGGCTGCAGATCCGGATCTATTCTTTTGGAGGGTTAATAAGGAAAATAACCAGAGATGATCCATAATTTCGACAGTTCAGTTTGCTGCGTGACAGAGTTGTACGAAGCCGAAAAACGCGTTTATTGAGTAGGGCGTTTATTAAAGAAGGTAAGTGGTAATTCGGGGGAAACTCTCCAAATTACATCCCTAGATCTACGTCCAGTTGTACCACGGAACAAAATGTCTAAACTCGAACGTTTCATTGAATGAGGCGACTGGTAATGTACGACTACTATATTGAAAGAGAAACAAATTTGTTCTACTGCTATGTTGCTTTCCAGCAGTGTAAGAAGTCTTGGTTATTCCATGGTTTGTTTCAAGTTTTGGCAAAAATACCTATTTATAACTGAATTGGTTGCGTTGAGAGTATGGATAGGTAGAAATGCAGCGGCAGGAGTTGAATAGGCACAAGTTAATCCATTGTAAGTAAAAAAATTTAGTGCAGAACACACTGGTAGTGCGCCGAACGTGGCAAGAGCAATGACGTTTTTTGTCTACTGTATGAGTAAGGTTTGGAAGATTACGTTTGAGCAGACGGAATTGAAAATTATAAAAATTCAAGCAACGCCATGCTATTCACTTCTCCTTCTATCGTTACAGCCAAGTTAAAACATCCCTAAAGTGTACTTTGAGCGTTACTACGGCGTTGGAATAACAGTTTTTAGGAGCTTCAACAACCTATACTTGACGTCGATATTTTTGTCTGAAGCGACAAACGTATAACCATAAGATCGGAGTTTGAATTTTAATTGGTAGACACTGCTAGAAGCGAATGTTTGACTAACGTTGTTGGTTTGGTTTCATTAATTTTCTTGGTGATCTAATAAATTTACTTTTTTTGAAAAGTAGTAACTCAACCAGCGACACATGCTTAAACAACATCTTTACTCCACTTTGAGATAAAACGTTTTCTTAATTGAATGCCATCTTTCAAAAGTATTAATCTGTGCTCTATAAAACTGGAAGAAATACGCTCAAGTGTGTCGGCATGTTTTCACATTGAAATAAGAGTCATGAAAACATTGCTTGGTCTTAACATATCGCCGAGTGCCCCAACACTTTGCGGGTCCTCTCTTGAAGATTTGTTTTATATAAAAACATAAATTTTTTTCAAGTGGTTTAGTGAATATCAGCTTTAACTTGTGTCTCCCCATACACCTGGAAATATTTTCTGCAGGTGTTCCCCTCTGAAAGCGCGCGTAAACTCTCGAGTGTTTTCGTTGAAATGTCATTTAAGGGGGAAATCCTTTTGTTACAACACCCGATCGAGGGAATTGTTAAGAAAGACGTCGAACTCTGTTTGATCACTTTGGGTCGAAAATCTTTGAAAATTGGTCTTCATCATTTATGTTACCATTCACCACTGGCAAAAGCATCGACTAAGTCAGGCTCCAAACAGCAACTATTTATGCGAGAACAACTAATGCCGCCCGTCGTTATTGATAACCTTTTCCTCAAAATTCTAAAACAACCACCCACACTTTTTTAGCACTGCACCATACTTGTTACACGACAGACAACACTGCCGTTCATACGACTTTCCGTGGCATTTAACGAAGCGAGCAAATATTTTTGTTGTGGAAGATATACCGGCTGTATGCAAAACTGCACAGTCACATTGAACTGCTACATCCAAACTTGCATCCAATCGGACTATTGTCCAAACACCCACAATGTAATCTTCGAAAACTTCTACTTCAAACGTAATGAATGTCAACTAAAAACATTTTCGTCTGTCAGAACACGAAACTTAAATTAGTGTTCTTATTAGCTTCTCTGTTTGGAGAAACGATAAAGTTTTGGACTTCTATCTTCGCTTAGGGTGCTTCTTACGTTCTTGAACTATTTTTGCTATGAAAAAAAACAGGTTTTTCGAGTTTGTGAGGATTTTTTGCTTGGAAAAAACAGGCTTTTCGAATTTGTGAGGTTTTGCGCAACAACCCATGTACTTTCCTTATCTAAAATGGTAACCTTTCCAACACTAAAACGTTTGCAGCTGCAAACGCAGTTACGTTTTACAAGAAGGTAATACTCGTAGTACCCTCAAGTGTGTTGGAAAAAATAATCTAGAAAATAATCTGACAGGACTCCACTAAATTTTCAACAATGCTTTTGGAATATTTCGCTTTATGGTCAGTCACACATATACCTGATAATAGTTGTCGCAGTCGTCTGGTTTCGGGAATGGCCCAGATGTGCCCAAACGGCCACTTTGGTAGCACAGTGCTGTAACACAAAAAAACAGTTTTGCTATAAATCTCTGTTCTCGAACACTTTGGCTCCTTCAAGATCTTTATAAATCATCGCTACAAATCGCCTGTTGCTCGTTGCCCAATTATACTGCTCTTTAGTAAATTCTTTGCCGATTGCTCTCTACGCCTTAACACCTTGCTTGATCCACCGATAGTTGCCTTCAAGGTATTCTTACATGCATTCCTTCGGATAAGTTGTATCGTGAAAAAGAGACGCTATTACTTTCCTGCTTGATCAAAAGTATGGCATAGAACAAAACAATGATTGAGAATTGAACTTTCGTGTGAAGACGTTGTCGAGCTGCCAATCCACGAATTGCAATATTTTTACTGAAACTCAGTTTAAGGACATTGAATGTTTGACCAAAGTGAACCGGGACATGTGGCCTGGCAAGTGAATAGGTTGGAAAGAAGCATACATGTATTGTCGTGAGCGTTTTTAGATCCTTTGTAAGTTATCACTTTCGAAAAAGCATCAAGTATGAAAATTACTTGCGGGCACAATCTTCAAAGCAACATTTTAAAGACACTTACGGTCACCGCCAGAACTTCTGCGTTGTCTCGTAACCTGCAATTAATTTAAAAACAAAAGTTTATTTTCAAATTATCGTAGTCATTAAAATATTGTCAGATAACACACTAGAAACATTCCATCAGGATTTTATGAAAAAATCACAACANGCTGGAATACCAGTAGCTTGACAACCGATAATCAAGCAGCATTAAAGAGACAATACGTTTCTTTCGGTGTAACAACAAGTGTTACCTCATCCACAAAACTTTCCACGTAATTTAAAGGTTTTAGTTTTAGAATTGCTGAGTAGTTACCTCACGACCGTGCACCAGGCACAGCAGCGACAGAAGAACAAGAAATTTCATCTTTTCTGACTCGATTTGTAAACCTGAGAAACGTTACAGTACAATTCAGGAGGCGACGTGATCCTTTCTCGCCGGCGTAGAACAATCAGCAATCAAAGCAGGTTGCACTGCTTTTAAATATTTGAGAAGGGTTTGTTTGACAACAGGACGCTTCCAGGAAACGACAAAAAAGTGTATTGCCTCGTAACACGCCTTCCTCTTGAACGGAATAATGACAAGATGTAAACAAACAGCGACGCCGTTGACGCAACAGCAAATGTTGAATGTGACAGAGCGGTATCATCACAGGGATGTAATCAGACGGACGTGGTAAACTTAAGATTTATAAGAAAATTTGACAGAACGGAGGCAATGAAAACAGCAGAATTTCACCGAGTAACCTACAGATGACCTTCCTGGTTGTCGCTGTTACATCAGTCTTAGTTTATTACGATTTTATTGAATCCGTTTACAGGAAATCACCAAATGTGAAGAGTGCTTGACTCATTCGATTTCGGTTATATTGTGCTGCGTTAATTGCGATACTGCTTCGAACACGAGAAAACACCTCCTCTATTTCATATCTCTCGAACAGTGAATCAGGCCCGAAGCCACGGGGGCATTCGGGGGCAGTACCCCCAATTTTTTGTGATTCCCTAATCGTTTTGTGTCCAGAAAAAGTTGCTTTAAACATACAATAAAAACAAAAATCTTGCCCCCTTAAAAATGTATTTGCCCCCAAGAAACTTTAACCCTGCTCAGGTAACTTCTAGACACAAACACTTTTGTTGTCCTTGCCCAAAATGGGCAGATTGTGTTTATTCGTCTATACTGGACCAACTGACAGGTTCAGACACGCGCGCGGGTTTTTTTACAGGTTAGCAAGTCTTCTCAAGCTCATCCGATCAGAAAAAAACAACGTGTTGATTTGGAAAACTTTTTGTATGATGAAGAACAAAAGGAATTTTCCAAACAAAAATGTGGGAAGTGCTCTAAGCAAATGAACGAAAAAGTAAACAAAAATCCAAAAATTTCGCCCGAAGACGTCATTGGTGGTTGGTTTAAGGTTTAAACAGAATCTCATTTCAAGCTTGTGGTTCTATCTGCAATAAAAGTAAATGACATAGGTTGAGACATGAAATTTTTCTATTTTCATTGCAATTTTCAGCCACATTAATCAACCTTCCCCAAAATGGGCAAATTTTTTACGAAAATCAGGCACATATGGTAAACTTGCCCAAAATGGGCAAATATTATACGACAATTGTTGGGCGATCAGATTGATCGCGGCACTGCTATTGACTTTCATGTCTCACATACTGCCAGTCCCGTCGCCACAGGGGGATTTGGTGGGCTAAGCCCCCAAATTGAAATAGGAAAACTTAAATGAGTGGAGGTTTGTCAATTTTTACAATGTCAAGGCATCAACAGGGAAACAAAAAAACTCACTCTAACCCTAACGTAGGGTGATTTTCACCCGAACTCACACTAACCATAATGTCGGGTGATTTTCACCTAAGGACTACGTGGCCACCACTCCTGCCTGGGTAGAAATCGCCCGAGGTTAGTATTCCAGGGGTGTGAGTAATCGTTGCAGAAAACTTGAAAGTGATCAATGCAGACAAGTGCTCCCCATCGTTGGCAGCTGGCACGT
>JGI24158J21664_10015115_pt1 | contig 10084 bp, 5 predicted proteins | sample Ectturendosymbi3_FD_21664 | JGI IMG/M metagenome (IMG submission 21664) | reverse complement strand
GCGGAGTGGGCGGACAACCCCACAAGACTCCGCACTTCAATTCCAGACACCGGTACACACACACCAGGAATGACCCTCCCAAGAAGAGCCTGGGTCCGGCTCAACCGCCTCCGCAACGGTGTCGGACGTTTCCGCTCCTGCCTGTACAAATGGGGTATTTCTGCGGCCTGTGAGTGTGGCGCAGAACAAACCATCGACCATGTCGTCCTCCACTGTCCAATCCATCAACCCCCCCACGGACTGCACGGCCTGATGGTTCTGGACGATGAGACATCCGAATGGCTGCTCAACACCTGCCCCGATATCTAGGCGGGCTAGCAGTGGATAAAAGAAGAACTCGCTCAAATGAAAGAAGAAGAAGGTCAAACCTCAAAACAAACTGGCTAGGCCTATACAAATTCCCATAAGAACCACTTATAATACAACCAAAGGCTACTGTAGATCGACTGAAGTAATTTGGTAACATAGAAGTACCTCGTTTACACTGCAGTATGGACACTTTTGGCTAATTGCCAAAAAAGTCCAGTAAAGTCGCAGTCGAGCGTGACGGAGACAATGCGTTCTCTCCTCTCCTTATATTAATCTATGGTTCTATTACACAGAAGCGATCACAGCATTCATGGGCGTCCGCAGAGGGGGGAAAAACGGGCATTTCCCCCCTGGAAATTTTGGGACTAAGAAGCAAAAATTTCTAGAAAACGTGAAATCGGGAGTTTAATTTTGATTAGTTGAGTTAATTCTTGCAATGACAGTTTGTTTGCCGACATGACACTCACACTGCACAAGAGTCAGGACTCAGGTTCACAGTTCTGGTAACATGCAGTGATGAACTTGCAGTTCACTTAATCCGCTTCTTTGCCTGCAGAGGCAGGTTGCGAAACTGGGGAGATAATTGTTCTGCTATTGGCCTTTGTTGCATAACGGTGGTAGGCGTTTTGACGCATGTAACTACTGAACGGAGACAATTTGGCAGGTAATGCAGCGAGCGAGACAATGATCGGTGACTGCTGATAGTGGTAAGCCACGTAGGTTTGTGGCAATGGTGGGCGAACTGCGGATCGCCGACATATTTTGTGTGGCTATTCTAGATGAATATCGATATTTCCAACTGCCTCATGTTTAACGTTTTTTCATTTACCAATGTGTTTACACAAGTTCGTGAAATTAGTCACCAGGGAGTCTGCGCGATTTGATAGCAACGACAGTGAATCTAAATCGCAAGTTAGGCTTCTGAAGTTCTCAGAAGAAAAGTAAAAATTTTCAAAGACACGTATTGTCAAAAACATTCTGTCATTTCGTCAACGTCAGAATGTTTTTCGCGAAGAGTCATTTGCCGATCAGAAAGTGGAAGAACACTAAAATAAATTGTAAGACTACCGGAGGAGTTCCAAGCCAGATTTGACCATTTCCAAGAGTTAAACCATGCTTTGCATTCCTTGTAAATCAAGGACGGTCCAGCCAGTAAGGTTAGGGAAGCGATTTCAATAATATTTAATCGTCAGGTCTCATTACGGGTTCACATCATTAATGTAACACTTGCATTCTTTACCGTATTTGTATTGACGTTACAAACTGGCTTTGGGGTTCGCTGATGTTTTTGGTTTTCTGCAAATGGCTCTTCCATTCAACAAGTTTACCGACCCCTAGTTTATACTATGTGTAAAGAAACATGAGTAAAAAAGAAGCATTGCTGCCAATAAAGTGCATTTTTTACAATCAATGCTCCCTCTAAAGTGCGCAAATGTGCAGTACCACCAGACTATTTGCTCAAAATCTCATCTCGCACAATTTTCAACATTCCAAAACATTGGAAAGCACGAAAACAAGGAGAAGCTATTTGAATTAAATGGTGCTTTGTTCGTATTTTTATATGATTTTGCACTTATTCTAAAAATTCACTCAGTTTGTAATTCATTTAGAACTCTGCTAACTCAGTCTTAAAATATCCATGCTCATTAAAACAAACATTTGCTCAGTGTAAAGTTTTCTTACAAGGAAAACACTGTTTGCAACTGTTGCCGTAACACTGGACATTTTCTTTTTGTGTACGTCCATTTGCGTTGCATCGCCAACAATCTGAAAAAGATAAGCAAAATGTCGACTTTTCCCCCCCCCTGGAAAACATTCTGCGGACGCCCATGACAGCATTACTGGTTGGTGACATCTGCTTGAAAATTGAGTCATTGCAAGGTTCCTTTCAAAAATGGAAGCAAGGTCGGCATTAAAAATTAATCTTTGTAAATTGTGAAAGCATAGTTTTTGTGCGATTACTACAGACGCAAATCATTTGTCGTTTCATATCTTAACTCGGTGTTTTCATGATAAACTCAATCTTAAGTTAAGCAAACGCCTGATCAGGTTTGAACAACTTTTCGCAGAGAAAACACGCAAAAACCTTGAAGTCGTTTGTGCTTCGTTCTTCGGCGGATGATTTCCAGTGCGGTCGCGAGACAGAACAGCGTTATAAGAATGGCCAGAACAATCGAAAGTGAAAGATATCCACTCGCGAGTCTCGCTCCGGCGATGCTTGTTAAAAAAAATGTAAATATTTTACCACCTGCACCTAAAAGCACTTGCAAAGTGCAAAGAAAGAAAGAATTGCCAATCACTCACTACAAAAAAGGATAAATTCGAACCTATCACCACAATTAACAAAAATGACAACCAATCGCCACAGAAAAAGAAAATTGCCAACCAATCAGCACAAAATAAGAAAAATGCCAGCTAATCACCAAAACAATGCGTCTATGTCTGTTGTGACAGAGAGCGCTTTCGTCGTTTTTTCATCGGGTTTATGCAGAAAGGCAAATTATTCCGGAAAGTTTACCTCAAAGTTTTCCCGATGTTTATTTTAACTTCATGCTATTGATAGCTTATGCAAAAGTGTGCTTCTGTTTCCTAATACACCATCGCTGGTTGAAAACAATGCATTTGCTTAGCACAAACTACTGGGCACCAAAAAATCATGAATCTTGTTTTGCATTGAGGCTTTCTTTACTCAAAACAAAATGAAAAGATTTTCAGTGGTATTTTCGACGTAAGCCCTGGGTCGTAAAAGGACGACCCGAATTTTGCAAAATCACTTTGTTTTTTGCTACACTTCTTTTCTGCATTGTGATTTTCCAGCAGTTATTGCTTTATTTGAGTTTTAAACCATTCGTCCGTGCGAGCATTCCTTGCCTCCTATCTCATGTAATATTATTTTAATGCACGTTCCTTGCAGTTTTCAGGTTACTGTCCAACTCTGGAAAAAGTAGTCTCTGAACATACAGTAACTTGGAACGTGTATAAATCGGAAATGTCAGAACAATTTNTCACCTCGAGAGATNACAAGCAATTTGCTCGACAAGCACGACAATGATACCAATGGAAACCAGCGACCATATAATGGCGGAAAAGACCTGCAATCAAGCAATCGTGGTTTGAAAATGCTTTATTATTTTGGGGTCTCGTCGCCCGAAAAGACACTTTCACACCTTTGCAAACGCAGGGGCAAAAACAGAAATAGAACATCGACATAAGACTGAAAGAATCTTTATCATGACAGATCTAAAATGGCAACATGTTCGATATGTACTCAAGATAAGCTTTGAGGTGAGCTGCTGCCGATCCTTTTTTCAATCATACAAAAATACAATTAACTTTTTTTGGATTTCTACATACAATTTCAAAGATTTTTTACCAAAGAAGTTTAGCGATGCCGGCACCCATAACGTATGGTGTTTAACGCTACCGTATTACAACAATTAAGAAAAAGAAACTAATATGATGGTTGAGACTATTGTCTCCGTTTCACTGAACTAAACTTTCTGTCACCATTTTACCAGTACCTGAACCAAAACCTACCGTAACGTTGATCTTCTTTATATTCGAATATAACGAGGGCCACCTGATTGATATGAAGCGAACGGCGGCGAACCAACAGATGTGGAAGCTTGTGACAAGGGACGTCCCGAACGTGGCGCTGAAGAAGCCTGCCTGTATAAGGAAACAAATGCGCAAATATTGAATGAGTGTAAAACATACATATAACTGAAACTGAAATATAGTTGTATGTAGCTATTGATTCATAAGGTAGTATTACATAAATACTTATCAAGCGCAAAATAAATTCCGCTTCAAACCCAAGAGAAAAAATTGCTTGTTTTTATTCAACAGTTAATAAATTCTTACAATTTAATCATAAATAACACGTTTGTTTGCAGAATATCAATACTTTATTTTGCAGAAACCAGTAAACACGGAATAGGCTTCCATCGTGCTTTCCACAAAGAAGCACCACTTCAGGCCAGCTCTGCACGAGCTGGAACGCCCGTTCAACCAATTAAAATTTTTAAATCAAGAGTGCAATTACTAGATTGGAAGTTGACTGTTGCATCATTATGAAAATCTGATGAATATTATGTGGAAAGCAGTCAAACGAATATTACATCATGAAGAAACACAAACTTGGGATCGTAAGTTTTGCAAGAGCCATAAACAAGGCAATATTGTCAGAAATCAGATTTTATCACTTTAGGTCAGGGGCCACCAACGTGATGCCCGCGGGCACCAAGTCGCCCGCAAGAACCAAGTAGGTCGCCCGCCGGCCTGTTCTAAAAATAACATTAACATGGTCAATGTCTTCACTTTAACGAATATCAATACTAAAATAATTTAAGTAAATTGAGCAAAATTTTTATTTCAGAGGTGTGTAACAAACTATAGTGGCCCTTCGCATTAACCGGTTCACAAGAAGTAGCTCGCAGTTTCAAAAAGGTTGGTGACCCCTGCTTTAGGTTGTATTTACAGTTTTATTTTTTTTGCCCAAACTTCCAAATTTGGCTGCAATTATTGTGTTAATTGAAGATATAATAATTACGTCCTTCATTACATCTTTCTTTGAAATACATACATTTTAGTTATTTTCAAACGCTGGTTTCGCCCAAAACCCCCCGGCACACAATATTACCTTGGCGAAAAATGCGCCCAGCGCCCAAAGTGCTATCAAGAAGCCTCATCCTGGCTTCTGCAAGTTTTTGAGAATAAAACAGACCTGAAATCATCAAATACGGAAATTTACAGACCCAAGTCTAATCAAATGAAAATCGAAAAGGAATTCAAATGGTATAAATTTGCTAAATTTCAATTCTGGGTATTCTAATACGTGTTCATACAATGTTATGACCGAAAACGACCAACCCACACGTCTTTCGTCGATTGTGCAATCTGCTTATCTAAGTAACATAGGATTCTCCAACAGGCTTAGTTTGTGTCATAGATTTTCCCTACGATTTATACCCAAACCTGTCTGAAAGCTTAGCTTGATGCCAGCACCATCTCTTTTCCGCAATACATGTTATGACGCCCAGCTCTCACACTGCTTAACTCCTTGACACCATTGTGGTGTTGCATTAGTTCATAACTTTAGACGCATTTCCTCTTTAGCTTTCACGAATACTTTTAAATATGTGAAAACAACAAATGTTTAATGTGATAACTTTATGCCATTTTTTTCTGGTTGCTTGAACTTGCCTGCAACACATTTTGCATCAATAAGCCGTATAACTGCATAACTGCATTGCGGATATTAAATTTTATACCCAGAGCAAAAGACCTTTACCAACTAGTATACACTGTTCCCTTTTTTTACACTATAAGTAGCTTCGTCCTAGGAAGGTGAGGTTTGCAGTCTAAATGACCCCTGGTCCTTCGCAGCCTCCCACTCCCTCATGCATTCTATAAATCGTTGTAGTGGGAAAGCCATCGCAATAATAGATTATAATTAGAATGTGGCTCAGACTGCGTCTGAAGCACTGAAAGTTCGGGAAGATAATGTGGTATTATTTACAAATATGGGCGATCAACACGACCATTTCTGTGACCTTAAAGCTAAAAAAAGTTATGTCATATTTTAGAAAAATGTTACGTCATGTTCTTATGGCTTCATTTGCCAATGTTACATTTTTGATACATAGGCAGAATTATTCAAAGCAGTACTCAAATTTCAAAATGGGTCATTGTTATAGAACAATAGAGCAAGATATGTTGGAGTCTTTGAACTACCGTTCGAGCAGAAAAACGATTTGAAGAGGAAGAGTGCAAGTTTCTGTAGCGGTCATGCAATAGTATTTAAGAGGCATGTTTGTACCCAAGCCCGCAAACAGCTTTTTCATTGCTGGGTGTTATTATTTCAGCAATGTCGCTTGATGCAGAAGCACGAAAGATTGACAGGAAAAATCTTTGTTGCCCTGAATAAAGAAGAGATCGCTGTTAATGCGAAGTTTATATTGTTTTTCACATCTGGCCTGTGCTTAGTAGTGGTTAAGNGCTGTTCAACAGAAAAAATGNCCCTGTGCTGGGCGCTGTAATAGTACACGTTGCAGCAGTGGCGTACGCAGAAAATTTTCATGGGGGNTTGCATTCAGTGGCATATGGTAGTCATTTGTATTTGGTGTGCACTGTTTGTGACGTCACAATTTGACGTCATATTCATGTTTCCAGACCAACGTTTTGGCGAAGTTTGTTGACATAATATGAACATTCTTCTACACGCACTCCCCTTATTTAAGGTGTCATTGCACTGAATATAAAGTATCAGCGCTCCAAGTTAGGATATCGGAGAAAAATAAAGTCAACGCTACGATACAGCAGTTCATAACTGCAAAAATATCGGGCTGCGCGTTAANACAGGGAGNAAAACACATCCATCACTGCGTCCGAGCAATGTACAACTGCAAAATGAGGCTGCGCTTATGTCTTGTCGAATACCAGCAATCCAGCATAGAAAGTGTGCGGCTGGACTGGCTTGCGTACACCCTCGATTTTCAAGATCGAATCTTGCTAAACTACACAAGAATTGAGAATCCGCATAAAGTACGCAAGACAACTTTCAATGTTTTGTTATGTTTTGAAGTCCAACAAATTTTTCGTTTTCCTCTTTCCCTGCTGAGACGTTATCTAATGGATGCTGCTATGTTAAAAACTGTTTTTTCGAGCTCGTGCAACAGTTCTATCATGCTACAGAAATTGGTAATGTAGCCAATGCGGTCAGCGCTTGCGCTGATCAGCCTTAGCAGACAAAATAAAGACAATTGTTTCGGATAAAGTGAACTATCGCGGAACACACTCTTAAATATGCGCAGTGGACGAAAGGTCTGCAAAAAGTGGTGTGGTGGTTTCTGGACGCAGACCATGGCCCGAATTCCCACCAAAACATAATTATTACTTTTGGCCCATTTACAATGTTCCTTGAAATTTGCATGCAAATTTATTCCGTGGTATTTGCATCAAGTCGACAAATTAACAAGCAAAAAGTATGCCAAAACAATTAATCGCCTTTGCACAGGTAATAAAGTTTTGTAAAATATCAAGCTCAAGGGTTTTTTTTAACCCCCCCTTGCGTACGCCCTTGAGGCGCGGGGCCCAATGCAGCCGCATCGGTTGCAACGGCATAAGGCCGGCCCTGAACATTAGCAAAAGTGATTTGTTCTGCCTGGACAGCCTGTGTTCTTTTTGTAGAATGCATTATTAATGATCAACATAAAATGTCAGAACATGGTACTATCCTGCTAGGTGGTATTGAAAGAGGGTGAAAAAAGTTAAGTAACTGCTGAGGGCAGTTTGGTAAAGGACCAGTGGTGGCAAACCTGAGGAATTTAATGCTTTTCTTGGTTTTTAGGTTTTTCTTCTGAATATCTGAGGTTTAAGATGTATCTGAGTAGCGGTGATTTAAGATAAATTAGGGCGAGCGGCGGTAAACTACGCCCCGCGGGCCGCCAGCAGGACAAACACACGTACATAAATACCGTAGAACATATTTCACGTTTATATTAAAGTAATTTTATCGATTAGATTAGAAGTCTCGAGATTTTATTCCATACGTTTCGTTCGAAACTGCGTTTTTACTCAACCGAAAGTGACTACTGTGTAATTATGCGGACCTCAGTATCAATGTTTAATATATACGCCCCCTCCCCTGGAAAATATAAAGTAATATATGCGGACGCCAACAGAAATGAAATTTTCAACGTGGTCATCCGTAGAAAATGTTTGCCCACACCTGCATTAGGGTATGGTTGATTAAACTTTCTATTTGTAGCCTCATCTTTCTTATCTCGTTTTACGTACAGCAGGTGTCTTATTCTTCGGCGTAACTATTGAAAAAGCAACTGATGCCGTATAAGGTCTAAATACAGCTAGGTGCAATGAGTTCATGTGACAGAAATATTTATGAACAACCCCAAAGAAAAGATTGAGTGGTGCACACAGCCATGGGCGTCGGAAGGATTTTTTCTAGGGGGGTCACTAGGGGATTTTTCCAAAATTTTTCCAAGGGGGCAAAAGTAGTGAAATTTGTTTTACCACTCAAAACTAAGAAAACAACATCTTTTTGCGAAACATTTCGAATTCCAGGGGGCCCCTGCCCCCCTTTCCGACGGTAGAATGATTTAAGATCCAGATCTCAAAGACTGCCCACAGCAAGACTGTGGGAATGAAGCTTTTGGTTATTGTAAATACTGTCAGATCACCCTTAAAAATGCAAATATGACCATGTTACTGCGACTTTAAGATTCAGATAGACACAAATGCACAATGTTCATCAGCAAAGTTACTTCACTAACACGTTTTGTGACTTGTTGATGCCCAGATAGTAAAGAAAAATTAACCTAATTTTGTGCAAGGTATCTTCCTGCCTAGGTTTTTCTGTTCAAATCTCTTTTTTTATGAATCTACAGTAGGCTATACGTTTTTTTTTCAAAAAACAAATCTAATCGGATGCCCAGTAAAGGACTAATTTTGGTTTCAGTCAAAAGACGATCGATACATATTGTATTTACCCGGATGCAATCGCCGTAGCACATGCAGCGAACCAATCACCGTTTCATCTTCGCGGTGCTGCTGCAGTAAGAGGAAATAACACGTGCCGATTTTCAATCGCGCTATCCACGTGAGAGAAAGCCTCCTGCTTGCTCAAGCGGGGTTGGTTTATGTTTAACGCTGTGCTCGATCAAGTTGGTGAAAAACAGGCTCATAAAATAATCGGTTGCGCTGCTTTGAATCATTACGCTATGCAAGACGTCTGGTGCCACATATAGCACACAAATTAATTTTGTGTAAGCTCTTGAGTGACAATAATGACCGTCTGGTTCAGTGAACTTGATCAGGTGACTGTATTGCAGGTGTCTAACTGTCTTTTTAGCGAAAATGGAATAAGACAGGAAATCCTTTATGCATTCGAAAGTAAGTTCACATTGTTTTTGCAAAGTGCTTCAACAACTTTGTGCAGGACGTCCATTTCTGACAAAATTAGTTTCAGGGATTCACGAAGTGCTGACAGGAAGCGTGGCGAAAAAGTTGCAGAAAAGAGTCAGCTCAAGTCCTTTCAGTTGGGTGAGCGTTTTTACCTCTGCCTAATAGAATTTCAATGGTTTTCATCATCGCATAGGTGAGCTACAAATGGAAGCGACGCTCAAGCGAAGCACTCCATGGTCTGAGTTCTTCACATTCGCAGGCTCAAGCAGTAATGCAACAACGCAGCCGTCAATTCGATCGACGAAAACAACCTGCGCTAAAAGAATTTTATATTATCCTGCAGACCATGGGCGCAATATGGTGGGGGACACGGGGGACGTGTCCCCCCCACTTTTTCAGACGGGGGACATAAAATGCCATGTTCCCCCACTTTTTTCTCTAGGTTTTGTATTTCGAGAGGTTTCAAAAAGAACAGTGATGCTTGTCACGTTTTGTTTGAAGAGCTTTTCATGTTAGATGGTAGGCCACAGCCAAGTTGATGTTGAAACATCTTGGTGTGGTATCACTGATTTCTGTTAGTTTATAAATTTTAGCTTCAATAAAGTAATTTTTAGCATTTTTCAAGTTTCCAGAGGCTGTGAAAGAGGTTTAACTGCTTCTGTCCGACATTTTACCCTGTGTGGTATAGGCCTACTGTTAGAAAGGTTATTTTCTTGTAACAGTGAGAGTATTACAGATCCACATGTGAGAGACTACAGTACAGCCATGATTTGTTCCGTGCAGAAATGTAACTGGCTTTGCTGTAACGTTGGTTGTCACGTATTCAGAAACAAACAGTGTATAATTTAAT
>JGI24158J21664_10015112_pt1 | contig 10085 bp, 7 predicted proteins | sample Ectturendosymbi3_FD_21664 | JGI IMG/M metagenome (IMG submission 21664) | reverse complement strand
CATTGCCAAGCTGTACAACCATTTCGATTAACGCTCTTTTTAATAAAAGCGTTAACCACAATCATATCTAAACATATCGTTTACCCTTGCGTTAGGTTTTCGGACCAAGGTTCTTACCTCAAATTCATCAAAATGAGAGCAACACGTTTTCTACTTTTCTTGTTGCAATAAGTTTTTCTATGACTGCCAATGTTTAAAAGTGTACCGTTGAACAAAGGCGACTTCACGAAAACCACGTTGCCTATCGTCTGGCTCTTATTCACTCTACCTGCAATTGAAACCTACAATCTGAGCTCAGAGTTACCCGTGAAAATACACCAACTGCACTACCCCGCTTCATAAACGTCATTTTCCGGCACCATCACGTCATGCAGAAAAACAGCAGTCGTTTTGAAACTGAGAAAAGTTATCTTTGCAAAGTTCTTCACTTCAACCGCCAAACTTAATGTTGATAGGCCCACGTAATGACTGGGCTACAGCTTATGGCAATTATGGAAAGTAACCCACTGGACATTAAAAAATAGCATGTGATGTGCCAAGAAATGTTTTTTTTTTATAATTTTGCCGAGGGCAATCAGCGGCATGCCAACGCCTGAAATATGCTTCTTACCGGGGCAGTTTAGGCTAACGATCTTGCCTAAGGAGCACCACGGCGAGTCGCTCAGTGTCTGTGAATTGGACACACAACCTTCCAATTGAGAGGCGGAGCTATGGCCGCCTACCACTGAGCTATCGCCGCCGCAGCGAAATCTTCGTCGCCAATGCCGAGGTGTCAGGAGATGTTATGACGTGCAGTTGGGACGTTACTGAGAAACCAAAGATACAAGAAAAAGGATTAAGCTAGCCTTGATTATTTACCGTGATTTCATGCACAATGTTTTAGCAAATTTTGAGAAAAGGGGCAATATAAATCGAAAACAACTGGAGCCCTAACGCTTTTAGTCTGCGGTCGAATGTCATCTCTTTCCTTCGTGCAAAGGAAGATGGCTGAAATGGCTTTGTCTGGCGATGAAGGTGTAGGGAGTGGGGCACAATTGGCCCCCAAGTAAGCATGCCCATAAATAGGGTGCGCAGGAAAATGTTTCGCCCCCCTTGGAAGAATGTTTTGGACATAGTTTAAAACTATTGGACATAGTTCAAAAAATTTGGGCCCCTCTCAGAAAACTCTTCGCCCCCAAACATTTTATCAATTCACTCACTCCAAAGCCACATGCCGTGTTCTTTTAGGCTAGCCTACCAGTCTAGAGCTTCTAAACATGAAATTTGAAAGGCGGTAGAACATTTAAAATAATAGTGAAAAACTATAACTTTTAAACACCTTTCCAAAATTAATTTTTGGTCAGCGAAGTGCCGCCCGCTGCCCCCAGGCCCTCCACCCTTGCTACGCCACTGGGTATGCCCGAGGAGCCCTTGTGCCGGAGTCAGCACTAAGCTGTTAAAAACACCAAGAACACAGCTTAAAAAAACAGGCAAAAATGACACAGTATTGATACCTGTCTTAAACACATTCAAAATCACAACATTTCCACATCCTCAACACAGAAATAACATGACTGAAGACTCAGCCGTCACCAGAGGGGGACAGTGCTGCCCGGCACCCTATTCAAAATCTTTGCCCCCCTATTTCATGTTTGGTCCCCCGGTTACTACATACATCCAATATTGCATTTTAAAAGTGTGCCCCCCTTGTGGTTTTTGTCCCCCTACAGCGAAATCCTGGCAACGGGCTTGATTCTACAACTGCATTAGATACCGAAATACAAAGACAAGACAAAGCATATGCAGCAAGTTGTCTGCAAGGATGCCAACTGTGTTGCCAATGCAAAAATATATCATAGCTATTTAGCAATGATGGAGTCTCGAGACTTGGTCTCGGTCTCAAGAATCGTCTCCAGGTCCAATTTTGCGAGTCTCGAAGGTTTCAGGTCTCGTCTCGGTCTCGAAGGCTTCAGGTCTCGGTCACAAGCCTATTGTTTTGAGACTGAATATTGCAAGGATATGGCTTAGTAAAACTGTAATTCAACGAGTTTTTTCTGTATTGTATTTGCAGGTAAGAAACAACGAAAACAGGTCGGAATAATGTGAAAACTTCGAAAAAATTGAAATTGGGAAGTGGTGACGACATTTTAAAAAAAATTTCGGCAAAATCCACAAATTTTGGAATCTACGTCTCGGAATTTATGATGAAGTCTCATTCTCGAATTTCAAGTCTCGAGCCTCGGAATTTTTGATGAAGCCGCGGTCTCGAAGTTTTAACGAGGCCTTGGTCTTGAAGGTTACGGTCTTGATTACATCACTGCTATTTAGTGTTGCCAATGTAAAAAAAACACAATTGAAATTGATCTGTCTAATATTTCATTTTAGACAGATCCAATAAAATTTCACTATTTAGAATGTTGTTAAAACACTCTAAATTACACCGAATTACAACAATTTTTCGATGGTGTGGCACGAATTTTTCCTACACACAAGCATGCAAAATTACACCGTCTGGCAAAACTGCGCGATAATAACAGTGTGGTAAGCAATCCCGAGAAGGGTGACCAGATAGTGCGCCGTGTGTTCTGCCAAACAATTACGAAATCCTGCGAAATTCACTGGCAAATTACAAAAAATATATTATAAATATTAATGTGAAAATATCGGAAAAAATCTGCAAATTTTTTCATTAGACGATTTGCTTTAACAATGGACCAGTACTAACTGTATTACTGAGGTTATTTAGGCAAATTTCTAAATTTAAAAGTGGGGGGCCAGGCCCCCCCAGAAAAAAGTGGGAGGCCTAGGCCCATGCGGCCCCCCGGTTCCGCCACCTATGACCACAGCGAGTGCAAACATTTCCAGTTATTACGCAAAAACTTTGTTTCGAAACTCGCATACCTTAAATATTACTAATATCAGAACGCGGGCGTTGGTCTAATCTACCATTTATCACAAAAAAATTTCCAATTGTGCTGCCGAAAAAAATATAATAGTAATATTTTCCTTCATAGGAACATTATTCAGCAAAAAAAGGCCAAAAAGAGCCAAAAGAATTTTTTAAGGCCAACCAACTTGATATTAGGCCAAAAGGAAAAATTTTTGAAATTTGGCCTGAAAAAGGCAACCCTGTACACCAAAACACGTTCACTCGAAGCGAAGTCGAGTAGCGAGTTTGCTCTTAGCACCGACTTCTGAATTAGGTCTACATAACTTGCGCTTATGTAAGACTTGAGTCCTGTTGTAGATTATGGAGCGATTAACGACGTATGCAACGCATAAAAGTAAAAATAGTCTCTCAACGCGTTTGAAAAATGTTTTGATTTTTGATAATCTGTAAACTATTCTGGCTACGTTCAACTTCTTCTGTAAAACCTTTGTAGCAACTTTGAATTTACTTACTTTAAATTGGTTTGAAGAGACTTTGCTAAATTAACTGACTTCGTTGACATATACAATGGAATTCAAGTATAAACATCATCGTAACTCCAGTGTTACAAAACTTACTGACCACGCTCAGCTGCATGTAGCGACATAACCGTCCCCAGAAAGTCTTCAATAGGGGGGCTTTACATTTGTGCAGAGGGCTTCTCAAAGTTAGATAAAAAACTCCACTGATTCATAGTGATCAGTGATCATATTTTAAATTTTGGGGGGTTTGGAGCTTTGTTTGAAAGAGATAACCCCATTATAGCGCCCCCCGTGGCGACGGAACTGTGTAAAGATAGCTTGGTAGTACACGTAATTAAATTTATACAAATCGCGGGCTTCTAGGAAACGCAATAACTTGTCTGCGATTTTTAAGCCCTAATGGGAAAAATTAAATTTACTTTAATTTTAATCACATGCAATTTACCGACAAGACAAATTGCAAGCTATCTGTAAGTAATGCCCGTGTCCAGGGACGTCGGGAAACGGGGGCATGACGGAGGCATTGCCCCTGCTCTTTGAAAAGGGGGGCAACTGGGGCGGAGATGCCTTTTTGTAACAGTATCATAGGTAATTTTATGGTTTATCAATATAGAATTTACACAAATTTATTGCAGCTATTCGCACAACCAGAAATTTCAAAATGGTTTTCTGTTATTATTTTTGAGGTCAACATTGTTGCTGAACAGAAACAAGCATAGGATATCGGTAATGATGTTTTTGTTTTTTATAAGTTTCCGCTGCCCTCAACTTTTATGCTTCCCCTCCTGCCCTACCGCTGTTCCGGCGTCACTGTCAATTCCCTCAGCACTTGAAAAATAAAAAGCATCTTCTCACGTAACGTTACATTTTGCTGCTGACTCTTCTCGTTGCAGCTGAATTATTTCAAATTTACTGTAGGGTATGGTGGCAATTAACGTCAGATGAAAGTTGAAACACTTTCAGACAGTGCACAGGTCAGACCTTAACTACTTGACAAGACTGATTTTTTACTCGCCGGCAAGGTGAAGGGAAATCATTGATGGAAACGTTAGGCTCAACACAACTGATTGAATCCTTACGATACATGCCATCACAAATAAATATCTGGAATGAATGCTATTGTTCCTAAACAAATACTGTGGCGTATTAAAAAGACTTCGAAACTGAATCGCTCAGCCTATTTAGTGGTATGGCATGTACGTCATACTTTGGCATGCTTTTGGCTTTTTGTTTTTGGCCATGCACGTATCATTTGCGTTACAAAAGTGCTTTTCGCGCTAAGATAAACAACGCCTTGCTTCTGGGTGAGTTGAAAGCGAAACGTGTTGAACAGACGCGTACAATTAACCGTCTGGTGGTAAATTATTTTAGAAGGAAGGTTTCTGGCAACACAGCAGATGTAAACTTATCGGTGCCTCGAGCGCTGTGTCGCGAAAGATAAGCTTATAATTGCGCGTCAAGCCAACTAGTAAACGCCGAGTTGGAGCAATTGCGAACTGACCATTAATTGTGAACGGAACAATGGCGTAGGAGGCGGGGGGTGCAAGCGTACCCACAAAAGTTTTGATATGTTGAAAATCCGGCAAAATCCATGAAAATCTGGGCAAAATCCATGAAAATCTGGGCAAAATCCATGAAAATCTGGGCAAAAATGGCGCCCAACGTTGTTTGACTTAGAACGTGGCGCCCAACCTTAGCAGAAAAACAAGTGAAGATCATTTTTGTGGAAGGTCACACCAAAAAAACGGTCGGCAAAGTTGCGCGACAACTTTTTGGGGAAATATCCTTTGCACCCCCAAAAATTTGCTTGCTCCTACACCCATGGGCGCAATTAGGTGTTGGACACGGGGTACGTGTCCCCCCCACTTTTTCAGATAGTGGAATATAATATGCCATGTCCCCTACATTTTCTCTTTCGGTATCGTAATATATTGGTTTCATACCAACATGTCCCCCCACATTTTACAACAAAATTGCGCCCATGCCTACACCTATGCAACGCAAGTCTGGCGCGAGCCTGGTTTGTTTGCAAATAAGCATTTTGCCCTGAATGCTGTGTATTTTATACAATCGTAATATGTACATCTGTGTCATAGTTTGCTAATCTTTTGCCTTTGCAGTTGCCGTTAGGGGCCCTTTTGCAATCAGAGTACCAGCACAATGCAGTTGCTATTGGGTGCTCTTTTGAAATTAGAGTAACTGCACATTGCAGTTGCTGTTGGGCGCCCTTTGAAAGCAGAGTACTTGCACAGTACACTTGTTTTGGGGGGTCCCTTTGAAAGCAGCACAGAATACATAATGATGATGTGCATCGGAAAACATTATATGAACCGATAGGTTTTTCACCGAAAATGATGAAAATCTGTGAGCGAAACACCTCAAGCGGGTCCCCTATAAAGGGGGGCCCGAGGCAAGTGCCTCGCTCGCCTCCCTTTAAACTCAACACTGGGTCTAAGATACAAGAGACCACCCGCCATATTACTGCATTTTTCTAGTTCGTCATAAATCTTCAAAATTTTGCTGAGCGCCTAAACTTGTTGATAAAGCAAACCTATCCTGATGCAAACATCTCTTTGACAATAAAGCAAAGTAATTAATGAAACATCGATCGATGTGCAGCAAGGAAGTTCGGGGTGGTCGCGTACGCAGTAAAAGTTATAAATGCTGCGTACTTCCAAATACAGTAGAACTCGTGTAGCTCGTCATCGTGTAATTCGTAAATTCGCTATTCGGCACTTTTTCGTCGGTCCCGGCAGAAACCTTATCTTTTGTGTACATTTCTGTTCGCCTAATTCGTCACCTCTTTCTATCCCTGAGAAGCGTTTTGTTCGTCTATTTCGTCATTTGCAGTTTCGCCTTAGATGTCTAAGCAGGTAGTACGTGTGGGAATTCAAACAAATTAAGGATCTTTACCTGAGAATTGCTGCGCCTCGAAATTTGTTTATCGAATTTATACACGAGTGCGAAGCGTGACCTGACTCCCCATTGAGAGAATGCGGAAAAGTTGTTAAATATTTCAAAGGTGCTTGAATAAATGGAGGAGTCCAGATGGAGCAGAGGAATTAATTGTTGTATTCAACCATAACGTCATAAACTTGTATTTTACTGCAAATAAGAGCACTATGTGTGTATACGTGTTACTATGATATAGTATACGAGCTTCTATGATAGAGTTTTCACCTGTTTGCATAATTCGTCATTTCACCTAATTCGTCACTTTTTTCTATAATCCCCTTGAGGTGACGAATTAGGCAAATTCTACTGTACATATTACGCGCACAAGAGATTGGTGCCCACAGTCTAAGGATACAATGCGTTATGAGTGAATATGACGGGAATGTTTTTGGATTATTTTGGTTTGAAAAAGCAATATCATTTGAAAATTAGTTCAAATCTGGTTTACGCAAATTGAGATTTTATGACGCAGGTTTACTTCACAGAGAGCCATGCAATAGTTTGGAGCTGGTGGTATTGACGAAATATGAAAATTCTGCTATCACTTGACAGCGACTGTCGGTGCATTTTGGCATGTCCATCTTATTAGAAATAATGCAAAAAGACCGTTCCAAGGTTAAATGATCGCCAATACGTTAAGCAATCAATTGTAATGTAAGTGGTACGCCTTCATCGAACCCGTGTCATCCCTTTGTAAAAGTCAAGCCAACATGTCTATCCGCCGCCCCTTTTGAGCAGATTGCATAACCCTTGTAGCACAACCCCTACTTTCTGATACGCACCGTTGTTCAGCACCACGCCAATATGAATGAGTAACCGACTTTGCAGATCACCATCATCCACACAATAGCAAGGGGTATTGGGCATCACTGCAATCAAATCTTGTTCATCTAGATTAGTCGATGATAAAAGAAACGCCAAGTTGATCCTACTTTTAGAACAGCCCAGTTTGTTATGAAACCTTCAATCTTGAAAGCAAAAATAGCGTTTTACTGCGCTGGGTTGCACTTAGCAATAATTTTTGTAAAGCGAGTTATTGTAATCTGTCATGACCCATATTACTTCGTTCTCATTTACGTAGTTTGCAAGCAAAATGGATATTGTAATTTTGTGCAAATATTAAAGGTCTTATTTTTTCTTGGCCACGGTGAAAAAACAGAACATTTAGGAAAAAATTGAAAGACTGCATTCTTTCAGCTATATTGTGGCAGCTTCCTTTTCAAGTACCGAAAACGATTTTGTTCAATATTAATATATCTGATTTGTACAGAAAAACGCGCATGAGCATCAGCTAAAGTTTTATTCGTTTAATTGGCATAAGCCCCATGCGTGATACTTTGCAAGTAAATGATACAATGCGTTTCTCAAATGACACACGCATATGGTTTGCTTCAAGCATGCACAACAAACATCAACTATGAACACTCGTATGTGTTATTGCCAGAAACCGCGTCAACAAACGATTCAGGCTAAACAAAGCAAGCTGTACAAGCAAAAAGTTTGAAATTGCAATAGTTTAATGAAACTAAGTGAAGCAGCAAGTGAATTACACTCATCGTTCTCCAACAGATGATCATCATTTAAGTCAGGGTCTCCAAACATTTTTGTCCGAGGGCCACATAAGCTATTGCAGAACATATCGAGGGCCGGACGTCTTATGTAATGTGACTATTTTGAGATATGTTGTATTCTACCAAATCAAGAAAATTTTGGTAAGTTTTGCCATCATTTGACAAAATGGCTTCGCGGGCCGCATTTGGCCAGCGGGCCGTAGTTTGGAGACCCCTGACTTAAGCCAAGCACCACCTGCGGCCAGGCTTGTCATCAATGGGGCCGGTGGTGCCAGACTCGCTATCAAGTTGGTATTCCACATTCGTAGATAGTGATGATATTTTTGGTCTTTCGTTGAATGAGTCCCCCTCCCAACAGCTAAAACACAGCGATGCGTCTCCCATGCGTTGGATGTGCAGGAAAAACTATACAACTGGCTACGGTTTGCAAGTAACAGTAAGCTAATGTAAAGGCAAAGTAAACAAAACAAATGGCGCGTGCGGTGATATGTCTCAGACACACTGTGCGGACTGTGACGAAATGACTAAAAAAAGTAATACCGTCATCAAATGAAAAAAACTTGCGCGCGCAGCGAAAAGGCGTGTGTCGCTGGCAACAACATTGGCAGCATGAAAATTGCGTCAGTGCTTTCAAGAGGCAATGCAAGAAATCCCTTCAGATTTTTTTCTTCTATTTGCAGTGATGTGCGTAAGGCGCTCTTGCGCAATGGAACGAAACGATAAAGGTTTTGCCAGGCTGGTGAGCACAGTGGTTCATGCAGGTAATTGAAAAAACAAGCATTGCTCGAAGTAAGAAGTTGCCCAGATTATGGTATCGTGGCTGAAAGTATTTGAGCGGATCTGTTTTGTGAATCACATACGATTTAGACAAAAAGACAGAATGCAACGTCTTTTTGATAATTTTTGACAAGGTGAGGCATTTACAACCTGGTGGTGTTTGCACATGGCAAATGAAAGATGGAACAATATTCTGATGCAGCGACTTGTGCTTTGGTGATGAGCACTCCTGCGAAGTGCAATGAAGCGGGTGAACCAAAGTTTTCTCAGACGGTTTTGCGCTGCAAACAGTTTACCGAGTTACTTCAATATGCCTAATTTCGAGATGCAAGGAAACAAGGCTCGGTAACGTAGGAAAAAATGCATTGCTAATAATGTTTAGCAATTATGGTATGTCTGTTGCTATGACAGTTTGTTGGCGACTTTGTCAACGGTGAGTTGGCTGAGAGCAAGGTTTGTTCGCATAGATGGGGAGATGTGGGAGAAGCTGGTGATTGGTCCGGGGTCGAGTGAGAAGTAGATGGAGAAAGCGGAAGATATGCGTCATCGGTCTCTTTACTTTGCTTTAAGCGAAAAGTGTTTAATAACTTCGAATTAAGCTGTTCGGTTATTTCTGCTTTATCTTTTCCTCCTGCTCTCATTACGGATTCTTTAAACCTTGAACAAGAACCGTTTGCGGAAAATCTTTCCTCCTCTGTTACCAGCCCCCCTCCATGCGTCTCAGATTGGCGAACAACTTCCCTTGCACTGTTCTTTGACGTTTCAGATTTAATATCCGAAGCCGAATGAAACTCTTCATAAAATTCACCAGAGGTCTGTTTCAAGAGCTGGAGGGTTTGACTGGACGCTTGCAAGCCACTTATGCCGCTCCGTGTCTCGTTGTGATCATGGTAAGATCCTGATGATATTTTTGGCTGTGAGAGAAATTCATCGTTCTGTTGGGAAGGGTAAATATCTGCAGTAGAAGTGCTGGTCATTGGAGACCACTGGAGCGTTGGGCAGTCCAGCTGTAGCGGTGAGGGGTGTGGTATTGAAGTAAGAGTAGATCCTGTTAATATTACATTCACAATTACATGGTTTAAGGACATACCTTTTACGAGTGAGCAGGTTCTACTGGAAAAATCACGGCATTAATACACACATTTTTTTCATTTTCTACTTTCTACCAAACGTTAGTGGTTGATGCCAAAACCTTTGAAGAACCGAAATCTGATGAAAACCTGATCACAAAAATGGCTCCGCCTACGGTTAAAACAAGACACTGGCATGACATGCATCCTGCGTTGGGTCATTTTTAACTGGACCAACCAACTTGATATTAGGCCAAAAGGAAAAATTTTTGAAATTTGGCCTGAAAAAGGCAACCCTGTACACCAAAACACGTTCACTCGA
>JGI24158J21664_10015111_pt1 | contig 10085 bp, 10 predicted proteins | sample Ectturendosymbi3_FD_21664 | JGI IMG/M metagenome (IMG submission 21664) | reverse complement strand
TTCTTGCTATTGAACAATCAATTCTTTTTTTCCATTTTTTGCTTGACTGCAATGCATTTACAGTATACACCGACCATAAACCACTACTCACACTCCTAAAGGCCAAACACACGCTGAACAAATTTAGACGCAGACGTTTACAATTTTTATCGCAATACGAAATGGAAGTACAACACATTTCCGGGATACACAATGAAACAGCAGACTTTTTGAGCCGAATATTATTAAAGCAGGATCCGGACGTACCACAAATAAACTTTACCCTAATGCAAGACTCAAAATTCTCTAAACTCTTAACCCAATTCACTGAACGGCTGAAACCGGTCTTCACAGACGAATTCCAGAAAAAACTTTTTTTAGCACAAAAAACACAATTCGAAAACAAGCAGCCACACAACCAAATTGTCAAGAAAGACAATCTCTTTTATTGGATGAATCCAAAAGGACGATATTTCATTTGGATACCACAAGATACATTCCTAACCACTTTAACCCTAGCCAACCACAACTTTCACCATCTCTCATGGAAACAAACATATTACTGCTTAAGACGCTTATTCCATTTCCCAAAAATGCGCAAATTCATACGGGACACCATACAAAAATTTCCTACCTGTTTACGATGTAAACCGAAACGACATCCGATCTTAAACCCATCATCTTCTTACCAAGTGTATGAGGAACCTTTCCAAACCTTACACTTGGACCATTTCTATCTGGGCCCAAATATTCTTTTTCCACAAATGACAGAATGTCTCACAATCATTGATAGGAAAACTTCTTTATTTATGGCCATACCACTTCCTCGACCAAATTTCTTGTATACATGGTTAGCACTACAAAATCACTGGATTTCGAGACATGGATACCCATTATTGCTTCTGAGCGATAATGGAAGCGTTTTTAGATCACAAGAATGGACAACCCACATAAAAAATTTAGGAATTGAACACCGCTTCACGCTGGTAGCAAACCCAGCATGCAATGGAAAAGTAGAACGTGCTCATCGTACCATGAAATCTATACTGAAAGCATACCAACAGCCAACACTATGGCCCTTCTTCTTGGCACAAGTTGTCCTTGCAGTAAACACTCACTACGCTCACGACTTACAATCCACACCAGCATTTCGTGCATACGGCTTTTCTCTAAACACACCTGGCATACCCAACTGGGTAGATCCAGACACACATCGTTTCATCATCCACAAACGACAACCGACACAAAGAAAAGAATACATCTCACCAGATTGGAAAACAGCCACGCACGCTTATATACGAATCCTCCAGAGGAAACACAAACTCTCTCCACTCTACAAAGGACCTTTCCGAATCATTGATCGCTATGATCGATCAATGGTATTGGACGTAGACGGAAACTTGAAACGAGTCTCTTACCTCCACTTGCACCCCCTACATTTCACACCACAAGATGACTCACAAGTCCAATTACAAGTAAGCAATCTGAACAATACGAAGATAAAGATGTACTCATTTTTTGAAGGTTTATACTGAAAGTGCAAATGAACTTTGACATATTCATCACTCTCTATCCAACTCTTTCCAAATCTTTTCTACTTCTCCTCTTCTCTTCCCTTCCGATGAAACTGTCATTTTTCTTTTGCCACACTCAAGACCCCCCGTCCGTGCGCCATCACATTCTAGTCGGAGACACCCGGTCTCAATAAGATCTACATGCCAGTCATCATCAACAACTGACAATTAACGAACCAAATCATGACTGATGATGAGTACACACAACCCTCATATTCCGACTCTGACTCACCCTCGCTAAGGATTCGGAAGCGACGCGACGAAATGACTAGAAGAATTTCCATACTTTCAGTAAAAAGTGCACATAAATCTTCAACTGCAAAATTTACTCTTGCAGAATCCTGGTCTTGAAGAAACAAAACTACAGGAAGCACCACCCGAAGACGCACCAACACAACAGCAATGCACATCTCCCACAGAAGCATATAAACTACAAAAGGACAAGTTACAACGGCTTCCACCTCAACCATTTGAACGACCTCCAACACCTAAACTTGTCAACGACTCCTCTAATGAATTACCTACACAACCGCAACAAATTGCGATAGATTTGCAAGTTTCCCCCAGAGCACACACTAAACCTTCCTCACCGCCAAGACATATTATTCATAGTGAACTTGACACACCTACTCCACAATTACGTTCTAGACGAGCACGTCCAATCCATGTTAAACGACATCCTGATATGATATATTATTAATAATCAAACCTATCTTTGTACATAAAACATTTTAACCACATATTTTTTTGTTTTTCAGAAAAAGTATAACGTAATAAACTAACACTATGAATAAATCACTCGTACTATTGAATCTAACAGCATTCTTTGCAATGACAATTGCCCAAACCAACCCCCCTCTGCAACCTAATATGAACAGCATGTTCATGAACATCTACAATGTATCTGACAACATTTTAACCAGATTAGAAGCTCAAACAGCACATCAACAAAAATATCTTCTAAGCGTCACCTTAGGCTTTACTCTTATAGAATGCATCCTACTAATAACCAGCTTGATACTACACGTTGTTTCGATTACTGTTTTAAAAGCTAGTAGAATAATTGCACACTAACGCTATATTACAGATAACCCATATACTACAAGAAGATGAGCATACCAAATATTAGACAACCTCTTTTAGACAAACAAAACGTTTCCATGTACCATTATAAGACTGCGCAATTTATTAGTCAAACAACCGCTTACATGCAATTGGAATACCCATACACACATCAAATAAATGACATCACAAAATTCGACATGACAGACGAATCACATCGCATTCGAACATACAACGCCAACTGGGATCGTACACTATTTGACATACATGACTTCGCCAATGAAGGCTTTTTTCGTTATCTCATACTAGCTTAGACATTCAATGTTTCTCATGTGGTTTAATATTGACCAGATTCCCATCGAACGTCTCTATTTTCGCTATCCACTTTATAAAATCGCCTCATTGCCTACAATTACACGATCAAGACCCAGTAAACAAACCTATCCTTTGTCATAAACCCCACAATTCCCCCCTACGAGCAAACGACAATAATTTCTCGACGAGCGTGAAAACCGCAGGCTTCATTCATATCAGAAATCCGCAAGATGACTATTACAAATGCCCATCATGTCATGGCATCGTACACAATATGCTATCAATCGAAGATCCGTGGACAGAACATGCTAACAGTTTCCCCTTTTGTCCTCACGTCATAAAAACCCAATCCAAACACTTCGTAAAATCCGTTTTCAAACAAAAACGCCATCACCAAACGCAATCAACAATGTATTTTTGATACTTACAAAACCAGATACGCACGCTTGACGTCGACTTCATGACTTTAGCAGTACAACAAACGCTCACAACTAAATCCACTCGTGACCTTCTCTCCTTCCTACAATTACAACACGACCGATTCATGTCAATTCTACAATATTACTCAACACAACGAACTACCCCAGTCGAAAACGTTGATGAACTACACGCACTCCATAAACAGATCGACTGCGTCATATGCATGGATAAACCCCGCAATGCACTAATATTCCCCTGCACCCACTACATAGCATGTGCCGATTGTCTCAAACAAACTGGCAAAAATTGCCCACTTTGCAGAACTACCATCTCATCTATTACAACTGTTTTACCTTCATAAATTGTGTCACAGCTATATCACTCTAGAATAACTTAACAAACTCATAATGCCAAACTTTACTCTCCATCCGTCAAAACCATCCTACATCACTGAACAAGACGATGCAATCCACATTTTTTCGCCCATAACAACTGCCAAGAACTATAAAGGGCACATCGGACTACATCTCCCAGGATTACAAAAACCGGATACCCCAAAAACAATTGTTTTCACACCAGCAGACAATCTATCAGCTAGTCGCATCCAATGGACACCCGATGGCGCTACAATACATTTATTAACCACAAAAGGAAAACCGTTCGTTGCCAATCAGCGCATTGGAACACTCAAATGCATCCCATTACAACAAACGGCAGAGATACCGACTAATGGAAATCTGACATTTTTTCACTGACAAGAGTAACTAAATTTGGAACTTTGATTAATCATCACAAACCTATCTCGTTAACAGACCCCATAACTTATAGCCATAACGCAAATAGAAAACTGTATAATGCCCGAATTAAAACTGACAAATCCACAAGCTACCTATCTATCTGAACTCAACGAAGGAATACAAATGCGCTCACCCATATCATTGACGGAACGAATCAAAGAACCCATTGGAATACATTTACAAGGATTACAACGACCCAACAAACAAATGATCCTAAAGTTTCACCCCCGAACCAATGTCTCGATTGACAAACTACTTTGGACACTTGATGGAGCTATACTTTATGTTTCCTTTCCTGACGAAACGTCCATCACCTGTGGTCGAATACTCGGAAACCTCACCTTACATAATTACTCACAACAAGCCTTAGTTACCGATTCACTTCCAACGTCTCGTTTCTCTTAAACGATAACAATATTGCAATGTTTTTACATCGTCATAGAAATATCGCACAAATAAATATAACCTAAATAAATTTCCTTACAGCACATAGAATTTAATCATAATGACTTCTATCATTTCTGACACTGAATTACTTGAACTGAGCATTGAACCTTTTGACGACGATATGCAAGCTCAAGACGAAGACCTTCCCACAACAAATGACGAATACATTCCACCATCGAACAACCACGCACAGAAGCAACAAATAATTACGGGAACTTCTCACGGCATACAACACGCATCAGACACAGATGACCAAAAAAAAGAACAGCAACAAACGTTAAAAGCTTTGAATAAAAAATTAGACAGCTTACACACGCATTTGGAGCGTGCTAAACAACTTTATGCCCCACAAGAACGAAGACCTGCTTACCGCCCCCTCATGCAAAGGAATTTACCATTCAACAGTGATTCAGTCTATGAGATAACAAACTCTCCAGCCAGCATCACATTCAGAATTTCCGACCGCCGACACCTCAGATGGAATGCTCAAGAACAATGTCTCACAATTAGAGCACCTCAACGATTCGACACAACTTCAGTCTGGCATAACAAATATGGACAGAAGATACACACTGTGACTCACTCGACTGATTATGCTAAATACGTATATATACATGGTCTTCACATTGAGACCATTCATCGTGCACACTTCTACTTTCGACCTGCCCATAAATACCAAAACATTTTTCTCGAAGAGAGACCTTACACTAAAAATGGCATCAAGTTACGACTGACCCGAGCAGCCAGCAAAAAATCAATCATAATAAACAAAAACGAATATATTGGAAATTTACAATTGATCACACCTTTGATCACCCATGTCATTTCATAATTGAAAATTCAAAGACGTGATATTCCGAATATTATGTGCATTTACACAGATAAAAATGTCAATTTTTGTTCGCCTCGTTCACTTCCGCCTCATCCATATCATTCTCTGTTACAGCTAATCAGTAAGCATATCTATACGAAATGCAATATTCATATATAAAATGAATAGCAACGAAATTGTTACTGACGGAAGAATCATCACCGCAGTCCGAGATCCCCCAGGACAATACAGCAAGTATATAACCCCTGGAGACACGCGAATGGAATTGTACCGCATCATCACCTTCCAAAAATTCCAGTCACATGTACCAATTAATCCTTGCAATTTAGCCAATAATGGATTTTTTTATACGGGATACAAAGATCGAGTGAAATGTTTTGATTGTGCCCAATCAGTAGATAATTGGACAATCACAGACGATCCATTATCAGTGGCATGGCACCGAACCAATTGCCAAATGATAACTCGCGACTTTACCAGCAATGTTCCGCTAACAATGATGATATTCACGAATACTCCAACACCCAACCGACCCATAACGTCGAACAACCAGCAGAGCTCACTGGCTGCAATTGCGTCACCTCCTCCATTATGCTCTGCGGAAAAAACCACAAACAGAAACGCGCCAGACCACTCAACGCTCCAGACCATGTTTCCATGCAGTAATCCAATCAACCTGTGCATGAGAAATATTCAGAAACGAATTGACACATTTTATGAACGAGCACGCAACTGGCCACAAGAAAAACTTACGGCTACACCTGCTGATATGGCCAGCGCCGGATTATACTACCTTGGAACACATGACAGAGTGAAATGTTTTTACTGCAACGGAGGACTACAAAACTGGGACAAAAACGATGAACCATGGTTTGAACATGCCAAGTGGTTTCCACATTGCGAATTCCTACTTCAACAAAAAGGACCAGAATATGTTGAAAGAGTGAACAATCGATTTCCAAACCTACCCCGCCCAAATCCAAATAACTCAATAAGCATCAGTGCCACTAACAACAGAAGCAACCCAAAAAACCCAACCATTACAGACCCAGCAGAAAAACACAACCAAATATGCACACAAGTTGAAACAGAAATGAATTCGTCACCATTAACACAAGAAGCTATTCAGATGGGATTTTCATCAGAAGCCATCAGACATGCCTTCTACGAGCAAATTACAACGCATAATAAACCATTCACAACTCTTTCAGCACTAATCCAGGCCCTCCTGGATCAACCAGAAATCCTGCATCAAGCTCAAAACCAAAACCATTACGCAATACCACAAAGAAAACAAATACAGACCCCACAGCAAGAACTTCACATGTTAAAACAACAACGACAATGCAAACACTGTTGTATGACAACGGCAACCGTTGTCTGCTTACCTTGCGGACATTTAGCCATTTGCAAAGACTGTTGTTCTCAAGCAATAACACGCTGTCCTGTGTGCATGATCAAAATATCTGGAAAAATATCCACATACATCGCATAACATTGCTATACAAATGATGTACAGACACATACCCTATATATATATATTTTTTTTCTCACTCACGATACTCTGTACTCTCCAGAACAACTACATCATATCAACAACAATAGCAAATATGTTTTTCTTTAATTTCATTTTACATCTGTTAATATACTCCTGGGGAGAATGCAGCCCTTTCCCAGACTCAATGCTCCATAGTACAGATGAATCAATCCTTCTACGAAAACTACAACAAAATGGATATACCACCACCAGCATCCCGACAACGATGCAGGTAAGTAATAATTTTTCTTTACATTCATTAATGCCACATAAATGCAACCTCTCTCGAATAGATAGTTACACCGTATCAACACAATACGGTCTCGTTGGATTTCAAAGCAAAACTTACACTGAAGAGTATTTTCCCCAAGGGAAATACTATCAGTCCATCGAGGAATATGACAAACATTGCACGTGCCCGTACACAAGAATCTTTACCTGGAACCCTGAAGCTAATTGGACAACACTTTACTCAAGTGAATTTTTAAGACAAACCAATCGCATGGAAGTGATCCACTTTCGCACACTTCCAAAACTAGAATATCACATACCATTAACGGCATGGGATCAATTTCATGAGATGGGAGAGATAGATGTTATAGAAAACATCTATTTACAAGACATATCAGCAATCGTACCAATAATAATATCAAGTTTTTATGAAACTTCAACATGGGTAAAATGGAAATTACAAGTGACACATAACATACAAGAAAATGATACGAAGCCATGTAAAGTTCAACAAGATAACTTGTTAATATCACTTTTTAAACAACTCCCACAAAACGAGTTACCGCTTTGCAATGCTTCAGACTCCCTCAAAATACAAATTGTTAACAAAGATACAACGAAAATTACCATTCCTGGTGGAATATTTCGGACAATCACACAAAAACAAAAACGCTCATTAATACACCTAGGAATAGGAGATTCAAATATTTTTCGTTGGGAAAATTGGCAAACGAAAAACACTATAAAAACATCAACAAACTACCTTCTAACGATAGTCAATGGACCAATAATAAAACAAAAGAAAGTAATCCACTTTGCGTTAGAAAACATACAATCATACTTGATGGCAATACCAGATGCCATGATACATAAAAACTTACAACCTGAAAACACATTAATCGCCTACCATAAAGGCGATCAATACTGTGAACGAATCAGTTCAGCCAAAATAGACATGTATAACGTACAAAATATAAACCAAAAACCATACAAAAATTGTCATAAATCCCACAATAACACCGAAACATGTCAAAAAATGCAAGAACCACACTGCAAATATGCAGTAGGATCAATAAAAACCGCATTACAAAAGCCTGGAATTCTTCCAGACATAGCGGAAAACAAACCATCAATAGCATATACAAATGCATGTTTTTTGCCGAGCAACTATACCGTTTATGGAAACGCAACAGAAATTTCAGAACCAGTAAGGACAAAGAGAGAAGTCACTCTGGCAGCAGTGGTCCTCATCTCAGTCCTTATGGGCGCCCTAGTAGCGGGAATAATAGAAACTCAAATTATGTCATACAACCGCATGATCAATGAGAAACTTGAAGAATTGGAAAGTAGATTTACACTCCAATTCAATCAAATAGAAAATCAAGTTTCTGAACTTCAAACACAACAAATTGAATTAGCAAAAGCCATTGCAACACTCTCAAGAGTGACAGCAGATTTGGCAAACAGACAACATAGGTTTGAGACATGCATATTGGCATTCAACGAACAATTGCTAAAACAGCAAATTGTTACGACAAGAAGATCCATCCAAAATCGAAAATTAATATTGAGCAAAAATGCCTACGAGACGCAATTAGCTCTAAAAGAATATAACTCAAGGAAATTGATCCTGCAAACTAAAAACTTTGAAAAATATACCTGCCCTAAAAAATGACACTATCTATAGAAATCAAATACTAAATGGAGTAATTCAAAACACTGAAATATACAAAATAATCAAAAAGGGTGAACAAAACCTTACTCTCTGGAGACAGAGACATCCACTGACTGTCAGAAATCAGTCAAATATATTGGGACAATGAAAACAGAATGAAAAAGATACTCCAAAATGAAGATAATTATGACAAAAATATAAAAGTCCTACAAGAAATAGCGACAATTTCTGTAAAACCAATCGAGAATCGAATTTACAAATAGATACGAACCCGTTCTGTTCCCAGGAGCAGACGTGGGTCTAGGAATTTCAGGAATTATAAAAACGGCAAGTGATACTGGAATTCGAGTCCTCAAAACAGGCACAACGCTTGTCAAAGATGTGGTTTCGCAAGGTCTAAATGTTGTCAGTGGACCTATAAAAATTATAATTATTACGGCAAGCGTCGTAGGAAGAATAATAATACTCCTCATTGCCTACAAATATTTACATAAAAGGCAAATAGAAAATGTCGAAATTAATCTAGTAACCCACATGCATACTCATCCACATATATGGAAACAACATGATGCATATTATAAAAAGATCATCCCAAGCAAGTAATGTCATTCATTGCAGGATACGATTCAATGGACGCAAAAGCTACCTTCCACCGCTATAATGGGACTCATACTTATAACTGCGCTCTTGATTCTCATATTAATTCTTGACGCCGTACGAAATCAGATAAGCATTCACCTGCAACAAAGACATACAATAAAGAAAGACAAAGAAGAGAGACAAAAACCAGAACAAAAATGGATCATATCAAAAACAGGAGAATCCGATAACCTGTGGAATATTTCTGGATTGACTATCTGTAATGAAGATAAAGAACCTCCTGAATATGAATCAATAACAGGCAACACCGAAGAAGACCGATTACTCACCATAAAAGAAAAAAATCATCAAACGGAGCAAGAAATAAACGATCTTCAAGGAACAGTAAAGAGTCTCCAGAAAGAGATAACAACACATTATCCCCTCATCCAAAATTGACTGAGACAGTCAATTTCCTTGGGGAGGGGAGGAATGTAGCAGACACTTTATGGTCTGTACATATTCCTCTCAAAATGTCCCATTTGCTGGGAATCAGTAATGCAAACTAACACTCTCTCACTTTGAAAGATCTATTCTTTGCTGTAAACCAAGAACATAAGTGAATCTCTCGTATCAG
>JGI24158J21664_10015110_pt1 | contig 10085 bp, 7 predicted proteins | sample Ectturendosymbi3_FD_21664 | JGI IMG/M metagenome (IMG submission 21664) | reverse complement strand
GAGGGGCCAATAGTGGATTTTCTAGTGGTGGGCCAAAAATATTTTTGCAGGAGCGGCCAAAAGTGGCAAAATTACATTTTCACCACTCGAAACTAAGAAAACAAGCTTTTTTTTATAAAAAATTGATGGGAAAATGTCAAATTTCAAAATCCTGGTGCGGCCTTGGCCTCCACTTCCGAAGCCCATGCCCCTGAAACTTTTTATGATAAAAAGGCTGAGGAAGATAACAAAAATATGTTTACCAATAAGCATGCAATGATTTTTGAAAATATTATTCAATTATATTTATTTTAATATTTTAATCTTTGAACCAAACATGAAGTCCATAGAGCACAAGTACCCACTATCTGCACAACACAGATCGATAATAACAGACACAGAACATTTTGTATCGGCGTTGGTGGTAGGACCACAGGAATACCGATACTTGTTCGCTAACGTGTAACACTTCGTACAACACCACATTACAGACACTTTCTCAACATAGTTGTTGGCTAAGCCGTAACACTTGGTACAACACTACATCCAGAGTTGGATGCGAAAATCGCATGTTAAGAAATAGAATCCAACCCTGACTAAGTCCTGGTGAAGTACGAATGGTTTGTGGCCTGCACACATCCTCAAACTAACACTGTAACGTCCGGGCACTCAGTCACAAAGTAAAATGCGGTGGTAATGTTCAAAGAATGAGGACTAATGCTGGTATAAACAATCTGGCTGCATCAAAGCGCACAACCATACATTGTTGGACTTTTTGCATCGTTCAAGAAACAGGTACACATTTGTTTTAATAAGGCCTCAAAGGTAGGAATGTTACATTGAACTTGGTAACTACAGACACTCGCTCGCCACGGCAGGTTGTACAGAGCCCTGCAACCAAAGTTATAGGCCGCACGCAATCAAGGGATGTATGCCTTCCTGAAATCGCACCAATGATTATATTGCATACATAGACCTTCAGAAGGAACGAATGAGTACATTTTTCACTGTGTTCGCACATCGGGAAAAAGAAGCTCGCAGCTTGTATACTGCTTCATATTGATATCGCATTTGTCTCTGAATGTCTTTGTCATCTGCGAGCTCAATATATAATGCAATCCCCAAATATTTGTAGCTGGAACAGATTTTACTTTTGGTATACCCAGTGTCAACGATCGGATGGCCGTGCTTTTTGCACCCTCAGCCTTAAACATCATACAAACAGTTTTGCTGCAGCTGAAAATAATTTCATGCAATCAGCCTGACACACTTCTAGTATACTTTGCAACCCACGTACACTTGGACAAAACACCCAAAATGTAATCTACAAAAGCCAAGTGGTTCAAAACAAAAGTCAAGTTTGTTGATTACATTTCACCAATATAACACCCAGCTTTAATGTTGCTTAGTTCAAGAGATAAATCATCTAAATATACAGCAAAAAAAGTATGGACGCAATACTCCCCCTGGTCTAACCCCATTAGTAACATGAAATGGTTCGGACAAATTCATATATATATAAATAATTTGAAGTGAATAATGTATAAACATATTTTTCCTTCTATTGCTAGCCCCTTCAGATAGGCAAATGTACCACCAGTTTGGGAACCCCTGTCCTAGATAGTTTCTTTTATGCATCTGTCTAGCTCCATCGTGGATAGTTTCATTTTTTCTTGAGAAACATTACAAGTTTGTGCTTGCAATGTTTTGGTCAAGGTGGTTGCTATTTTGGGTGTGGTAAAACGGTGTATCTGCAGCTGTACCGTACGCTACATTTTTTGATATCCCGCAGTTGTGCATAACTTGACTCACTTGGAAAATTTGGTTTTCCGACTTAAATCGGACTTTAAAAATAATAGCGGGCACGGGCCGAGTTCGAGCTTCAAAGTAAGGCCCGTTTACAACTCTGCACGGAGCAGTTAATAGGTGGAACTATTGTAAAGCTCTCGTCGCAAACCTTCAGTGAAAGAGTACGATTCAAGTTGCTTTTGCGTGATACTTCGTAAAGAACATTTTTTCTAAACGGCTTACTTTTTGATCTGCGAGAGCTAGACATATCTTTCCTCAATACATATGTGAATGGACGATTTGTGCAGTGAAGATGGTCAGAGAGTCTGTGACAAAAAGATTAGGTAGTGTCACGGTAGCAAGAACATTGCTTTTTTGTGGTAAAACTTTCTGTTTGAACAAATTAACCACATACGAACCGCCGTACATGGTCACCCCAGGGGCGTATAGGTTAGATGGCGCCCGGGGCAAGAAGCAAGNTTGNCGCCCCCATGTTCGAACCTGAAGTCTTTCGGAAGAAAATTCACTGTATTGAAGAAAGTACTTGCGACATTNTTGAGACTTTTCGACCCCCTCAGTGATTCGGCGCCCGGGGGGGAATTGTGCCCTCTTTGCACCCCTCGTTAAGCCCCCGGGTCACCCCAATTGCCTCTGAAGTGTAGACTACCAAATCGTACAACTTTTGACATNTTGACCGGTGCTTCTGCAAAGTTGAAACGAGGGCATGTTAAACGCTACCCCAGGGATTCCCAACCTTNCTCTGACAATGTACCGCTAAAATTGCTTATGACAAAAAGGGTGAGTGAAATAACAAAAATCAACTGAATTTTTATTAAACTTGTAGATTTTTTGAAATATAAAGGTAGACTCCATTTGTATTTCTCACAGTTAATTTCTTGCGGCTGTACAATAAACCTACCCCTTCAGATAGGCAAATGTTCCCAACCTGAGGTACATGTACCCCAGGTTGGGAACCCCTGCGCTACACAATTGCGCTAAGCTTTTAGGGAGCCTCACGGTCACGACTTTGCCCGGGGCCTGGCGTTCATGTAATCCGGCCCTGATTCCGTCGAAACATGTCTTGAAATGTGTCAGATCCCAATTTCACAAAAGCAAAAAAACAACTATTGATCACAATGAAAATGACATCAACCTTTGAGTCCCGTGCGCGGAGAAATTTTGGCGCAAGGATTTTCCCCAACGCTTTCAACCATAACTCGTCAGCCGATTGAGTTGAGAGCTGTGGAAAGCCTCAAAATATCACTCTGATCCATCGTTACACAGGCGTAATTTCGTTACACAGGCGTAATTTCACAGGCGTAATATGTGCAGAGTTAGTAGCCAGTACAGTTGAGTTCGGTTAGATTAGAACCTTCGATTAAAAGAAAAATGCGCAGGTTTTTTTATTTGAGGTTGTTTGGGGGTGACATATTAAGTGGGGTATAGGTTTAGGCTTTTTTGGCCAAGGTTACCTGACCCTGCCCTCCAACCCCCAAGGGGCGATTTTTTGTTTCTTCTTTTAAATAAAACCAGACAAAAATCCGAATCGTTTATGAGTTCTTGATTGGCCTTCTAGCTTGTGTGATTAGGAAGTTATGAGCTATGACCTTAAAACAAAAACAAAAAAAATTATACCCCTAGCGAGTTTAATTAAATTAATTAACGATTTTTCGCACAATTTGCCAACCACAAACGCCAGAGCGCCAATCAAGGCTCTAAAGGTGCGGGTTTTTGCCCAGTTTCACTAAAAAATAACAAAAAATTGCCCCTTGGCTTGGAGTCCAGGGTCAGGTAACCTTGGCTAAACAAGACTAAACCTATCCTTCCACTTAATATGTCACCCCCAAACAACCTCAAATCAAAAACCTGCAAATTTTTCTTTTAGTCGAAGATATTAGTCTTATCGGATCGTTTGAGGATTTCCACAGCTCTGTATCTCAATCGGCTGGCAGGTTATGGTTTAAAGCGTTGGGGAAAATCCTTTCGCCAAACGTTTGGCGCGCGCGGGACTTACAGNGTTGCAAGAAACTGTTCACAGATAAGAGAATGTACTTCACTTGCAGTATCGCAGAATGCATTTCACTTTATCGGGCATTCGTAACGCATTGCGTAGCATAACCTCTACGCGCACACCTATATTATCTGTCAGCAGTGGCGTAGCTAGAAGTTTGAGCCAGGAAGGCAAAACTTACTGTAGCTGAAGGGGCCCACTGGCCACCGTAGTGTGGCTACTAGCCAACTCTGTCTTTCATCACGAGTTAGTTTTCGGTGTTGGAGGCCATTACTTTTTGTTTTTCCGCCCGCTACTGCTGCAAGTGGCCATTTTAAGAAGAAACCTTCATTGACCATCGCTATTGGTTTCACGGGTTACAGATGGCCAGCAGGCCAGTATGGCCAGCAGGATAATATGGCCAGCGGGCCACTGTGTTGTTAGTGACCTTTACACCCAACATCAATCCAGACTGCGCAATGCCCAGATGACAATCCGAACTGAAACAAATTCAACAAAGAAGAATCCATGGAGACTTCTATGACCGCTGGAACAATTGCAGCCGAGAATAAAACCTTGCACATAACTTCCACATGATACTAATTTTTGTCAGAGAAATGTAGTTAAAAAACAAGAATGGACATTATTATACCCAACTACTGTTTGTTAATGAGTTTGTTTCCTTCTCTACTTTTAAAAGTTAAAGCGTGTTATTCAACTTGATGATGACGTGCAAAATGTTTCTGCACAGTGTAACAGTGATCTCTTCATAATATTTATTGAATGAATATCTTCAGTTCGTCATGTGATACGAGCTGCCAATGAGCCACCTACAAATATTCGCCATTTCTTATGTATTCTTGTGCATCATTGAAAATGAACTTCGCTGCAAATTCTATCTTGTTTGAAACTTTTTTATATTCCAGCAACTACTCTCCACATGTGAGACAAGCAATGAATGCATCGCAAAGTTTTAATAGGAAATCAATTTCACGCAGCAATACGCTTCATCAGTCCTTGAATCTATAAGCCATGCTAAAGAAAGTGAAACATCAAAAGTCAGTGAAAGCAAAAAAACGATGACTGAAGTAAATATATCACAACACCAACTGCGACAATTATACCCTTGAAATGATTTCTATCTGAAATAATTGCGTTCACTGGAACTTGAAAACTTACTACAGATGGAACATAAATTGAATAAATACCAACACAAACAGCTGCAATGATGAAAACTATAAAATATGTCGTTCTCAGATAAATGCATTCGCATGATTTTCAAAACTAGCTGACGCTTCATTGAGCAAGGCAACGGGTTCATTTAACGTTGAAACAACACGCCGTATGATTGAGAGCGTTGGCAGAGTGCATAAGCAATACTTCATGTATTCATAAAGTTCATGTGTTCATGAATACAAATATTTCGTGCATCCACGAAGTTTACAGCAGTTATTCATGCACATGTTTTGTAAATACTTTTGTGACGACATTATTTTCTAATTGTATGTTATTCCCGTCATAGCCTTCTTTGAATAATAAACGTGTTTGACATTATGTCTCGCTTCGCGCCTCAATCTCTCAGTGAAGAACAGTCAAGCAAGAAAGAAATGCATGGCTTTTCCACGTGATCAATTGGCGAGTGCATAGCTGGTGAGATCTTTCATCTCTTCACTTTTCCCAGGTTTTTACGCGACATTAATTTGCTTCTAAGAAATCTCACTTCCAATGTTTCCTCTAATTACTAAGCACGTTTGCGAGCGCCCAACGCAGCTTGGTGTTTTTCAAAAACTTTGACCGAGTCTCCTTATACAGCTTTTCAGCAGATTGCGCCTCATTTTTGAGTTCACCATTCACGAACTTCGCTGCACTCCTACCAGAGTTAGAACTACCGACAACTTGCAAATTGATGCTTCGTCATGACTTGCGAACATGTGTGGATTCTTTACTGATTGGTCGATACTCTGTAACTAAACGTTGATAACCATTAACACGCTTGTCAACCACATCATGTTGCGTTCACACTGCGTTGCCACGAGGTTCGGTAACCACCAGAAAACACATTCAACATGTCCACCAAGTTCAACTAGCAAAAGAGATCACTTGCCAAGATTACTCTCTATTGCCACTTGGTCGTTTTGCTCCTTTAACTCGAGCTCTGAATGAGCTTCCTGTTTGTTGCCGCGCGATTGCACGCAGTAATATCGCATGCGCAGGCATTCATGACGTCGCAATCTCAACTACAATGCAAAGTAAGACCCATGCAACGTTCGTCGGTATTTATCCTTTGATCCAAGTGCGCACACCAGGAATGTAGAAATGCAACTTTTCAATGTAGACCAAGACTTAATATTTTGAGGCGATCGGTATTTGTCGTGATGCCTTGTCAAAAATAGAAGGTTTTCATTAGGCCTGACTGCTTGACCAATCTCGAAACAATTCACGCTCATCGTCGTCTGAAAAATCCAGAACCTATGTTTGTAATATCATAACCATCGTTGTCCTTGCAAATTTGTGGAAACACAATGCACGGTGCAACAGTCAAAACCTTTGCGTTACTCAAAGCGTGAATTTTTTTCAAGACATCTACCTGACCACTGGGGCTCCAAAAGTTTGTTTTCAATCAACAACATCACAAGTGCCCGATGTTTAAAAGTAGAGTGATGACTGCTGTGATGTCTTAGGCAGCAAGTACACATTGACAAAGGCATTATTCCCTTAGCAACACTAGTTAGATTCTTCTAAACCAGAGTCTTCAAACTAAGGTCCGCGACCCAAATGCGGCCCACGAAGCCATTCCATCCTCCCCGCGAAGGCTTTGTCATTGTCAATGATGAAAAATAATTCCGTACCTACGAAAAATTTGTTGATTTGGCAGAATGTGGCACATACCGAAACAATCACATTACGTAAGATGTCCCCGGCCCTCGAACTGTTGTATATGTAGCTTACAGTATGTGGCCCTCGGACAACAAAGTTTGGAGACTCTGTTCTAAAGAAACCAAGTGCGTTTAAGACAAGATACACAAAACACGCGACAGGTAGTATGAATTGCACTGAACGCAGCATCAACGGTTGGTCAGTAAGGTGTGCAAATAAACGACGCGCAGCCAATCAAAGCCCAGAGCCTGAGGGCTCACGCAGCCAATCATCACATTTCTCCCCACTACGTTTAGAATAAAGCTGCGGCTAACATAGATGACGAAATAAACAACATTCGCACGTAACCAATAAGATGAAATGTCTAATCCCAATCCCCAAGTTGTTCAGGGGGTTTCCGTTCGCGGTTCAACTTCAGCAAACCTTCTGAAAAGTTTGAAGAACTCTTCTCTCCGTTTGTTAATTCGCGCAAGTCATTGCTGCGCAGCTCCGTCTGGTTGGTCGTGGTTGGTAGCTCCGTCTGGTTGGTCGTGGTTGGTAGCTCCGTCTGGTTGGTAGCTCCGTCTGGTTGGTCGTGCGAATTTCATCTGCAATAGTGTTGTCGGCGGTAGACGTGTAAGGCGGCTGCTTGTAGTCATTTGCGGGTCTGTTGTCCTTTCCCCGATTTGGGGATCGTGCTAAACCAGTCCTTGATACCGTGGATTCTCTGCCATCGGGTGTCGCATGCGAGCAAAGCTGTGATTGGCATCCAAGAGCTCAACTTCATCACATAAGACCTTTCGAATCGCCATAGTAAATCAGGAACTGGTTCCACCATCCAAGAATGGAGAGCCCTTCCTTGGCCATGGAGATGGATGAACGGATTTATATGTTTAAAATCCAAATCCAATCCAACTGCTTCGTTTAAAAATTCACTCAAAATCCAAGGGGTGACAGTTTTAAAATCCAAATCCTGATTAAATCCAAAAGTCTTTTACTGTTATTAGGCCATATGCAATCAAATGTAAAGATTCAAACACAAAGAAATAGTTTGGAAACTAATCCAAGTTGACATATGCTCTGCCTTTGGTTCACCATACTATAATAGTTGACACTTCAAAGACTTCAAAGAAATCATTATTGGCAGCAAATACAAGACGCTCAGTTATAGACTGCACGATATCAAACCATAAAGATTGAGAGGTACATTATGCAGCACAAGCGACGCATTAGCACTAGGCTGGACGACGCATACAAACAATGATGAACTGTGCTAAACGTTACTACTCGGTAGTAGGTATCACTTTGTCATAACAATTATGAGTCAAGAAAAGGGACTGGGTCAGTGAAACTCAGAGCAATTCTATAACTTTGATGGCATGATACAAAGGAGAACAGGCTTGTATCACTGGACATAGTCAAGGCTCAAGATATAAACAAACATAATGTAGGCTACAATTCCGACGGATGTGAGAAAGTCCACCGAATCAAACTTCAGAGATTAAATAAAGTGATATCATTCCCGAAACAAGTCTGAAAATTGCGAAAAAGTTTCAAACAAAGTATTAAATCCAAATTCGGTTCGGCAGAAATTATGAAATCCAAATCCATCGAAATACTAAAATGCAGTGGCGGTTCTAGAATTTAAAAAGTGGGAGGCAACTGTGGGGCCAACAGAAACGTCTCTCCTGCATGGTGATTTTCCGTTGTTTTGAAGATTAATTTGCTATGATTAACCCTATAAAATCCAACATAGACTTGTTAATATCGTGAAATATGACCTAGCGCAGGGGTGGGCAATTAGCGGCCCGCTGGCCACGTGTGGCCCGCCACAGCGTTTTCAGTGGCCCGCGGAAGCATTCGGGAAAATCTTCAAATCTGAAATTTCTCCAACTTATGCAGTAAATGTTAGTGTTGAAGCCGACTTGAACCGAGAATTGTCTCACTGAATTGCTTGCGCTGGATAAAGTGTATTCACACAAGAGTAATTATAACAAAACCTTTTCTGCGTACCATTATTGTTTTGGTTTATTCATTTATTTTACGATTAAACTATAAGGTAAGGCCCTCCGGTAAACGAGGCCTTATTATCAAAATGTCCCCCGAGCCAAATTAATTGCCCACTCCTGCTCTACATATTTGTCATTGAACCGTCACAATACTTGTTTAATCATCATAATCGAATATCGAGATGAATGCTGTTGTTGTTAAACAATAACTAACTATGGCGTAACAAAGAAGAGTTTGAAATTGAATTGCTTCATAGCCAATGTTTGAGCTTCAAGGCATATACAATGTCTGTCACCGCCATATTCACACACTGAGTTTTAGAACTGTAAAAAATAAAAAATCTACTAATTTCATGTTAGGCTACGGGCTATAAGGCTAAGACTGCAGCTAGGGATGAATTTTATTTCTGGCACGCCAGTGTTATCAAAAAAGAATTTTTGCGATAGTCTTGAAATGAAGCTTCCATCAGCAACAGGTGGGATACACAGTAAGCCGATGCCCCAGCAGCGGTTGGGAAACGTGTCACTCTTTGTTTTTACGTTTTTGCTAACAGTTTGTGATTACAAGCGGTTAGGTACAAGTTTAGACTTTGTGATAACCAACTTCTGGACGGGCTTAATCCTTGGGTAGAAGTCAGCCGTCTGTTTGCTTTCTCTGCTCTTACTTTAGCCTTTAAACTTTTCACCCGTAAGCTTTGCTTGCAAATTTCAGGACTGGGGAAGATGCGCAATTTTACGTGAAATCGATTCCTTCCTTACCCCCATTGTGGAGAGCACTTACTTGAATTTAGATATGTGCAAATTTGAATCATCCCAAAAAAATGAAAGCAGAGCACAGTCGGCTGATTCCTCGAAAACATACAGAAAACCTAGAGCTTTTAAGTATGCACGTTTGAATGATCAATGACGATCGGTACATCTCACACCTCTGCGATCAGCTTCGACTAAATACTGAAGTAGTAGAGTCAGTGATGGGATTCGACCGGTCCGCACCGGTTCGCAAGAACCTGTTCTCAGAATTTCTTTAATCCCGAGAACCGGTTGTTGGCTTAAGTCAGAGGCAGGGCCCGGACAAGGGGGGGCAGGGGGAGCAATGCCCCGGGGCGGCACTTTTCGGGGGGGGGCACTTTTGGTGAAAAGAAGGAATAGCAAATAGTCTTTCAGGAATGAACCTGAAGCTAGTGGGGCGGCACTTTTCGACTCGCCCCGGCGCGGCACTTCCCCATGTCGGGACCCTGGCCAGAGGTTCTCAATTTTTTCCCCATGAACACCTTATACTTTAACTTGTTTTGGCAAACCTCTCAAAGACCTGTTGTTAGTGAGTCCTGGAGTGAGAGAGCCTGTTCTTAAAAAATTTGAATCCCGCCACTGAGTATAGTTCATTACACACATATATAGTTCATCACGAGTATAGTTCATTACACACATATAGAGTTCATCACGAGTATAGTTCATTACACACA
>JGI24158J21664_10015107_pt1 | contig 10087 bp, 6 predicted proteins | sample Ectturendosymbi3_FD_21664 | JGI IMG/M metagenome (IMG submission 21664) | reverse complement strand
TAGAGATATGTGCAAGTTTGAATCATCGCAAAAAGACGAAAGCAGATGGCAGTCGACTGATTCCTCGAAAGCATACAGAAACACTAGTGCTTTTAAGTGCTGTACCGTACTAATAGAGTTTAAACCAGGCAAGTTGTTCAGGACTAAAATGTATTTATGACTAAAATCTACTTGTTTTATTAATTTGCTGTATAAGCCTGAATTCAGTCATTTGGATCAGTCTTCTTGACTAGGTCTACTTTCGACTGAAAACAGCAATATTTGAAATTCCGATTAATGATAAAATTCCGCCTGAACTATCATCCCTTGCTGCGTAAATCGAGATGCCAGTCACTAGCAGTGAAACGTAAGTGTGACAAGATCAGTCTAGCACCCACAGATTAAATGTGTATGTGTATCTTTCAGTACAGTCGTCCCAATGCATTAAAAGGTTGAGCCTTATTTGTATAAGCTAATCGCTTGAATAGGGGAACCGATCCGAAAGGATTGTAGATCTCCTTATCGCGAGTCTCAAAGAACATAATTAATGTACGAAGATTATGTGAGCGTTGTAAAATGTCGAGAAGTGCTTGAATATCATGAAACATTGTACTTTGGTGAGTACCATTTTGTTTTATTTGAACTTATATAGTAGCAAGGTGAACGAACACAGTGGAGGTGCTGGTGTGTGCGCCTACTATCCTGTGCGAATGTTCCCTAATTCTCCTCTCACCATTTGCTTTGGCTTAGCTAACAGCTAAGTAGTAGAGATTTCAGAGATTACTCCTTGGACGGGAGTGCTTTTTGTGTACTTTTTCAAAAATTTACGGGTTCAAGTTTAGGATTAACGCTTAAGGTGCAGGTTTCGGTTTAGAGTTTACATTTAGGGTTTAGTTTTAGGGTCTGCAGACCTGGGTCAACTCAGCCACCAGTCGGCTCCAATACGGACGTCGGCGAAACGCAAACGTATTACCAAACGCAAACGAGCATGGCCATATTGAAAGGATTGCACCAATATTAGCGATCATATCCGTGGAAAAATTTTGATATTTCAACCGAAATGGGTCATTTACATGTCCAAAAATATATTTTGCTTGATTAAAACTTGCGCTCTGATCTCGAATAGCTTGTTTTATAGCGTTAATCTCTCCACCCTTTACTCAGCACTAGACCTTCAATGCTAGTGACAGATGGCTTCATCAAACGAATATTGCGTTCATGTCCGTGAAAAAATTATTAATATTTCAACTGAAATGGGTCATTTACATGTCCAACATTACATTTTGCTTGATTAAACCTTGCGCTCTGATCTAGAAAGACTCCTAATACAGTGTAGAACTTTTGACTTTTCCGCCGGCAGTCAACGCTCACTGCCAGTCAAACATGGCTTCAATCAAACGAATATTGCGCTCATATCCGCGGAAAAATTCTCAATATTTCAAGTTAAATGGATTATTTATTTGTCCAAAAATATATTTTGCTTGATTAAAACTTGCGCTCTGATCCAGAATGCTCCTAATACAGCGTTGAAACTTTTTGACTTTTTTCCTACCAGTCAACACTCGATGCTGGTCAAACGTGGCTTCAATCAACTGAACATTGCACTCATATCCGTGAAAAAAATATTCATATTTCAACTGAAATGGGTTATTTGTATGTCCAAAAATATATTTTGCTTGATTGAAACTTGCGCTCTGATCTTGAATAGCTTATTTTACAGCGTTGAACTTTTGACCTTTTCGCCGGCAGTCAACGCTAAATGTCAGTCAAACATGGCTTCGATGAGACAAATCTTGCCCTCATGTCCGTGGAAAACTTATTAATATTTTAACTCAAATGGGTCGTTTATATGTCCGAAAATATATTTTGCTTGAAACTTGCGCTTTTATACAGAAAATCTCCAAATACAGGGTTGAAATTTTGACCTTCTCACCGGCAGTCAGCAATCGATGCTAGTCAAACATGGCTTCAATCAACCGATCATTGCGCTCATATCCATGGAAAAATTATTCACGTTTCAACTGAAATGGGTCGCGTGTAGGCTATGTCTAAAAATATATTTTTCTTGATCAAAATTTGCGCTCAATACCTCAAATATCTTATTTTGCAGCGTTGATGTTTTTACCTTTTCGCCTATGGTTAACGCTCATTGCCAGTAGGCTAAATATGGCTTCAATCAAACAAATAGCCTGAGTTGACCTAGGTGGTCTGCAGTAGATTTTAGGTTTAGGTTTTGGGCTTAGTTTGTGGGTTTAGGTTTTGGTTTAGTGTTAGGTCATGTGACAAAGACCATGCACTAATCCGAGTGTATAGTTGCAACCTCTCGGCTGACTATTGTGTTGAATGTGTAATTCACCATGAATGGGATGTGCGTGAAGAATATCATCCATATACTCATATATGTGACCCAAACAAGCAATAACAGAGTGATCTCGTCAGGTGATCTCTTGTTGCCTGCTACCACAGTGTGAAGCTTTGTGCACCTGCCGCTCGGGCTTTCCATTCGCAACAAACTGGTACTGTGCCCATGATGCGAAGGTCATGCCAGATGCAGCCTCCACAAAAAGAATGTGCGACCAGTGCGGTTCATTGTAAAAAGGAAGGGATGTTGATGCAACCTCTTAATTGATGTTGCGTTGAATGTGCGATTCACCATGAATAGGATGTTCATGAAGAATAAAACCGATGTATGTGGTGCAAATAAGCAACAATAGAGTGATCTCGTCGCAAGATTTCTATTGTTAGTTGCTGCCACAGTGTGAAGCTTTGCGCACTTGGTGCTCGGGCTTTCCGATCACAACAGTATCATCCTTGTCGCTTGACGAAATAGGGTTCGCCTAATGACAAAATAACTCTAGCAATGCTTTTGCCTCCGATGGTAAATTAAACATTGCCATGTTAAATTTTGGAAATGCCAAAAACTAGGGCTGTGTCTATTTTGTCTCATGAGGCAATATAAAATACATGGTTTTACGTGGGCGGATCAGGGCTGAATTGGACCGATGCTTTTTAAAAATTTTGCGGATCAAGACTGGATTGGATTAAATTCTTGCAGATCAGGATTGGACTCCGACTGTAAAATTTCACAGTCTACTCATCTTTGACGCTGTCAACTTTGACAGGTTGCATCCGATGATGTGGTGCTGACGTCATCACCAATATTGGTGTGGGACCTTCTCTAACCACCATCTTCAGTACCACGGGCGCAATTTTGTTGTAACATGTGGGGGGACAGCTTGGTGTGAAACCAATATAGTCATCGGGTCGATGCATTAGTTGCGTTTTATATATACAGTTTCCCAATCTCATTTCTAGAGGTGTTTTGACAGTAACACTAATTACGCTTTTTCCTTGCAGATGATTTACGTATTAATATACTTAAATTTGTTGCTGGACACGGTACAGTAGTTCAGCCTGCTTCCATTAATATCCTGTTTGGATGTAAACAAGCACAACAATATAGTAGAACACATCTATTGAGTTTTATCAGAGCTGTCGGTTGGAGTGCACAAAATGCTTTCGCACTGGGCGCGCGTGCATATCACTCTTAAAGTAAAACACTTCAGTTTTCATGCATTTTATAAGAAGTGTGGGTTACAGCGCGATTTGATATCTTGTTCAAGTCGCTTCACGTTACAAAAACGATAAATACCTTTCTTGCACATTTCCGTTTTTTGAAAAAGCTACAAACCTTTTTAATGCTACTGGGCATTATGCATGCAGCCCCACCCCTACCAAAATCTCCACTGATATCCTCTTACCAGCATCAAAAACATTTGGCCTAAAATTAGCGTAGCATACTTCGCAAAACGATTTCAATCTATTTGTACTGTTGGTGAGTGGAGGATGGACCCTTTCAATCTCCCCTTGCTGGCCCCTGCATACATACCCACACAGAGTTGTAAAAGGGCCTCATTTTGAAGTCTGAACCCGGCCCGAACCCGAAATCATAAGCCCGAACACGGCTCAAGACCGACATTTATTTTTGAAGCCCGATTTAGGCCTGAAAGCTAAATTAACCGAGGGAGTTGACATAGGTGTAGGAGCAGGCAAAATTTTGGGAGTGCGAATGATTTTTGCCCGAATTCTCACAAACTTCCCCGAAAATTGGGCGCCAGTTTTTTCCAATCAAAAGATGTTGGGTGCCATTTTTGCTCATACTTTCACGGAGTTTGTGAAGGTTTTCAGAGATTTTGCCCTGATGTTGAAGGATTTTCACCAAATCAAACCTTTTGGGGGTGTGCTTACACTCCCTGCACCCCCGCCTCCTACACCAGTGAGTTAAGATATGCGCAACTGCGTAGTAACAAAAAACGTTGTGTGCAGGTGTAGCTGCAGATACACGGTTTATCACACCGAAAATAGCTACCACCTTGACCACAACATTAGCATAATCTGGCACAAACGTAGCATATTAGTCAACGATAATACTACGGAATGTAATGTTTCTCCAATAAAAAAGAAACTATCACGAACCTATCTACGATGGCGCTATAGGCATGAAAGAAACTTTCTAGGATAGCTATATACATATAAAAAGCCGGCATGTAGGCTTCTTAAAACAAGCCAAGAATCGCGTGAGTGATTGATCTTTTTGACGCAACGCCATCTCGTGCTAATTTCCTCACCGTTGTCGCCTTCTCACAAACAGTGCGAGACTCATCCCAGCAGAGAATAAAAGAACGCAGCTGTGTTTGCAAACAGAAATAGCTGAATAAAAGTCAGAAGCACTTCACTCACAGAAGCTACCGCGGTGAGCACAACAAATCTACGTCATGAAAGAAAAAAGTCAAAAAAGTCGTTGCTCTTAATGTTATAAAAAAGTTTTGTATGCAGGCCCGAAATGGACTCGAAATATTTTGACAAACTCAAGCCCGAGCACGGTCCGACCCGAAAAGCCCTGCCAGACTTATAACTCTGCACCATGTCAAAAGTTTCGTTCTAAGAGCTCTACTTCCGTAACGACACAAAAATATATTTGAGATTAAATCAAAATGCACAACGCTGAATTGGCAAAAAAGTACCAAGTTTCACCTTTAACACGAAGAGAATGTGGAACAAAACTAGGTGTGATTTATCTGTAAAGTAAATGTTTCGCACTTGGATGAAAACATTTCTGCATTGTGGGTTTGGTTAAACTCAAGTAAATCAGATGACTTACGAACCAATGCCTTCAGCACAAGCACAAAGTGTAAGAGTCAAGGAAAAAATCATCTTTTGGATTTGTTGGTCACCGTTGTCGCGACATTACAAGAAGTTAGGAAAAATGTATATTTTATTCTTATTTCCGAGTGAAGTCCTTACGTTTTGGGCTATATGTCAATATACCGTTAGGTAAATGCTCTAGGCTACGTCTTTAATGTTTTGACTGAATCCTGTTCACTAATAGATGAAAACAGTCTTTTGCTAAACTCCCCATCCCAAAACGAAGTTTCCACAATAGTGCTGCTTTTTGCCTTCGGTTGAAAGCTTCGCAGAGATTTGCCTGAAAATCGAACTTTCTGACATTATATACACTAGCATCATTAAATTATTCGCTGTCTGTTTCCGAATACGTGACAACCAACGTTACAGCAAAGCCAGTTACGTTTCTGCACGGAAAAAATTATGGTTCTACTGTGGTCTCTCACATGTGCAGCTGTAATACTCTCATTGTTACAAGAAAATAACCTTTCTAACAGTGTACCACCACACAGGGTAAAATGTCGGACAGAAGCAGTTAAACATCTTTCACGGTCTCTACAAACTTGAAAAATGCTAAAAATTGTTTTATCGAAGCTAAAATTTATAAACTAACAGAATCAGTGATACCACACAAAACTCTGTTTCAAAATCAACTTGGCTATGTGTGGCCTACCATCTAACATTTGAAAGCTGTTCACATAAAAACGTGACAAATATCACTTTTATTTTTGAAACCTCTCCAAATGCAAAACCTAAAGAGAAAAAAGTGGGGGGACACGGCATATTATGTCCCCCTGTCTGAAAAACTGGGGGAACACGTCTCCTGTGTCCCGCACCAAATTGCGCCCATGTTCAGTACCTAGGTCAACTCAGCCGCCAGTTGCTCCAGCCGCCAGTCGGCTCCAATATAGACGTCGGCGAAACGCAAACGCGTTAACAGAGCGTGACCACATTGAACGCATCGATTCAATATTAGCGATCATGTCCGTGGAAAAACTTGTAATATTTCAACCGAAATGGGTCATTCACGTGTCCAAAAATATATTTTGCTTGATTAAATGTTGCGTTCTGATCTCGAATAGCTTGTTTCAGAGCGTTGAACTCTCCACCCTTTACTTAGCACAAAACCTTTAATGCTAGTGAAAGATGGCTTCAAGCAAACGAATATTGCACTCATATCCGTGGAAAAATTATAAAAATTTCAACTGAAATGGGTGATTTATATGTCCAACATTGCATTTTGCTTGATTAAAACTTGCGCTCTGATCTAGAAAGACTCCTAACGCAGTGCTGAACTTTTGACCTTTCCGCCGGCAGTGAACTCTCAATGCCAGTCAAACATGGCTTCAATCAACAGATCATTGCACTCATATCCGTGGAAATTTTTTTTCACATTTTAACTGAAATGGGTCATTTAAATGTCCAAAAATATATTTTGCTTGATTAAAACTTGCGCTCTGATCTCGAACAGCTTTTTTCACAGCGATGAACTTAATTGTGACATTTTCGCCAGAAGTTAACCCTCATTGTCAGTCAAACATAGCTTCAATGAAACAAATATTGCGCTCATGTCCGTGGGAAAATTATCAATATTTCAATTAAAATGGGTTCTTCACCGGTGGCGATTCTAGAATTAATAAAGTGGGGGGCCACTGCGGGGCCAAGGAAGAAGTAGGGGGGGCTAACAAAGTTATCTACTGTATATGTATAGGACCTATGTCAACCAAATGAACTTGAACGGTAAATTAAGAAACAAACTGGGGGGGCCAAACAGGGGGCCAAGCAAAAATCTGGGGGGCCATGGCCACCGCAGGCCCCCCCTTAGAATCGCCACTGTTCTTTACATGCCCAAAATATATTTTGCTTGATTAAAACTTGTGCTCTGATCTCGAATAGCTTTTTTCACAGCGATGAACTTAATCTTTTACGTCCCGAAATGGCCAAGATCGGGGCCGGCACTCTTTTGGCCATAACTCGCCAGCTGCTAGAGCTAGAGAGCTGTTCAAACCCTCTACGGATGCAACAAGTCTTGGAGTCAAAATCGAAAAAAAAATTTTTGTTTTGGGTTTGGGCTTTTCTGAACATCACAAGTAGGGGTGTTTTGCATTATTTTGGCCACCTTTGCCTGACTCTGTGCGCCGTTCCAATGGGCCATTTTGGACTCAAAATTTAGTTGAAAACTAGGTCAAAATCCGCGTCTAAAGAGCCCTTGATTGACTTTCTAGCATATCGGGAGCGAAAATTATGGCTCATGAACCAAAAATTGACCAAAATTTTGTACCCTCAAAAGCCACTCTGAGGGGCATTTCACCCCAGGCAATAACTCGCCGTCAGATTGGGCTAGAGAGCTGGTCAAATCCTCTAAAGACTTGTGAAGGTATGTAGTTTGCAATAAACAAAATGTTTCAGTTTAGGATGTTTGTTTTTTTTAATGCTTATGTACTGATAGGGATGTTATGTTATTTTTTGCTGACGTCAGCATTTTTGCCCGACCTCCCTTTAAGACCCGCAGGAGCCATTTAAATGGCATAAATTTTTTTTGAGTTTAGCTGCTTTTTGGTTACATTTGGGGACTTTGAAGGGTCCGAATGGGTTTTTAGCAGTCCTGGTTCCAAGATCAGGGCCAAAAAACATTAAAATTAATTTGGGAAATCCCCCAAAAGTATTGAGAAAAGCCCCTTACCAATTAGCTGTTTTTTGGCCTAACTTTTGAACCAGAAACGTTAGAAACTGAATCAAGGGATCTAAAAACGCGTATTCTCGCCTAGAATCCAAAAATACTGCGAGCCAAGATATTGGCGCGTGGGACCGGATGATGACGTCATATAATTAATTAAAAAACATGCCCCTGTCATGATCCCATTGACCCAAAACCCCCCATCCAATTTAACATTTATTTTTAATTCTAAACTACACGACGCCACTAGTCATTACAGGGTTTGAACAGCTCTCTAGTTTGCCCTAAAAGGGCAAATTATGCCTTTTCTAAAAAGTTTGGAATTAGGCCAAAAACTGGGTTTTTGACCCATAGTTTTGGCTACAGATATGATAGCAAGTCAATCAAGGGCTCTGTAGACGCTGATTTTGACCTAGTTGTCAACAAAACTTTGAGTCAAAAGAATGGGCCAATGGGTTGGGGCCCAGGGCCGGCCAAAGTTGGCCAAAATTTCCAAAACACCCCCACTTGTGGCGGTCCCCCGACGAACCCCCCACCGAAAACAAAAAACGTTTTTTTTTCGATTTCAACCAGAAGACTTGCTGAATCCGTAGGGGTTTGAACAGCTCTCTAGCTCTAGCGGCTGGCGATTTATGGCCAAAAACGTGCCAGCCACTATAGTGGCTTGCGCGGCACGTGAAGGGTTCAAACAAAATATATTTTTGGACATGTAAATAACCCAGTTCAGTTAAAATATATTTAATTTCTCCACGGACGTGAGCGCAATATTTGTCTCATTGAAGCTATGTTTGACTGACCATGATCGTTGACTGCCGGCAAAAATGTCACAAGTTCATCGCTGTGAAACAAGCTGTTCGAGATCAGAGCGCAATTTTTAATCAAGCAAAATATGTTTTTGGACATATTAATAACCCATTTCGGTTAAAATTTTAATAATTTTTTCACGGATATGAGCGCAATAGGCTATTTGTTTGTTTGAAGCCATGTTTCACTGACATTGAGCGTTAAAAGTTTTAATCTAATAAAATATATTTTTGGACATGTAAATAACCCAGTTCAGTTAAAATATATTTAAATTTTCCACGGACATGAGCGCAATATTTGTCTCATTGAACGCCTGTTTGACTGAAATTGAGTGATGACTGCCGGAGAAAATGTCACGCGTTCATCGCTGTAAAATAAGCTATTCGAGATCAGAGCGCAAGTTTCAAACAAGTAAAATTTTTTAGGCATAGCCTATAAATGACCTATTTCATTAATATTAATAATTTTTCCACGGATATAAGCGCAATATTTAGTTCATTGAAGCTATGTTTGACTGACATTGAGCGTTGACTATCGGCGAAAGTGTCACAGTTAAAACTTGCGCTCTCATCCAGAAAATATCCTGTTACAGCGTTGAACTTTGACCTTTTCGGCAACAGTCAGCACTCGATGCTGGTCAAACATGGCTTCAATCAAACTATCATTACGCTCATATCTAGGAATACCATACGTCGCAGTCAGTCAAACCACAAGTTCCGGTTAAGCATTCAGTCAGCCGGCATAGCCTGACACGAATATTAGCCCGCTGCGTTTGGTCTGTTTAACCAACTTGCTGAAAATTGATGTGTGATCTTGTTTTTTTTGTTTCATTGTATTAGATCAAGGGTCTCAAACATGGGCCGCATGTGGACCACAAGGTCCTTTTCAACACCCAATTCCAGTCAAAGATGGCTTTAATCAAACTAATAGTCCATTGCGCTCATATCCGTGAAAGAATAATAAATATTTTAACTGAAGTAGGTCATTTACATATCCAACCAGTGCCGAATCAATAGTAGTAAATGTAGCAATTGCTACAGGCCCCGCGTTTTTGGGGACCCCGCAGTCTTTGGTAATAAATCTTATTTATTACATTATATATAAAAATTTGTTCAGTTTAGGAAGTCAAGAAGTCAGTATTTTGCTAAATTTTCCATAATTACTAAGCGAAGGTTTTCAATTGAACGCTGTGTCCAGAAATTCTTGTTTGATTCTTTTTGTACACTTACGTGACAAAAGGCATAAGACTGCGATCACCAGTGTTGCCATTTTAGCTGCTTTGCTGCTAAATCTTGCAGGATTTTTTCACTGTTCGCTGTAAAATTTTCAATCTGGCAGTTAACTAATTTTCTAGCAGGATTTTACCAACCGTTTGGCAGGTTTAGCAGGTAACAAATTCCTGACCAAAAACCTATTCTAAGAGTTTTTCAAGATGAAAACTTT
>JGI24158J21664_10015106_pt1 | contig 10087 bp, 4 predicted proteins | sample Ectturendosymbi3_FD_21664 | JGI IMG/M metagenome (IMG submission 21664) | reverse complement strand
TTTGAGCCCTTGAACAGCTCTCTAGCGCAATCGATGGAGGAGCTAGGGCGTTGGTAAGGCAACCGAAAACTGCTGTTTTAGGCTGAAATCAAAGTACAAATATATCGTACCCCGGTTCTCAAAGTGGTGAAGTTCAATACGTTGAGCATGTGTACTACAGCAAGTATGCTGGCTTTGATTCCCAGTTGATCATACTGAAGACTTGAAACAAAGCAATACTTGCAACCTATCCAGCCTGTGCATGACGTTAATGGGTGGGTGCAAGCAAAAAGTTATGCATGGTGCTGCCATTGGCTAAACCACTAATGCAGCATGCACCACAAAAGTAGCGCACAGTCCTCACCACAAACAGCTGGAGATGGTGCTGCTGACTACTTATAGCAATCTGAAGCAGTGGTTCTTAATCTTTCCAGCCTCTGGGACCAATATTCCTAAATTTTTGAATTGACGACCAGTATTCTGATTTGTGACATGAAGGTTGAAAAAAACACATTGGCACTCCTGCAAAACCACAGATTTTTCACTGGGAACTCATTTAAGAACCACCGCTCTGAAGGGAATAAAAAGCTGAAGTATAATGAAACTAAATAACCTACTTGGTACAGTATGAGAAGATCTCAAATCACTTTTTGCAGCAGACACATCTGTGTTTTTAAAGTAAATTTTGACAGAAGAGCTTGTGGTAATTGGTTGCAAAAAATGTATATACCATATTAACATATTGTAAAGCTGTGATTTTCAACCAGTATTCTGTGGAAGATTATCAGACATTGCACAAAAATTTCATTATGGAAGTACTTGTCCACTGTCACCAGTATAAATCCTCTTACTGCAAGAGTAGTGATCAAAGTGTACCGTGTCTCAAAACAGGAAAAGAAACGCTGCTGTAGAGCCTGGGTTGACTGTGATGACACTAGGATTCAGTAATGTTTATTTGTCGATGTCATTGTGTGTCAAGCAAAAGCATTCTTGTTCTTGTAGTTTCTAAGTTATTTATATATTCATATGCTGTGCTACCAGTCAAGCTTACCTTTCATCTAATGTTTTGTTTTATTAAGAACTTAATTGACAATTTTTTTGTGTTTGCAGAGGTGTTGAAGCTAAGCAGCCCAACTCAGCTATCAGGAAGTGTGTACGTGTGCAGCTTATTAAAAATGGGAAGAAGATCACTGCTTTTGTACCAAATGATGGCTGTTTGAATTTTATTGAAGTAGGTTTACCTGTGATTTGACGTAGCGCTTCCAGTTCAGCATGACTTTGTATTTGCAGTCATGTTGAGGTAGACAGACAATGTCCACTAAGTTAATCAATTTCATCTGACATTTAGTGCTGCTTTGTACAATTCCTACCAAAGAACAACATTGGGTCTTTTTGACCTTTCACTGAAAATTTGTCACTTTTAACTAGAAGAGATACTGTATTTGCTAATATAGGTTATTTGTGGTTAAACATGAGTAGGGTGGTAACAGTGTTGGTTGTAAATGGCATGGAATCACAATATCTATTTGGCACAATAATCATCCAAGAAATTATAAGGAAGTTGCTTTCAGTGGCTATGCAGACTTGTTCTTGGTGCAATAGCTTTTAAGTTTGTTTCATGGGCTAGTTTAGCAGTTCAGTCCACTTTTTTAGACAAACATTTTAGCTACTAGTGTTCCTGTACTAAATTTGGACTCACAAAGAGAGTTGTGGAGTCGGAGGTAAAATGTCCAACTCTTGATTCCTAGCTTCCAAACTTCACAACTCCTTAACATGACTTGAATGAAGTTTGGCTGTCAACAATGGCAGAGAAGCGAGTTATTTTTGCTAGGTACATGAGTTAAGGCTTTGAATTAATCTAATGAAAATTCATTCTGTTTATTAGGAGTAGCTACTATAACATTCATTCACGGTTATCCATTATCACTCAGAACCATTTGGGCAATGTCATTTGAGCAATGATGTGTAAAGCGGTTGTGATTACAGGTAACTGTAAGCAATAAGCAACACGCACATTTATAACGTCCGTGCTCAAATCTCACAGCATTTCATTTTTTGCCCTGATGAAGATACAGTAGTTGCATCAACTATCGAACTTTTGGCTAGTTTTTAATGTGTTTTTATGTTTTACCACCAGTAGAGCCTGATTGGAGTTTTGTTTAACACCGTGCTATTGTTTAAGAGAAAGCGCTCTTCCCGTGATGTTGGGTTCTTTAAGCTGAAGGTAGCTAATTTTGTTGCATCTAGCAATCAATGGAAATTGTGGTGCACAGCAAAAATTTTCTGGTTCAATGAAAGTTTTGAAAGAAATTGTACCTTTTCAACAGGAAGGAGTTACTTACGATTCCTAACTTAGGAGTGCGATTGGACTGTCGGAGTTGGATTAAAAAATCCGACTCCTTGTGTTTTCAGAAACCCGACTGTCAGCAGCTGTGCATTGCTGGGCCAAAAGTTAAGTCACTCTCTTTATGAGGGCCGCACACTGAATGACTTCACGTTGTTCTTAGCAAACTAAAATTTGGCTTAAGCTACTGAAAGCATTTGTATCCTATCAGCAATGATAACGACTTGTAGGCACCTCTAATCACTCAAACTTTGTCACAGGCAAGTTTAAAGTGTCAGTGGAACCACAAAATAGAAATCAGTTTTAAGTGCAAATGGAACAAAAGGGTTAAGAAATCAGAAAACCAGAAATCAGTTTGCACTTGTTGGACACATGGAAATCTGCCAGTACACAATGCAGACGTGATAGAGTGGCACTGAGGCACAGCGCATATCTAAAACGTCAAATTTAAGATTATCAAGATAAGGACTGGTTGTATTGTACATACACAACAACGAAACCTCCAACTGGGCCGCATGCAGCCCGTAGGTTGGACGAGCTGGATTATAGCGTAGTTCTTNTTANATCGCTGCAGTACTACAGATCTGGTTTCATCATTCTGACTAGAAAGTAAGATGTTGTGATAATTTACAACGTTTCACTTCTACAAGCAGCACCACGCCTGTCCAGCTACGATGCCACAGATTCAGCGATGATAACACCACGGAAACAGACTCGCAAATTCATTCTTGCAGTCTGGCGTCGTAACTCGTAAAAATCGTGCATAATTGTGCTATAAAGAGCACTGTTCTCGATAAGTCCAGCTTTAGTAAATTTGGCAAAACCATTAGTAACCAGGAGGGGAGCTGGGGCTGCCTCAAATAGCTCCTAATTTTTAATATTTTAATCTGAGCTCTGGCTCTTTGCAAAATGACGGCTCCGCAGCGCTGGTTTTTAAGTTGTTTTAAAAGTCAACAACTCTAATGGCATATACTGAGAAATTACTTGTTTTTTGGCTAGTTTCAAACTAGTCTTGTTCCTTCGACAACTTTCTTTTTTTCCTACATGCTTAAGCTGTTTTCCTAGTCGAAACGCATGGCTTAACACCTGTATTTGTGGAATTGTATGTCAAAATGTGAAAGATTTTCTTGCTATACAACAGGTGATTCGGTTGTTACTTTGTTGTGTTAATCTAGCTGGCAGATTGTAGTACAACCTACCAGGTTTGAAAACACAATTTCAACTGTTGCCTATGGGCTAAGTATTTGCTTTCATATCAGACCACAATCTAATGAAGTGAGTTGCCAAACGGTCACTGTATATAACTCCGCACGGAATATGCGCGTTAGATTTCATCTAATTCTCTCATCTCTGCTTGTATTACTCTGGTACAGTACAACTTCTGAACACCAGCAATGTGGCATTACTGTTTTTTTCGCTGAGACAAACTGATCACTGAAACATTTCTGTCATTTGTCTCACAAGTTGTATTTAAAGCAGCCTGTAGTTAAGCCCTCGATAATAATAATATTAATGTTTAGCCAGTTTTTAAAGGTGTTTTAGGGGACCCGGTGGGTCCCTAGAATTGATAATTGGGTCCCTAAAATGAGAAAATTATCATCGGGTCCCTAGAATCAGGGAAATCGGGTCCCTACAGGTCCATATCGGGTACGTAACATTTTCTTTAAAAAAAACTGGTTTAGCGCATCCTAACGAAATATTAAAATGCTGAAGCAATGCTTCATTGACAGTATTTTGAAAGGTAGTACAGGTGGTTTGTCACTTAACTTCTCAAAAGGTAAGAAGTGTATGTGAACAGGAATTATAGCATGCTTTGAAAGTTAACTGCTAAATTTTTAGGATTATCATTTCTGCAAACAGGGCGAACATTTCGCATCAAGAAAACGCCTCGCAGGTTATTGACTGTATTTATCGTCCAAGACGCATGTTGTCTATTGTTCACGCATCGAGGTCATGCAGGTCTTAATAACTTGCGGATTGCATAATTCATATAAAAGTTTGATTGATTGATAATATTTGAATCTATTCTTGTTTTGTTGAAAGTATAGCACTGTTGTCTGCACAAAAATTACGTTCGATTGGAAGGGCTCAAATCGAATGGTAAGACGAGTCAGCTGCTAATATCGTTTTAGAGCAGGGGTTCTCAGCCTTTCAAGCACGTGGCCCAATTAATAAACAGGGGGTCCAACGCGATAACTGTTGCACATGCATAGTGCAAAAATAAAAACAACATTTAATAACACGTGCGCTACAATCAATCGAAGGCTGAGCCTGTTTGTTAGAAAGCAAAGATATTCGAGGCTCAAAACATGGTAATGCATAGATTAAGTCATCTTCCACATTAAGCTTGCTTCTAGATGTTTTCATGGCAACAAGAGCCCCTGTTTTCGAGAGTCATCTTGCAAAATNTACTCAGTTGCAATAATACAAGGCCATGGCCCATCAAAAATTATTATAGTGTTCAGCTGTGATTCGTACATGTATATGTGCTGTTTGCTATTTTCTTAACCACTTTCGCTCGAAATTGTTCTTCGCTTTTAACTGTATGCACAAGCTGTTTCTCCATTACAATTTTCACTAGATAATCAGGCACCTCATAAAGTTGATTCCTGCTTGTTGCTAGAGTAACTTGCTGTCCTCTACCACTTGCTCAGCTGCGTGAAGAACAACGGAGGCTAGTCCGCAAACGTTGGACGAAGTGGTTTAAATAACTGCTCACCATACATATTTAAAAAAACAAACATGTATTCTAATGAAAACAATGATTTCAAGCGGTGTGCGTTACTTTTGCAGGAAAACGACGAAGTTTTGGTTGCTGGATTTGGTCGAAGTGGTCATGCAGTTGGTGACATTCCAGGCGTTCGTTTCAAGATCGTGAAAGTTGCCAATGTGTCTCTGCATGCTTTGTTCACGGGCAAAAAAGAGAGGCCTCGATCGTGATCATTGGACTGACACCACCACGCTTTGCCAATAAAAGTGTACTTCCCGTATTTCTGCCTGATTCTTCTCATGAGTAACCACGACCAGCAGCATTGTTTTGATTGAAAAATACGGCAATCGCTAATTTCTCGGATAGTACGTTGAAGAAGCTTCGGTGAGGCCTTGCTTTCTGTTGAAAAGTTAAAAATGTGTTAGGCCAGGCATAATTCGTAAAAGCGTTTAGTCGATAACTTACGCTTCTCTCAAAAACGTGTCTCTGGTGATTTTGTTCACTTCAGATCCTGGAGGATATTCATCAAATTCTTTTATTCCCATTGTGCGCAGAGCTGCAAATACAAATAGATGAAGTACACGTAGAGTCAGTCTATATATGCAGAGCATTTGGAATACCTACTTACAGTTAACAAACTGCTCTCTGGTAATGAATCCGCTCTTAGTTGGATCTAACATTCCAAAAATGGAGTTAAGGTTAGTGTCATCAAACAAGCAAGGATGGTACATAGCGCTTTGCTTCGCTATTTTGAGCTTTTCCAATTGTTGTATGAGGTACTCTTTTGGCTGATCTGAAACAACAAAAGCGTGATGAATACTTTACCGTGATCACGTTTTTACAAGGTTTCGCAAGCCCGACATCGCAGTCTGCTTGAAACTGAATGTGAGTTGTTAGCAGTGGTATACAGGATTCGGATTTTGGAGTCCAATCCGGCCGGGTATTTGGATTGGATATCGTTTCCCTTTCAACCGGATCCGGATTATCCAAGAAATAAAATGCGGCCATCCAAAAATTCTTTATGGAATAATAGTTGTATGAGGAAAAACTACGATGTTTCGAAATCATATTACTGAAAAGCAAAACCATTGTTACCAGGGTTGGCAGATGTGTTTTGTACAAATACCGGCCTTTTTATCAACAGTGACAAAAATCTAATCGAAAAAGTAAGAGGCGAACTCGCAGTTATTAGTNAACACTGCGCATTCAAACACTGTCTGTCCATATCTTTGCCANTGGCGATAGTAACAGTGACTGAGGTAAAAACATCATCCGAGAGATTAATATTTGTACATTAATCACATTAACGATGAAAACTGCGTTGTACGAAAATAAATTTACCGTAATAAAACGCTGAATCAACGAAAATTGGTAAGACATTTTTACGTAGTGGAATATAGGGTTCACTAGGCACTACAGTGTCACTCCCCTCCCGTCGATTTCTACGATTTTCCTGCATTCTTCTGCAATAACCGACGGTAGTTCAGACAACTACACCTGCGCTGGTTTCACAGTTATTTGCCAAAAAATGCTCATACAGATCACGTTTAAGACAAATGGGTATGGTAAGTATGACTAAATAAAGGAACAGAAAAAAAGACTGAGCATTGTTAAGTCACAAGTAATAATAATTTGCCCACATTTTGGACTTAAATGAACTTCGCTCAAAGAACTGTCCTGACAAGTTTCAGTGCTAGAATTGTTATAATTTGAGAAATTCTGCGTTAGATTTTTTGGGGGCTACTCCAGTGCGTTTACTTTCAAAATACCGGCTTCTGCTAAAGTAGCAGTCAAATACCGGCCATCTGGCAACGCTAATTGTTACACTAAGTGACCTACTTTTACTCTACAGCAGGGGTGGGGTTCAGTACGTGGTGAAAAACTTTGTGACTGCTGTTCTCCAATGCTCGCAAAACTATCTTGGCACCACTTTTGGAATCATTCCAACATGTCTGCATGTATTGTTTTCATTTTCTTAAAAAAAATTGTAATTCACCTTGTAATCAATTACAAATGTGAAAGTAACTGCAATTGTATTTTGATTTTTTTAGCACAGAGTAAATGTAATGTAATTGACAAATGTCGTAACTTAACTGAAATGATGTAATTGATCCGACTCCGGTATAGTCAGGGGTGCAGTGAGACGGGAACGGCGTTCCCACACCTTTGTGAAATTAAAAAAAAATGAGTTTGAAGCTGTTTTAAAATTAGTTTTTGGGTGCGTTCCCACACCTTTTTTGTTAGCACTACGTCCCTGGGTATAGGGCATGTTTGTTGCATGCAACCTTCTAACAAGAATGTATTGAATGGCTATGCAGTATAAAATAATTTAATCTGGAAATATACCAAGTATATTTATTTATATATATATAACTTTAGACAGAAGAGTATGTCCTGTACATATACACATAGCAGAAAACCATTCACCTACCTGAAAGGTATTTATTTATTAAAATAACCATGTGAAATACTGAATGAACAGCAATAGGGACATAGTTTTGTTGGTTATGACAACCAAGCAGCATGGACTCACTACTGTGATTACACATGATACAGGAAACTGGCAGAGCAGATGTTGAAGCAATTAATAGTAGTACGTGCTCAAAAAACTATTGAGTGTGATACAGCTTTGCAAGTTAAGGTTTTGTTAAAAATTTCATTTTAAAATTCACTTTGACAATGACTGAAGGAAAAAGTAATACGCTATTATTTTCTCATTTATCAACAGGCCATTTATAAGCAATAGGAAAAGTCAGGAGTCTATTAAAGTAAAGCCAATGAGTTCTTGGCTACACAGTAAACAATCATCAGGTTCTACACCTTCCTACCGAAAAGTTCAAAGTTATAAACTTGCTGGAAAAATACCACCAAGTTGAAGGTACTTTCCTGTTTTTCGACTTCTGCTTTGCAAGCAGTATAATGTTTGATATTTAAGTTAAAAGAAAAAACATTAATTGCAAGTTCGTGTTGCCTTAATTCTGTAGAAATTTTATATTTTTGATAAAGAAACTTTGCCAAGATTTGTTTCTACTAACACTCACCGCCTAAGAGTCTGTGCGATACATTGCGCTGTTTGAATTTGCGTTACAAAGGATGACATGAGCAATGTACATACGCCACAGACAATAATAAAAAAGATGTGCACATAAGAAATTTATTTGGTTTCAACACTGTTTTATAAATTACATAATGATCAGATTTTTCCAAGTCTGTAAATATAAAATCAATTTACTTCAGTCAACAATTGTGACTGGAACAAATGGCAAATAGTATTTACTGGAAAAACTTTTCCAAACAATACACATTTTACTTTTTTGACAAAAAGAACCTCAAAGCATTGTAACGGTCAGGCCCGTAACCAGCTTGGGATACCAGGAGGAGCGAAGAGTTTTCTGAGAGGAGCCCAAATTTTTAAAACTATTTTTACACATTTTTTCAGGGGCGGCGAAAAAAAATTTAGAGGGGTCTTCGCCTCCCCCGGTTACGGGCCTGGTAACGGTCGCTTTTTGGAGATGCGAACTCAGAATGGAGGGCTCGTGGTGTTTCAGCAGCACAAACAATAAGAGATTCCCCGCTCGACCAGGTTCACTCTTATTGGCTGTGCTGTACTGCGCCCTGTATAACTAGATGACTTCCTATAGACGCTGTGCGACATGACGTCACAGCATTTATGTGAAATCCATTACCAGAACCAGATCATTTCAGAATCACGACACCACGAGGGTGACACAGCCGAATCTGATCGCAAATTGCTTTGTTAGGAAATCGATTTCGCGTCAGCGACGCATCTTCAGTCCAACAAAGTTGTAAGCAAAAGCTTAAATGTGAAATGACCAAAAAGACGAAACCAAGATCAGAGAAAGTGCGCAGAATACAGTAACAAGTTCATAAAGCTGCTATTACCAGAGCCAAAAACCAAGTAACTTCAATACCAAAGTGGCTGACGGCGAGCAGCCCAGTGAATGAGTCACCCAGCCTCCCAAACATTACAGTAAGGAACTCCTGTAGTTTCAGGACGTGTTTGCTTTTTTAGGCAAAAAAACAGCCGGTCACCTACCACTACGCGGGCAGCTGCCCATTACAGTCCTAGACAGGGCTGCTGCTAGGAATTGCGGGGCCCCATTCTATACATACCGTAAGTAAAGGTTCATACTGTATGTTTTTATTTTGTGTAGCATTCGTCTTCAACAAAAAAAATAAATGCTTGATATAATAAAATGCTGAAAGACTATGAAAACAATATTTAATTATTTTTTAAAAATGCCAACTACCAGGTATAACAATTACAGACATAATGTTTTTTTGCCACGGGTTTTTAGAAAAAGGCTTTTTAGGCCTTTTTTATTTGCAAAGTCTCTGAATGTGTTTTCAAGCCTCAATGATTTTAACAATTCCATTTTCTATAGATAGCATTGCCAAATTCTCTCTTGTGAAATTGTTGATAGTAAGTATATTTTTAATTAGTTTTGAAAAACTTCTTTCACCTGATGCAACTGTTGCAGGCATTGTGAAGTAAATCCTCAAAGCAGGTGTCTCAAACGCAAATTGCTCCGAGGGCCAATGGAGGACTTGTAAAGTAACCCGGGTACCTCATCATGACACTGACGCAGGGCCGGATTAAAAGGGGGGGCAACAGGGGCAATTGCCCCGGCCCCCCCGTGATGAAATTTATTTGTTTAAAATAAAACAGCCGTTTGAAAAATTTTTGTGATTCAGAAGCGATACAAGATTACAACTCTGTATTATATTTCTAATTCCTATGTTGTGTTAAGCATCATGGGCCCCCATAAGAGCAACTGATTTCTCTACGAATTTGACTCTCTGCCAGTTCTTGCAATCGCTACTGAATAGTCTAGAAGTGTTTTCGGTTTTGTTCAATGTAAATATATTTAATTTCGCTGGTAACTTTTCCCTAATAATCGTTCTTTTGGCATGGGTATGACTCTCTACTCGTGCATCACGCCTATTACACAAATGTCACGAAAACGTTACTATTTGCGTGCTAAAGCTAGTGGTTGCTGACTAGTTTAGTATCAATCAATGTTGCCACTGGG
>JGI24158J21664_10015105_pt1 | contig 10087 bp, 3 predicted proteins | sample Ectturendosymbi3_FD_21664 | JGI IMG/M metagenome (IMG submission 21664) | reverse complement strand
ATGTTATCTTTTCACCTTTCAATAAATGTAATCATCATTGTGGTATCATTTAAAATCCTGGATTTGTGCCCAATTGCTTTGTTTCAACAGTTGTGAAACACCTTGTATATTATATACAGTATATGAACAGTAGATTATACCTAATAATAAGCCACCAAGACATAAATTTTAGTGAATTAGATGAGTAATTGGAGCCAAGATGTTTTGAATGATGTGCTTATCACAATCTGAACTAGGTCCATGACTTACAAGGAAGCAAAAGCTATGCTTAGCATTCCGAAAACAACTTTAAATGATGATTGGTGATTGATTCAAGTATAACTGCTGATTCATTGTTTATTTAGGGTTTATTCATTGTTATGTCATAATTTTACTAAACAAATGCTGGAAACAAATAATTTCAACATTTCACTCCTGTTATCAAGTAAAATCATCAAGTTTTTCATGGTTTTTATACCATCCCCTTACTGGTGCTATCATCTGCATATTGAGTCAAAACATGGGTTTGATTAGGGGTGTGTAACTTGGGTTGGTTATGTCAAATGAAGTCAGATGGGGAATGATCTGGATGGAGCATGGTTTTTGCAAAGTGTTATTAGATTGAAAAATGTTACTTAACGTACTTAATGAGAACTAGAAAATTTAGTAAAATTTTGGTATTTGTATCTGAGTGCTGGTGAACTGACCTTAGTATTGGAAAGGTATTGAAACAGTATGGAAAATTAATTTTTTTAAATGTGGGGGAATCTTGCACTACTTGATATTGTCAGCAGTGATGGAGTCTCAAGACGTGACCCGCTTTTTCAAGTCTCGAATGTCTCAGGTCTGGTCTCGAGCTCTTAGTCTCGAGACTTTGCACAAGTTATTTTTTTATGAAATCTTGCAAGAAGCAGCTCCTCAAAAACAATTTGTAAAGTAATAATTGTTCAAAATTCAGCCGTTCAAAGTGGTTAGTAGCTAAGTTTCTTTGTTGTTATGCTATTATGGAGAAAATAATTTGCGCTCTACCCTGTTTACAATTTTTACTGAATTCAATACAAACAGTGTGTTTACCAATGAAACCAAAGCGCATAATTTCTGCAACACTTGCAACGATATGCTAGGAGTACTTTGTTAAGGACTATCTTTCAACTTTTTCTGTAAGCAGTTTTGTTATGACAACCCATATTCAAAAGGATAACACTAAACGGAGGGCCGGCGAGCTGGAGGACCATGTTTCCAATTACAAAACATGAATTTTCAGTGGGCCAGCGAGCTGTACAAAGTTTTTTTTTTTTTGGCGGGCCGCATGAATTTTCAGCAGGCCAGCTGGCTGTACAATATGGCAATCCAGCAGTCTGCATGCACAACAGGGCGGGCTGGCAGACTGCACATTAACCTGGGCCTGCCATTTTCTGCAGCCCTGCACGCTGCTTGCCGACCTGCCAAAAATTCATGAATTTTTATTGGAAACACGGCCCTCCAGCCCACCAACCCCGCTGGCCCTCCATTTAGTGCAAGGGTTCCCAACCTTTCTCTGACCATGTACCCTTTCAGCATTTGGACAGACTAACATGTACCCTTTCAACATTGCGAAAGATAAGTATGCATGCCTTTAGCATTTTGACAGACGAACGTGCACCCCTCAAATTTCTTATGACAAAGTATTTTATCGTGATTAATCATAGCAATATTTAACAATAGGCATATAATGGCTTTTGAGAATAATATTCATTGATATATGTATAAATATTTGGAAATAAAAATATGCAAATATATATTTCACCTATATTGCTAACCTCAAATGTAACCCTTCAGACAGGCAAATCAATGTACCCCAGATGGGAACCTCTGATTTAGTGTTATCCATTCAAAAGAAATGGAAGAGTGCCAACGAACAAGTTTCTTTTTTGAAAAGCCAAATCAAAATTACAGTAGGTCTTTTCTTCAAAGTTCTTTTCAAAACATTCTGTTAAAACACACTGGTGAGTTTTTTTTGTTCTGTGTAATGCCGACTTTGTAAAGTTCAGAAATGGATAACACTAAATTGGAGGGCCAGCAGGCCGGGCGGGCTTGAGGGCGGTGTTTCCAAATGAAAAACGTGAATTTTCGGTGGGCTGCACAGAAGACAGAAGGGTGGGCCGGCGTACTGCACAAAAGGGCAGGCCAGCGGGCTGCGGAAACGAGTGGGACGGGCTGCTGAAAAAAGCAGCCCTCTGGCCTGCCCTTTTCCACAGCCTAGCTTAGTTCATGTGCTGCTTGCCGGCCCGCCCTAATGTGCAGACCACTGGCCAGTCCTGTAGTGCAGCATGTTAGCTCGCCTTTCTGTGCAGCTCGCCAACCTGCGGAAAATTCATGTTTTGTATTTGGCAACACGAATCTCTAGCCCGCCCGGCCTGCAAGCCTTCCGTCTAGTGTTATCCTTCAGAAATGCCTTGGAACTCTCTTGAGAAAAAGTTTTGCTCACAAGAGTTATGTACANAGAGTAATGCATCATGGTTGATCAGATACTCTGACGTGCTGCTGAGCTTTACAGCCTTTCTGCGTTTTCTAACCGACCTACGGTGTTGCGAACCTGTGAGGGAAGAAAAGTATGAATTTGGAACAGTTGTAATAATCAGTTTATCATAAAAACATGAAAATTATAAAAAACTTTAAAATAAAAAAAGTGACCACAGATACGTCTGCCCTGATAAAAGGGTCAGTTTGTCATTCAAACGGTGTGGATCTCGTGGTGTAGTGGTTAGGCGTTACAGCTAGTCTAATGGTTTTAGGTTCGACTCTCACCTTGCCGACTTTAGTTTCTTTTTTTTCTTTACTTTTTTTTAGGCTTAGGTGTTACGTTTAGGAGTTAGTGTTTGGGATAGCATAGCATAGCCAGGCTAGGTTAGCGTTATGTTAGGGTTAGTTAGCTTAGGGTTAGGTTAGCATTAGATTAGGTTAGATTAGGTTAGGATCAGGGCTACGGTTAAGGTTGAGGTTAGCGCTTCTCTTTTACGTTTAGTTCGTTTTTACCAATCCTACTGCACTCCCATCGTGCATAACTGTTACGTCACAGGTGGCGTATTCATAAGTTTTCAAATTCCACGATCCACAAGCATATCTATAACTAAGCCATTGCCATAAAAAAAACTTGACAATAAAAACTAACAAGTAACAAATGAAGGAAATATATATATATATATATATATATAGCCATAAAATCAACAGGAAGCCACAACAATTTCACCACTAGCTTAGTCAGGAACAATTGCTAAACGCTAATCTTGACTTTCGCTCATTCTGCTACACTGCAACGGTGTTGAACTCATTTTCACTGTACTGAGGGCCATGTCAGCATTGTTTACCCTCAAAAGGCCAGTTGTAACTGTTAAGACAGTGTATATCTGGTTTCTGTCTGCAGTGCATGACCGCAAAAACCTGCCAACAAACATAGGCCTAGTTAGTATACATTGCTGCACATTCAAACTAGCATGTGTATGTAACTAAATAATGTTCATCTTATTTTATCGCAGACTCATGGTCCGTATCACATGCACAATCGAATAATACAACAAGAGACGAGTACAAAAATGCGTTGCCATAGCGGATACGGTAGCACATTTCGTACAGAAATGTGCTAGCACACAATCAACACTAAGAGGAGCAAAACACTTCAGCAACGCCCCAACCACAATGCCCTTTACTCATCTTCATGCAAGGATTCGGCAGTCGGAGAGAAATGAAAGCATTCTATTAAAAGATCAATTCTGGGGAAAAAACAAAACAGCTAAGAGAAAAAAATAAACAACAAAATGAAAATAAATCGGATGGGAGTGCACAATGGCGTACAGAACGAAGCATGCAAATTGTTTCAATCAAGTTTTCTTAAGTTCAAGTTTTCTTCCACAATCAACTTGGTTAATGCGTAACGCAACCAATTACGTTAATGCGTCGTTATGCTGCATCCTACTGCAGTTAGCACTTGAGAGTACAGCAGGCATTCCTTCCAACCTGTCAAGTCAACTAGTTGATTAACGGGAGTTGTGACTTCCTTGTCTCCAAAACCATACGATGTAGCTAACACTAGACCAGAGATGAATACGGAGCCGGTGTCAAGCGAAATTTCTGACTTGCGAATTTTCTGACTTCACGACATGTACGCATGCACAGCAGACTTAAACAACTAGATTTTTTAGCTTTTCTAAATTAGATTAGAATTAAAATTAGAGCTAACTCAGCTGTCACAAATTAGATTAGAATTAAATTGGCGGAATTTCGAAAAACAGAAATTGAACTAGGATTAAAATTACATTGAGGCCAACACAAAGTGATTTTAATCCAAGTTCAATTCATGCCCAAATGTGGATTCATTCTCATATGCATGTGAATAGCAAAGATTTGTAGCATATGCCAAGATTGGTGCGTTTCCCGCTGTACAATTCGCCTGCATGGTTAAAAACTTATTCCGACGGAGCCGATGTCGTTGTCACAATACCCAGCAGTTTTCGAGTAGCAGCCTTCAGATAAAGGAGATGAAGTTCGCTTTTCCAAAACCCTAAAACTGTGGTTCTTAACCTTTTTTCTGCCACGCTTCCCTTAGTAATTTTCCTTTGTTTCAAGCCCCCCTTATATTAAATAAGTTGCAAAACCTAATGTATTTATTGGAAAATTATTGATCAAACTTTCCATTTTGCAGAGCGCGTAAGGGCTTACGCCCCCTCTGAACATTATTGACGCCCCTCTGGCAAGGCCTGCCCTCCGGCTAAGAACCACTGCCCTAAAACATCATGGCTGTCTGACTGTCATAAGTACGTGATGACTAGGGCAACCAATTTTTTGACCTAAAAACTAAAAATTTTGACTTTAAAATTTACAAATTTTGACTTTATTTTGACCTATAAAATTTCTGCATTTGCATCGGCAAAATAATTCAGCCTTTCATGTTGAAGTTAACCCAGAAGCATATTCATGCAATCTAAGCATCGAAATTCAAAAAATTCGGTTGGTCAACTTTGGTGATGATATATTGATAAGCACATGAATAACTACAGTAGAGTCAAACCTGCGAACATCATGAAGTTGAAACACCATATGCATGATGGATTGAGCATTTACCAAGACAAGTATTTTAAGACGACATTTCTCTCGCCTACCCCACCTATCCTAGTTAATATTCAATCGTAAAGTAGTGGACAAAACAGTATTATTACATTAGAAATTGCAACAAACTTATTATTCATTACTACAGAATAGCAACTTCACTTGCAAAAACATATCAATATCTGTTGTAGTTTCAATAAAATATGAATAACGGAAAAAAGCTGGGTTGCAAGAAAAGTTGACCCAATGATAAATTTTGACCTAATAATAAATTTTGACTGTTTTTGAATTAATAACTTGGGATTCCCTTATGGTATGAGTGTGACATTTGGTTTGTGGACGTTTCATAAACTTTCGAAACGGCAGAAAAATTTTGACTTTATTGACTTTTGGTTGCCCTACTGATGACTATTGAGGCTTCTACGAGTGAGTGGATAGACAATGCGCAAGCCCGGATTTACCTATAGGCTATATAGGCTTAAGCCTAGGGCCTCAAGATCCAAAGGGAGCCTCCAAAAAACTTAGGTACACATAGAGTCAATGACCGGTATATGATCAGTTTAGATAAAACTATTATTCAGGAAATTTGTTTTTTTCAACATATTCGTGGTGACACCGCCAGAGTCTTCCAAACAGTTTACATGAATCTCAATATGACAGTTGGTCAAGTCGCATGCCAACTATTGTGTCGATATACTCAAAGCACGCTGGCTGCTTCCTTTGTTTGCTGAATCGTACCAATTGTTACGTGTGACTCTATCAAAAGAACTTGTGACTGTTCATGTTTGAAATGCACCCCCTGCCAAGCTAAATGTAAAAACCGGGCCCCTACCTAGCTTTATTTTGGAATTTACTGTTCTTTTGGTTGCAGTAGATTGCTGTTTTTTAGTAAGCACATGACTTGCTTCGGAGCTTATCAAATATGGCTCTAGAGTAGTTCATCAGCTTTCAAACAAAACAATGCAAAAACAAAGTGCGAAAGTCTCAAACAGTGGCCCCACGCCATCTCTGGTAAAATGAGGGACCCGAGGCGACAGACTAGTTCGTTTTCCCTAATATCCACCCCTGCTCTCAACTAGGCCTACATACCAAAGAAAGAACCGGCTTCATTCTATAACACTATTGAGCTGATTGAAGACCTATGTAACGTCACAAAAATATTTCTCGATCATTGCATCGTTTCACGCAGTACTTAGTACATTGGGCTAACAAATGAAACAGCACCAATAAAGATATTCCCAAACGTACATTAAAAGAAATGGCGATACATTGCATATCAGAGATGAGCGGACTGTCAGATTTTGCAATCCACATCCAGTACTGATTATTTAAAACTCAGTCCATGTCCAACCACAGTTCACATGATTTTTCAAATGTAAAGTCCAAGTCCAAAAGAAGTCCAAAAATTTGAAAAATCCTTTTCGCAACAAAAATGCACAATTCCTTTTCGATTTAACTCAGTCCAAATCCGGTCCTGATCCTAAATTTTGAAGAGATTTATAGTCCGGATTCAATCCAAACTGAACAAAATTTGCTATAGTCCGTATCCAGTCCAAAGTCCAGTCCAATGCTCATCTCTGGTAGACTCCGGCTGGAGTCCACTCCGGTGTCAAGCGAAATTTATGACCTCTGTGAATTTTCTGAACAATTATTGTTTGTCAGTTATTTTGCTGCTCAGACTAAAGGAATAAAGTTTGGTGATTACTTTCTTGATGTTTGAGGAGTAAATTAAAACTTTTTTGTTAGATGTCAGATACCCAGATGAGCTACAGCACAGGATTAAATATAACCACTTAAAAATATTGGACTTGGTCTTAGACCTCAATTATTTTTCTTTTTCTAATTAACCCAAACCCTAACCCGACACACTTACCTAAACACCAAACCGTAAGCCCTAATCATCAGTTTTCTCAGCGTATTTGACATGTAGAATAGCACTCTGTGCACGTGCACATGGCGCGAAGTCAGAAATTTCGCTTGACACTGGGATTCCACCTGCATGATCACCAGAGATGAACGGATTTAGATTTTTTTCAAAACCAAATCCAATCTGACAATTTCATTTCAAAATCCAAATCCGACGAACTGACAGTTCCAAATCTTGTTTATATCCAAAATTCTGTCAGTTGCGGGGCCACAGGCAAAATAACCCCAGCACACTGTTTGCCTCATGAGGCAAAATAGACACTTACAATAGATACCTTGAAAGCAAATTCAAGTTAACACTCTATTTTTGGCTCAGAACACAATAATAGTGGACACTGAAATTTTCAAGGTAAGCACTGTTAGCATCAAATGCAATGAGAAGCTCAGGTATGAAGTCAAGTATAAGATGTCAAATCAGACAAACAAATTACCGGGTACAGTAGGCCTATACGGTACCAGTGAGTCAATAGCACTAGGGTACACACATAAAACACTGTACTACAACGATTATAGGAAATGTATACGGAAACGATGAATGTCATGTCACAGCACTTCCTTTAACTCCTTTAACTTTGATGACATAACAGAGTAGGCTGCGAGGCTTGTAGCTGTACCTTGCATCACTGGATACTCTGTATGCTAATGTTCCAAATGCAAAGATAATGCACGATTTAGACGGATGTGAGAAACTCCCCTCAAGGAAACTTACAAAACAATTACGGTAATCTACAGTTCCGAAACAGAACTGACAGTTGCAAAGAAATTCCAAAGAAGATTATCAATTCAAATCCGCTTAAGCAGAATTTATCACATCCAATCCAAATCCATTATAAATTTGAAAATCCCTCGGATTTAAATCGAAATCCATGTCCATCTCTGGTGATCACCTCTGGTCTAGCCTACTGGATGATCAATACAGCTGCGTAAAAGTGCTGCGTCGCGGCTAGTATCTATTATGGTTTTGTTCAGATACGCAAGGGGCTGGTAAAACAGAGGAAATCTATACCTACCTAAAATTAAACTCTGCCCGAGATGCCATAACCCTTTTGCACGAAATCACAGAATTTGTGCTCTGCAGCAGTTTGTATTTCGGTCCAAAAGAAGCGACGTATCCGTATTCAGATGTCAGTCAGAAGCCGTCAAGATATAGGACAATGATGAATGGACATAGTGGCAGTACACTACTGTCCCTTTAAGAAACTGCAAAGCCACATTTGTTGTTCGGATTTTGACCAGTCATAACTTGCCGACCGATAGAGCTAGAGAGCTGTTCAACCCAAATTAAGTTACTATAAGGGTTGTTTACAATACCCTGTTGTAAAGAAACAGAAAATCTCCTAGCTTCGATTTCAAAATACCCGGGAATTTTATTGTTTGAACTTTTTGGTGTGACGTTGCGACTGCCGGCGTACAAAGAATTTAGGAAGACGTCATCAGTGCCTGAGAATGACATTCAAGTGACAATATACTTGTTTTTTTTATTTTAAAATATACCAGGCGAAAATCCGCATCTCTCGAGCCCTTGATTGACCATCTAACGGTAGTGCTTGGCAAGTCGTTAATTAATCCCTTCGAGAATTATGAAGACAAAAGGCTGAATTGCAAAAAGAAGATGGAAGATGAAGGCGGAATTGCAAAGTCCATGGAGGGGCTCTACATATTTTAGCGAGGCGGATTCTTGCAAACGTTTTTTTGGCGAAAGCGGATGTGGTTGTTTGGTTATTTGTTTTAAAAGTTCAAGTCGGTTTATATATCTCCAAGATTTTCCTTTATTACTGGATGGAATGTGTGGGGTTCTTATTTATTTTATTCAGTATTTACATTGGAGTTTCTATGCAATCTTTTAGCTCAAAAAGCTTTCTGTTGATTGATTTATAACTAGATTACTTCTTGAGAAACAACTACTTCCAGATATTTCCAGAAGACACCAGACATCAATGTGTGAGGTGGCAAGAGTTATCTAGTTTTCATCCAATTCTGTGGTATGTGGTGAGTGGTGGTTAGATTGGATTGCAATTAACGTCTAAAACTATAGCATTTAAAGATTAACTTTGTAGCATTTAATTGCCAGCAGTGAGTTGCCCAGTTTTGTGATGTCCTGCTTGAAGTTGGTTGTTTAAAGTATGCACTGCAAACAGTTCTTTCGTAACATAAAAAATTATGCTAGTGGAACTAAATTAACAGGACTGTAACATGCAACATGCATATACACTACAGCATGCTACAGTTGTGGAATTTAGTACTTTGCGCAGTCTAATTGCAGTCGGATTTTCATATTACCGTGATTGTTGGATGTTAAGTGGAATTGGAGCAAAGGGTTTTGGTCTTTGGAGTCGAAGCGAATGCCTAGTCAAAAATGCAAGACTCGGTCCACCTAGCGCTTGTTGAGGAGGTGGTCATGGGTCTGGAGAAGATTCTGGCAGGATTATACATTTTGTTTCGGAACAGGATCTGGAGGTATAATTTTGTGAAAAACCAGACCCGGAGACACTTTTCAATTTCGGCAGTAGCAGGAGTCTGCGTGGTCATTCTTAAGTAAGTCAAAATGTCTTAAGTAAAAACATGGTAAATTCTGGTTGGATCGGTGGTAGCCAGAGTCTGAACAGGATATGAATTCTCAATCTTGAAAAATTTCCGTACCCAGATAGTCCATAGTATGAACACTCACACTCTGCAGAACGCAGGTCGATAAAAACAGACAAAACAGAACGAAGTACAAGGCAGTGAAGCTGTCTGAATCACAGGGTTACAGACAATTTTTGCAACTGCATTGAAGACAGAACCATAGGGTTACAGACACATTCTTAAAACACGTAACACATGTTACAACACTATTGCGGAGTAGGGCGCTAATTCCTAAATTGATCGAGTCTAGGTAAAATGCGAAAGCATTTTGGCATGACACGCCATCAATCAAACGGATGCTGCAAAGTTCGATCATTCATTCACAGTAAAATACGATTATAGTGTTCAAAGAATAGGGATGAATACAAACAATCTGACTGCATCAAAGCACGTTACCATATGTTGTTAGATTTTCTGCATCTTTCGAGAAACAGGTACGTGTATTTTCGTAACAGAGCCTCAAAGGTAGGAATGT
>JGI24158J21664_10015104_pt1 | contig 10087 bp, 6 predicted proteins | sample Ectturendosymbi3_FD_21664 | JGI IMG/M metagenome (IMG submission 21664) | reverse complement strand
CCAGTTCGGTAGTATCTCCACTTCATTCTGACGATATCCCCTGAAGAGTGTCAGACGAAAAGCTTTGGGATGAATCTCCTACTTCACGCCATCTTAAAGTTCTGTACCACCAAACGTCTTTTCAAATGTGTAAGTCCTCTGCTTTTAAACTTCATCGAAGGGGTCCCTATGAGAAACTGTAGTGTGCAAGTACTCTGCTTTAAAGGGGGCTCCCAACAACTGCAATGCGTAAGCACCTTGCTTTCACAAGAGCCCCCAACACCAATTGTAATGTATAAGTACCTTGCTTTCAAAGTGGCCCCCAACAGTAAATGTAATGTAAAATCATTGCTTTCAAAGAGGCTGCAAAGAGCAATTGTAATGTGCAAGTACGTTGCTGTCAAAGTGGCCCCAGCAGCAATTGTATTATGTAAGTACCTTGCTTTCAAAGCAGCCCCCAACAGCAATTGTAATGCGATAAGTACTTTGCTTTCAAAGTGGCCCCCAACAGCAATTGTAATGTGTATGTACCTTGCTTTCAAAGGGGCCCCAACAGAAACTGTAATGTGCAAGTACTATGCTTTCAAATGGGTCCAAACAGCAACTTAATGTGAAAGCACCTTGCTTTCAAAAAGGCTCCCAACAGCAACTGCAACGTGTAAGTACCTTGCTTTCAAAGGGACCCCCAACAGCAACTGTACTATGTAAGTATTATACTTTCAAAGGGTCCCCACCACCATCTCCAATGTGCATATAAAGAAAAGCTTCAAACCAACTTCAATACCTAAAAAATTGTGGGTTGAAATTTTTTCCAAAAAGTTCTGAAAAGACCCAATCAAATATGAGCAAATATTTATACCAAATAATGACTTTTTACACCAAATGATAATTTTTTATACCAAAGGACGACATTTAGGGATTGAAGCATTTGGTTCATTGATAATTTTATGAAAATGCCACAGTTGAACATAAAGTATCCAAGTGGAGCAACAAAATAAGGACGAATAAAGGCTGGTGAAAAATGTAAAGGTCTCCTGGACAGATTTTATTGTTTTACAGGTGGTAGGCTACTGGTGAGCCTACAGAGGAGAGTGCAGCTTCAAGCACCCAAGTTGTTAATAGTAGCTGTGTCTGTTTAGTGCATAATCAGATGAGCCAAACACAAAACTCAAGTTTTATAAAAATGAATTTGATAAATACATGCATTAGAATATTCATATTTTTGTCCAATGATTTCTTTTTTTATGTCTCTGAGTTGAAAAGATTAGACAAATTTCTCATTTCCTGTGATGTTGTACCTTAGTAAACATTTCAATCAGAAAATAAGACAATATGCAATTGTTATAGCAGTGACCACACTACATCTTTTAATTTATAGAACATTTTCTTAGTTTACAAAGTAACTTTGTATTACTGCAGTTGTGCTGCACACTGTGCAGCGACAGACTGTTAATAAGAAAGGCTACATTCATGCTTCTTACAGTATCGGATAGCAGAAATGGCATTTTTGAGTATTATGAGTAGCCTACTCATTTTTTCTACAGATATTTCAGTTATTTCACGTGGTTTGAATTTAGCCCATGCTTGAAGTCACATGTTATTTGAAGCTTGACTAGTAAGTGGTTAGTTTAAGGTAGACTTGCTTGATTATGTTAAAGTTTTTTTGACAGCTCTTAGCCAATATAACTTGAACCGTTCTTTCTTAGCACGGATTTAATCAGTTGTGTGTGTTTCTTGCTAGAAATGTTTACGATAAGGTATACGAGGAATTATTTCCTACTTTTGCACATTTTTCAAACAACTTGTGTCAATGCAAGATGAGGGCAGCCTTGACTCATCCAACCTCAAAGTTTTCCAAAACAAGTAAGCCTATCAATTAATTACTTTTGTATACTATGTTCTTGCAATCAAAAGGATGTAATTCAAAACAAATTTAGTGTTTTAAATCTTCTTGGTTGTTGTTTATGGTTTCATGTAGTCCCATAAAGACATGAATGTGAACAAATTCAGGATACCAAATACCTGAGCATTTTTGCAAAAGGGGAAAGTGTGGAACTTTCAAAGGAGTATATTTTTAGTTTATTGATGGTGAATGCAGAGAAATGGGGTGCGAAAATAATGAAGTGGGGACGATGCTATTGCCTAATTTCTATGTGTTGCCAGCCTTGTCTCCCAAACTTTAAGTGTTTTCAAAGTTGTGTAGCATGAACACCCTTTTGCATTTACTCTTGCTATGTTAATCATGCTGTAGTCTCAGGAACGTATCCTTCGGTGACCGTATCTTAGGCTTGATCAAACGTGCTTATCACGGTTGGCTGAGTATAATGACGTCATCAGAAGGCCCCCCTTTTTGGTCTTGCCTCGGGCGCCCCCAACTTAACACCCACCACTGTGAAGACGTTACACAATGCACAATTTATTTACATACAACTCCATTATTAACCAGTGGCGTAGCCACTAGCCAGCCCAAAAATTTGGGGAGGGCGAAAAATTTGGGGGATCCAAAATGTTTGATTTTAGGCTAATAGCACTATTCTGTTTGGAAAAACGCCCCTCAAAGCCCAAAATGACTATGTTTTCTAAAAATTTTGAGGGGGCATTGCCCCTCTTCCCCCCTGGCTACACCTATGTTATTGATATTGGGTGGCCAGAATGTAAAATCTATTAACCAATACAAACATCTGGGGATTGTATTGGATACTGAGCTCTCAGATGACAAAGACATTCAGAAACAACTGCGATATCAATAGTGTGCAGCAAACAAACTGCGAGCCTCTTTTTCCCGATGTTCAAACGCAGTTAAAAATGTACTTTTTCATTCCTTTTGTACGCCCATGTATGTATGGCAATTAAAAATGATTTCGTGTTCAGCAGCATAATCACCACAAATATTCAGAAGACAATGCAGCCCACTAATACTGGGCAACACATAGAAATTAGGCAATAGCATCGTCCCCACTTCATGGACAGAACACACATATCATCAGCATTGGTCACTGCAGTAAAATGCTTAATCAGAGTTTTTTCGGACATAAACCGGTATGGATCAAATATTTGGACAGGTCTACCGGATTAGGATCGGACCGGATTACTCAATGAAAATTTGGGACTGGATTAGGATTGCAAAAATCTCCGTTTTGTTCGACACTGTCATCCCATGACAACGACTTGAACCGAACCTGGAAACTAGAGATGGCACGGGTCGCTAACAGTCCAGTCTTCGGTCCGTCCGCTAAGGTTTTGAAAAAGTCCGCTAGCAATTTTTTTAGCGATGACGTCATTCCGGGCCGCTACGGGCCGCTGCAGTCTGCTCGACTAAAATTTTTGTTTTTTGCAAAGTTTCACAATCTAACAACAAATATTTTTTGCTTGCCGTTCTGCCAATGTTCCGTTTCACTTGTTTCCACGCAAATCAGTGAACCATGTTAGGAGTCAATCACAGCAACCAACATTTTCATTTATAGTCTGTCGCCGAGGTTTAGGACAAGTATTCCCAAACTTTCTACGGCCGTGCACCTTCAGGATTTCGTTATATGAGCATGTTCCCCTAAAATTTCTTATGACAGAAAGGCTGAGGAAAATAAAAAAATATATTTACTGTACCAATGAATAAGCATCTACTGATTTGGAAAATAATACTCAATCACTGATAGTGATGTTGACCTAACTCCATGTTATAAATAAATGCGAGTATTTCGAAATGAATAACATGCAAACATAATTTTTCTCTTCCATTGCTAGCCTCAAATGTGCCCTTTCAGATAGGATAATCTACCCCTAGGGGTACATGCATCCCATCCCAGTTTGTGAACCCTTGGTTTGATATTATCTTAGGTTAGGGTTTAAGGCAGGAGTCACCAAATTCCTGCATCAAACTCAGAGCTGCTTCTTGGTACAGATTCATGCGAAAGTCTACCAATTTGATGCACACACTTCTGAAAATAAAAATTTGTGTGATTTATCTTCATATGATGTTATCATTAAAATTAAAAATCAAAGATATTCATCATTGTAAAGAAACTGATCATGTTTATGCTATTGTCAGAACAGGCCATGGGCAACCCACATGGTGACGGTCCATACCGGCGACCTATTTCTGGCGAGCACCATCTTGTTGGTGACCCCTGGTTAAATGGTTTAGGCTTAGTTGGTACGTTAGGTTACTAGCAAGTGTAGTGCAGCCTGGGGCACTCTTGTCATGTGTTAGTGTCATGCTACAGGCATAGGGCAAATAAGTTTTCAAAATTGATTAATGAAGGCCCCTTGGTGAACCTGTGTCTATTTTGCCGCCATCTTAACTATTTTGCCACCATCTTGGCGCCAAAATAGATACTGCCTACTTTATATTACGGGCCGGTCCGGTCTAGAAAATATAATATGTTGTAGTTTGGCATAAACAGGCCGGGCAGTTTCATGTTAGCTTGGGCCAGGCTGCAAAACTGCTGGCCCGTGCCATCTCTACTAGCAACACTGCTCGAATCGCGCAAGAAGCGCATGCAGCTGAAAGTTTAAAATCCACTTCAGCTTATTTGGCGTGTTATTCGGTTCTTTTGATATTTTCATGGCTTTGCTCGAAAACTCTGAACTGAAGACTGACTGACTCGTGTTTTGCATGAATCTATGATCATGCAGGGGCTGTATTTTGTGTTGTACGGTGAAATTTTACCCTGATTTTGTCGTTGGTGTTTTATTCATTATTGTGCAGTATAAATAAATCGTTTACAAATTGCAGTGTTCACACCGTAGTTTCCGATGTGCGTAACTGTATCGTACGTAGCCGTGCTGTTCATTCATTCATTCATGTTTATTTGGAAAAGCATTTGAGAAAGTTGGTACGCCGTATTCAAATACAATACTGTTAGTGTTTGAATACAATCATGGATCAGATGTAAAGCAAAAACTTGTTTATGTAACTACACTAGAATTTGCCTAATTCGTCACGTCAAGGGGATTAGAAAAAAGTGACGACTTAGGCAAAGTAGCGAATTATGCACACAGGTAAAACTATCGTAGCAGCTCGTATACTTTATCATAGTAACTCATATGGCTACATAGTACTCTTATTTGCAGTCAAATACAAGTTTTACTTTAGGCAGTGTCTATTTTGCCGCCAAGAGATGGCAGCAGCAAAAGGCTGGTAGAAAGCAATTAAATATAACTAAAAGATAAACCCACAACCAAACCCTAACCGTAGCCCTAAGCTAACCCTATTCCTAACCTAACGCTAAGCTAACCTAATGCTAAGCTAACACTAAAACCTAACCTCACACTAAGCTAACCTAATCCTAACCTAACAACACTAACCCCTAAAGGTAACACCTAAGCGGAGCCTAGAAAAAAGCAAAGAAAAAACAATGAAAGTTGGCAAGGCAAGAGTCGAACCGCCAACCAATGGCATAGCAGCCGTGACACTTAACCGTTACACCACGAGCAGGACAGCGTGTTCCTGACAAAGTGACCTTTTTCTTTGTATTGCGTCATGCCACGAGACTGAATGTTTGACTGGCGGCACAATAGCTCCAGCCGATCTGTTGCCGCCAGCATCTTGGCAGTAAAAAGACACTACCTTTACTTGATGACATTATGGTTGTTCACTAAATTAAACTCTTTATTCCTCTACTCTGTCTAGACTACTCCATTTAATCTAACACCTTTCAAATCTTTAACAAATTTTAAAGACTTCCCACATTCTCTTAATGGGGAGTTGGGTTGCGCTTCGCACCACGTGCATAAATTTGATAACAAATTGCAAGGTGCAACAATTCACAGAAAAAGATCCGTAATTTGTTTGAATTCCCACAAGCACTAGCTGTTTAAACATCAAAAGTAAAACTGCAAATGACATATTAGCTGAACAAAACGCTTCTCAGGAATAGAAAGAGGTGACGAATTGAGCAAATTGACAAATTAGATGATGGTAAATTAGACGCACAGAAATGTACACAAAAGATAGGAATTCTGCCAGGACTGATGAAAAAGTATCGAATTAAATAATGATGTATTAGACAAATTCTACTGTACTACAGTATAGTACTGGGTCACCTAAAATAAGCAGGGGTCTTCCAGTTAACTGCCTAGACTAGTAGCTCCATCCCAAGAGTGAAATAGTGCTAGTAGTAATTTATTGACAACAGAGTGATGATGTATTTACATTTTTGAAATGAGCAGTCTACCAGGACTTCAGGGACGTAATGAGGGGTCAAGGAGGGCACCATGCATTGGGCACTGAGTCACTGGGTGTGCCAAAAAGTCCCAACATGTTGCAAGTACTTCCTTTAATGTGACAGTACATTTACTGACAAAAGACTTGGTTTGAACATGGGGATGCTAAATTTGTTTCTTGCCCTGGGTGCCAACTAACCTCAGTGTGCCCAGCTGCAGGACCCTGTAAAAACAGAAAGGTCATCATTTTAGGTGTGCCTAAAAGAACTGATGTTTCGTAGCTGGAGCTGTATACAGTGAATGTAGACAATTTTTGTTGGAGGTTCACTCCAGCTATTGATTGTTGGTATTCTTCCAATTTTGAACAGAAAAAATATGTGCTAATACATTTGACATGCATCCAAATTATTATATAGGACAAAGGTCAAATGTAGTACTACTACCTACTACTAGTGGGGTTGCCAGATCATCTGAAAATTTTTCCAGGACATTTTTTCATTTTGCAATTATTGAAATTTTACTTCATGCTTACTTTGAATATTTTTTAGATACAGTAACGCAGCACATTTTTTCAAACAAACATTGTTGATAACAATGGGTACTTTTTATAACACAACTGTTTAAGATGGAACAAATCGTTATGTTATTCTGTTCAATTAGATTGTTTAATCTTGATTTTTGAATGTTCAATATAATCAATAGTTCAACAATGAACAATTTCACAACTGTTCAAGAACTTTCAAGGACACTGGAAAATAACAATGTTTTTCAAGGATCAAGGTCATAACCAGTTTTAACTAAATTTGAGGAATGTCCTTGGCACTCAAGGATGTTTGGCAACCTTAGTCACATGCTATGGATTTTTGTTTTTCAGTACAGGGGTGTCCATACCATTTTCAAAGTGGGCCAAATTTGATTATGTGAAGGTGCTCATAGGCCAGCAGTTCCATCTGACATTTTTTATTGTAAGGTGTAAGTTAGCATGGCCCAGGTATTTTGCATTGGGTTTGAAGCAGAATCACCAATTTTCTATGGCTTTCATGTTCATATTTGCTCTCATGCATCAAAATACAACAGGGAATGTCTTAAGTAGCAAGAAGCCGGTGTTACTGTGACACAAGCATAATCTAGGCTTTGGTATTGCCATATACAACACAATTTAAAGCCAAAGCTGTGGGCCATGTGAAATGTACCCATGGGTCATATTTTCTCCTGCAAGCTGCACTTTTGACACCCTTGGCGTATGCAGTATACTCACAAAAGAAAATAGTGAATCTTCTCAATTGTTTTTCTTTGTTTTCAAAAAGCCTTGATTTTACGTAGCATGCAAATCTGTGACAATTCACCACAAGGGCAAGCAGCTAAATCTAATCAAAGTATTTACTAGGAAATCAATTTCACATTAATTACACATTTTCAGTCATGTAAATTGCAAGAAAAAGCTTAAGGGATGGGTGAAATAATGAAAAGCTAAAGCAATACTTTGTGAAAGCATCTGGATGGCAGTTTCAAACACACTACATGCTATCTCAATCAAGGCTTTTTGAAAACAAAAATAGCAATTGAGAAGATTTTAGTATTTTATTTTATGAGTATACTACATCAGCCAAGGGTGTTGAAAGTATAGCTTGCAGGCCAAATGTGGCCTATGGGCAAATTTCACATGGCCCACAGCTTTGGTTAAGTCATGCTGTAGTTGGCATGCTTTGTCAAAGTCTTGCTTTAGCTTTTCATCATTTCACCCATAAGCTTTTGCTTACAATTTACAGGATTTAAAAAGGTAATTAACACAAAATTGATTTCCTAGCAAAATACTTTAAGATTAGATTTAGCTGCTTGCCCTTGTGGTGAACTGTTACTGAAATGTAAATATGTGCAGTGGAATCAGTATGAAGTTATGAAAGCAGAGGATGGCATGCAGATGCCTGAAAAGCTCTATACCAACTCATGGAAATCTGTGTTACATTTCTTCCTAAATTGTTGCAGGTTATGTCAGTGTTTGTTTGAAATAAGTCGTCAGTATTTTTTACATTGCACCATGCATTTTATGCATGCCTATGACTATTTTAAACATGTACATCTTGTATGTTAAGTTCGTTTTGCAAATATTATGTGGAGAGCTTGTACTTACTAAATCTTCACAATTAGAGCAATTTTGTTACCTTTTAACATGTTTATATGAATTTTTATCTTTTGGAAAAAGTGCTGGTAATCAGTGACAAGTTGCATGTAACACAAGCACTTTAGGTATGACATGTATGACAAGGCAGCCAGGCATGGTAAACCAGATGTGATAGCTGTTTAGTGGGAAAGATATGGCTTGTAGTGTGCACAGTTACTGGTGCTTTATGGTTGACTTGGAATGGCATCTCAAATCCTGGTGGGGACAAAATTTGGTGGCTGTGCGGTCCAGCATGCTGCACAGAGAACAGACAATATTCCTTTCATCCTGACCTGTTAACCTGTTGTGTATTGCCTAATTCAAAGAGTAGTTTATAACAATGTTGCGATTTTTCTCCAAGGATGCTAACAAACTAAAGGGATGAATTTGCCTGGTAGCGTGATACAAAAGATCACAAAAAAATCTCATATGCCTTTCCAATGAATCCAGTATGGGTGAGGTGATTGATACTAGGTTCTTGGATAATGGTGACCAGCAATTTTGATGCAGTGCTGCAGTTTCAGATCCGGATGTATAGGTCTATTTGTTATAGTTTTGTTCCATACCCAATGTTTATCTGTACTCTTCTGACTATGTTACACTTTTGATTGGTCAGCTTCACAACACTATACACATTTAAACTACCCCAGTCAGACCAACATCTTTATTTTGACAAAAGTAATCTAGTGCATCTACTTATGACCCAAAATTTCTTTAGGTGCAATCTAATGGCATTGTACTTCTGTATGGAAAGATCCTTAATTTTGGATACTAGTCTGGATTGTGTGGCACTTGTTGACCAGCTATCATTTGTGACAAAAAAATTCCATGTATGGCAAGTCATGTGTAATTGCTTCTCAGTGTGAAGATGATGTGTGGTGCATGAATCTCTGGTGTGTAATTGTGGACTTCATATTGTTTTCTAATTTCAGCTTGAGAAAATTGTCGAAAAAGAGTAAAAACTTCTTTGGCAAGGTTGATTTTCTCATCTTTTATGATGTTCAAAACTCTGTTTTACATATATCCCACCTCACTTGTGCCATGAATTTTAGACTGGTAGTGGTGACTCTTCATTTTTTGAAGTTGTTCTTAATGCCCTCATTCACTTTTCTTTCAAACAGCTTTGTGCTTCTGCACATATTGTATATAGTCTAGAAAAAACTTTAGCATAAGTTGGTTCAATGAATGCTTTGCAATTAGAGCTTAGAAATATTGAAAGGAATCTAGAGCACTGTGTGGAAGCTGAAGCTTATCGTGCAGATAAATATGGTAAGTGCTTCATGTTTATGGTAATTTGCTACAATGATAAAGCCAAGCAGTAAATATGATTTTGTGCTTTATTGTTTTACTAATTTGCCTTGAACTTCTGTGGTAAATTGACAGTCTACGTGTGTATTTTGACAGGAGGTTGCACTTGTTCCTACCTATTTATGTTGACCTATTTGTACAAGAAGTTTTCTTATGCTGTTTAGTGTTTATAATACGAAGAATTGTAACTTCGTACATGAGGACATGTTGCTCACTCTTTGAACAAGGATGCTGCTGATTAGTTTTTCTGTGTTAAAACAATCCTGTGGAATAAAAAACTTAAATCTTAAAATCATGCATTGTAATGGCAAATGTTTTGTTTAGAACTTAGAAGGTTAATTTATGAATGTTGTCATTTATACTAAGCCCTCATAAGACTGTCTATTGAAAGAAATCCTTTCTCAGCACAGAATCAGACACTAAGATCTTACAGAGTATATATTTTGCCTACAAAGTAGGCATCATCAGCTCTTATTC
>JGI24158J21664_10015103_pt1 | contig 10087 bp, 10 predicted proteins | sample Ectturendosymbi3_FD_21664 | JGI IMG/M metagenome (IMG submission 21664) | reverse complement strand
CGGATTAAACTAAAAAGTTAGTTTCAGGGCAAGTTGTCTATTTTTAGGGCAAATTGTTATTTTCAGGGCAAATTTTTCCGCCCCCCCAGTAAAATGCCTTCACGTACGCCTATGAATATGACTGATGGATATTTTCGTGGTGCAGTGAGCCAGTATAGGGCCTCCAAGAGAAATTTTTTTAGGCGGAACAACGCCCATTTGGGACCTTTAAGACTTGCAAAATTATTTTTAAATAAATAAAAATTGAGGATAATTAATGTGCATCATACTTCAACAAGAAGTGCTCGTTTATTGATCACATGAAACATTACGTTAAAACATAACGGTACTCAAGAAATGTGACCATGTTACCATTTTTTAAACATGACTTTTAAGTGCTCATAGTAAAATCTAATCTAGGAAAAAAACAATTTCTCTATTATATGAGCGATTTTCTGGTATTCTTATTCGCAGAATTTTTAATAACACTACCAACATCAAGCTGCGTTAGATAAAAAGCTATGCTGGGAGCCGCGTTAGATCATAATGCAAACTGCTTTGTACGAAAAGAAATAAAAAAAAAACATTGAATCAACGAAAATTGGTAAGACTTTTAAGAATACAATTTTCAATCTGTTTTTTACGCAGTCGAGTATAAGGTCCACTAGTCGCTACAATCACACTCTCTTCCTGTCTATTTCTATGATTTTTCTGCAATAGCCTGTAGTACGCGTCGAACTTCCCTATTGGTCCCGAGGCTGAGCGAGCTTAAAAAGATTTGGGTAGAGCCAGCCTAGGTTTTATTCGAGAAGGTGTTCCCTTCGAAATTGAAACCGACGCTTCTGATAACGCCTTAGCTGCTGTTCTGTCTCAAGGTGGTTGACCTGTAGCGTTCATGTCTCGCACCCTCAGCCGTTGCGAGGAACGATATCCTGCCATCGAAAAGGAAGCGACTGCTGTGATTGAAGCAGTGCGTAAATGGCAACATTTTATTAAGGGACGTTTTTTTACCATCGTCACTGATCAAGAGGCTGTTAATCAGCGTAACCGTGGAAAAATAAAAAACACCAAGATACTTTGTTGGCGATTAGAACTGGGACAATATAGTTTTGATATTCGCCATAAACCAGGCGTTCAGAATGTCGCATCTGATACATTTTCGCGAATGTGTAATGCGGTGAGGAAGCCAAAGCCGTGTGTAAAAACTGTCATACCTGCGCCGAGGTAAAACCGCAGTTTTTCAAACCTGATCCGCAAACCTTGATTAAAGCTGTGCATCCGTGGGATCGTATAAGTGTCGATATCTTATTGTCGATATCGATATCTGTATCTTCTTATTGTTGTTGACGAACACTCCCGTTTGTTTCTCCGTGTAAAAATATGAGGTCATCTACTGCAACGCAATTGTCGTCGCTTTTCTGCTTGTTCGGTGTTCCTAGTTGCGTGCATAGCGATAGAGGCGCTCCTTTCGTATCCCGTGAAACTAGATCTTTCCTCACAACTCGAGGTATTTCTTTCAGTACCTCAACTCCACACCATCCACAGAGGAATAGCCAGTGCGAACGTTCTAATCAAGCCATTTGGCGCACAATTAAGCTGTTGCTGCACAGCAAAGGTCTTTCGGAAGAAGAGTGGAAAGCTGTGTTACCGGAAGCCCTTCATGCTGTCCGATCCCTTGTTTGCCTTTCCGCAAATGAAACTCCTCATGAACGCTTCTTGCGGTTTCCCCGCAAAGCCATGACTGGTTCCGCGCTCCCTTCATGGCTACTGCACCCTGGACCTGTACTTTTGCGCCGCCACGTTCGCAGCAAAGGTGATCCCTTGTGGAGAGCAATCAGACGTATTCTGCAACACGTTTAAGGGATGGACAGGAAACAACCGTGTCAACTTCCGATTTAGCCCCTTACCCCAGGTGCCCAGTCAATACCGACGAGATAGCTTCCGACGTTGCCTCGAATCACCCACCTCCGAAGTGTTGAGAATTTCTCGCCTGCATGTCATGATACATCCTCAACTGCCGGTGAGACGTTTGCACCATCGCCTGACTTGCATTCTCCGTCACCGAGCACGGACTCATCCCCGCTTCCGCCGCGTGAAGATGTGCAACCCCTTCGTCGGTCTACGCGGTCAAGAAAACCCCTGATCGGTTTGGTGACTGGTCCACATAATTTTGAAGGGGGGGAGAGTGTGGCGGTTTTGTTGCTCGCGGCCGCCTTCATCAATTGTTGCTTGATTCTTTCGTTATTGCTCGCCTCATCGAATTGCATTGCCTTGTTTGCTCATTCCGTGTCGAACGTGTGCGCTGGTGTCAGACCGTGTTGCGTTACCGACCAGGCGGCTGCTGTGCTTACTGTCTAACGTGGCAGATGTCTCTACGTAGCCGGTGTTTCTTAGTTTAATGAAGCCTCGTGAAAACTTGATGTTGCTGATGGTATTATCGTGACAATTAACACTTCAAGCGCAGTGCTTCACCATTGCGAACTTGTAAATGTGGCCGTTGCGCTCAGCAGGTCCCCGTGCCTGATTTCGGGATGGTTTTGAGGCGGCTTTCACAAAAACAAAACCCTACGAACAAATTGTGATTTTTTTTCGTGATTTTAAAGTTTGATGGGAACTTGACCTGGTGCAAAACTGGTTTACTCGCTTTTTCCCTAAATTGTGTAATCTCTCTTCCAAGACTGAGAGGCTTGTGGAAAAGCCATACTGCCCGGAACAACACGAATACCCCCCAGTGGAAGGTCGACGTAAATGGCCCGCAGTTTATTGCGCCACTCGCAAGGTGTGGGGCGAAAAAAATCAAAGGAGCTTTCACGCTTTAAAAATTGAAGTTGAACTCGCGTTTGCTGATACCTCGGCACGAAGTTCATCACCAACACTCGAGCGACATCCCAAACAACGAATGCAGAAGGCATAAAACAGTACCGGGCAGCAGGAAGAACGGCAGTGTTTTCGGTTACAAACTTCGAAAGTCAGCACAAATATTGGAGCGGAAGGCAGTGGCGAACACAGGAAGGGGGTGTAAGCGCTTTACTACCGGTTTGCCCACCAAAAACGTTCAAATTCGACGATGGCTGTGGTCATCACAGCAATACTTGGCAGTGGAAGCACAAACAGGGCAGACGAGTCAACAGTGTTAACGGCCGCAATGGCCCTTAGTGGGACAAGTTATGGGCCCGCTCAGTTGATCAAACAACCGGGGGGAGTGGTGTGCGTGGCATAATGAGAACCCCCGAAGTAAAGCTGATGGAGCATACTTTGCATTTGCTTCTGGCAATAGGAGTTTTGTTTCATGGTTTCCCTTGACTAATCCTAGAACTCCTAATTCAGAAAGCACCTGCAACAACACTTTCGCGCGACGTTACGAATATGCTGGATGATGAGGTCAGCTGCGATGACGCAATGCAAACGTGGGTAGAAGCAGGACGCGCGTTGCTCGGCAACAAACGAAAGAGCGGCTTGCAAGTACAGGGCAAATACACCCTACAAATAGAAACATAAAAACGGCAGTCACCGACTGTAAAAATAGAAATAAAGACACTGACCAAAGAGCACTGCAATGTTTGCGAGGAAATGAAAGGAAGTAGACCGGAAGCTTGGTCATTATGACAAAACAATGCAGCGGCCGTCGGCCAAGCCACGCAGATGTAATGACCTGAAAACGATTCAACCGGCTTTGTTTGCAAAATAGGTCTTAATAGAATAATGGCGCTTGTTGAAATCCAGCCTCGCAGCTGCGGTCTTTGATCGACCGCGCGATGAGCCACGCCGCCGTCCCAGCGCGCGCGTCTTGTTTCCGGAGGATTTCTTCGCTTTCACAACAGGTCCCACTTTCTTGCTGCCATCGTTACCAGTTACTGCTACTGCTAATGGCCGACAGGGTGACGACGCAACTGTCTCTTCAAACTCGCAATTCTCTTTGTCTTCGTCAGACTGTCGTTGCAACGGCCTGGCCGGCGACATCGCGGGCAGCAGCCAGTCTTTGATCGACGCTGCGGCTGGTTTCGCGGCGAAGCTCGTCGGCGACGAATTGCGGTTTGGCGCGTCGAGCGACCATTGTCTGCTGACGGAAACTTCGCGAAGCACCCCCGGCGTCGACGGCGGCGAGCACTGCTGGGGGGTTCCGGGATTCGAGAAGGAGGTGCGCTTGAAGAATCCTACCGGCGAGTTACGCCCGCTCGGCCCGTGCGACGACAGACTGACGCCTGCAATACAAAGATTACAGTTACGGCGTCGCATGTTAATGTGGATCACTGCTTGAGTGAAACGCATCAAAGCACAGCGTGGAAATGTAACATGTTCTCAGGTGTCAACGAAATGCGACGATTTTAAACAAGAAATACACCTATTCAGAAATTTAAGTCACATATCTGACCAGGCTTGGTGTGGAACTAGCAGAACTATCAGAGGTATAGGGTTACCGCCCCCCCGTAGGATTTGAACTATCAGAGGCTAGGGTTACCGCCCCCCCGTAGGATTGCTACCCTACCCCCGCGACCCTGCAGAGAGGAAAAGCGGGTGCGAAAAATTTTCTCAACTCCAACAAAAAAAAAATTTCCTCAACTCCATCAGCTAGGCTAACATGTATGAGAGATGCTGAGAATGCGTAAAATTGCTGATATTAATTATAACTTTGCGGTTGGTTTGGCAGCAGTGATAAAAATTCACGGACAATTAACTGTCTTCTATTTTAAATATTAATTCTTTTGGATTAACCATCTTTATGGCGAGAAGTGACATTAAATCAAATCAAGTGGCCAAACGACGAAAAAACTGATGATAAGCAAAGATGACCTTAGCTTGGGAACCACAATATAATTACAAGTACCTTGGAACCTGTTTTACTTCAGTTTTCGTTTTTCTTTTGCAATTTGCACAACTTTATTTTTTGTTTCGTGCGAAACAGGGCAAGGAGTATTTTTTTGTTGTTCGGCGCTGAGGGAAGATTTTCTGATCAGGTTTTGCAGGGACTCGAGATCAGTTTTGTTGTTGAATCATGTAAAATGGTTCTATACGTGTGCAATTGCGTTGAATTTTTCGATTTATTTCAGCTCAAGGAGTTTGCCTGTTTGCACTGGCTGCGTTTTCTCCTTCCTGTGATGAAATAAAGGTGCTTTATTCCTCTGCGGTGCAAAAAAGGTGCTTTATTCCTCTACGGTGCAGGAACATTGCATCGAACTGCCACCTCCATAATGTGCTGGCTCTTCCATGCACGTGTGATCAAGGGTTTGACTGGTTAGAACGGACATATCGAAGAACCATCCAATCCGCAGGCCTGAAGCAGATGGTCAGGGATCTTTTCGGCTTCATGATTCTAACTGTTGCAATGCGCCTACACTTCCCTGGATGCAAACTGGCTGTCACTACACCCCACGCATAGTTTCATTTTAACAGGATTTGCATTTTCGTTGTTATCAGTGGTGTAGTCAACCCAAAAATTTTTGGGGGGTTAAAGCACAAAATGACTAAAAATTTGGGGGGTATCACCCCATGGTTTCGGCGATGTCTGTTATGACCAGCTCCTTGCAAATCTGAGCATACTAATGTTAAAAACCGAGTGCGACTAAGTTTCCTGCACAACTATATGGATCACCAAACTTGGATGTGGGCAGCAACCTCACCAAAGATGGCATGCACATCCCAAATCCTGTGAAAGACTAACAAACTGTTGACAGCCATTGGACATAGAGAAGTTGCAAGAAATTTGGGCCCTTCTCAGAACTCTTCGGCCCCCTTGGTACCTCAAGCTGGTTACGGGCCTGTATATTTGCTTACAAGCAACAGTAGACACGCATCACCAGCGCCAATTCCAATAGCATCTTCTGACATGGTGTTTAAAAAAGCAATCATGATAAAAAAGGTAATTCAGCATCACAAGTTACCTTCAGGACGCACGGGTTCCACTGCTTCGCAGTATCCGTCGCTTTTGGTACTTTTCGGAAAACGTTCCGGAACCTTCCACAGACGCATTGCACAATCGTCTGAGCACGTGACAAAGCGAGTGTCGTCAACAGGTGACCACGCAACTGACGTCACTTGCTCCATTCCCGCGCTTTTTAATCGGAACACCGGCGGAACGGGTTCTGGTTCAACTTGTGCTGTCTAGAACGAGATTTTTATTTCACTGAAATGGTGTCTGCACTTGCTGGCTGCCACATCAACAGAGCTTGATAGCAACGGGCACCTACCGCATGTACACTGGCATACGATACTAACATAGATAGTGTCAGTAGCTTGTAGAATTACACCAATATCACTGGTCTGCATTCATAATTACAAGTCCATTTGAGAAACCTAACCTCAGACAAGATGCCCTAAATTGCTCAACAGCACGATGGTCAGTGGCGAAATTGACGGGGGGGGGGCAGGGGGCGAGTCTGCTAAATGTAAAAACTGGGCCCCCTTTAGCTGACATTTTAGTATTCTTTTGCTTTTCAGTAGGTTGTTGTTTTTTTTGCACTTTTCGGGATGTTTTCGTTTTTTTGCTTATATATACATCTACAACATCTGGATTCACTATCATTTCTTAAGTTTTTTTCTGAGTGTTGGCTTGTGGCCTCACTATGGCGGTCAGTGAGCCCCTTAGGCTAAGTTTTACCCCCCACGGCTCAAACCTCTAGTTACGTCACTGACGATGGTGCTACCGCCGACTTGCAAATTCCTACAGATTATTCAGCACCATTGTTAAAAGTCCTTTCTCGTTTACGGTCAAGTTCGCTAATAAAAAGCTCCTGAAAAAGGCAAACCGCAGACAGCGAGAACAAACAAACGCGACGTGCATTGTCCTCGACACTAAGAGACCAAACTCAACAGCAATCGCTCCGGTCAGGCAAAGAAAAGAAAGCGCGAAAGGACTTCCTCACCTTCCAGACGAACGCCATCTCGTCATCGCAACCGCTCAGCAAAAAGAGGTCGTCGGGGCTCAGAGCGATTCGGATGTAAAACGAGGAGCTGTAATGACCGGTGTACCTGAAAACAAAGATGCTCCCCGATCACTGACCAGGCCCGCAGCCACTGGGGGGGCATTCGGGGGCAGTGCCCAACTGCATTGTGTCCAGAAAAATTTGTTTCAAACATATAATAAAAACAAAAGTATTGCCCCCCTAAAAATTTATTTTGCCGCACCAAATTTTAAAACTTGGCTACGGGCTTGTCGTTGATACGTTTCTGTAAAGGGAGTAAGTAATAAACTGAACCGGCATGAGAACAACAGGACTGTGGCTCCGTGACCGGGTACTTCAGCAAACCTACAGTTGACGTTGGAACAAAGCGGAAAGTGATGACGAAGTCGAAGCAAACAAGGAGAAATGCGAACCATCGCCACCAATACCGCCGCTGTCAACACGTTGACATCCAAACCAAAGCAACTGCAACCCGACGTACACATCATGGCAAACGTAACACTGAAATTTGGATCAAACAGACAACGAATTGTCAAGTTTCAAACCGCGCAGGTTGCTCAAAGCAGTGACCGGATCCTCAGACCTATTACGACGTTAATTACCTGTTTCGCGGAATTCGGCTGGAGGCAGGCAGGCCACACAAATCGTACTCGTACACCGTATTGTCCGTGCACGAAGCGAACAGCCTTGTGCTTGTCGAATCAAGTGTCAGAGTGTTGTATCCGCGTCTACGTTCGCTCAAGCCCGGGTAAGCTATGCACTCTTTCGGCGAGGCAGGCTTTTGCTGCATCTTGGAAAACCTCCGGGAAGAATCTTCAAAACGAAAGCGCCAACATCATTGTGCGACAGTTTTGATCCGTACGCGATTTACCCCACTTTTTTGAAAACAAAGTGAAAAAAATTCTTTAAAAAAACATCACAGGATGTTACCGTAAAGAACCAGTTTATTTCGCACCGATTTTGTAAAAAAAATTGAATGCTAAATAAAAACAACAAAAGATCCAAAAAGCCAAAACGTCATAAAACTTAAAAACAAATGTTCTGTAGTGCTTTCATAAAACAAACAAACAACTTGCAGCTCGGTCACGCTGCGTGCGCGAGAATGCTGAACTCAAGCACCGCAAACAACGTACCGCAGGAAACTTTCCTGACATCCCACAATTTGAGCGTTCCGTCCATGGCTCCTGAAGAAATGAGCGTCGAACTGTCTTGAAAGATCACAGACGTCACTGTCTGCTGTGAATCCTGGACGAGTAACATTGGTTGCCACCATTAAATTGGTTAGTAAAGAAATTTCGCATAATTTTATTCTAAAATTGGCAGTATTACGGATACAACTGTGATAATAGTAATGCATCAGTGACAGTGTCGATACTCTGAAAATTATTTTGTTTTCACAGACAATTGCCTCAGTAAATGCCTTTTCTGCTCGCTGCACGGTTATATCACAGTAGAAAATAACCCCATGGTCTACAACTGATGAATCATGGCCCGAGGCTGCCACAAAGTTTAACAACAAAACATTACCCAGAAGAAACTAATGAAGTACCACATCTTTCAGCGAGCCCCAAGCAAAATCAGAGATGCAACCACAATACAGAAGTATATACTATGCTGCTACTGATCTACTTTAACATAAACATGTTCAGAGTAAATAATCCTTATTTATATATGTTCTCACAGTCAGAAGCTGATTGTTGTTATGAGCAACAACTCTCCTTCTGCGTTTTCTTTGAGGAGTGAGAGCATCATAAACAGCATGAGCTGCCTGAATACGAAGAACTGCTTGACACTCTGGGCTGTTTGCGCTAGAACATCTGCTGTCCCACACAAGAATATTGCCATCTCGTGAACCAGTAGCCAACAAATCTTGAAAAAATGGTACATAATAATAACAATGATTTATTGCAGACACATGGTACATATCGTAGGCACAGTAAACAATGCATGAGCACAAAAAATGATTAGCTATAACTCATTACAGAATAGGTGTTTGCACATGATCACATGAAAAGGAGCAAAAAACATTTTTAACATCACTCCAATTGTAGCGTCAATGTCTGTTTCATCTTAGAAACAGAAACTGACAGTGTGTATGGCATTGTTAGCCAGGAGCACGAATTCCGTGGAATTGACAACAACGACTTGCAACTGCTGATGTTGTCTGATATCACACTATCAAACACAACAGATCTGGGGATCAAGGTTATGTTATAACTGGCTTTATGTATGCCAAGTGCACGCAGTTACTACAGGAGTCTTGTTAGTGCAAAATGTTAGCAGAACACGCCAGCTACTGGTGATGCGATAAGTTTAACAAGAGCAGAAGACAAAAAACACGTTTTTAAATGCACCAGTTTTTGCCAACTTACTTGGATTTTCTTTTGAAACAGTAACCGACTTCAAGCTACAACTGTGACCACGAAATACACAAAGTTTTTCAGTAGGTCTTGTCACATCCCACAAAATGGCAGTTGTGTCGCCAGAGGCTGTAACAAATTGTGCACTTTGTGGGATCCAAGTTACATCAAACACTGCATTGTTATGAGTGATCCATTTCTCTTTAATACTCAAACTGGAAGAGTAATTATCATGCTTCATGGAATCAAGAAGCACAGTATCAATCACAGATACATAACCCTCTTCATCAACAACCAGACAGACATGTTCTTGACCAGGAACTGCAATTAGATAAAAGTTAGAAAGCAAATTACACCAAAGGAACAACTGCAGCATCATCTTCTTTCTCACCTGTACAGAACTTGCAGGCATACGGAGGGACATTTACCTAAAACAGAAAGCATACATTATTTACCTGCATGAACTTGGTCAACCAACGAAGCATGAAGTTATTTTCTACCAATGGAAGCACNACAAACCAAACAGTAGATGTACCAGATATCCAATTTCNCCCAATATCAAGATAAATTTTTATTTCCAGCCAGCAACAAAAATTTCTGGGAAGTATTAAGAAGTTGTGCCACTTCACTACTGCTGATAATGGCTTAACCGGCTGCAGTTAAGAGTTCTGCTGTACAATTGTGTCATGTGTTCAAAGTCATCCATGCAATGGAAGAGCAGGGGGACCATTTAAAAACTTGAAGGTATCAATTGTAATAATGAAAGTGTTCAAGTTATGTTGGCTATTTTAGTTAAACCATACTTTGCTACATTTTTATGCTGTTACACACCACAGTCAAGCTATTATG
>JGI24158J21664_10015101_pt1 | contig 10088 bp, 8 predicted proteins | sample Ectturendosymbi3_FD_21664 | JGI IMG/M metagenome (IMG submission 21664) | reverse complement strand
CAGAATTAAAAAAGTGAGTTTTGAGCAGTCTTTTGAACGAGGAGAGGTTCGCAGCATCTCGCACTTCCTGCGGCAGGTCGTTCCAGAGGGTAGCGGCACGAAACAAAACCGAAAGTTTATAATATCCATAACACACACGTTACATAAATGCAAGCAAATGATATTTTTCACATTTTTGGTGTTTCATATGGCGAGAGCAACTTTGCCAGTGGCCTGAAGCCCTATTATGACATGAGTGGGAAGTTCAGCAAAGGCTGATTATATTTTCGAACTGTGTTGGTGCAGGAATGTATGTCCCACAGTCTAGCTTAAGTCTGCCGCCGTTTTATACACAGAAGCCTAAAACCTGCTTGTTCATATATCACCAAGAGATCGTTTTATCTCAGAAGCGTTATGCTTCCTTATTTCCTTTCTGAATATTGGGTCAGAGCAAAGGTCCACTAAGGAACTTTAAACGTTTTCTTGTTTAGTACTACAACCGTGCTGTGAAAACGAATTCCATTGCACATTTTTTGTGGAGAATATATTCTAAACTCCAAGGTTACTACCCAAGTGTGGATGATAAATATTTTGATGACTCAATAAGGCTGCGCATGTTACGATGCAGTGCATCATTCTGACCGGAATTAATATTGTGAAGGTAACACTGCACCGACAACTGCAATGACTACAACAACAATTCCCAGTGTTGAAAGCGAAGCAACAGGTATTCATCTTTTTACTTATTTTCGCTGTACTCTTCTATTTTTAAGATGCAAAGTATGACTGAACGTGGAGACAAACAGTTCTGATTAACTTTTATTTGCACTACAACTTATAGTGGACAACTTTCCAAGCCTCAGCGTGTTTAATCAAAAACAAGCTTGAGATGTCAGTGATTTGCAGCTCAGCTACAAACTACCTCGATGCAAACATCAGAATCAGTGGATGTACTCCAACCTGCGGAAATCGACATTGCAAGCAGCTAAATCAGACAGATGTCTGCATCTGCACCTTGGAAAAAATTCAATATTTTACTTGTCATAGATTTTTTCGTTTTTTACTTACAAGCGTTTTTTCTGGATCCGAGAGAGCCATCTTTTCGATAATTTATATGAAGGAATAGCCACTGTATGAAGCAAGGTCTCAAACTCAAATTGCTCCGAGGGCCAAATGAGGACTTATAAAGTGGCCAAGGGCCGCAATATGTTTAGCCGAGGGCTGCATCATGACGCTAACGAAAAATGGCAGTTCTTAACAGAAACAGTTCTTGCATATTATTTCCTGCGAAAAGTATCGTGAGTTATGGGCAATTCATTCCTAGCCGTCTCACACTTGTTTAAAAGGAATTTTTTCACTCCCTGACAAAGCACTTTTAAACACCGGTGAATAAGCTAAACACTTAAATGTTAAATATTTCAAATTTCCATAAAGCATCGCGGGCCGCGTAAAATGCCTTCGCGGGCCACGTGTGGCCCGCAGACCGCGTGTTTGAGACCCTGGTATAAAACCTTTCTCACTTGTGTATAAAATAACGTCTGCGTCGTTTTGACCACGTGTCTTTACATTGCTTCAGATTACAAAATTTACTTGAATCAAGGACGTTTGACAACAAAAACCCAATTATTTTTCTGCAGGCTGCAATGATTTGTTGCCATCTTGCAAGCAGTTTAAGAACTTGTGTGACAGCGAGAAACACAGCGACTTCATTGATCTCAACTGTCGGCGCACTTGCAACAAGTGTGGTGTACAAAGGTAATGGTGACTGTGGTATGACAGCCGTGCTCCTCACGTAACATCGAATCTCACTTAACACTGCAATTGTGAACTGCACTTCATCATCTAATCAGCATGCTTTTGACAACGCTTGATAATAATCATTAACAAAAGATCTTTCCTGTCTTCTCATCATTTCAAGTAAAACACTTGCGCCATGTTTGTGCATTGTAACAATTCGCAACTTCGATTAAGGAGAAAAAAAACGGCAAATTGTGCTTTCAATGATTTTTCTGATTGCTTATTCACCTTTCACTTGTTCCTATCTAATAAATGTAAAAAGCTATTACAACGCGCTCGTAGACCTGGTTCTATCCACAACAGAATAAAATCTTGTTTAATTTCTTGTGTCTGATTGGCAGTCATTCATTAGGTAACAGTAACAAGCAAATTCATGGCAAAAAAGTGGCAATTTAGGAAGATTTATTTATTTTATTTATTTTTTGCTTTATGGAGATAACCATTTGAAAATTTGTAACAGACAGCCTAACGATGTTTTAACCATCATAGTCTTTACTTACTTCCGTCTTCCTAAAAAGTTTGATTGTTTTAAAAATCTAAAGGAAGTGTAGTACTATTGTAGACAGTATTGTCCAATGCAGTCTGTAGTGTTATTTTGTATTATTTATTTGTGATCATTCTAGTATCAAACTTCTCTAACAAAGTTTTTAGTCAACACAAGTCGTTTCAATTGGTGCGTTTCGACATTGAATTGGGCGGTCTCTTAGTTTTCATCTACAATTTTTTGACCTTCTTCCAGCAAGTGAAACTACAATTCTTAGAAACTGCCAATGCATACGACGTACTAATAACATTTGCTACAAAGTCTTTACACCATTGCTCTGCTGACGACTAACTCATTTGTGATTCATTTTCGCAAAATAACTTAATTGAATGTGACTGTGGGCATAGAACTTTTGCTGCATGTTGCTTGTCGATGTTTGAAAAAGTGAATATTAATCGCCTGTTGTCAATGATATCGAAACGTTTTTGATCTGCATGTAGTGTTGTCTTCCATCTTCTTTTATTTGGTGCATTGTTTGTGGTTGAACGTGCAAAGAATGCTTGAAAATAAAACCGCACATTTCATTTGTCACATTCCTGTGCTATGTTCACTCGTTGAGAATGAATGCTGGAGCAAGTGCATGAGAAATTTCCGTAGTAGTTCGGTTTTAACCGAAGAGTTTTGTTCTAATATTGGAAACGCGTCACTGAAAGACCTGGGTTTGCAAAAGTTGCATGGTGAAGTAAGGTCAACTGAAGGATGTCCATACAGATTCAAACAAAAGCGCTAATAACTTTGGTATGCAGTGAAGCGGAACCATACGTCACTGTACCAAAAGCGGTTTTCGTGGTTTCGTGTCGGGGTCACAAACATCCCAAATGTTTCGGGTCAGTAAATGGCACTATCTCTTGAGTTTTCAGATAATTGCACAAAGGAACGAGAGCTTCAGCGTAACATGTACAGTCTTAAAAATTTCTGGAGCTGACAGCTGGTAGATTTTCGCATTTCGGCAGTTTTAGCCTCGGTTTTACTTTCTTTTTTGTTTTTACTAAAAGCTGAAGCATTTGCTTATGATAAAGTTATTGTTATTATACGCAGGGCGGAGGCAAGTCCTTCATCTGCGACAACTGCAGGTAAATATTAATATAGATTGATATTTTCGATTGCTCGTACCCCATAAAAGCACATTCTGCGATTCTGTCGCTCAGAATTCAACATTTTCTTGATGTTTTCCACTTCATAAAGACAGAACACTACGGCTTCCAGACGAAACCACAACAAAAATGACAAATATTAAACAACATTGATAATTTTCAGTTCAGACGATAAACAGTTTTTAATCAGTAAACTGTTCAGCTCAAAAGTAATTTTCCTCAAACTAACGTGAAACGGGCGGTGCACAATCAAACGTTGATTCAAAACCTTCGCAACATTGTGCTGATGTGTCCGGTAGCAACGACTTCCAGCAGAAATAGATTAAGTTTTGCAGAAAATTTGTTTATAAAGAAGCTGTTGCGCAGAGGGCTGAGCGGTTTCCAGACAAATGAAGTTTTTACTTCACTCTGCGGATGTTCTTCGCACTGCGCTCGTCAAGCTGGCAGTTTTCACCACAGCACCTGCTACGTTGATGCTGGCAGTAATCCCTGGGGATAATTTACTTTAAAGATTTTTTCAACAAGAATATTGGCATAACGAGCTTTTACTATCCGGCTTAAAGAAATTATTCTGTAGGAAGTCCTGAGCGTTCAGATTGTGTGCCTTGTTCCTTCTTCATTTCTCTAAAAATTGTGTAGCACGGTTTAAGTCTGTGTGGTTAATTTTGTACTTGGTTTGATAATTGTAGCTATGGAAAAGGTATGTTTTATTATTGCACTGCCTGCGTTAATGCCTCTTTTTTCCTGCCGAAAAATGTTTAAAATTGACATTTATCATAGTTTATAACTTTGTCAGTCGTTTTCTCTGAAACACAGTAATTCTATTATTCCTACGAGTTAAAACTTCCTCCATCGTTCTCATGACGTAAATTGCTTTTTCCAATAAATGGGGAAATTCACGCTACACATTAGCGCAGGTTTTTTTTAAGGAAAATGTTAGGAACCCAGTTTGGATCTGTAGGGACCCGATTTCTCTTATTCTAGGGATCCGATTTTTTCTGATTTTAGGGACCCGATGATAATTTTCTCCGATTCTAGGGACCCGATTTGAAATTCTAGGGACCCGAATCGGGTCCCTAAAATGCCTTAAAAAAACTACATTAGCGTAAAAGTGCTGCTAAAATTAAGGAAACGCAGACTCCAGGTGAAAAAAATACATCTTCAGTGACAGAAAATCAAACGATTGTCTTAGCACCAAAAGTTTTCTTGCGAGAAAATTTGAACCCAATCGACAAAAACACTGTCTATCGAAAGGAAACCTTTCCCAGCAAATAATCAGACACTAAGATCTTATCAGAGTTTACATTTCGCCTACTAGGCAGGCATCATCAACTCTTATTCAAACAGAATCGACAAAAATGCATATATCGACAAATATTTATATATATATATCGAGGCAGCAACTGTCGATGATTTTACGTCTAACTGACGTCACTGGGCGTGTATACATAGGCGTAGCCAGGGGGTCATGGGGCCATGGCTCCCCTCCAAATTTTCAAGATATCTAGTTATTTTGGGCTTTTGGAGGTGGCATCCCAAACAAAATACTGTTGTTTGCCTAAAATCAAGCATTTTGGTCCCCCTCAAAAAAATTTTGGGCTGGCTACGCCACTGTGTCTACAGGCGTTGTGGACTTCACATTATATTCGTCAGCTGTTCCACGCTTTGCCATGAATATTCTGCAAAGTATGACACAATCACGTTTAAGATGTAGTGTACCCTGCGGTAAAAAGTGAGGCTTAAAGGTTCTACTGAACGGGTTAAGGTTGAAATTTTGCTAATTTAATTTAAAAATAACTCTTCACATGAAATCAACAAACATTCAGGTGAAGTGTTTGGGTAGCCGTATGTTTCAACGTATCCAGTAGGCACGTTGTCTTAGGAATTTCCAGTATGACTGTAGCCCAAAAAATTTACAGTGTAGATGTGAGCAAAATGTTTGGTGGTGTTGCAGATCCACTGTTGCACCGTCTTTACTGCAAACGCTTTCACACAAAAATCAGGCACGGACTGTATTTACGATATCGATTGATTTCGATCTGCAATTATTCTCAATTTCTCGTAATGCGCAAGTGCTAAGTGTCTACACTCTACATGTAGCAAAAGAAGTAACGGAAGTGATGAAATGCACCAAATCAGGGGCGGGTCCAGCCAGGAGTGTTAGGGGGGGGCGATTTCAGTTTAGTTGTGATTCAAGTCTCATTGCGGGTTCGCTGTTGCAAGAGAGTTGAGGTATACTTCACAGCATTGCTGTGACAAAACAATGGACGGCAAAATGGCGTTATATCGCGAATGCTGTTTTCCGAATTGTACAAAATCATGGTGAATAAAGTTACTTTCGTAGGTTTTAGGGGAAGGGGGCGATTACTCCAATCGCCCCCCCTGAATCCGCCCCTGCACCAAATCGATGTTTGACAGCAACCAACCACAAATTGCTCCCAACTGCGAATTCACTCCTAATGGTGTGTAAACCACAGACATTAGGATCTCCACTATATGGCAATAACGGACTGATGAACTCCAAAATTTTGAAAGAAAAAATAAAGCACCTTATTAGTAATAGCAGACTGCGTTACAAAGCGATATTTGTGATACAGCTACCAAGCTCTTACAATCCTCTAAGAGTAAACATAAGCAAGGAATGAATAATTCTTATTATTAGGCGCCTCCGCAACGTTAAAGGCGACGCGTTTGTGGTTGAATTACAAGACCGTCCTACATTATGCTGTGACGCTGTCAAGCTTAGATTTACTTTGGTCGATCAACGCAGTTCATTTTGCTGATCTGAAAATATGCACAGCAAGGGACTGAATCTTTCCATTCATTCTGCTGCAGCTTCCCTCACGACCAGGACTGCGGTTGCAGAGCAGCAGCAACCCTGCGTTGACGAGCTGCAAAACTGCCACGAGATTGTACGCTTTTGCAACAACGATAGGTACAGCCACTTGACCAAGTACTGCAAAAAATCTTGCAAAGCCTGCGGACCCACCTCGAGCACTGAAAGGTAATAAACGCACGTAGGTCCACTCGTTTGTTTCAGAGAAATTCGTTCACTTTTAAGGAATTGTAAAAACAGCTTCGAAATACAAAAATCAAAAATTTTGAAAGAAATAGCAAACGCAGAAAGGCCTTAAACTCTGAAGATTACATTTGTCAATTGTGCTCATTGCAATCGCACTTTAAAACTTTTTTTGCAATTAATGAAGTACACAGACTTTTTTGCTAACATCTGTCTCAGAATATTTCCCTGCAATAAAATGTGTTTTTCAACAAACTGCTGTTCATACAATTGTCGTTTATCAAAATGATTTTTAATAAACTCTTGGTTGACATTAACGTTTTTCATCTTAACTTTTTCACATTCGCAGCCCACAAACGGCTGTTGTGTTAACCATTGAAAGTGAAACATTCAGGATGAATTTACTGCTGATTTTTCTTATTTGCATTTAATACAAACATTACTAAACTATTTAGCGCCAGGGCATTAGAGAATGTCGACGAGCTTGCTCTGACCACTACCATCTTGGTGGCTACGGTTGGAAGTGAGGCTGCCATGCTCGTCACAACATCAAGGCCAGCCACCGAAAGCAGCAAGGATAACAGGACAGGTACATTGCTTTCGTGACGAGGAGATTAAACCTCGTGACTTGCGGTTCGCTTCTGTTTGTGGCGGTAAAACGATATTGTTCATGGAACATCAGTTAAGGTCTAAGCAAGCCAGCAAAATGCTGACTGATCGCTGCGACCAAAAGTGAACATCAATTTCGTTCGTTCTTGCTTTGAATTTATTTAATTTGCGTATGCGTAGTTTCCTTTGCTGAATATGCCCACGCGTTGCAGTTTTAACATTCTGTTCATGTGAATAGTTGAAATTTCATGTCATGACGCCGTTTTTCATAAAAAAATATTTACACAGTTCTTTCTTACCAAATTTACTTTAGTCAAATTTCAAGTTTTCATCGGAAGAACGATTTCTTCAAGAGCTTGCTGAAACTTTACCTCTTGCTTTTTATACATGAAGATAAAATCGAGAAGATCTATCTGAGATTCTTCTAGTTGCCATGACTGTAAAGGCGAAAAACTGTGACGTAGAAATTGAGACCATGTTTCACCGTCACAGGCGAGCACCGTTACGAATACTGGGATTGATTGCATTCTGCCTTTGACAGGTTTTCAGAAAACATGTTTGGCCAGTACACCAGGATCGTTAACTTGGCCCTTTTTTTGCCATCAGAATGCAGAGATATCTCCGTCTTGTGCCGAAGGTTTATAAACAGCACATTTTGCCAAAAGGAAAAGCGCCTAAAAGTCAATTGCCCAGTTTCCTGCAATATCTGCACTGGTCATGGAGCCGTTCCAGGTGAGATAAGTGTATAATACAGATTCTGCTGCGTGCACAACGCTTGCATTGAAGATAGGCCTGTAGCCAGTTTTGAAGGTTTGAGGGTCAAAATACATTTTTCGGTAGGCCAGGTTTTTGTATGTATTACATGTTTACTCCATATATTTACAATTTTTCGTGACACAACGAAATTTGCTGGGCACAAGTCCCCCCTTAAGTTTATTTTTATTGGCTGTTTTCAGAAATGCGCTGTCTGCGATTTCACGGTAAACAGACCGACATTAATGATATAACGCAACATCAATGCTAAACAACCAGCTGTAGCAGTCACGCTTGCGCGACCGCTACATGCAAGCAAGAACGGCAGAAGCAAGGAGAAAGGGAAAGACCAAGCAAGCGACAATCAAAAGTGACTTCCATGCATATGGAAATGAGAGCTCTCTTTGGCCGAATCGTCTATCGAGGTTTCTGGGTTCAAACCCACACTGAGGGTGTGCGAACACAACCGGCCCGCACACGCTTCACAGCTGTACAAAGGCAGTCAAAGCTGCTCGTTCCTGTTTTCAGTCAAACGAGCTACTCCTTGAAAATGCTCCGTTGATTTCTCAAGTTCGCTGCTTGTGGCAAACGTTTATCGATCTACATTTCGTATTTTTGTTTAAGTTTTATCAGTTTCCTTCCTTAAGAACGATTTGCATATCTTCCGTGCCTAGATCACTGGTACGGCCTACAACCAATGAAAATCCTGACCATTTGAACATTTTTTAAAAAACCAATGAAAATCCTCACCGTGTAGGGCACTGTTCTTCACAACCAGTGAAAATCCTCAACCATTTGAGCATTGTTTTTCACAACCAACAAAATCCTCGCCGGTTTAAAATTGAAAACTATACGCAACAAAGGAGACCCACATCTAACCATACTGATTTCTTAATTTAGCATCGTCTTTTCAAAAACGTGAAGCCTTTGTCGTAACAACGATGCATGCCTGAATAAGAATTTGGACATATTTCAAATGCATTATGCCGCTGGCTTCCTTTTTTCAGCGTCAACCGTGACGTCAGGTCAAATCGCGACAAACCCAACTTCCAATCCGACAATCCCAGTGACTGCCTCTGGCACCAGAGAAAGCAAACCGCAAGGTAACTTTTGCCTAAAGCCATGTGAATGATAGAAAGGCATGATGTTGTTTGGCAGCGGTTCTCCGTCGCCTATCACGGTTTTATTAAAGCACAACTGAACTGAGTCACTGAAACATTAGTCTGAATCCTGCATCAGGTAGAAACAAAATTTTTTCCTTCCGCAAAAAGTCATTTTTTTTCAAATGCCTAGCAGTCACTTTTGTTGCAGCTGTTAAAAGCTTAGTATTTTCGATTCGAGATGGTCAAGTAACAAGAGAAAATTACAGGCACACATTCTTCATCGCAATTTTTGTGTTTAGATTAATATCCATCCGTATAATTCCAGTCAAAGCTTAGTTCAATTTCGACTTGTGTTGCGTATTTAACATCGTTTCTGCGTTTAGCTTTATACCTTTTACACTAAACGAGATGAAGACATTATTTCAAAGCGCACTACAAGTTGCTCTGATGCAGAAATGAAACTATTCATTGATTTTTCGCGGCCGTTGAAGTTCAGTAGATATTGATTTTGCGTCCGTGTACGGCAATGGCTTTATATTATTTTATTATAACCCCAACCAGGGTCGCGTCGAGGCGATCCAAGCCTGAGTTGTTACTGGAGAACCAGTGTGATAAGCTCAAAGTAAATTTCCAAAAAAACAGAAAAAAGTAGACCAAACAAAAATGTATTTCTTGTTTATTTGATGAAGCTAAGACATTTCAGCGTGAAGAGAACTTTCGGACTTTCAGTATCAATTATATTTGAAAAGATGAAAGTCAGCTTTTGAACCGCAGTGATGTACATTCGATGGTACCAGAACAGAAAACAAACAGTTATCTGCGACTCTTGAGCGTAGTTCGAAATGCATCAACTTCAATTGAAAACATCTTCAAAAAAACAATCTTCAATTAAAAAAGCACATGGCAGGGCCAGGTAATTGGTTGTAAGAATGATTCCTAAGGTGAAACCATGTAGTTTGGAAGAACTATCAGGCGGAAAAAAAAACTTGCTGAATACTTTAACACCAGCCTTTGCGAACTTCAGTTTCTTCACAAAGAGACAACGTAGTACCAACTGTCCGTTCGCAGATCTTACGGAATGGTGTTGATATCGAAAGTCACTCGAGGAAAAACAGCGTGAATCTCATTTTTAGTGATACAAGCTTTTAATCATACTTGTTACGCCAAGTTCATATTTATCTCGAAAAAAT